>JAABUP010000253.1_pt1 | contig 118964 bp, 72 predicted proteins | sample 5559201 | NCBI WGS metagenome assembly JAABUP01 (sample SAMN10711887, study PRJNA513373) | rock metagenome | isolation source: Antarctica rocks | place: Antarctica | reverse complement strand
TTTCGGATTTATTATATTATATGTTTTTTATCATTTTATCAGCATATATAAATTTATGATATCATTTTTTTTTAATAACTTTTTTTTTTTAATTGATAAAATTTATAACTTATATTTAAAAAGCTTTAAAATTATTTATCTAAAATATCAGGTTATTTTCTTATTTTTACTTTTTTGCTTCTTTGAATATAACTTAATATTATCTTCTAAAAAATAACATAAAAGCTTTAGAGACACTGGCTTTCTATGGAATAGACATGAATAATGTGAGAGCTGCTGCTCGAAGTGCCTGTACGATTAACATAAACACATTTTTTAATTTGGATACTCAATCTTTTGTTCCTTACTAGCCATATTAATATGCTTTGTGGTAAAGCAAGACAAGATTTTGATTTTTTTACTCATAAATCTACACCTGACTACAGTATCAATTATTCTGCCAAAAAAGCGTCACATTTTTTGGAAGTTGGGTTGGAAGAAGCTATAAATATAAACAAATTTTATTATTCTTTAGAATCATCTTTTATACAAGGTACAACCCAAAAAGCTTTAATAGGAAGTGCACATAGACAGTTTATAAATTTGGTAAGAAAGTCAATTATTTTTACCATTGATAGAGGTGGCTATGTTGATCAAAATCTTCAACAACATTTTGAAACAAAATTGTCTTCAGGTCGCTTGTATTGCTTGGATCAAGCATAAAATGTAGCACGGACCTCATTTAATTTGGAAAATATTAAAAGAGGCGTAAATTTTTGCCTTTGGCATACCAATTATCCTACAAATTTTAATTTTTAGATTTTTATTAAAACTTTTAGATCATTTTTATTTCATTTTTTGTAGACTAAATGATTTAATAGTTATCTCAAAAAAATAATTAAATTACTTTTTTTTAGGTAATGAAATAACTTTATAATTTTATTTCATTACCTTTTAACTTAAGATTACGTATTACAACTCAAATTTCTAAGATGTTGGAGCTACAGTGTAAAACCGTTTAGGATGTATTTGATCCACGTGTAACCCGGTACCAATAGTTTCTATCCCATCTAATGATGAATATCTCTGGTCGGGAAGAGCATTTAAAATTGAACTACGATCAAAAAGAGATAAATTTGTATTCACAACTTGTAAATCAAATGGAGAAATATTGAGCTCTTGTAAAGTGCTAAGCGATAAAGTTGCAGAAACACGACTTTTTGATATACCATTTTCTATCAATTGCATAGCCATTTGGCCCCCGTTCGAATTGTTTAAAGTTGGAATAAAGGCTTTAATTCCTTTATAATACTCAAAAGCAAGGTGTTGAGCTTATAAATGTGAAACAATAAATCTTCTCATTTTTTCGATATCCGGTATTAAATTTCTGTTTTCTTTAAGTTCTTGACAAGCGGTTAAAAGTGTTTTACACTGGTCTTGATGTCATAATAAAACATTATTCACCTTGAACTGAGCTAATTTCTCTTCCAAAGTTAAACCGAGAGAATGACATTCGTCCTGTATGCGTTTTAACTGATTATTGTGTGCTAAAGTATAAGACTCTTTTAAATCTTTTTTACTAATGCCTGTATTTTGAAAGGCAATTTGTGGCACATCATTTTCTATAATTTTTAAATCAACATTTTTTTGGTGCTCTAATCTAGAAACAATTGTATCACCTTTGGAAAGAAAATTAATACATCCAGAATTTGTTTCCGTAGCACTCTGATCATAAAGTGGTTGCATTTGAGTAAACACGTTATGTATCTCACGTGTGACTGCTACACCATCGCCCGTTACATAATTTACTAGAACACAATCCATTGAGTCATGAATTAAACTATTAGCAACATGCTCAAAATCGTTGCCTTGCAGCGTATTTCCAATATTTTGGCCAAGAGTTACATCTAACGAAGGGTCTATTTCACAAAAAACTTTCAGTCGTGTATTAATTGCTTTTTTTAAAGATTCAAATGCGACATTTGTTGTAACAGTTGAGGTTAAAAGAACTTTTTCAGTAGTTGGATCATATTGAATTGCGATTTTGCTAAGGTCTTTGATAGTTGAAATATTACAAACCCTTTCTACTTCACCTTGGCGATTACGCTTTTTTTCGACATAGACAAAATCTTTTTCACTTATCCACGACACAATTTTTTCCATTTTTTCATCTTTGGTTAAATCGAAAAAATCTGGCGTAAATTGTGAATTTTGTGAATTTCCACTTATAGAAATATCTGTTATTTAACCAGCATAAAGATTTTCCATTTCTGCAGTTTCTGCTTCTACAAGAAAATCGTCCATTTGACCATTTGTTAAAGTGGTTGCTTCTACGTCGTGAAAAACTACATTCCAATTGATATGATTAGCGATAAGTGAAGTTTGAAGGCCCCGCCCCAAACGTATACTTTTATGAATATAACTTTGTGACTGAGCTGGGGTCCTAGTGATTGAAAGTGTATGTTTTGACATTCCTGGTTTTACACCGGGTTTCTGAACAGAATATCTTGGGGCAGATGTTACTGAATGTGGCAAAATAACTCTACCAGGCCCAGGTGTTGAACCAGTAACAATAATTGGCGATTGAATAACTGGCGCTTGATTAGAATCCGCAACCGCAATTCGCCACATTTCCGTTAAAGAAGCAAAAGGTGTTTGACCCATTTTTTTTGATTTAGAAGCTTGAGATACATAAACTGTTGCTGTTTTAGTATTTATATGTGGTAAGAAAGATTTTTTATAAGGTTGAAGATACAATCTACTTCGAACAGCAACCAAAATTAGAGAAAATTGAAAGATAGTTAAAATAATTGGTTCTAACTTTTTATTTTCTGTAATATTTGTCCAAAAAAGAATAGCTTTTGAATTACATTTTTTTAAAATAAGTTTTTGATTAAAATTTTCTTCTAAAAAATCTAATATTGATTTGCAGTTTTTTTCTTTTAAAGATTGAAAAATTAAAGTATTAGAATTAAAATAATCCAGTTTTAAAAAATTAAGAAGATTTCGTAAAGATTTTTCATCATTATAAAAAAAACTATAGTTTTTGAGAGCAAAGCAGCATCCCTTTATAACTTGATTTCTTCCTAAAATTTCATAAAAATTATTTTTATGTATAAGCAAAAACACTTCTTTACTTACTTTTGAATGTAGCAAAAGACAAGTTAAAAAAGACCAGTCCAGAAAGTTTAAAATTTTTCCTTCAAATTTAAAAACAACAAGAGAAAGAACTAAATCTTGAAAAGTCCAGGTTTTAACCTTTTTTTTTAAATATTCAGAAAAATCCCGTTCTTTTAAAAGATTAAAAGATCTGAAACATTGTTGTAATAAAATATAGTTGAAAAAGCCAAATCTGAATCTAAGAAACTTGCTTCCTTGGGCCATGTTTTTACACCGTTTCTTTTGTATTTTTTATAATTTTCGTTGGAAATATAGACTTCTTTTAAATTTTCCATAATTTTTCGGTGTCTCCTAATGTTAGTTAAAAAAAAGTAGAATATATAAAAATTTTTAGTTTGTACTTGTTAATGTAGAAAGTTGTTGACTTTTATCAGTTTTGTGAAAAGTTTGAATAAGATTAAAATTACTATATAAACAATTACGTAATCTTTCTTGTCTTTATCGGTCAAAACAAAGAAAATTTAAAAACATCATAAAGGTTTTTGTTATCTTTTTGTTTAAGATTTTAAAAGCACGATACTGATAAAAAAGAGATACTAAGATTTGAAACAAAAAAAGGTTTTGTTAATTATATTACACCACAAAATACAATAGATTTTCAACTTTTTTTTTATAAAAAAAAAGTTATGACAAAAAAAGCTATAAAGACTGACAAAAAATGTAAACAAAAAAAGCATTTTTTGTTTCAAACTTCGTTTTTGTTAAGTTTTTGAAGGGACACCAGTTTTTGTATCTTTTCTTTATCTTTTCTTTGTATCTTTTCTGCAAGAAAAGATACAGAAAATCTTCGGAAAACCTTTAGAAAATATACTTACTTACAATATCCTGAATACTAATATTTTGTCGACCCAGTTCGCCTCTCTTATATTTGTATTTTATATTTTCTAAAAAAAGTATTTAAAACAAAAATATTATTCGAAACAAAAAATACAGTTATGACAAAAACACTATTTTTATTTTTATTGTTATGGGGCAGGGGCTTGACATCGCTTTCAGCGATGTTAAAAAAAGCAAGCTTTTTATAAGTTTTCTAACAAAAACTGAAAGACTGACAAAAAATACTTTCCATTTTTTGTCAGTCTTTCAAATATTATTCTTGTCGTTATGGGGCAAGGGCTTCAAAGAAGCAAAGGTTTTTGTCAGTTTTTGTATCTTTTCTTTCAGAAAAGATAAGGAAAACCTTTGGAAAACTTTTTTTTGTCATAACTGCATTTTTTGTAATTAGTATTTTTGTTCCTGATATACACCCTTTTAATATGCTTTTTACCTCTCTTTTACCCGCGAGTAAAACAAGCGGATAGACTTCTTGTCGATTCTTTACAACCTTCTTTAGGTTCTTTCTAATATAGCATTACTTATTAAAAGTGCAATAAATCCATCTATCAGTTTATTCTAGTGTAGATCTCTATGTGTATACATATTGTATAAGATGGTAAATACTCTTGCGTGAATGTTATAAAGTATGCATCTACATATATAATATCATTATGTCCATGAGTTGGTGTTATTTGTTGTTTTTTTTAGAATTTTTTTGTTTTATATAGTAAAACAAAAACTGCCAAACAAAAACTGCCAAACAAAAACTTCAAAGAACAAACAAAAACAACACCAAATCAATGAGTGTATATATTGTAAGGTATACCTCTACACATAAGACACCACTACTTAAACACCTCTAAGTCATTGTGTATGTTGTAAGGTATGCGTATACATATTGTTATGCACACACTAGGTTATTTGTTTTTTGACAGAGATTGTATTTCAGTATCAGAAGAAGAAGTCTTTAAAGCATTCTGTTGACTCTAAAAAACCCAATCATGAAGGTAGTCATTAAAAAATTTGTGTTATGCTCAAATAGACTTAATGTTATTTTTTCCCAAAATATAAGTAAAAGTTTTAATACAATTAAAAATTGTTTTTTATTCGATAAAACGAAAACTTTTTTTATTTAATCTAGAATTTATAATTCAACGAAATATGTCTGCTTCAAAACTTACAATAAAAGCAAATTATTATTATATTAGTAAATTCATTGATATAAATTTGTATACTTCTATAAGAAACTTTTTTTAGAAGACGAAAACCTTTTTTTACTTTATACTCTAAACCCGTATCATAGTATTTTTATTGGAAAGTCTCTACAATTTTTAATCCAAATAAATTATAAGTTAGAAATCAAACAATCAAAAAAACAAGTATAATTTGATGGCAAAATTAAAAGATGTAATGTTATAATTACAGATAAATTATCTTGTATAAAGTATGAAAAAAATTGTCCTTTCTATCAAGACTTTTTTTCTAAAAAAAATGCTAACACACTTCTATCTTTTCTTTCAAAAAAGTAAAACAACAATCAAAAACCATTTTCAATCTAAAAAGTTAATGAGTCGTTTTTGGAGATTCAAAACTTCTTTTTCGATAGTAGTTGGTTAAGCTTATTAAAAACTATTTTATTAATTAAGTGAATCGATGAGGTCTTTAAATTAACTATAAAGGTGAAAGGGTTGATTAACCAAGTTTTTTTAGAATATATGTTGTATAAAGAAAATTATTTTCTTTATACAACAAATTTATTTTTTAAGGTAATGAAATAAAATTAGAAAGTTATTCCATTACCTTAAAAAATAAAAGTAATTTAATTATTTTTTTGAGATAACTATTAAATCATTTAGTCTACAAAAAAAGAAATAAAAACGATCTAAAAGTTTTAATAAAAATCTATTAATCAAAATTTGTAGGAGAGTTTGTGCTCCAAAGACAAGATGGGATACCTCTTTTAACATTTTCCAAAGCAAATTCGGTCCGTGCCGCATTTTCTGCTTGGTCTAAGTCATATAAACGACCTGAAGGGAATCTTGTTTCAAATTCTTGTACAAGATTTTGATTAATAGACCCACCCCTATCAATGGTAAAAGCAATGGATTCCTTTACTGCATTTTTAAACTGTCTATGAGAACTTTGGATCGTAGCTCTTTCAGTTGTCCCTTGTACAAAATACGGCTCTAAAGAATAATAGAATCTGTTTATATCAACCGCTTGTTCCAATCCAACTTCTAAAAATTGTGAAGCTTTATTGGCAGTATAATTAAGACTGAAGCCGGGTGAAGATTTTTGAGTAAAAAGATCAAAATCTTGTTTTCCTTTCTGACAAAGCATATTGATGTGGCTAGTAGGTAATAAAAGCTCGCGTGGAATACCCAATTCATTTAATCTATTAATATCAATACTGTGGGCAGTTCGTGCAGCATTTCTAACATCATCCATTTCTATTCCATAGACAGCCAGTGTCTCTACAGCTTTTGTATTGTCTTTCAAAAGATATTTACTGGTAGGCTTAGAATCATAAAGTTCTACCAGATTGTTGTCATAAACATCCGCTAAATGCTCGTGCCAATCGATTGCATTACCTTTTTGGGGATCATAACCAAATTGAAGGGGTAACCTTACATCCATTACATTAGTATGTACTATATGGTGAGGTCTTAACATTAAAAAAGTAGCGCCACTTTCTCGCGGAATTCCGTAACTACGAAGAATTGGACTTACAGTCACATGTTCTCTGTCCTGAGATACTTTTTGAACATCTAAACCATTCTCACCAGCAATTTTCACAAATGCGGTTTTTACCTTTTCACTATCTGCGTATGTACCAACTGTATTTAAAATATTTGCTTTAGTTGTGGGTACCCACAAAGCTGTTGTTTTATCGAATTCATAACCAACATTTACTTGAACTGTAGTTGGCGTATTATTAAAAGTTCGTTGTAATACTCGTTCAACCTTCGAACAATTTTGTTTAACTTGCGTTAAAGCAACGGGTTGTTGCGCTTTTGCTGTTACTAAAGAAGTTGAACGTGTTTGTACAGGTCTTGGCGTACTCAGACTTTTGTTTACTTGTAAAACAGACGAAGTTTGTGATGGTTGAACAATAGATGTACTTTTTTCCGGAATTTGAGGCAGTTTTGGTACTATTTGCTTTCTTGAATAATAACAATTATAGGACATCATTGCAAAAGGTGGACTTGCGAGACGACTTTCATTAATTCGTCTTACTGTGCCTGGTGCTTTTACAATTGTAATTCCAACAACGATTATACCAAGCAAGATTGCTCCTAAACCAGTTTGTAGTAAATAATAAGAAAAAAATTGTTGATTTTTTTCAAAAATTTTATTAATTTGGTTTTTTTTTGCAAAAAAAAATTTATTAATTATTTTTGAAAGATCTGTAAAGGATATATTTTTTAAAAGAATAATTTTTTGTTCAGAATTAAGCAAAAATTCTTCAAAAAGTTCAAAGATAGGTCTAGTGTTAGTTTTTTCTTTGCTAATTAAATCCTCGAACAATTCTTGATAAAAAGAATAAAAAAAAAATAAAATCTTTTTTTGATTTTGCTGCTTCGTCAGATTCGAACAAATCGAAAATATCAAATGTTTCTAATTCTGCCATTTGGACCTGCAAAATATCAGTTAACACTTTTTCGATCTCCGAGTCAGTCTTCTTTAAATTTTTATCAAAACTCTGATCTTTATAATTTCTTAAAGTTTGAGTTAAGACAAATCTTTTGTCTAAACTTGCTTCGTAAGAAAATAAAAAAGCAGCAATATTTTTTAAGTTTTTATTTTTAAAAGCTTGTTTAATCAAGAAATTCCTTGAGTCTAAATCAATTTTTAAAAAAGATAAAAGATTTTGCAATCCAATTTCGTTAAATATTCTTTTTTCAAAATTAGAAACTCGTTCAATGCTTTGACAACTTCCAGAAATGATTATTTTATTTTGAGAAATTTTAACTAGATCAAGTTCTTTAATAAAATCTAATATACTATTACTTATTTCTGGATTAATAATAAGACCACTAATAACTTGCCACTCATAAGCAGACATCAAATTAGCTTGAATCCTTTTTTTGTCGCTAAATAAATTTTCCAAGTAAAAGAAAAGAGCAGATTTTGATACTTCCTCCAGATTCCAATTTTTTATGATTGCTAATGGGAACTCATCAATATCAACAATTTCAAATAATGATTCACTGCTTTTGAAGTGAGGAATAAAACGAAGTAACTCAATTGCTTGAGTGTAACTTCCCGCCCACCTTAATTTTTGATTTTCACTATACACGGTGTTGGGAATAGCATAATTTTTTTGATTGTTTAAAAAGTTCATTTTTTTTTTTTCTAAAAATTAAAGTATTATAAAAAAGTTTATCAAAGAAGATAAAATAAATTGTTTTCCTGATTATTACAATATCCTGAATACTAATATTCTGTCAATCCAGTCCGCCTCTCTTATATTTGTATTTTATATTTTCTAAAAATAATATTTAAAAGACTGACAAAAAATGCCTTACGTCCAGGTTTTTGTCATATCCTTATCGTAATCTATGTTGCCTGAGATACCATGCACCGTAGTGACCTGAGTCACAGTGGTGTAGCTGAGTATTCAGTTTATGTCAAGAAAGTAGTTTTATATTTATGTTTTTAGGTTTAATCAGGGTTTTATTTCTTTTTTATTTTTATTTCTTTTTTATGATAGCTTTATCGATAAAGAAATATGATAACAAGTAAAGGTCACAACCAAATCAAATATTTTCACACAAAAAAACAACCTTTTACTTTGGGATTCGATATCGTTTTAAAGAAAAGCAAGATTAGTTGTTTAGGTTTTTCTCTCTTGTTTTTCTACGTGGAAGAGAAGCAAAGAAACTTCGAATATCATCCACGTATTTTATTTTACTAGTATCATAGTATTGAGTAATTAGGCTATATAATATAACCCCGAGTAACACATGACATCACACCAGCATAAGCTATATGTTTATCAGTACTCGACCTATTGTTTCCCTCTTTCACTGGACCACCATTTGTAATGTCAAACCTTTAGTTTCTTTAGGTATTGGAAACAGAAACATATATTCAAGTTCGTTTAATATCTATCGGATATTTGGCACTTCTTTATTATCTTTTTTGTCTGTAGCCAATTGAATATCCAATGAACTGAACAAATATATAAAGAAGCACCGTGAAGAAGTACCTATCTTTTAGCAACTCTACTATATTCAGGTACGAGTTCTAAAAAAAAGGGAGTTGGTCGAGGACTTCCAACGCGCTTCCCGTAAGAATTAGGAATTGGTACCGAAACTTTGTTTTATATATTTGTTGAAGAAATAAAAATATCTAGTTGAGTCTGAAAAGTATCGCGTGATAAAACCCGATTTAAGCGTCGAAAAAATTCTTTCTACAAGAACTGGATAATTGTTGCCAAAGTGGATATGGATCATCTCGTATTCATAGATTGTATTCCAGCAAATAAATAAATTGAGATGATACATTTAATTGAGAACCTTCGAATTCTGGAAATGACTCTTGTAGGAGCTTTTACGCCGTATGACGATATTTCTTTTAAAATACCTACGTGGTAATGAGAACCTTTTTCTTTATGTAACTCTTTACCGTAAACTAGACTTTCGCAGTTAAACAGAGATCTGCATATACTCAACACTTTATATATTTGTTGAGTGTGATGAACACGGTTTCCATATGGCTTAGGGTTAAAAGTATATTTTTTCTAATATGAGTATTCATAAACTTTTCTGTTTTTTTTAGAACTTTACTTATTTTTTATATCAAAATTATTTGGTTTTTAGAATTTTGTTTTTTTAATAGTTTACAAAACCTGCTGTAATGACCGATCTTTTAAGATTTTATATCATTTATATTTTTTCAGCCGATTGGTCTTTATTTATGAGAACTTTAAAGCCAATTTTATTATGTTTTAGACAAAAAGGCGATTCAACCCTTCTTTCTGACCAAGTTTAGGACAATAAAGACGTCGACCTTTTTAAAAAGTAGAAACAAAATAATTTGGTCTTTTTTATTTAGAAACACTGACCTAACCTTGACCTGACAAAAACAAAAATAATATTTAAAACAAAAAAAGCGAAGCATTTTTTGTCAGTGTTTCAAATGGTTTTTTTTCTTTAAAAAGTAAAAACAAAACAATTCGATCTTTGTTATTTATAAACACTTATTAAAAAAAAAATTATTGTTTTATACTAAAATCCAAAACAATAATTTTTTTTTTAATAAGTGTTTATAAATAACAAAGATCGAATTTACGAAGTAATATTTCTATGTTTCTACTTTACTTCGTAAATTTCAGGTTGATATTTTATCCTTCATAACATTACATTCCTACATAACTTGTTAATAATAACAATTAACTATTATTAGTAATAATGCTTCGCAAATATATTTTTTTATTTATCCTATAAAAGAAAAAAGAAACAAAGGTATATATTTCAACAACATAGATTTTATTAATAAAAAGAGAAAACATATGTTTTATAAAAAGATATAAAAAGATACTATTTGTTGAAAGTCAACTCTTCTTTTTTTTTAAGGTGACTACCGAAACTGTATCAAAAGTATGTAAGAAATACCCTTTTCTGTTATACGACAGTATAAAGTAATAGTTGTATTAATACAAAAAAAACATATATCATTTTTAAAGTTGTAGTCTAACTCAACCCTTTTAATTATACTATGAAACACGTGTTTTGTTGTAGCAGTAAAATTTATTTATTAATTATTACTACTACTAGTAAAATACAGTTACAGAAAATATAAAAGTATATCTTACTCCTATAAAAGAAATACATATTTGAAGGGACACAAGGGGGGACACGACACAATATCTACCTTGTTGAGAAAATATTTTGTAGATATTCTTCTCTTTTTTTATATAGAATTCTCTATATCCATTTTTTTTAATAATATAATCTATCGACCTACATTATCATACATGCTTTCATAAAAGATCTCTTGTAAACCAGAAATATTATTCTGAAATACTGACCTTTACAAAAAATGGTTGACAAAAAAAGCCTGACCTTTACAAAAAATGGAAACCATTTTTTGTAAAGGTCAGGCTTTTGAAACAAAAAATGTTTTACATAGCAAAGCGGGTGTCAGTGTTTGAGCTTTTTTTGTTTCAAATGGTTTCCATTTTTTGTTTCAAAATGTAAGGTCGTTATTTTTTTTAGGTTTTTGTTACAACTTTTTGTATTAGTAGTGTTTTTTTAAATTATTTTTGAGAACGCTTTTTCAGTTTTTACTGATTATATTCATAGTTAAATTTATATTTGTTACTATTAAAAAACTAAAGAAACGCAATTAGATACTAAAACATTTATTAAGAATTTTTTTTATTAATAGTACATTTATAATAATTTTCAATAGCAAGATTCGGCTTTTTAAATTGTATTGCACTGCTTCTATAATAAAAGACTTAATTTTAAATAAATACTTGGGCAAATAAGAAGCATCTTATCAACAGTAATTGATTATAGTTTTATACTATAAAAAGTACAAATATTATAAATTTTATTTAAATAATGATTTTAATATAAAAAAAAAGTACTTATGAAAAAGCCTCCTGCCGGATTTGAACCGGCGACTTTTTGCTTACCATGCAAATACTCTACCTACTGAGTTAAGAAGGCTTTTCTTAGAATATTCTTTTATAGTAACTCTTTTGAAAAAAAAAAATAATATAAATTTTTTTACATAATTTTTTATCCTGTCAAAACTTTTTGTTACGCAATTCTATTATATTTAGATGGTAACTAAAAAAAGATTTTAGATATCAAAAATTAAAAATTCTAAGTGATTTTATTCCTTACCGAAGGGCCCCCTAAAGGGACCTACAAAAACTTGAGACAAAAATGGAAACAAAAATACTGACCTGACAAAAAAAACCTGATCTGACAAAAAATGCTTTCCATTTTTTGTCAGATCAGGTTTTAATTTTTGTCAGTATTTTTTTCATAACTGCATTTTTTGTTAAGTTTTTGTTAGAAAATTGCTATATAATAAAAGATTATTAAAGTTTATAAACTAAAGACGAAAATTATTTTTTTGTTAAAGATTTCCGTAATACAAGAAAGGAGACGACTTTCTCTAGACCAACCTTTCTAATAAATATCTTTTTTATCAAACACCTAATGAATTTACTAAAAATTTTAGAGACCTCACTCTTAATAATCCTATAACGGACGAAGAAGCAAGTACACATGCATTAAGTTTTCTTAGTAATAAAATCGTCAAGATCCCACTGATATTAAAAATCTGGAATCTACAAACTGTTTGTAACTTTTAGAAACCAAAGAGAGAAGCTTAGTTTAAATCGAAAAAAAACCGCTCTCTAAAGAACAAAAATACGGACCTGACAAAAAAAGCCTGACAAAAAATGTAAACAAAAAATGCTTCGCATTTTTTGTTTACATTTTTTGTCAGGTCAGGTTTTAGTTTCAAAAATTACATATAAAAATAAAATTATTCTTTCTTTAAAATACTTTCGGTAGACAAAAAATCCACCCCATAATTCACAGAAGGATTAAAGGCTTTTTCACCAGCAACACTTTTTTTTGCTTTAATGGTTTTAAAAAAAGAATTAAAAGGATTGAAAAAATAAGAAAGTGAGAATCCTGTTCCTGCAGGAATCAAGTCACCTAAAATAACTCGTTCTTTTAAACCACGTAAAAAATCAGTTTTACCTTCAATTGCAGCTCGACTTAGAATTCTCGTAGTTTCTTGAAAACTTGCAGCAGAAATAAAGCTTTCAGCCTCCAAAGAAGCTTTAGTGATACCTAAAATGATTGGTTCATACTCTGCTTTTTGATAATCCAGCCCATAATTTATATTTTCTATTCCAAGATTAACATTTTCTATACGAACTAAATCAATTAGTTCACCTCGTAAAAAACCTGTTTTACCGCCTTCAATAATTCTAACTTTTGAAGTCATTTGTTTTACAACAATTTCAAGATGTTTATCAGCAATTGTAACACCTTGAGAAAGATATACTTGTTGAATGTTTTTAACAAGGATTTGTTGAATTCTTTGTAAACTTTTTCGTACAGCTTCTTTTTGGTTGAATTGTTGTTTGTAATTATTAAAAAATCGATCAAGTTTATCTGATAAATTATTAGGAAGTATTTCACCATCTTTTGTTTGGCGTGCTTCAAAAAGTTGTTCGATTTTTGGAATCCCTTGAACAATGTCTCCACTTTTTAATCTTTGATAAAATAAAGTTAAAAGAGGTGAATTTTTTTCAATAAAGTCACCATGATCTACATGAAAAACCCCGCGTGATGAGCACAAAATAGGTTGTGCACGACGTAACTTTATCTTATTTTTTTCAACTTCAATAACTTGACCTGACTCTGTAAGACCTACATTTTTTGACAGTACTTCTCCATAACGTATTAATTGGCCAACATAAGGTTTTGGTTTTGCTTCTTCAATTTTATAACTGATTTGATCTAAATCTGTTAAAACTAAACAACTTGAATCCGGTTTAGTCCCTACAACCTCTCCTTTATATGGACTAAAAAAAGATGTTAAAGTTATAGGATTTTTTGCTGAAACCCAATTCTCTTTGTCTGATAAAATTTTAGTGATTGTTTGTTTGAACTTAACATTATCAACTTTTGTTATTTTATTCTTTCTTGAATCAAAAGTAGACAAATCTTTAACAAAAACTTGAGATCTGACAAAAAATGCTTTTGCATTTTTTGTCTCAAATGGGTGAGACCCTACGTTTGGTATTTTTGTTAAGTTTTTGTCAGAACCTTCTTTATCTTTAAAACAATTTAAAAAAGGTTTACTATTATTTGTAGAACTAATAGTCAGAATTTTAGAAAAATCCAGTTTTCCTATAAAACAAAAATTAAAAGAACCGCTTAACGATATTGAAGACAATTTGTCTAAAAATTCTGACTTCGTTTTTATTTTAGTTTGTCCTTTTTTTTGTAAGAATTGATTAGATGTACTGAAAAAAGTACTGCTCATAGACTGTGAGTCTACAGGTAATGTTAAAGGGCTATTATATGGTACTTCTTTATCATTTTTGTCAGCAAATCGAAGATTTGTATGGTCCATAAAAAATGATTGGCGTCTTTTGTTTTTAAAAAGCATTTGAAGTTTTGCTAATCTCAAAGGAAAGGTTGTTGGTATTTGAAAAGAAAGAAAAAGTTCAACAAAATGAATCGGTTTAAAACAAAAGGTTTTTCTGTTTTTTTGAAAAGGTACTATCTTGTTAATTTGTAAATCAATTCCGGGGTAAATTGCAAAAATATTTGTTATTTCTTGTTTATTAAATCTTTTAGAAGTCTTAACAAGAGTAGAAATATCCTGATAATCCACCGCTTTCGATTTAAAAGTATCTGACCTTTCTAATTGATCGGTCCGTATATTTGAAGTAAAATTAACTGTATTGATTTGATAGATTTCTTTTTTATACTCGTTTTCAGTTAATAAGGAATATTCGTTAACTTTACGAATCAAAATAACTGACCCTGACCTTGACAAAAAATGCTTTGCATTTTTTGTTTCAACGTTCTGATTTTGAAATAATTTCGCTCTACACAAATTTTGGTTACTTACAAGTAAAAAAGAAAATTCAAAAGCATCAACTAGGCAATTTTTGTATAAGTTGAAACGATCCTTTACTGTTGATTGAATTGTTAAAGAATTGTCAATTGAAGGTCGTTTTGAAAAGATCGCACGAAGTAAAAATAAAAGATTAGAATTACTCTTTTTAGATTTAATAAAGCTCTCCTTAGGTAAAGTAAAAGGTGAAAAACCCAGTTTTAATTTTAAAGCTTGTTTCTTTTGACTTACTTTTTTATTTAAAAAAGAAGAACCGTCTTTGAAGTTTTGCTTGATACCATTTTCAGTGATGTTAGAAGGTATATAAGTTTCTTTAGTTGCGTTTTCCTTTGTTATTGTTTTTACTCCGTAAAAACAAAAAGCAGTAGAATTTTTTTCAGAACTATAATTCGAGTTTTTTTGTTTTCGTTGTTCTTTATAAGAAAGAATGTTAAACAATGATTTTTCATTTTTGACATAAGAAGCAACCAATTTCAAATTCTTTTGTTTATTTGTAATGTATTCTAAAAAGACAGGTAATTGATCAAAACAAAGATTATCAACTAAAGATTGTGCTGCTGGCACAAAAGATTGATTGTTTTTTATAATCTTTGTTTCTTCTTTTGGAAAATAAACCCAACCTTTCTTTACTCCAATTTGACAATCAGTTTGATGTACTTTTAAGGAAGAGTCTGATAAAAAAAGCGAAGCTTTTTTTTCTTTAAAAGAATTAGAATTAATATTAGAAAATAAATATTTAGAAGCTTTTCTAGAATTATTTTTTAATACTTTTTTCTTAATTTTTTTATTATCGGTCCTTACAAATATCGACAAACCCTGACAAACCTGAAACAAAAACTTCGTTTTTGTTACCGGTTTGTTTAAACTTTGTTTCATATTTGTATATCTGACAGCGCTTTCAGCGATGTTAAAAGGATAAAAAGGTTTTATAAAATGAGGATCAATAACTAATGTTGGAATGTAATTATAAAAATCACTTATGACATCAAAAACAAGCAAAGAAAGAGGCTTTATTGTTTTTTTCACAACTCCTACCTTTTTCTGTTTTGACAAGTCTTTAATCAAAATAGAGTTTTCAAACAAAAACCCATCTGAAACAAATTTTAAACAAACCGGTAACAAAAAATGCTTTGCATTTTTCGTCAGTGTTTCAGGTTTGTCAGGGTTTGTCAGGATTTGTTTGAGATTTGTATAAATACTTGGATTTTTAAGAAACCTCTTATAATTTTCTTTTATTTTTTGCTTTCTATCTGCAGATTTCACATTACTATAAATAATTTCAGAGTTGTTTGACAATTCTTTAGCTACAAAATTATTCAATTTGTTAGGAAAAACCTGGCTTTCTTTTTTAAATATTAAAGTAGTTGAATACCCACTAATTTTTGAAAAGAAAGGAATACTTTTTCCTTGTGAATTAAATTTATAAGCAAGAGGTAATTCGTTAGTAATATTACTTAGAGTAGGATTTCCCTTCTCTTTTCCAGAGGAAAAAATACAGAAATAATTATTTATTTTTTTGATATCAGTCGACGCAAACCCTAAGAAATCTCTACCTTTTTTCAGGTTATGGGGCATATAAATCTTCGATTTGTAAGGCTTGACATCGCTTTCAGCGATGTTAAAAGAAGTTTGTAAATATTTGTGTTGTTTTATTCTAAAACTCTTATTAGGTTTATAGTTATTTGGAGCCTTCAGTTTTATAAGTTTTTTAGAATTTAAAACACTTATTTGATAATTTTCTTCAGGAACCCATAAAATCTGACCTTGAGTAAGATCATCATTTAAATAAAAAGCATCTAAATTAATAAACCCACCAGTCTGAGTTTTATATTTTTTAAGAAACGATTGAAAATATAAAAAACTTTTCATTTCGAAAAGGGTTTTAAAATTTTGTTTTAATGAATTTGAAAGAAAAAATTGATCACCTACAAAAACTTCCTTTTTGTTTGAAAATAATTCTTTACCATCTTTTGTAATCCCAAAAGTCTGAGGGCATGTAAATCTTGAACAAACCTTTGCTTCTTTTAACATCGTCTTAACAAAAATACTATTTTTGTTCTGCGATGTCAGGCCGTACAAATCTTCGATTTGTATGCCCCATAACGACACTGACCCTGACAAAAAATGGTTTGCATTTTTTGTCAGTGTTTCAAATTTTGTTTTTGTTAATGGTTTGTCAGGATTTGTAAGCTCATTCAAATTTGTTTTGTAGAAAGAAAAAAAATAACCAATATTAGAGAATTGAATATTTTTAAAAACAAATCGAAGAATAGGTTGATTTAAAAAAATGTCAAAATCTTTATTTTTAATTTCTTGAGAAACTTTATTAGTTCCAAAAAAATCTCTAATCAATGGTTGATCTTCAAGATCTAAATTATATTTTATAAAATTCTGATTTTTAAAATTTTTTTGATTAAGCTCTTTCTGTTTTTTTGAAGCAAACGAAATAGAAAGAGCTTTTTGATGAAAAATATTTTTATAAGATTTGTGAGCCTTAACAAAAGTACTACTTTTGTTCTGCGATGTTAGCAAGGATGGATCAACTTTAGAAACAAAACCGTTCCATAAAAATATCGAAGTTAATTGATTTAAAACAGCTGTTCTATCAACTAAATCACCAATTTTCGAGAAAAAAGTTAATGGAACTGTTGATTTATAAATTTTTCCAGATAAAATCCAAAAAGATCCCAATTTAAGAGCAGTTTTAGTAACTTCTCCTTCTTTAGTAGTTTTAATTGCTAAAAGAAGATCATCAAAAAAAACTTGACCTTCCAATTCGGAAGACAGATTATGTTTTGCCTTAATTCTTTCGTTAATTTGATTAGACATTGAAGAATTTTCAGCAATCAATTGTTTTTCAAAAACTGTTTCTCCCTGTCGAACAAATAAAACTGTTGAGGCTGGTATATTAATTTTGATATCTTCTAAACTTTGTAAAGAAGCATTTTTTTCTGAACGAAAACGTTTAATTATAAGTATACCATTAACCTTTGTAAGAAAAGCTATCTTTCCATGAGAAGTACGGATAAGTTTTCCTTGCAATGGTTCTAAAAAATCGATTATTCCTTCATATGGAGCTCGAATTTCATCCATAATATCACCTGAAAAAACGCCCCCTGTATGAAATGTTCGCATTGTTAATTGAGTACCTGGTTCTCCAATAGATTGCGCTGCAAGTATACCAACTGCTTCACCTAAGGGAACAAGAATTCCTTGGGATAAACTCCAACCATAACATAGCTGACAAACTGAGTTTTTTGCTTCACAGGTAAGGGGAGAACGAACTAATACCTTATCTTTTAAATTGACAATTTTAGAGGCTAAACCTTTTGAAATTTGTTGATTTCGAAGTGCAATTGGATTAATATCTTCTGCTAAAACTCTACCAACTAAGCGATCTTTTAAAGATAAAATCGTTTTTCTACCTTCTTTCATGTCGGTAAGAAAAATACCTCGGCGTGTTTTACAATTAAACAACCAAACAACAACATGTTGTGACACATCTACTAACCGACGAGTTAAGTAACCAGAATTTGCAGTTCTTAAAGCAGTATCAACTACTCCTTTACGAGCACCATAACAAGAAATAAGATATTCAGTAAGAGTTAAACCTTCTCTAAAATTACTGCGAATAGGAAAATCAATAATTTGTCCTTGAGGATCTGACATTAATCCACGCATACCAACTAATTGACGAACTTGAGAAATATTGCCTCGAGCACCTGAAAAAGCCATCATAAAAACAGGATTTAAAACATCTGTGGAACGAAAATGTCTAACTACGCTTTGTTTTAAATTTTCACTTGTTCGATGCCACGTATCAATAAGTTGTTGAAATTGTTCTACAGCTGTTAAGTTTCCTTGTTGATACTCAATTTCTGCTAACTGTATATTTAATTCAGCTTGTGAAATTAACCCTTTTTTATTTGGAGGTATTTTTAAATCGTCAATACTAAGAGAGATACCTGCTTGGGTTGCATATTTAAAACCGAGATTTTTTAACTTTTCTACTAAGTCTAAAGTAACTTTCTCTCCATTATTTGTTAAAGACCACAAAATCAAAGCTTTTAATCGGCTCTTATCAAAAGAATAATTAAAGAATAAAGAAGCGTCTTCTTCAACGCCTTTACAAACCTTTACTGATTTAAAGTTTGTATCAGATTTGTTTGAATACGGTTTCATAAATAAACTCCTTAAAAAATTTGTATTTTATAGGTTTTAAAGTTGTTGAACTTTATACCCTTTATAGTTGTTCTAATATCATTTGGATTTTTATTTTTTTTTTATTAGTAGACTTTTTAGTTTTTGCTTTTTAAAATTTTTAACAAACCTAAAACAAAAATTCTGACCTGACAAACCTGACAAAAACAAAAATATTATTTAAAACAAAAAATGCTTGACAAAAAAAGCTTCTCTTTTTTTGTTTACATTTTTTGTCAGGTTTTTGTTTCAAAAAGCCTAACAAAAAAAGCTGAAACAAAAAAAGAGAAGCTTTTTTTGTCAGGCTTTTTTTGTCAAGCTTTTGAAACAAAAAATGTTTTACATAGCAATGACAAAAACTTCGTTTTTGTTAGGGTGTCAGTGTTTCAAATGTTAAAAATTAAGCGAAAATAATTTGATTCAATAAAACTCGACCAGGAGTAGTACGAACATATTGTTTAACTTTTTGACCATTCATATCATAATCATATTGATAAGTTGAAAAAATTTGATTATATTGACCAAAAGAATTTACTCTAATTTCTAAAGGTGATTCTAAAGTTTTTTCAGTCTCTAATGAGCCATTCTTTCTAACCCACACCGATGCGTGAAGATCGATTTTGTTTTGATAATAAGCCTTTAATATATCGTTAAAATCACTAAAGTAGTGACATCCTCTTTTTTTAGATTTTTTTTGTAAAACAAAATTGTTTTTGCTTTCAGCTTTAAGATCATTTATATTTTGCTTTCTATTAGAAGCAACCAAAGAAGTTAATTGAGGCTTTGAATTAAAAGTAGTTAAATAATAGCAACCTAAAACCATATCTTGACTCGGAACAAGAATAGGTTGACCGGTCGCAGGTGATAATAAGTTATTTCGTGACCACATTAATTTCCACGATTCTGCTCGAGCTTCAAAAGATAAAGGTACATGAACAGCCATTTGATCGCCATCAAAATCTGCATTAAAAGCAGGACAAACTAATGGGTGTAAAAGAATAGCTCGACCGTTTACTAATTTAGGTTGAAAAGCTTGAATTCCAAGACGATGAAGTGTGGGAGCCCTGTTTAAAAGAATCGGATGGCTTTGCATAACTTGTTGAAGAACTTCCCATAATATGGGATCTTGATTATGAATTAAATTTTTTGCTGTTACAATTGTTGGAACTATTTTTTTCGCCATCAATTGTCGAATTAAAAATGGTTGAAATAATTCTACCGCCATCTCTTTTGGTAAACCACACTCATGAAGTTTAAGAGTTGGACCAACTACAATAACCGAACGACCAGAATAATCAACTCGTTTTCCTAACAAATTTTGTCGAAATCGGCCCTTTTTTCCTTTAAGTATATCTGATAATGATTTTAACGGTCGATCATTAGAAGCACGTATAGGATCAGAACCTCCCTTCCCATTTTCAATTAAGGCATCCACTGCCTCTTGAAGTAGACGTTGGGCATATGGAGCATTTTCTATATTAGTTCGGTGAAATCGCTTATTTCTAAAAAAGATTTTTTGATAAAGTTTATTAAGATCAGAAACTGCTACTTGGTCTCCATCTAATTGTATGATTGGCCTTAAATCGGGTGGAAGAACTGGAATAATAGACAAGGTCATCCATTCAGGTCGAGCTTTACTGCGAAGAAAATCTCTTACTAATTTTAAACGACGTATTATTTTTGAACGATGAGCAAACAATTTTTGTAATCGACGTAAATCTGGTAATATAAGAAAATCTTGATTCTCTAACTCAATGATCTCCCCTTTGAGTTCTATAAGTTCGTCTTTTAAAATTTTATCTAAAACTACTAAATCTAACTGAATTAACCGTTTATTAATAGCTAAAGCACCGGTATTAGCAAGCACTTTTCGAACAGTTTCTATACCAGTTAAGTTAAAATCAGATATATTTATTTCTACATTTTCTACCAAATTAGAGTAAGTTGGGATTGGAATGTCTCCATCTTTAGGTAAACAAGTCATATAGCCTAAAAAATAATTACGATCTTTTTCAGACTGCCAAGGAAATTCTTGTGAAATGGGCAATATACATTGTTGTGAAAATGTTTGAGATATTCTGTCTATTCCTATTTTATTAGATTCTAGGTTATCAATAAGATTTAAAAATTGTTCAAACACTGACCCTGACAAACCATTTTTTGTTTCAAACGGGGTTTTTGTCGTACGAAGCAAAGGTGTTTTAACACCAGTTTCGCTTAAGTAAAAAGAATAGGTAGGCAATTTTTTAAAAGAGCCTTTTACAGTAGGTGTAAATGAGAATTTATACTTTTTTATTTCAGAAAGTTCTAACCTTTCTGTACAATATGTAACTGCCTCAACTCGTTTTCTACGCAGACCCAATAAAATTGAAATATAACTTACTCGACCTTTTAAATACCAAATATGAGTTACAGGTGAAATTAATTGAATATAGCCTAAACGGTGTCTACGAATTCTAGAAGAAGTGTATTCTACATCACAATCAGGACAAAATTTTTGTGTTTTTTTATTTTTTTTTCGTCCACAAGCACATTCAAAATCTTTAATTGGTCCGAAAATTCGTTCGCAAAACAATCCACCTTTTACAGGACGAAGTGTTTTATAATTAACTGTTTGTGAATTTGTTATTCGTCCAACAATATTACCATTAGGCAATGTTCGATTAGCCCATTGTTTAATTTGTTCTGGAGATGCTAATCCTATTCGAATGGATTCTACTGGAATTCTTTTTGATTTAGTAACAGATTTCACATTAATACCCCCATATTGTTTTTAGAAAAATTATAAGAATCTACACTATTAACAAAAAGATATATCAAACAAAAACCGAAACACTGACAAAAAATGTAAACACTGACAAAAAATGTGAAACATTTTTTGTCAGTGTTAAGCTTTTTTTGTTTCAACCTTGAGACCTGACAAAAAATGCTTTGCATTTTTTGTTTCAAACTTGAGACCTGACAAAAAATGCTTTGCATTTTTTGTTTCAAACTTCGTTTTTGTTAAGTTTTTGTTAAGTTTTTGTTAACGGTTTGTTTAAGGTTTGTTTAAGTTTTGTCAAGGTTTGTTTAAGATTTGTTTAAGATTTGTAAGTCCATTTGTTAAGGAAGTTTCATAACATCCATGGGCGTAGCTCTTCCCATTGAACCAATAGTATAAATGTCAAGATCTAAGCACAAAGATTGAAGTTCCCGAATCAAAACTTTAAAAGACTCTGGAGTTCCTAAAGTTATTGGAGCATCAGTTAAAATCGCATTAATCACTTGGTGTCGGCCTTGAATATCATCTGATTTAATTGTTAAAAGTTCTTGGAGAGTATATGCTGCACCAAAACCTTCCAGGGCCCAAACTTCCATTTCCCCAAGTCTTTGACCACCATGTTTAGATCTTCCTCCTAACGGTTGCTGAGTTACTAAAGAATAAGGTCCTGTAGAACGTGCGTGAATTTTATCATCAACCAAATGAACTAATTTTAACATATAAGGTTGTCCTACAGTAACTAATTGATCAAAGCATTGTCCAGTGCGCCCATCAAAAAGTCTTGTTTTCCCAGGAAAATTTGGATCAAAAAGCCACTTTTGCCCAGTTTTTAAACGCGCTTCATAAAGTTTTGAATAAATTATACTTCGAGATGCTTCAGAACCATAAGTTTCATCGAAAGAAGGAATTTTAAAGGATTGATTTAAATAAAGACCAGCTAATCCCAACAGAGCTTCAAAAACTTGACCCACGTTCATTCGAGAAGGTACACCTAGGGGATTAAGCACCATATCGATAGGGGTTCCGTTTGGAAGGTAAGGCATGTCTTGTCGAGGTATTATTTTTGAAACAATACCTTTATTTCCGTGACGACCGGAGATCTTATCCCCAACTTGAATTTTTCGTTTTTCGGCCAAATAAATATGAACACGGCCTGGACCATCAAACGTTATTCCTGGAGGAATATTTTCTGTTTCCAAAATTTCAACATTGATTACTTTTCCTTCAACACCTTTTGGAACACGTAAGGACGTATTACGTGTAGTTGGTATTTTTTTACCAACAATATCATATAAAAGTTTCTCATGAGGTGAAAGAGATTTTTTTTGAATTGGAGTAACTTTTCCAACTAAAATATTACCCTCTTTCACCCAACTTCCGATTATAGCAACACCTTTTTCGTCTAAATGTAATATCTCTGAAAGGTTAACTTCAGGTATTTGATTACTTATTTGTTCGACACCAAATTTCGTATCACGAATTTCTATTTCGTATCTTTCTATATGAAGAGATGTATATATATCGTCATATACCAATCTTTCACTAATCAAAATGGCGTCTTCAAAGTTATAACCCTCCCAAGGCATATAAGCTACAAGAATATTTTTACCTAATGATAAATCTCCTGAAACACTAGCTGTACAATCTGCTAATAAATCTCCTTTTTGAACCCATTCTCCTTCTAAAACTGAAGGTCTTTGAGCTAAACAAGTATCTTGATTAGAACGTTGATAATTTTGTAACGAATATTGAAGAGGTTTTATTTTATGGTTTCTTACATCGCTTGCTAACATTGCTTTCGGCTCACAAATATCGACAAACCCTGACAAACCTTTAACAAAAACTTGAGACACTGACCCTGACAAATAATGGAAAGCATTTTTTGTTTCAAATGGGTGAGACCCTACGTTTGGTATTTTTGTTAAGTTTTTGTTACCGGTTTGTTTAAGGTTTGTTTCAGATTTCTCAGTCAACGTAGGCCTTTCTTTAATACTTTGTTTAACACCGCTTTCAGCGGTATTAGAGGGGATAGAAGCAAAGAATTTTTCTTCTAAAACATTTTTGCTGTTTTTTGCAAAGTGTAACTTTCGATCAGGAAGGGGTCCCCAAAATAACCTTTTTTTACTATTTTCTACGTAATCAACAAAACTTTTATGAGTAAATCGATTAAAGTAAGAAAAAACTTTATTAATTTTTTCTTGTTTTAGTTGAATGTTAGTTTTGACAACTTTCTTTCTAGTTAAAAACTTTGATAACCGAGTTTGTAATGGAATTTTAAGGTTATCTTCTAACATTATTTTTGACTTAAAAGTCTCTGACCGTTTTTTTTCAAATAAAGTTTGAAACAAAAAATGCCTAACAAAAAATGCTTCGCTTTTTTTGTCATCATTTTTTGTCAGTCTTTCAGAGGTTATAAGTAAGTACAGCTTATTTGTATAATCTTGAATTCTTATAAATTTATCTAGATTAGTGATCAAATTCGTTTCAAACAAAAACTTTGTTCTTGTAGGGTTTTGTATCTTTTCTTGTAGAAAAGATAAGGGGTGAAACCCTACAAGAACAAAGTTTTTGTTTAGGCTTACAAATCCTGACAAACCTCGACAAACCTTTGCTTCGCACGACATCGTGCGAAGCAAAGGTTTGTTTGAGGTTTGTTTAAGATTTGTAAGCCCTACATCGTTTGAAACAAAAAAAGCTTCGCTTTTTTTGTCAGTGTTAGAAAACCTATTATTTTTATAGGTAGATCGTAAACTGTGAGTGACTGATTTTTTTAACGATAAATAAGAAGTAGGGGAGTGAAAGCCTACAAGAAATCTTTTCTTGTTTGGGCTTACAAATCCTGACAAGCCATTAACAAAAACTTTGTTTTTGTTTAAGGTTTGTTTAAGAATTGTTTGCTCTACATCGTTTGAAACAAAAAAAGCTTCGCTTTTTTTGTCAGTGTTAGACCTACAATTCTGAGAAAAATTGGTAAATTGATTTAGAGATATGAAAATAAGATTAATTAAAGATGAAGTTTTTACATTAAAAAATTTATAGGATTCTTGTGAAGGTAAGTTATTTAGAGTCTCAGTCTTTTGTAGAAAATACAACTTATTTTTTGAAACAGGAGAACCAAAAAAACCTTTTCTAGGTTTTCCTTGAAAGATTAAATTTCTAACAAAAACTTGAGACAAAAATGGTATTTTTGTTAAGTTTTTGTAGGCCCCTTTACTTCCTGATAAGAGTCTAAAATTTTTAATTTTTTGAAATTTTTTATATCTAAAAACGGGTTTACCAACCTTTGCTTCTTTTAACATCGGTTTAACAAAAATACTATTTTTGTTCTGCGATGTCAGGCCGTACAAATCTTCGATTTGTATGCCCCATAACGACACTGACCCTGACTTTGTATTTTTTATTTCAAATTTCGTTTTTGTTAACAGTTTGTCAGAATTTGCTTTATGTAATTTATTAACAAAATTATTTTCAAAGCTACTTTCTTGAGATACGTTAGATTTCAATTTATTCGAAAAAATATTAATACTATCTTTTTCAAGAATAATAATTTTTTTTCCACTTGCATAAGAAACGTATCCACCTGATTTGGATTGAACAACATGTCCTGAATCGGCAGCAACACGTGCTTCTAATCCTGTTCCTACTATTGGTCGTTCGGGTGAAATTATTGGCACGGCTTGACGTTGCATATTAGACCCCATCAAAGCACGGTTTGCATCATCATGTTCTAAAAAAGGAATTAATGAGGTTGCTATAGAAATCATTTGAATAGGAGACATAGCTATATATTCAACATGTTCTCGTGATACTCGATGATACTCTTTTCCTATTCTAATTGGAATATTGTTTATTGGTAAAAAATTTAATTTTGAAGCTTTTAAATCGCCAGGAGCAACTTTAACGCGTTCTTCTTGCTCAGCTGAAAAAAATATTGGTCTGGCATCACGTAGTGATGAATCTTGTTTTTGAATTTGACCTTGATAAACATTATAAAAAGGAGTTTTTATAAAACCGTGAGAACTTATTCGTGCGTGGATAGTTATCGAATTTACTAGCCCTGCATTTCGTCCTTCGGGTGTTTCAATGGGACATATTCTACCATAATGAGTAGGATGTATACCTCTGATCGCCATCCCAGCTGTTTCTCGACTTATTCCTCCCGGACCTAAAGAGCTTAATCTACGTTTATGAGTAATTTCAGCTAAAGGGTTTGTTTGATCCAAATATTGAGAAAGTGGGCTTGATCCGAAAAATTCACGCAATGCACCATTAATTGGTTTAGTGGTTATTAAAGTATGAATAGTTAGACCTTTTTTTACTTTTTTCATTTTTTCACGAATTGTTTTTTCTAAACGAATTAATCCTGTGCTTAGCTGATTTTGAATTAACTCACCGGAAGCCTTTACTCTCCTATTTTTTAAATTATCAATATCATCCACTGTAGTTAACCCATGTTTTAAATTAATTAAATAATCTATAGCACAAAAAATATCATGTCGAGTTAAAGTTAATTGTTTCTCACTAATTAAGAGCCCGAATTTTTTATTTAAACGCATACGACCCAATAAACCTAAATTATAAGTTCTTGGGTTCATAAACTTTCGAAATAAAAATTTTTGTCCCATGATAGGAGTTACTTGCGATTTTTCTTTTTTCGAATGTGTTTTAGAAAGAGTTGGATGACTCTTTTCATATAAACTTATAAGAGCCTGCTCTGTTGTATCAGGGTGATTTTCTTTTAAATAAGAATTTTCTAAAAACTCAGAAAAACGTATTCCAGTTTTAATTTGTTCTCGAGTAAAACCTAAAGCTTGTAAAAAAACTAATGCAGAAATTTTAGGTGTTTTTTTCATACGAGCCCAAACCCGACGCTTTTTATCAATTTCTAATCTTAACCATGCACCTCTAAAAGATATTAAATCTGCGTAATATGTTTTTTTTTTTTTAATATCTATTAATTCTTGATAATAAATTCCAGGACTTCTAACTAATTGATTTATGACAACACGTGGGGATCCATTAATTATAAAATGGCCTCTTTTAGTCATTAAAGGAAGGTTACCTAAAAGAACCCATTGTAATTTTATTTCATTAGTTTGTCGATTTGTTAACTGAGCTGGCACATACAATTTACAAGAATAGCTTTTTGATTTTAAAATAGCTTCTGTTGGAGTACACTCTGGTCGATTTAATTGATAATACTGTGGAAAAAAAAATAACTCTAAATCATGAGTTGCATTTGTAATTGGATTTCTATTAGATAATTCTTTAATGATACCTTTTTTTAAAAGAGCAGAAAAGCTTTTTCGTTGAATTTCTACAAAATCCGGAATGAAAGAAGATACTAGGTGTTCATGAAATCGCATTTTTTACAGTTTTTATTAACAATTTTTTACAGTTTTTATTAACAAATAGACAACATGGTTGCTATTGTTTAAGATTTTTGTTCAGTTTGCGAGTTTGTTTACATAATATTCTCTCTGTCTTCGGTTTGTTCTAACAAAACAATTATTTTGTTCCAAAGTTATAAAAAAAGTAGGAATCCCAAACTAATCTTTTATATATTTCCTAGAGAAAGCCTGTTGAAACTTAAAAAATAAAATGTAAAAAGTTTTGCCTTATATTACTTTTAATATAACATAAAAGAAAGGTTAATATGATATAAACCGCCATTTGAAACAAAGATAATTTTTCTGTCGTGCTTTTAAAATCTTAAAGAAACCTCTAACAAAAACTTAACTGCATTTTTTGTCTCAGTTTTTGTTAGAGGTTTCTTTAAGATTTTAACTGCAATTTTTGTCTCAGTTTTGCTTTTAAACTGTTCATAAAAAAGGTAGTAAAAAAAAAAATCAACAAATAATAAAAAAAGCTAAAGATCTATTGACCTTATTCTCAAAAAGTATTAAAATTAAAAATAGAATTATATTTTATTAATTTTATAGACTAAGCTTTTTAATTGTTAGATTTTATAGCAATCTAAAAGGATATTTTTTTTAGTTTTGAATTTATATCATTAAAAAGGTAAATTTTCAAAACAAAAAATTTTAGAGTATTCCTCTAAAAGCGCTTTTAAGAATTATTAACGATTTTTTTTTTTTAATCTTTCCTTCTAGAATCTGATGTTAAGTGAAAAATCCACTAAAAAAGCCTATTTGCAGTCAGTATAGTTTTTATGATATTCATTTTTTGAATATAATTGATAATAGGAAATGAAATTATTGAAGAAAAAAAAAAAAAAATGCTTTGGTTAACAATTAGATCAAATTATGAGAATAGTTTACCAGCATTTTGAAACAAAAAATGTAAAACATTTTTTGTAAAGGTCAGTCTTTCAATTTTTGTTTCATCTATTTTTTTTTCAATTTTTGTCACAAGTCAGTGTTTCAGGCGGTATAGCCAAGTGGTAAGGCAGAGGATTGCAAATCCTTTATTCCCCAGTTCGAATCCGGGTGCCGCCTAATAAAAAATAATATTTATAAAAAAAAATTTTGTAGCATTTAACAAAAATCTGAAACCTGACAAAAAATGCAAAGCATTTTTTGTTTTGCATTTGAAACAAAAATATTTTTTTTGTTGAGCTTTTTTTTGTCAGGTAAGTCTTTCAAATGATAGTATCCAAACAAAAATTGAAACAAAAAAGGTTTTTATTTCAATTTTTGTTTCCGTTTTTGTTAGCGGTTTGTCAGAATTTTAAAAGCACCGAAAATTATAGTATCGTACTTTTAAAGTCTTAAACAAACCGAAGGTTTGTCAAGGTTTTAACTGCATTTTTTGCTTCAGTTTCATTTCAGCTTCTGTATGGAAAACTATTTACTTAATAATTTAAAATTTTTTGATTTATTTTAGAAAAAGAAACCTAATTCTTTCCAATACTAAGTAAAAATTAATAAAAATTATTTACTTAATAACAAAATGGGTCCATATACTCTGCCTACATTAAAATATCTATAATGCTGCTACTTTGCAGTCCTGACACGATTAGAATTTTAATATTATAGAGTAATGGACTTTATTTATTATAAGATTAGTTTCTTTTTTTTGCAAGCAATAATTTCTACATATAAATAAAAACTGATCTAATTTTTTTAATAAAATTTTAATTAAAAAGAGTGGATAAGACTCTTTAGGTTATGCGTTCATAATCTAAAAAAAAATGTTAAAGACGAATTAAAAAATTATCTGTCGAAACTGCTAAGCCACATACAAAATTATCTTTTATAACAACTCTGGGCTTTTCAGAAAAATCCTTTAGGTAAAAAATCAGCTTTTCTATTATTACAGGTAAAACTTATTTAAAAAATAGAATCATCAGTAAAAAATCCACATTTTTCTATTATGTTCCAAATAACTATGATTGTTTGCCATTAATTCAAAAAAACAGTCATCAAAAGGAGTGTCTAAATAATAATGTTCTTCTAAAGTTAGTTTTTTAGTAATAAGCGTAAGCCCCCTTATAATACTACCTTGGTTTAACTTTTTTCTTCATTATTTAAAACAAAAAATGCAAAGCATTTTTTGTCAGTCTTTCAATTTTTGTTTCAATTTTTGCCAGTATTTTTGTTTCAATTTTTGCTTGGTTTTCGTTTAGATCTAAAACTTAAAAAAAACTTGCTATAATTTAAGAAAAATAAAAAACTTTTTTAACCACATTTACAAAATTCTTTTTGTTACCTAAAGCATTTTTCAAGTGTGCAATTATTATAAATAGTTATAATTTTCAAAAAATAAGATTTATAAGCAGGCAAGATCCGACCAATAAAATAAAACAATTTTAAATCAAAAACAAAAAAGGGTTTCCTTATCTTTTCTTTTTGTTTCAGCTTTTGTTTGTAATACAATGTTGAAATAAAAAAAGATAGATATTACAAAATTAGTTATTCTTATAATTTAATAAAATTAAATACAATTTTTTTAACGAGGACCGAGTCTACTTCATAGTATTTTTTAGGAGATATTCGATGACAATTAGTCCACCAGAGCGAGAAGCAAAAAAGGTGAAGATTGTAGTCGATCGCAATCCAACTGAAACTAGTTTTGAAAGATGGTCAAAACCAGGTCATTTTTCTAGAACGCTTTCAAAAGGTCCAGCTACTACAACTTGGATCTGGAATCTTCATGCAGATGCACATGACTTTGACAGTCATACTACTGATCTTGAAGAAATTTCTAGAAAAGTTTTTAGTGCACACTTTGGACAATTAGGTATTATCTTTATTTGGTTAAGTGGTATGTACTTCCACGGAGCCCGTTTTTCTAACTATGAAGCTTGGTTAAGTGATCCAACTCACATCAAACCAAGTGCTCAAGTTGTATGGCCTATCGTAGGTCAAGAAATTTTAAATGGCGATGTTGGTGGTGGTTTTCAAGGTATTCAAATTACCTCAGGTTTCTTTCAACTTTGGCGTGCAGGTGGTATTACTAGTGAATTGCAATTATACAGTACTGCAATCGGTGGTTTAGTTATGGCTGGTGCTATGTTTTTTGCTGGCTGGTTTCATTACCATAAAGCTGCTCCCAAATTAGAATGGTTCCAAAACGTAGAATCTATGTTAAATCATCACCTTGCAGGTCTTTTAGGTTTAGGTAGCTTGGCTTGGGCAGGTCATCAAATACATGTTTCTTTACCGATTAATAAACTTTTAGATGCAGGGGTTGATCCTAAAGAGATTCCTCTACCACATGAATTTTTATTAAACCGTGATTTAATGGCTCAACTTTATCCAAGTTTTGCAAAAGGTCTTGCACCATTCTTTACAGTAAATTGGAATGAGTATAGTGATTTTTTAACTTTTAAAGGGGGTTTAAACCCGGTTACTGGTGGTTTATGGTTAACCGATACTGCTCATCATCATTTAGCTATTGCTGTTCTTTTTTTAGTAGCAGGTCACCAATATCGTACTAATTGGGGAATTGGTCACAGTATAAAAGAAATTTTAGAAGCTCATAAAGGTCCTTTCACTGGTGAAGGGCATAAAGGACTTTATGAAATTTTAACCACTTCTTGGCATGCACAACTAGCTATTAACTTAGCATTATTTGGTTCTTTGTCAATTATTGTGGCTCATCACATGTATTCGATGCCACCTTACCCGTACTTAGCAACAGATTACGGAACTCAACTTTCTATCTTTACTCATCATAACTGGATAGGTGGGTTTTGTATTGTAGGTGCTGGGGCTCATGGAGCAATCTTTATGGTACGTGATTATGATCCAACAAATAATTACAATAACTTGTTAGATCGTGTAATACGTCACCGAGATGCTATTATTTCTCATTTAAATTGGGTTTGTATCTTTTTAGGATTTCATAGTTTTGGGTTATATATTCATAATGATACATTAAGTGCTTTAGGCCGCCCTCAAGACATGTTTTCTGATACAGCTATACAACTTCAACCTGTCTTTGCACAATTTATTCAAAATACTCACTTTTTAGCGCCACAGTTAACTGCACCGAACGCCTTAGCAGGTACAAGTGCAACCTGGGGTGGTGATATTGTTGCCGTTGGTGGAAAAGTTGCAATGATGCCTATTTCATTAGGAACTGCTGATTTTATGGTTCATCACATACATGCTTTTACTATTCACGTAACAGTTTTAATTTTACTGAAAGGTGTGCTTTATGCTCGTAGTTCTCGTTTAATTCCAGATAAAGCAAATTTAGGTTTCCGTTTTCCATGTGACGGACCAGGTCGTGGCGGTACATGTCAAGTTTCTGGATGGGACCATGTGTTTTTAGGTCTTTTCTGGATGTATAATGCTTTATCTGTTGCTATTTTCCATTTTAGTTGGAAAATGCAATCAGATGTGTGGGGTACTGTGAATGAGACAGGAGTTTCACACATTACTGGAGGAAACTTTGCACAGAGTGCAAACACCATTAATGGTTGGCTTCGTGATTTCATGTGGGCACAATCATCTCAAGTTATTCAATCTTATGGATCAGCGTTATCTGCATATGGTTTAATATTCCTTGGTGCTCACTTTATTTGGGCCTTTAGTTTAATGTTCTTGTTTAGTGGTCGTGGATACTGGCAAGAATTGATCGAATCTATTGTTTGGGCTCATAACAAATTAAAAGTTGCTCCGGCAATTCAACCAAGAGCTTTAAGTATTACGCAAGGTCGTGCAGTAGGTGTTGCGCATTACCTTTTAGGTGGTATAGCCACAACTTGGTCATTCTTCTTAGCTCGAATTATTGCTGTGGGTTAAAACTCTTTTACTAAAAATAAATAACAATTATAAAAAAAAGCTGAAACAAACAAATTTTTTATTTGTTTCAGCTTTTTTTGTTTCAAACCTTTTCTGTTAAGTTTTTGTTAGAAAACCCAGTTTCTGTTAAATTTTGTAAAAACTAAATATTGTATTATCTCAGAGCTCTTATAATGCTTTTTATACAAACAATTAACGCTTTTATCGCCTTTACAAATAAAAGATAAGAATATGAAACACTGACAAAAAATGTTTGACAAAAATAAGAAGTGTATTTTTGTTTGCATTTTTTGTTTCAATTTTTGTTTAATAAAATCTTCTTTTTTATTCCTTAAACAAAAAAAGCTTAACAAAAATACACTTCTTATTTTTGTCTCAAGCTTTTTAAAACAAAAAATGGAAACAAAAAAAGCGAAGCTTTTTTTGTTTCCATTTTTTGTCAGGTCAAAAGCGTTACTAAATTTAAACTTTTTAAACAAAGGATTTCTAAAAATTATGGCAACTAAGTTTCCAAAATTTAGCCAGGGTCTTGCTCAAGACCCAACTACTCGGCGAATTTGGTACGGGATCGCCACTGCTCATGACTTCGAAAGTCATGACGGTATGACTGAAGAAAATCTTTACCAAAAGATTTTTGCTTCTCATTTTGGGCAATTAGCAATTATTTTTTTATGGACATCTTCGCTTCTTTTTCATGTTGCTTGGCAAGGAAACTTCCCACAATGGGGTCGTGATCCACTTCATGTTCGACCAATTGCTCACGCTATTTGGGATCCTCATTTCGGTCAACCTGCAGTTGAAGCTTTTACTCGTGGTGGAGCTTCTGGTCCAGTAAATATCTCAACATCTGGCGTTTATCAATGGTGGTATACTATTGGAATGCGAACTAATCAAGATTTATATAACGGAGCTATTTTTCTTATTCTTGGGTCTGCTCTTTTTCTTTTTGCTGGATGGCTTCATTTACAACCAAAATTTCAACCATCTTTATCTTGGTTTAAAAATGCAGAATCTCGTTTAAACCACCATCTTGCTGGATTGTTTGGAGTAAGTTCTTTAGCTTGGACTGGACATTTAGTTCATGTAGCTATTCCTGAGGCTCGTGGCCAACACGTTCGTTGGAATAATTTCTTAACTACTTTACCTCATCCACAAGGATTAACTCCATTCTTCACTGGTAATTGGGCAGCTTATGCACAAAATTCAGATTCTGCAAATCATGTTTTTGGAACTACAGAAGGCGCAGGAGATGCAATTTTAACTTTTTTAGGTGGCTTTCATCCGCAAACTCAAAGTCTTTGGTTAACTGATATTGCACATCATCATTTAGCTATTGCAGTTGTTTTTATTTTAGCCGGTCATATGTACCGTACTAATTTTGGAATTGGTCACAGCATGCGAGAAATTCTTGATGCGCATACTCCTCCAGCAGGTGGTCTTGGTGCTGGACATAAAGGATTATTTGATACTGTTAATAATTCTTTGCATTTCCAGTTAGGATTAGCTCTTGCAGCAGTTGGTACAATTTTATCACTAGTTGCACAGCATATGTATGCACTTCCACCATACGCTTTTCTTGCACAAGATTTTACTGCACAAGCATCGCTTTATACTCATCATCAATATATTGCTGGTTTTATAATGTGTGGGGCTTTTGCTCATGGAGCAATCTTTTTTATTAGAGATTATGACCCTGAACAAAATAAAGGAAATGTGTTAGCACGTATATTAGATCATAAAGAAGCTGTAATTTCTCATTTAAGCTGGGTAAGTTTATTTTTAGGATTTCACACTTTAGGACTTTATGTACATAATGATGTTATGCAAGCTTTTGGAACTCCTGAAAAACAAATCTTAATTGAACCTGTTTTTGCACAATGGATTCAAGCTGCACAAGGTAAAGCTCTTTATGGGTTTGATCTTTTATTATCATCATCAAACAGTCCAGCCTTTTCAGCTAGTCAAAGTTTATGGCTTCCTGGTTGGTTAGATGCAATTAACAATAACAACAATTCACTTTTCCTAACCATTGGACCTGGTGATTTTCTTATTCACCATGCTATTGCTCTTGGACTTCACACTACTACTTTAATTTTAGTGAAAGGGGCGTTAGATGCTCGAGGTTCAAAACTTATGCCTGATAAAAAAGATTTTGGTTATAGTTTTCCTTGTGATGGACCAGGTCGTGGAGGTACGTGTGACATTTCTGGTTGGGATGCTTTTTATCTTGCTGTTTTTTGGATGCTAAATACAATCGGTTGGACTACTTTCTATTGGCATTGGAAACATCTTGGTATTTGGCAAGGAAATGTTAATCAATTTAATGAATCATCTACTTATATCATGGGATGGCTTAGAGATTATCTTTGGTTAAACTCATCTCAACTTATCAATGGATATAATCCTTTTGGTATGAACAGTTTATCTGTATGGGCTTGGACTTTCTTATTCGGACATCTTGTGTGGGCTACTGGATTTATGTTTCTAATCTCATGGCGAGGTTACTGGCAAGAACTTATCGAGACACTTGCATGGGCTCATGAGCGAACACCTTTAGCAAACCTTGTACGTTGGAGAGATAAACCAGTTGCTCTTTCTATTGTGCAAGCACGTTTAGTTGGTTTAGCACATTTCTCTGTTGGATATATTTTTACTTATGCTGCTTTCTTAATAGCATCGACTTCTGGTAAGTTTGGATAATAGTTTCAAATAAGTCTGAGTTTCTTTTTTTTGTTTTAAAAGTTTTTGATTTATTTTAAATAAATCATTATTTCTGCTTTTAACAATAATATAAGAATAATATTCTTATATTATTGTTAAAAGCAATATTGAATTTTGTTTCACTTTTTTCATATTTTTTAACTTTGCTTTGATTCACTTTGCAAAGCAAAGTGAATCAAAGCAAAGTGAATCAAAGCGAAGTTAAAAGAAATTTGATCTTTGGGGACAAAAAAAGCGAAGCTTTTGAAACAATGACAAAAACCTGACAAAAAATGCCTGAAACACTGACAAAAAATGTAAAACATTTTTTGTCAGTGTTTCAGCATTTTTTGTCAGTCTTTCAAATATTATTTATTTTTCTTTAGAAATCTGATAAATCTAAAATTTGTAAAAAATAAAACTTTAGGAGATCATTTATGCAAAACTCTAATAGTAAATATATTTCTTTAAATGGTAAAATAAAATTACGTCGAAAATTGCCTTTAAATAAGTCATAATTTTCTGAATTGTCAAATTATTGCTGGCCTTCTAATTATCTGGGTTATCTAGATGATTACTACTCTGTTCTAAGGTTTTTACATTTCTATAATTCACAAAAAGATTTTTTTAAAAAGTATAAAATCAGCGATACTTTGATAGAAAAAACTTGTGATTGTCCTTTCGAAAAAATTGTTGGTTCTTTTGTTTATCACTATGTTACATCTCGATTAAATGTTAATAATAAACTTTTATCTTCTTTTAACTGGGAAAACATTATAACTTTTAGTTTAATTCCATCATGTAACCAAAAGATAATTGATATTTTGGAAAGAAATAGTTTGGATGATTTTTCGAAAAAAACATCTCTTATTGATGGAGCAACTCAAAGTTTATCAATCTATTCAAATTCTTTTGATTATGAAAACAAGTCATCTGTTCAGCAAATTTTGACAAACGTTTTACAGTTTTTAAATGTTCCAAAAAAAAGTATTAAAATCTTAATAGATTCTACCTTGTTTAATAAAAATACGAAAAAACTTGTAAAGTTTTTACAAAATTATACTTAGGTAGACAATAAAATTAAAGCTTTGACCTTACTTTTTATTCTAAAAAAGTGAAATATAATAGATTTCTATTAAAAAAATATCAACTAAGTTCGTCCGCTTTTATTAAAGAAAAAAGTTTAAATGTTGAAAAAACTTTTTCTTAATTGTGATTTTATTATTAAACAAAAAATGCAGTTATGACAAAAATAATATTTTTGTTTTTGTCAGGTCAAATCTCAAGTTTTTGTCTCAGGTTTGTTTAAGATTTTAAGTTTATTTTTCGTTGACTCTTTGTTACTTTATTCCTTTTTTTTATTCTTTTTTTTTATCTTTAATGTCATATTCATCATCAGAATCGCTACCAAAAGCAGCCTTTGCCCATTTATTGATTTCTTCGTTTTTTTCGTTTTTTTCTTCTTCGAGTTCCTTGTGTCCTTCATTACTACCAAAATATGAAGATTCTGTGAAAAAAAGGATACCCCTCTCCAAAGCTTCTCTTGTTATATCTTCTAAATCCTCACATTTTACTTGGACACGAAGAAAAGGTATCAAAAATTGATCGTATTTATCTTGATCTAACATACAATATTCGTTTTTTCTTAATTGTTCAACTTTTTCTTGATAAGTTGACTCAGGGTCCGATGTCTTATCACATAAAAGTCGAAAATGCTGGCCTTTTATAATATCTTTATTCGAATAATTTTTTTTTAATCTTACAAAAAGACTATATTTTTCATGATACAATTCCATTCCCATAAAAAATATCCTTATTTATTTATTTTTTTAATCGGTTTGTATGTTTTGCAATTCAAGATTCGCACAAGTTTTTTGAAGTTCGATAAATTCTTCTCTTTGTTTTGCTTCATCGGCTTGAAGGTAACTGACTCTTTTTTGGAAATTCTTTCACAAGCATAGAGTTTATTCAAAACAAAGTAACAAAGTAATTATATAACTAGCTCGAATCTATGAAGTTTTATTTTATTTTTAATTTTTATTTAATGTCTATACGCCTGTCTATAGACATGTCTTATATATCTATATACATTCTTAAAAGGCACAATCTCTCGTTTTCGACAACGGATAAAAATTTAACCTTTTTTGAAGAAAGTTTAAGCCCCTAACATAAAAGTAAGGGGCTTACCCTTTTCGCTATATTAGCTTATAGGGAACGGGTCGCACTATTTAGATCATTTCTAAAGAAACTTGTAAAAATTTTGCTAATTCAGCTGCTTGTTTTTCAATATCTTCTAAAGTTGTAGGTTGCCCTATTCGAGTTAATGGAATATCACGTTTATTCTGAAACGATGAATCTTTTGGTAATCCTACAACATTATTTTTATTTTTTGTTGAAGAATTCTTTACAGATGTTTTACTGGAAACATTTGCTTCTGAATTCTGTGAGGGAGGAGAAAAAGTTGTACTACCTTTTACTCTGATATAAAGAATTCGCCTTGGGTTTAAGCCCTCTTTAATTTCGACTCGTATTGATTCAACATCTTTAATATCATAAGATAAATCAATACGCCTATTTTTACCGGGAAATCCCCATCTAAAAATACGAACAATTCCTTGTTTTTTATTAAATTCATTAAACCCACCACCAACGCCCCAGAAAAGGGTTAACCAAAGATAGCAACTAAAGATGAGACCTAAAATTCCATAAAAACACATCACTAATCCTTGAGGAAAAAACAAAATATTTTTTGAATTAATAAAAGGTAATAAGTCAAAATTTAAGTAACTTGAAATTCCTGTTAACAAAAATCCAAAACCTCCTAATAAGATTATGGAAGCCCACCAATAATTACTGAATCTTCGAGAACCTACTACTACATAACGACGAATTAATTCAGATTTCTGTGTTTCAGAAGAATTGATCATAGTTGTTTATTTTAATTATTGCTAAATTTTTGTCTTTCTTAGACCTGACAAAAAATGTAAACAAAAAAAGCTCAACAAAAAAAGCGAAGCTTTTTTTGTCTCAAGCTTTTTTTGTTGAGCTTTTTTTGTTTACATTTTTTGTCAGTGTTTTAAGCATTACTTTTTGTTTCAGGTTTTTGTTATCCATTTTTTAGATTTGTCTAAGGTTTGTCAAGTCTTATAAGGATTCGTTAAAAATTTTAAAGAGTAATCTCAGCTTTTCTAATGGAATGGAAACAAAAAATGCTTGACAAAAAAAGAGAAGCTTTTTTTGTTTACATTTTTTGTCAAGTTTTTTTTTAAGATTCAAATATTAAAGCTAGTTAATGACTACTAATATTTTTTTGTTTTAATCTTGTCGCTTTACCAACTCTATTTCGTAAATAATATAACTTAGCTTTACGAACTTTAGCGCGTCTTGTAACTTCAATATTTTTTAAAGAAGGAGAGTGGAGAGTAAAAACTCTTTCAACTCCAACTCCTTGAAAAATACGACGCACAGTAATAGTTGAATTCATACCAGCTCGATGTTGTGCTATAACTGTACCTTCATAAGGCTGAACCCTTTGTTTATTACCTTCTTGTATTAAAACACCAACTTTTACTGTATCGCCAATAGAAATTATAGGCAATTCAGTTTTCAATTGATTTAATTCTATTTTATGAATAATTTCTTGAATTTTCATTTTGATTTGTGTTCCTTAATTTTAAATACAATTTATTTTTATTTTTATAAGATAAGTATTTTTCTTATAAAAATAAAAAAGGTTGCTTTCTGCTTTCGCTTTCTAATTTTTACGTAGTAGACAGAAAAATTATTTTGCGAAACATAACAAAATTATATTAAAGTAAATTTTTACATTAGTATAAGTAGTAAGATAAGCAATTCTATAAAATCTTAAATATTACACTTACAAAAATTGAAATAAAAAGCGAAGCTTTTTTTGTCAGGTTAACATTTTTATCTAAATTTTCGTCCGTGTTTACTTTTTTTTCTAAACTTTACTGATTATTGTTAAAAAAATCTGATGGAAAGGCACAATTTGTAAAGAAGCACCTTTCTTAAGGATTCTTTTCTATAAAAACTCTAAATAGATTTTATCAATAAGAAACAGGGTTTAAAACAAAAAAAGCTTAACAAAAAAAGCTTGACAAAAAAAGCGAAGCTTTTTTTGTCAAGCTTTTTTTGTTAAGCTTTTTTTGTCAGGTTAAAAATAAAAAAAAATAAGAATTTAAAATTTAGTTGAAAGTCTATTTAAGAATGTTAGATACAACGCCTGCTCCAACAGTTCTACCACCCTCACGAATAGCAAACCGCATTCCTTTTTCAATTGCAATTGGTTGAATTAACTCAACTACCATTTTAATGCGGTCACCGGGCATTACCATTTGTGTTGCACTATCATCATCTGCACGAAAAGATTCAATTTTTCCTGTTACATCAGTAGTTCGAACATAAAATTGTGGTCTGTAGCCAGGAAAAAAGGGAGTATGACGTCCTCCTTCTTCTTTGTCCAAAACATAAACTTGAGATTCGAATTTTGTATGTGGAGTAATAGTTCCTGGTTTTGCTAAAACCATTCCTCGTTCAATATCAGCTTTTTGAATACCGCGAAGTAAAACACCTACATTATCACCAGCAACACTTTGTTCTAAAGTTTTTTGAAACATTTCTAATCCAGTTACTGTAGTGGTTCGAGTATTTTTCAAACCAACAAGCTCAATAGATTCACCCACCTTAACAGCCCCTCGTTCAACTCGACCTGTTGCCACTGTACCACGACCAGTAATAGAGAAAACGTCTTCAACAGCCATTAAAAAAGCTTTATCAGTATCTCTTTCTGGAGTAGGTATGTAAGTATCCACTTTTTCCATAAGTTCAAAAATTTTGTCAACCCATTTGTTATCACCACGTGATAATTCTGGATTTTCAGCAAGAGCCTCTAAAGCTAATAATGCAGAACCAGAAACTACTGGGATATCGTCACCAGGAAATTCATATTTGCTTAAAGTATCACGAACTTCTAATTCAACCAATTCTAATAATTCTTCATCATCCACTTGATCTTCTTTATTTAAAAACACAACAATATTAGGAACACCTACCTGTTTTGCTAGTAACATGTGTTCTTTAGTTTGTGGCATTGGTCCATCGGCACCAGAAACTACAAGAATAGCTCCATCCATTTGTGCAGCCCCTGTAATCATATTTTTTACATAATCAGCATGACCGGGACAATCAACGTGTGCATAATGACGATTATCAGTTTCATACTCTACATGGGCTGTATTTATTGTAATACCCCGAGCTTTTTCTTCCGGTGCTGAATCAATATCATCATATTTTCTCGCTTTCCCTTTGCCACCAGCAGCTAAAGCCATAGTAATAGCTGCAGTTAAAGTTGTTTTTCCATGGTCTACGTGACCAATTGTTCCAATATTTACATGAGGTTTTTTACGTTCAAATTTTTCACGTGCCATAAAGTAATAATTCCTTTTTAATTAAAAATTATAATCTTAAAATTATTTGATTTTGATTTAAGCCTTCAGACAAAACAATTATTTTGTTATCCATTCAGAACAAAGTAAAAATCGGCCCAAACAATAATTTCATTTGAAACAAAAAAAGCCTGACAAAAAATGTAAACCATTTTTTGTCAGGCTTTCAAATGGTTTGCATTTTTTGTCAGGTCCGGTTTGCTTGTTTTGTTAAATATTTGTCATTTCTTTAAAGTTTATAAAGTAAATCCTTAACGAAAGTTTTAACAATTATTGTTAAAACTTTTTTTTTACTTTGGAGTTCTTAAAGATAACAAAATTATGTAAATTTTAAAGGACATTTGTGAAACTATTCATATCATAATATGAAAAATGCTTATAAAGTTTGTTTTTTTTTTTACAAAAAGTGTCTTATTTAACAATATTGAGAAAAGCTCTAAAAAAGAAAACAACATTAAAAACGATATTCTAACATAACTTTTTTAAGAAAACAAGTTTTAAAAACAAGCACAATAATAGAAAATTTACTTACATTACTACCTACATAACTATATCCCTACATAAATATGTTGATGTAATTTTTAATTACACATATTAAAAAAAAACAAATAAATTTCAAACAAAAACCGAAACACTGACAAAAAATGTAAACAAAAAAAGCAAAGCATTTTTTGTTTCAAATCTTATTTTTGTTTCAGCTTTTTTTGTTTACATTTTTTGTCAGTGTTTCAAGCTTTTTTTGTTTCAATTTTTGTTTAATCCTTCAGATTTTAACTGCATTTTTTGTTAAGTTTTTGTTAGAACTTTGTTTAAGATTTTAACTGCATTTTTTTTAATATTGTTTTTTTATCAGATTTTTCACTTTTTATCTAATACAAAGTTAGATTAAATTACTAAAATCGATATTTTGCAAAAGCCTTGTTTGCTTCAGCCATTCTGTGCACTTCATCTCTCTTACGAATAGCATTTCCCATATTTTTAGAGGCGTCGAGAAATTCATTAGTAACTTTTGAAATCATACTTCTTCCAGATCTACTTCTACAAGAAGAAAGTAACCAGCGAATACTAAGTGCAGTACCGCGTTCTGTTTTTACAGCTAACGGAACTTGATATGTAGATCCACCAATTCGTTTTGCTTTTACTTCCACCAAAGGTGTAGCATTTCGAACCGCTTGCTCAATTACTTTTACGGGGTCTTGTTGAGTAGTATTTCCAATTTGTTTCATAGCATCATAAAAGATTTTATAGGCTAATGATTTTTTTCCCTCTTTCATAAGGTGATTTACGATTGTATGAACTAAACGACTATCGTAAACCGGATCAGGGGTTAATGTACGTTTTTTTGGAGTACGTCGACGTGGCATAATGTTAATATTCCTTTTTAATATAAAATTTTTTGATGTGTATTTGTACTTTAATATTCATAATATTAAAAATAAAACACATTAATGGTTTTCTAACAAAAGTTTTTGTAGGGCAAACCGAAAGCTGACAAAAAATGCTTGACAAAAAAAGCGAAGCTTTTGAAACAAAAAATGCCTAAAAAAAAAATGTAAAGCATTTGAAACAAAAAAAGCTTCGCATTTTTTGTCAGGTCAGTCTTTCAAATATCATTTTTGTTTAACTCCTTCGGAAAAGAATTATTGCGCTTCTTTTGTTTTACTACCGAAGGTAGCAAAACAATAAAAATTGATGAAAAGAAAGAAAAAATCAGACAAATCTATGACAAAATGCTGACAAAGCTTGAAACTTCTTGATAAATCTTTGTTTTGTTTCAATTTTTGTTAAAGTTCAAAGAAAGATATTTTTAAAAGAGTAAGTTACTTCGGACGTTTTACACCATATTTAGAACGACCTTGAATACGATTTTTAACCCCTGCTGTGTCCAAAGTACCCCGTACAATGTGATATCTAACACCAGGGAGATCCTTTACTCTTCCACCACGTACTAATACAACAGAGTGCTCTTGAAGATTGTGACCGATACCAGGAATATATGCTGTTACTTCAAAACCAGAAGTCAATCGAACACGAGCAACTTTTCGAAGAGCTGAATTTGGTTTTTTTGGAGGAACAGTATAAACTCTAGTACAAACACCTCGTCGTTGAGGACAAGACTGAAGAGCAGGAGTTTTTGTTTTTTTAGAAATATTCTTTCTTGCAGACCGAATAAGTTGTTGAATAGTAGGCATATTTTTACTAGTTTTTTCTTTAGATATTTAAACTTTTTTTACATCATTACTTACCAATAGTAAATTTATAACAAAAAAAGCTTAACAAAAAAAGCGAAGCTTTTTTTGTTAAGCTTTTTTTGTCATCAGATGTTGAAAATTTTATTTTGTTGGGCTTAGTATCTTTTGAGTGTTTACTTTTTTTAAAATAAATCTAAGCATCTTTTAAAACAAAAAAAAGATAAAATTTCAAATAAAAATACGGGCAAACCTTAAACAAAAATAGAAACCTGACAAAAAATGCTTTCCATTTTTTGTCAGGCTTTTTTTGTCAGGTTTTTGTTTTTGTCAGTCGTTTTATTTTTGTCGAAATTTGAAACAAAAAATGTGAAACATTTTTTGTCAGTGTTTCATCTTTTTATCTTTTATTTGTAAGCCCCTTTTTATTTTTTAAATTTTACTAATCTACAAAAAAGGGTAGAACAAAATTTTTTAGCTTTTTTGTGATATCCGCTTTGCAAATTAAGTAAAATTGAGAAAGCTCGACCTTTCGAGGTCAAACTCATAAATTTGTATTTTGTATTTCTATAAAGATGGCAATAAAGTGCGCAAGAATTCAATTCTTTATTTTTTACTAAGAATATAATTATATCACAACTTTGTTTTCCTTGCGTTTTTATAACCTTTACTGATTGATTTCTTTAACATCTGAATCCAGAAATTTGTAAGTCCAAATATTAAAATACTTTCAACTAAAAGAAAAAAACTTAGTATCCCTTCGCTGAAACAAAAATTGAAACACTGACAAAAAATGATTTCCATTTTTTGTCAAGTTTCTCGTTTTTCTATGTAATATTTTTTAAAACAATTTAAATCTAGATACTAAATTAAATTTTAAAGGTGAATTTCCAGGCCAAATAAAACCACCCTTATTAGGAGGAAGCACCTCTTGAATTGATTCCGAATTTTCTACATTTAATCGAGTTAAATTTGGAGGAAAAGTATCTCTCGGGTCCTTTCCTTCCAATTCAAAAAACTCGATAAGATTTTCAACTCTAGTTTTATTTTTTGGGTCTTTTATAGATTCAAAAAGAACGTTATAAGGTATATTTGATAAACTTTTTGGCTCTTTTTCTAGGGTTAATTTTGATAATGGCCAAGTAGTAAATTCAATTTTTTTGTTAGAATCTATAAAATTTGCAAGTGTTTGATATTCTTTCCCCTTAATTTTTGTGGGTGAGTAGAGTGCATACCCTGCAAGTGATCGTGGCAATAACCGATTAGTTATTACAAGTTTCCGTAACCCTTGGTCCCAACCAGCATAAAAAGGAGTAGAATTAGATATTTCTAAAAAATCAGTTTTTTGCATTTTTTTCTGAGATAACTCTTCATGAAAAGGTTTATAATTACTTTCATTAGAATTCAAATATAGCGGTTGATCAAATTTAACTACAGGGTTCTCATTTGTATTTTCTTCAGGATCTACTGTTATTGAAAACAATCTTCGAACAACTTTAAGAGTTCCTTTAAATTGCTGATTAAAAACGCGATCTGCATAACTTTTTGAGCCATCAAAAAATTCTTGAAATTGTTCAGTATATGGTAATTGATTGTAAAATCGAAGACTATCGTAGTAAGTACCTAAAATTAAACGTTTTTCAAACAATTTTTTTTCTTCATTTTTAGTTAATTTTTGAAAAGTCGGTTGTTTTGCAAGAAATGAATCAATATCAACGCTAAGCAAAGATTTATAAATAGGATTAGAATAATAGTTTTGTTTAATTTTTTCTTCTACTTTTCTATTAAGTTGTGGATCAGTTAACAGAAATTCAAATGAAAAATTTTCATCTAACTGATCGTCTATAGGAACCTTCTCACTGTACTCTAACTCCTCAGAAATTCGTTTTTCAAGACCAACTAATTCAGTCTTTAAAGATTCGGTTTCCTCGTCCTCAAAATTATCGATTTTTTCGTTATTATAACGATTGTTTTCTTCGTCATCAGAAGCCAGTTCACTAGAAACTAAATTTTTTGATAATCCTTTAGTAAGATTTTTCTTTTTTTTCTCTTGTCCTATTTGATTTAATGCTGAAGTTTGGGCTGTTCCCTTAGGTGAAGAATTTGATTTCTTTTTTTTGGGTGATTCTCCAAAAAAGTTATTAATAAGGTTTGTTAAACCATTTTCTTGTTGATACAGTTGTGGCTGACGGTCTGTTTTACCTGTCCAAGCATACTCTCCTTGATAGTTTAAATCTTCAAAAGATTGAGATCGTGAAGATTCCGGCGAATTTAAATAACTTCCACGATCAAAAGCATTTAAATCTGTATTAAAAGAATTTGTTTTACCATCTGATAATAAAATTTGTTTAGTATTTTCCACAGTACCCAGAGAAAAAAAAGTTTTTTCAAGAGCCTTATCTTGGGAAATAAAACCTAAAGGTCCGGTAAATAAATAGTCAAGACCATAATATGGAATTGAGGTAAGGGTGAAAGCTATTGTTAATGAAATTAATCCAAAATTTAATAAATTAATCCATTTAGATAAAGTTAATTTAAAAAGTGGATAAATAAAATTACTTAAACGGATCGAAAGAAAACCAAAAAGACTTGTAAATAAAAAACTACCGGCAAGAAGCCCTAAAAGATAGCTTCCATCTATTAAAAAAGATTGTATTTCAGTATTAGAAGAAAAAATTTCCAAAGCAGTAGGTTCAGGCCCAAAGGTTAAATTACCAAAATATTGAAAAATGCAACTTTGTTCCGTCCAAGAAAGAATTAAATTTAACAAAAAAATTCTTATTAATTTTGTTTTGTCTTTTCCTTTTATATTTATTATATTAAATGATCTTTGATGAGTCATTTCATGAATAATATTTAAAAGAAGGCAAATTCCAATTATAAAATTTAAAGGTTCGAAATAAAACCAAGGGATAATAAAGGGTCTTAAGCCAAATAAAATACAAGTTGCAAACCACCATTGTCCTAAAATTGTTCCTAAACCTGCAAAGAGTCCTGCAGGAATTCCTTGAATTAATAATCTTCTTGCACAAATAACATGAGCACAAGAGATAGGTAAACAGAAAAAAAAACTATTTAAAAAACCTAAAATTAATTTATTATTACCGTATGTAGGTGTTTCTAAAAAAGTAAAAATTGTTGAAACTGGGTTATGTAAAAAAAAAGTTTCATTTAAAACTGAAGAATGTAATTGTGGAACTAAAATTGGAAAATACGAAACATTTCGAAGCCACTGAAAACTAAAAATATAAGTTAAAATACATTTAATACTTACAAAAAGATAGACAAGAGTCTCTTTGACTATTACTTGAGAATTAATATCGCCAGATAATGAATCAAATACATTATTCAGCATTTCAATATAATCTCTTATAGCTGGTACAAAAGACATAGGCGACTTTTTCACTCCGACTTTTTAACAATTAAAAAATTTGTAATAGAATTTTGCTAATCAAAATCTTTATAAAATATTTAACAAAAACTTTATTCCTTTAACATCTAGACTGACCTGACAAAAATACCGACCTGACCTTGACAAAAAATGTAAAACATTTTTTGTTTTAAAAAGCCTGACCTTGACCTGACAAAAACCTGACAAAAAAAGTTTCACTTTTTTTGTCAGGTTTTTGTTTCAAAATGCTTTGCTTTTTTTGTTTCAAATATCATTTTTGTTAAGTTTTTGTTAGAAAAGATACAGAGATAATTGTTTTTTAACAAAAACTTTTTTTTGTCAGTATTTTTGTGTAGGTTTTCCCACTAGATTTATAAGATTTGTAAAGATAAACACAAACTATTTTCAGTCCCCAAAGAAATAAGTAGATTTGTAAAACAAACATTATTGGTACAGATGAAAATATTTTTTAACAATAATTATATTATAACTAATTTTTACATTTTATATAAAATGATGGTTGCGCTTATCTGACAAAAATACCATTTGAAACAGAAACCTGACAAAAACCTGACAAAAAATGCTTTGCATTTTTTGTTTTAAATCTTGTTTTTGTCAGTCTTTTGAACTTTGTTTTTGTCAGGTTAGAAAACAATTATCTCTAACCTGACAAAAAATGCTTAACTAAAAAAGCTTCGCTTTTTTTGTCAGGCATTTTTTGTTTTAAACTTAGTTTTTGTTAGAAGGGAGATAATGAAAAACCTCTATATTTAGTTTTGTATCTTATAACTAAAAGGTAATTTTTATCTTTTTTAAAATTTCAAATATTTTTGATTCCAACTTTGTAAAAAGTTAATTCCAAGCAATAAAAATAATGATAATATTAAAACAACTGTACCAATAACAGTTGCTCGAGTATAATCATACTGTTCCAAATTTTGAAAAATCAATACAGAAGCAATTAAATCTTTTAGAGGGATATTAGAAGAAACTATAACAATTGAACCGTATTCACCTATAGCTCGTGAGAAAGCTAAAGTTAATCCTGTTAATATTGCAGGAATTAATGGTGGAAAAATTACTTTTTGAAATGTTTTCCACGGTGAAGCACCTAAGGACCAAGCTGCCTCTTCTAATTCAATCTCCATTTCTTGTAGTACTGGTTGTAAAGTTCTTACAACAAAAGGAAAAGATACAAAAATCATTGCTACAAGTATTCCTAATTTCGTAAATACAATTTGTATTCCAAAATTGGATAAAAAAGAACCAATCCAACCTTGATCACTATATACAGTAGCTAGTGTCAAACCTGCAACAGAGGTAGGAAGAGCAAAAGGTAAATCAACAGCAGCATCAAGTAAACGTTTTCCAGGAAAATTATAACGAACTAAAACCCAAGCTAGTATAAAACCAAAAAAAGCATTAAAAATACAAGCAAAAAAAGCCATTGATATAGTAACAGTATATGCAGATAAAGCTACAGGTTCTGTAGCTGTTTCCCAAAAATTATCAAAAAGATTTTTACTAGCTGTATTTAACAAAGAAAAGATTGGAAGAATTAACATGAAAACAAAATAAAAAAGAGTAAAAAGCCAAGGCCAAGATACTTTTAATTTTTTTATTTTTTTTCTAAACGTGTTAACAGAATCTAAAATCTTGACTGCGAACTCTGAAAGAAATCGTAAACAAACCGGTAACAAAAAATGCTTTGCATTTTTTGTCAGTCTTTCAGGTTTGTTAGGGTTTGTCGATATTTGTGAACCGAAGGCGATTTTCGAAGGTGATCTTTCAAGAATAAAGATTAAAATTTTATGAAAAAAGTTTATCATAATTAAATATTTATTTATTTTTTTATCTGTATCTTTGAGAACTTTTTAATTAGTTATTATTCCATGGTTTTCTAACCTTTTCTTCGAAAAGGTAAGTTTTCCTCCGGAAAACCTTCGGAAAACAATTATTTCCCGAAGGTAAATCATGGTTGCGCATAGCGCAACAATTATTGGGCTTTGCCCAATTATGGTTTTTGTATCTTTTCTTTCAGAAAAGATAAAGAAAAGATAAAGAAAAGATACAAAAACTTACAAAAACAAAGTTTTTGTTATAAAACTTAGTATCCCTTCCAAAAACTTGAGACCTGACAAAAACAAAAATATTATTTTTGTTAAGTTTTTGTTAGAAAACAATTGTTGTTATTGTTTTATGACATGTATCCCTTTGATAGTAAAACAATAACAACCATGTAAAAGCTACCTTCTAACAAAAATACTCGTAAAAACAATATTTTTGTTAAGGCTTGCTTTATGAGGGGCAAGGGTTAGATATTTTTAAAAATCATTCAATTTCTATTAGATTTATACGGTTTGTAAAGGAAACTATTTTCTGACATTTGGACTTAAATTTTATGTAGTAAAATAAAACGTTTCAAGAAAAAAGAAAAAAAAATACATAATAAAAATATAAATAATAGACTTTATATTTTTTAACCTTTTTTATGTGTTTTAGTTTTATTAATCTTTTATAGTGAAAGATTAATAAAACTAAACTGTTATAAGGTTAGTAATATTATACGATATTGTTATATAAATTTCTAAAACTTTTTTCTAGGAAGCTTTAATTTCTGATTTCTTTTGCGAGTCTTTTTATCAGTTAGACATCAATAAATTAATATTTGAAAGATCATTTTCTTTATATCTAGACTGACAATTCTTGACAAATCCCTAACCTGACAAAAAATGGAAAGCATTTTTTGTTAGTCTTTCAAATTTTATTTTTAAAAATCTTTTATTTTAAACTATAAAGAGAAACGATATAGCACTAATAAAGACCGTGTTAATGTTTCAGGTTTGTTTCAGATTTTAAGCCTTTGATGATTTTGGACTATGATTTCTAAGTGTCAAGCAAAAGTTTTTGTAAGTTTTCTTTTGGAAAACCAAAGTTTTTTATTTTAAAAAAAATTGTTTAGACAATATATAGTATTAGTTTTAAATTATATTGTTTAATTCTTTAACTTTTAATATTACTTTAACTCTTTTCGTTTTCTTCAGTAAGAAGTTGCTTTAAAACTAGCTTTGCCTTTGAAAGAGCTTTACTAGTTTGTTTTGAAGCTTCTTGTTTCCAAGTAAATTTTTTAGTATTTTTTCGCGATTTAGATTGACGTTTTTTTGGAACTGGCATAATAAAATCCTTTTTAAATTTTTTATTAAAGATTTAAGTTTTTTTATTTAAAAAATAACCTTTTAAACAAAAAACAAAGTTTTTTCTACGGGCAAACCTGACAAAAATTTGAAAGACTGACAAAAAATGGTTTCCATTTTTTGTCAGTCTTTCAAATGCTATCCTTTTCAGTTTCTTGTCAAAATTTTTATAAAAATTATCGTTACCATTTACAAATCTATAATTAAACAATTTTTTGATTAAAAAAAGGTTTTACCCGGACAAATCGAAAGGTTTTTACGTAAAACTTTATCCCTACATTATAAACAACCAAGGCCTTTACTTTTATTAAAAATTATAAAGAAAATAGATCGTTTACTTGCTTATTACGTATTGAAAATATATCTTTATTTTTTAATATTTACGATAAATAAAATCAAAGTAGTAATCATACAAAGTTTAGTTTTTGTTAAATAATATAATTTTAACAAAAATTCTGTTAGAAAAGTCGAAAGTAAAAATAATGTTTTTCATGGTTTTCCGAAGGAAAACAATTATCTCCCTTCGGGAGATCATGGTTGCGCTTACCTGACAAAAAAAGCTTAACAAAAATATTATTTTTGTTAAGCTTTTTTTGTCAGGTCAGTAGTATCCCTTTTTTGTCATAACTGCATTTTTTGTTAAATTTTTGTTAGAAAAGATACAAAAATCATGATTGGGCAAAGCCCAATAATTTTTTCCCTTATCTTTTCCCGTGGAAAAGATACAGAAATCATGATCTCTAACAAAAACGTAGTTTTTGTCAGAAGGGAGATAATTGTTGCGCTACGCGCAACCATGATTGTTATTGTTTTTTTTTTAATTCTTCTTATTTATAATCTTAAAAAAAATTGAAGATATAAAAAAATTAAGAAGTTAAGTATCAAAAACACTTTTTTTTTATTAAAACTTTTATTTAAAGATTTGTCAATTTTTTAAACCTGCCCCACGTCGGACTCGAACCGACACATCGTAAGACACTTGATCCTAAATCAAGCGCGTCTACCAATTCCGCCAGCGGGGCTATAAAATTATTATATCTTAAGATAAGAGAGACTGTCAATATTATTAGTAAAAAACTTGTACTTGTAAAGATAAAAAATTATATTTATGATTTTAATAATAGTAGGTTGTTTTTTTTTTTTAAGTTAAAATTATTAGTTTTTTATTTCTATTTAAGTATAATTTAGTTTTTAATCAAAGAGACAATTAAAATATATATAATAAAAGCCTAACCTGACAAAAAAAGCTTTTTTTGTCAAACATTTTTTGTCAGTGTTTTAAACTTGTTTTGTAATGCGTAACATTAGCAATAAAAAATGGTATTTTTTATAGGTTTCTACCGCATACTTTAGTAAGGTTTACTTAATTTTTTTCTTTTTTATCTAATAATCTTTTTCTTTTGTATTAATAATTTATATTAAGAATAACGAAAAGTTTGCTTTATTCTACTATTGTTATTATAATATTTATTAAAAATAGTAAAGAAAATTTAATATTTAAAATGCCTGCTTAGCTCAGTGGTAGAGCGTCCGTCTCATACGCGGAACGTCACTAGTTCAAATCTAGTAGCAGGCAATGTTTTGATAAATTTGATTTAAAAAGCCTGACAAAAAAAGCGAAGCTTTTTTTGTTTCAAAACCTATTTTATGAATTATATTAACTAATACTCTTGATCTTTAATTCGTATATAATATATAATTTATATTACTTCCCTAGTAGCTCAGTGGTAGAGCGCTCGACTGTTAATCGATTGGTCGTAGGTTCAAGTCCTACCTGGGGAGACTTTATATTTACTATTTTTTAACAATATTTATAATTATTACTAATTTTACATATTTAAAAAAGGACTTCTTATAATTAAAGCCTGAACAAACTCTTACAAACAAAAATAAGAACAAAATATACTTGAAAAAATAAAAAAAATACGTTATTATCAAAATAAATAAATCGTTGGGAAGGTGGCAGAGTGGACGAATGCACCGGTTTTGAAAACCGGCGTAGTTTATAGCTACCGAGGGTTCGAATCCCTCCCTTCCCGATCTTGGTTATATTTTTTTCTAATTTTAGTTACTTATAGTTATTTTTTATAAAATTTATAGTATAAATTATTCAATACTCCGTTTTTAACATTATTTACAAAACTGTCCAGATGTTGGAGATTCTTAAAAAAAAATTATTAATTTGCTTAATTTTATGGTACCAAAATAATACTAAAAAAATTTTTTTCAGTTAACAATACGTAGTTATCTTTATTAAATCTAGTTTTTACCTTTGTAGGCGTAATTGATAATAGAACATATTAACAATATAATTATTGCGCTTTTTTTTTTTTACGTAGTAAAATGATCAACAACCATAAAAAACAAAGAAAGAGTTATGTTAAAAAAAAGAACATTTTGAAAAAAAAAAAATAAATAAAAAATATAAAATAGTGCTATTGCAAAAAGTAAAAAAAAAAAGTTATAATTCTATTATATTAATAAAAAATAAATATTTAATTTGGTAAAATAAAACACTTTGTAAATAAAAAATATGCTCGAGGGTTCGAGTCTTTATTTATATACATTTACAGATTTGTTTCTACAGTATTAGTTAAGGATAGTAAAAATAATCAAGTGACATAGGAAGCACATAATTGAAAAAATTTTTTAGCAATTTTATTCGGTTTGTAAAAACCAACCTATGTTTTATCACTGATTTTTTTTTTAGGATATCTGAAAGTAATATTATTAAAGTTAATAAAAAAAGAAAAACATAGGAAGCACAAAAATTAAAAAATTATCAACTATAGGTATATATATTTTAGACATTATCCACGATGATGTTTAAAAAGTAATGTTGGAATACAATTCTAACATTACTTGGGTTTGCAAAAATCCACCTATGTTTTATTATTATTATTCTGGCATAATTCGGTTTGCAAAAGCCAATCTATATATTGTTACTGATTTTTTTTTTAAGATGACTTAAAACATAGTTTTCAACTCTTTAAAATTATCAAAGACAATTTTAATTTATAGGAAGCACAAAACATAAAAATATTTAAAATTTTTAATTAAATTTACAAAGATCGGCGTAAATCCTTCTTTTAATTGATAGGAAGCACAAAATATAAAAATATTTAAAATTTTTGATTCGGTTTGCAAAAACCAACCTATCTTTTGTTAAGACTGTTTTCAACTATTAAAAAAAAATTATTAAAGTTAATAAAAAACAAAAAATATAATCCTTTACTTTAGTTAGATTAAAACAAAAATATAAAACTTATATAAAGTAAAAAATTGTGTAGTAATAAGTTTAAAATATTAGATTTCTTAAATAAAATAGAAGTAAAGAAAAATTTCTGTAAAATCCGTGAGAAAAAGCTTTCTTAATCGTTGAAAATAAATAAAAATCGACAAGACTTTTTTTATTATGATATATTTCTGAAGGGGGTTGATAGCTCAGCTGGTAGAGCATTCGGCTTTTAACCGATTGGTCGAGGGTTCGAGTCCCTCTCAACCCATAAAATTAAAATTAGAATGATTTTCAATTTGGATTAAAAAATAAATTTGTAAAAAACTTTTCTCAGATAATAAAGTATTAAAACAATTCTGTAACAAAAACACTAACGAACCAGAACAAATAAAAAAGAATAAAATTTAGAAACAAAGATTTCAAATCTTATTTTTGTTAAGTTTTTGTTAGGATGCTATCATTTTTGTTTCACCCCTTATCTTTTTAATTATTGTTTTACGATGTAAAACAAAAGAAGCACTTTTCTTTATCTTTTCTGTAAGAAAACATACAAAGAAAATCTAAAGAAAAGATATAAAAAACCCTTTTTTTATAAAAGTTTGTTATTAAAAATTTCTAAACCAAGTTAGTTAACATTACGTAGGTTTCATAAAACCTGATTATTAGAGAACTATAATTAAATTTTATTAGGTTAAAATTAGATTTCTCTTTTAGTTGTACTTATTTTTAAAAACTGCTATAATTTACCAGAAACCTAATAAGAGCATGTATGGCAGAGTGGACGAATGCAGCAGACTCATAATCTGCTTTCTAATAGAACATCACAGGTTCAAATCCTGTTACATGTGGAAATTATTGCTTTTACTATTAAAAAATTGAAAACAAACGTTAAATCTATTACCTTTACTATAATTTTCTACAATTTATTTTTTGTTTCTAACTTTTTTTGCAAATCAAGAACAAAATAATTACTTTATTAAAATAAAATTTTTATAATAAAAATGAATTTGAAATACACAAGATAGAAAAAAAGTTTTGTTAGAAAATTGTTTTTAACTTAAAATAAAAAATATTTGATTTTATATTTAATACATGAAAAAGGATTTAATGAGACTTATATAATATTTTTAAAAATATTTTTTTTTTCTAATTAGAATACAAATAGAAGATAAACTGACTGAATTAACAGGATATCGGTATTCAGAATATTATACTAATAATTATTGCGCTTCTATTGTTTTGCTACCTTAAACAAACCGGTAACAAAAACGAAGTTTGAAACACTGACCTGACAAAAAAAGCTTAACACTGACAAAAAATGTGAAACATTTTTTGTCAGTGTTAAGCTTTTTTTGTTTCAAATGGTTTCCATTTTTTGTTTCAAGCGGGTGTTAAGCATTTTTTGTCAGGTTAGTATTTTTAATAATTTTTCGTTTAGATAAAAGGTTTTTATAATAAGAAATAACTTCAGTAAATTCTTCGGTTAAAAAACATTTTTCTGTTAAATTTTCAGCTTCTTTTTTTGGTATTTCTGAAAAAATAAGTAGATTTAAAAGTCTTTCTTTGGAAGATTCTAATGGAGAGTAAAATTCTACTAAAGATTTGGGGAAATTTTTTACTTGAGAATTAGAAAAAAAAGCTTTTATTTCAATATTTCTAAGATCAATTAAACCTTCATAAAAACCTTTAAGAATTAGTTTTTTATGTTCTTTTATATAATTTTGCTTTTCAAGCATTTCTCTAACAGAAAAATTAGTAATTAGTAAGTAATTCAATATTAAAGACCAATGAAAAGACATGTATTTTTTTTTGTTCAAATTGTAGCAATTATTTAATTCATATTTAATTCCATTACAAACAATAAGTGGATAAGGTACGTTTTCTAAAGTGTATACTTTACCATCAAACTCTTCATAAAATACTCTATCATTTTCAATAAAAAAACCAACAAAAAAAAAATCAGACCAAGAATCGTCGTCATTTATAGTAGATTGGTGTGCCCCACGTCAATAATAAAATCTCTCAATGAATAATATTGCTGACGGCTATTACTATAAAAAAGTTCCATGGCCATAAATTGTCCAAAAGGCCAGTTCTTTTCAATTTTATCAAGCGGAAAATTTTCAATAGTATTATTGTTTTTAGTCATAAACTTTTATTAAATAAGAAAATTTTCGGTATAAAAAATATAATTAGGTTGTTTTTTTTTATAGTTGAAAAATAAATAGTAACCTGACAAAAAAAAGCTTAACAAAAATAAGATCTGAAACAAAAAATGCTTGACACTCTAACAAAAACAAAGTTTGAAACACTGATAAAAAAAGCTTGACAAAAAAAGCGAAGCTTTTTTTGTCAGGCTTTTTTTATCAGTGTTTCAAAAATTTTTTTCAAACATAATGACGGTATACTATTTTATTTTACAATATTTGTCTTATTTTTTATGAAAAAAACTCAAAAAGAAATTTAAAATTAAAAAATAACTTTTAAGAAGAATCAATTATCTTTCTTTGGGGCAACGCCCTAAAAAAAAGAAAAATTTAATAGCCAAAAACTTTTTTAAAAACTTCTCGAACTTTTTCTCCAGAATCTATAGATTCTAAAGGATCTTTTCGTAGTCGATGTCTTAAGCATAAAGGGATTATTCGAAAAATATCTTGTGGTGTTACTTGAGTCCGGCCTTCAAAAGAAGCTATTGCTTTGCTTGCACGATTAGTAACAATGTCTCCTCGTAAACCATCAACATTTAATTCAGAACAAATTTGTGATATTTTTATTCGAAAATCATAATCAATTTCTACTTTTTTCAAGAGCTCACGAGCTTGAGTTAATTTTTTTGTTAACTCATTTTGTGAATCATTATAATTTTCTCGAAAATGTAAAGGTGACTCATCAAAATTTGCTCTTTCTTCTACAATTTTTACTCTTAAATTTGCATCTTTTACTGTCCCAATTTGTGCATGCATTCCAAATCTATCAAGTAATTGTGGTCTCAACTCACCTTCTTCAGGGTTTCCAGAACCTACTAAAATAAACCTTGCCGGATGACTAATAGAAATACCTTCGCGTTCTACTGTATTCCAACCGGAAGCAGCTGAATCTAATAAAACATCTACTAAATGATCATCCAATAAATTAACTTCATCTACATATAAAATACCTCTATTTGCTTTTGCTAATAATCCAGGTTCAAATGCTTTTATACCTTCAGTTAAAGCCTTTTCTATATCAATTGTTCCACAAACACGGTCTTCTGTAGCTCCAAGCGGCAAATCCACCATCGAAATTTTTCTAGAAGTTACTGCTAATTTTTCATTCTTTTTTAACTTTTCTCGTACCTCTTCACTCATTAATTCAGGATCTTTCGGGTCAGAGTTAAACGGATCATTTTCTACGACTTGAATTTCAGGTAGTAAATCAACTAAAGCTCTTACTGTAGTTGATTTTCCCGTACCACGGTCTCCCATAATCATAACCCCTCCGATTTTTGGATCGATTACATTAAGAATAAGAGATAATTTCATTTCTTCCTGACCAACAATAGCTGTAAAAGGAAAAATAGGTCGACTTTGCTCTAATATAGTTGTATTTGTCATATCTATTTTGTAAAATTTATTTTTTTTTGTCTAAATTATTGTTCTTAGATCTTTTATAAAAACTTTATAAATCTAATATAGAAAAATTTTTTATTAATTTTGCGAGACTTTACTAAGAATAAACGATTTAATAAGAAAAATATTAGGCATTACTAGATAATAGACAAAAAAGTAAAATGCTTTTGAAACAAAAAAAGCTGAACAAAAAATGTGAAACATTTTTTGTTCAGCTTTTTTTGTCAGGCTTTTTGTCAGGTCAGGTAAAATTTTTATTAAAATTTATCTAAGCTTTGTAAAACTACAGAAGAAAAAATAATTTTTCTTTTATTTGTAACAGTACTTATTAAAAGAGTTTTGTTTCAAAGTTGTTAAAAATTTGTAACAATTTATCTAGACAAAAGCCTGACAAAAAAAGCTCAACAAAAAAAGCGAAGCTTTTTTTGTCTCAAGCTTTTTTTGTTTAAAGCATTTTTTGTCAGGTTTTTGTTTCAGTTTTTTTAGGTTTTTTTTTAAACTCTTTTTTATTAATATTGTTGTTTTTTGTTTTTGTATCCATTTTAATAAATTTTTTCTTATTTCTTTTCTTATAATAAACCAATTCTTTAAAAAATTCAACTATGATTGTTTTTTATTATTTGAAATTATGTATATCTTTATTTTTTAAAATAGATATTTATTTAGAAAAAAAAAATATAATAATCCAAATTATCTATTTTCTAATTTGTACTTTTTACAATTCATTGAGTGGGATTGTTTTTTGTTGTTTTACGAAGAAAAACAAAAGCAGTAAAAACACTGACCTGACAAAAAAAAGCGAAGCTTTTTTTTGTTTCAAATGCTTGAAATTTTTTGTTTCAAAAGCTCAATAATTGATTTTTATTAGATTTGTCTTAAAGTATTTTCTGACTTATAACAGCCTTTTCACGATTCTGCCCAGTAGTAAAAAAGCAGTTTTAGCTAACAGAATTATTTTTAATAATTAAAAAAAAAGGATAAATGAATTGAAGAAGCATTTATATAAGTGACTGGGGTGAAGTCGTAACAAGGTAGCCGTACTGGAAGGTGCGGCTGGAACACCTCCTTTTTAAGGAGTATTTCTTAAAAGTTTGAAGTTCTAGATTGTTAAGTTATTTATAACAACCTAGAACTTCAAACTTTTAAATTTCTAAAAACATTCTTAATTATAAATTCTTATTTAAATCTTTGTAAATTCCAAATTAATACGATTTTTCTTCATCAAAAATCTATTAATTTTTATAAAAAAATTTGACTAAAACAATATTTATATGTAAAAATATGTAAAAAAAGGAGTTTTTAAGATGCCGAACTTTTCATATAGTAAACTTGGACGGCAAAATTCTTAACTTATAAACCAAATTTAAAATAAAAGGAATTATCATGGAAAATACAACAAGAGACCTATATTTATATGTAAGATTAAAAAAAAATTATCCAAAGCAGAATATTATCAAGGGTCAACACTTTCGACTTCTCTGTGAAACCGTAGAGGGTAGGGAATTAACGTACCTGGAAAAATTAGAAAAGTTAAAAACGGATGAAAAATGTATTATAGACCCGGAAAAGTAAGATAAATGTGAAATACCTTTAAGTGATGCCGTAGTAGATTGTAAAGATTTAGAGGATATTACAAAAGAAGTTATGGAAAAGAATATTCTTTTTTTCACAGAATCATCATATTTTGGTGACAAAGATGGTCGACAAGAAATGAAAAGGAAAGAGAAAGAGGTTATGGAATATATAGATAATATGTTTGCTTTATCCTCTGATTCCGAAGTTGATTCAGATATGGAATACCTAAATAATAAGTATGATTTACCTTCTGATTTCAAAACTGAAGGGGAAAAAGATGAAAACGTTAATAAAAAAGACACATTGGAAAAAGAATAAAAAAAAATAATAGAGTAACAAAAAGCCAACACTGACCTTTACAAAAAATGGTTTCCATTTTTTGTTTCAAAATGGTTGACACTGACAAAAAATGTGAAACATTTTTTGTTTACATTTTTTGTTTCAAATGCAGTTAAAATCTTAAAAAAACCTGAGACCTGACAAAACAAATTTATAATTATATCATAAATAATTTTCTCTTTATGATATAATTATAAATAGAATTCTTAAAAAGAAAGAAAGTAAAACATTTTTTTATTTTTGTAAAAAAATATTTATGGGACTACCTTGGTATCGTGTTCACACAGTAGTATTAAACGACCCCGGTCGATTAATTGCTGTACACTTAATGCACACTTCTCTTGTTTCTGGTTGGGCAGGCTCAATGGCTTTTTATGAACTTGCCGTTTTTGACCCATCTGATCCTGTTTTAAACCCTATGTGGCGACAAGGGATGTTTGTTCTTCCTTTCATGACTCGTCTAGGAATTACCCAATCTTGGGGTGGTTGGACAATCAGTGGTGAAACAGCCTCTAACCCAGGAATTTGGAGTTATGAGGGTGTAGCTACAGCACACATTTTACTATCCGGTGCATTATTCGCTGCATCTATATGGCATTGGGTTTATTGGGATTTGGAACTTTTTCGCGATCCTAGAACAGGAGATCCTGCTTTAGATTTACCAAAAATCTTTGGTATTCATCTTTTTCTTTCTGGATTAGCATGTTTTGGATTTGGAGCTTTTCATATTACTGGTTTATTTGGTCCAGGGATTTGGGTATCTGATCCTTATGGTATTACTGGTAGTGTTCAACCAGTTGCACCTTCATGGGGAGCTGATGGTTTTGATCCTTATAACCCAGGTGGTATTGCGTCTCATCACGTAGCAGCTGGGATTTTAGGTGTTTTAGCAGGTCTTTTTCACTTATGTGTTCGACCTTCTCAACGTCTTTACAATGGTTTACGAATGGGTAACATTGAAACTGTTTTGTCAAGTAGTATTGCAGCAGTTTTTTGGGCCGCTTTCGTTGTAGCTGGAACTATGTGGTATGGTTCTGCTACTACTCCTATTGAACTTTATGGACCAACCCGTTATCAATGGGATTTAGGTTTTTTTCAACAAGAAATTGAAAAACGAGTACAAACGAATTTATCAGAAGGCAAAAGCATCTCTCAAGCTTGGGCCCAAATTCCTGAGAAATTAGCGTTTTATGATTATATTGGAAATAACCCGGCAAAAGGTGGTCTTTTCCGTGCCGGCGCTATGAATAGTGGTGACGGTATTGCTGTTGGTTGGTTAGGACACGCAATTTTTAAAGATAAAGAAGGTAATGAACTTTTCGTTCGTCGAATGCCTACTTTCTTTGAAACTTTTCCTGTTCTTTTACTAGACAAAGATGGTGTTGTAAGAGCAGATGTACCTTTCCGTCGAGCTGAATCTAAATATAGTGTAGAACAAGTTGGTGTTTCTGTATCTTTTTATGGTGGCGAGTTAGATGGAGTAACCTTTAACGACCCTGCTACAGTAAAAAAATACGCACGACGTGCTCAACTAGGTGAAGTTTTTGAATTTGATCGTGCTACTTTGCAATCTGATGGTGTTTTTAGAAGCAGTCCAAGAGGTTGGTTTACTTTTGGCCACTTATCTTTTGCCTTACTTTTCTTCTTTGGTCATATTTGGCATGGTGCTAGAACAATTTTCCGAGATGTTTTTGCAGGTATTGATCCAGACCTTGACGAACAAGTTGAATTTGGTGCATTCCAAAAACTAGGAGATGTTTCTACTCGACGACAATCTGTTTAATTTAACCATTTGACGTCAAGTCTTGGAGCAATTCTCTAATATCAATAACATTTAACAAACCCTAAACAAACCTCAAACAAACCTTGACAAACCTGAAACAAATCTCAAGTCTGAAACAAAAAAAGCTGAAACAAAAAAAGCGAAGCTTTTTTTGTCAGGCTTTTTTTGTCACAGTTTCAGGTTTGTCAAGGTTTGTAAGCAGTTATGTAAGTAGTTATGTGTCTTCCTTTTTGCTAGGTGTTTTTCTAAAAATTTAGAAAATACTGATAAATCTGAGACAATTTATGATGCGAAGCTTAAACATAAACCTAACAAGAATTGGGCAAACAAATCTTGACAAATTTGAAACAAAAACTTGAGAAAAAAATGCTGACCTGACAAAAAAAGCAAAGCTTTTTTTGTCAGGTCAGCATTTTTTTCTCAAGTTTTTGTTATTGCAGTTAAAATTTTTCAGACTGTTTTTTTTTTTTTAATAACATTTGAAACAAAAAAAGCTTGAGACAAAAAAAAGCTTCGCTTTTTTTGTTTCAAATTTTTGTTAGGTTTATGTTTAAGCTTTGTTAAAGTTTTGTTAGCAATTTAACTTTTATTTTTAAGATCTGACAAAATTTAACAAATCTTTAACAAATCTTAAAAAAATGTTTTGTTAAAGATCTGTAAATAGTGATATCAATGGTAAATAAAAACTACTTAGATAACCTTTTTTATTTTATTAACTTTATTTTTTTATGGAAGCTCTAGTTTATACTTTTTTACTGGTAGGAACTTTAGGAATTATATTTTTTGCAATTTTTTTTAGAGAACCACCTCGTATTATTAAATAATAGTAATAAGTTGTCTAGGTTTTCTAAGTTTTACAATGTAAAACTTAGAAAACCTTGTTATTTATACTTGATTTGATATTTTATTTTAAATATTATTTGCTTTATTAATAAAATAAAAAGCCAGAAATTGTAAACAAAAAAAGCCTAACCTGACAAAAAATGCAAAGCATTTTTTGTTTCAAATATTATTTTGTCAAGCTTTTTTTTTCAGGCTTTTCTTTCAGAATCCTGAACTATTCTACTGCTTCGCAAAGGCTTTAAAATTAAATAGCTTAATAAGTATTGTCGTAGCAAAAAGATAAGAGCATAGTTTAAGTAAGAAAAAGTAGTCTTGTGATCTCGGCAAATACTAATAGACCCAAAGTAAGCTTTAGATTTGTTGAAGTTTTGTAAAATCTATTATTTAAAACTTATAAAACTTAAATATCGATAATAAACAAAAGATAGTTACTTTGTTTGAAAAATTTGTAATATATAAGTATTGCTAGCAACTATAGTTGTTTTGGTAGCAAGTAAAATTGTTCTTCTTTTTTTTTTTTTTGTTGGGTTTTTTACTCTAAAACAATGTTTAGAGTAAAAAACCTACTTAACATCTAGTCTTCATGATCTTCAAAAGGATCTCGAAGTTCTTTTGATGGTGGGCCAAAACCCACATAAATAGAGTAACCGGTAATACTTAAAAGAAGGCACCATAAAAAAATGGTGTAAAAAAAAGCAGGACTTTCCATAATTATTAGTAATAAAAAATTTAAAACAAAGTAATCTTTGTGATTTATATTTGTAAGGTCAGCAAAAAAAATAATTTGATTCTTTTTAAGTTTTCTTACAGAAATAACAGAGAATTTTATTTTTGTTATTTCTTTGTGAAAAAGTAAATAAAAAAAAGACTAAAAGAAAAATATAACTTCTCTAACAAAAACTTCTACAAAAACTGAAACATAAATATTATTTATGTTTCAGTTTTTGTAGAAGTAAGATCTTTTTATATGACAAAAATTGAAACCTGACAAAAACCTGACAAAAAATGCCTAACAAAAAAAGCCTGACAAAATAATATTTTGTCAGGCTTTTTTTGTTAGGCATTTTTTGTCAGGTTTCTTTCGGAAAACCTTTGAAAAACCTTTTTTGTTTCAATTTTTGTTAAGCGAAAGGATACAGCAAAGGGTTTTTGTTAGAAGTTTGTTTCAAGTTTTATTAATTAGGTTAATCGAAATGTTAAAGAGGTTAAATAATAAAACTTAGAAGCAAAGTAGTAACAATATTTTTGAACTTTTATTTTATAAATATTCTAACGTGAAAAACAACTTTTCTGCCATAACAAAATTACGTTAAAAAGAAAATTACTCATTGATCTCCCTTCTAACAAAAACTACGTTTAAAACAAAAAATGCTTTGCATTTTTTGTCAGGTCAGAGATAATTGTTGCGCTTCTTTTGTTTTACTTCGTAAAACAAAAGTAATCATTCAATAACAAATGACAGAAAGTAAAAAATCTATAAAAATTTATAAAACTTTATGGCAACAGGAACTACTTCAAAAACTAAACAAGCCCCATTGGACACTAGTAAAGTAACTTCGTTAGGAACTTTGTTAAAACCGTTAAATTCAGAATATGGTAAAGTAGCACCTGGTTGGGGAACTACTGTATTAATGGGTGTTTTTATGGCCCTTTTTGCAGTTTTTTTAGTTATTATTTTAGAAATTTATAACAGCTCTGTTCTTTTAGATGAAGTGAAACCAGTTTTTTAATTCTAAAGGTGTTTAAATTTTTTTTGCTTTTTATACAAAAATATTGTTTTGGGTTCCTACCTAGATAAATCTTGACAAACCTTTTATCAAAAATATCATTTTTATAGGCCCAAACCTGACAAAAAAAGCTAAAACAAAAAAAGAGAATCTTTTTTTGTTTTAGCTTTTTTTGTTTCAAGTATATTTTTTTATTTTATTTCAATACCAAACATAATAAATTGTAATAGTTTTGACTCAATCTCATTTTTGATTGAGTCAAAACTATTACAATTTATCTACTGCTACTTGATCAACTAAACCATATTCTTTGGCTTCTCTAGCTGACATAAATTGATCTCGATCCATATCTCTACTTATTCTACTTAAGCTTTGACCAGTCCGTTCTGCATAAATTTTTCCTACTTGACGTCGAATTCGCATTACTTCTTCTGATTCCGAAAGAACTTCACTTGCTTGACCTTGACTTCCTCCTTCTGGTTGGTGAATCATTATACGTGAATGAGGTAGGGCTAAACGTTTACCACGATCTCCTCCTGCTAATACAAAAGATGCCATAGAAGCTGCAGTTCCTACACAAATAGTAGTAACGTCGGCTTTTACATAATTCATTGTGTCATAAACAGCAATCCCGCACGTCACTGAACCTCCAGGTGAATTTATATAAATAAATAAACCTTTACTTTTTTCTTCAGCATTTAGGTATAACATAATACCAATTAATTGATTGGCAAGTTCATCATCTAAATCTTGACATAAAAATAAAACTCTTTCCCGGTAAAGTCGGTTGTAAAGATCAACCCATTGTGCTGCAGGCTCACCAGGTAGACGAAAAGGTACTTTAGGTACACCGATAGGCATAAAATATATATTCTCCTATGAAATTATTTATTATTTGATTTTGTTATCAAACAATTTATTTGATTTAAAGAAATTGTTATTGATACTGTCATTATTAACCTTACAAATTTGAGACAAAACAATTGTTTTGTTAGAACAGTCTTCAAACAAAAATCTAACAAAACTGGGCTTACAAATCTTGACAAACCATTAACAAAAATTGAAACAAAAACAAGGTTGGAACAAAAAAAGCTTAACAAAGAAAGCTTTGCTTTTTTTGTCAGGTCTCAAGCTTTTGAAACAAAAATAATATTTAAAACAAAAAATGCTTGACAAAAAAAGCGAAGCTTTTTTTGTTAGGCATTTTTTGTCAGGTTTTTGTCAGGTCAGGTTAGGTATTTTATTTTTTTTTAATATTTTTAATAAAGAAATTTTTATAAGTTTTTGTTATTAACAATATCATTATGAAACGTAACTTATAAAAATTGCAAAGAATTTAAAAAGAAGCAAAAAAAAAAACAAAACTACAAACTGTTTTTAATTACTAACATATATGAAATAAGTGAGCTAAAAAAAACTTATTTTAAAACTTTATTATATTGGTTAGTTGTAAGGTCCAACTTTACGAATTATAAAAATACGTATAACCAAAAGCTTGAAACAAAAAGACAAAAATTTTTATTTCAAAACTACTAGATAAAGTTTTAGCATCACTTTAGATGATATTATATTATACCTTTATAATATTTTTTTGTCTTTTTTTAGATAATATTATATTATACCTTTATAATGTTTTCTTGTCTTATTTTAAAATATTGTGAATATTTAATAAAACAATAAAAAACATTTAACATTTTCAAAAGGTCGTATTATTAATGACACTTCAGATTCCTTATTATATAGTGAATAAATTTTATTGCTTTCTCAGTGGCTCAGTGGTAGAGTGCTCGGCTGTTAATATATTGGTCGTAGGTTCGATTCCTATCTGGGGATATTTTATATTATATAGTTTAGAGTCAATATAAAAATTAATAGAAAAGTTAACTACAATTTATAAAAATAATAAAAACTGATCTATATTTGTAAAAAACGATATGACAAAATAATTTTATTATTATTTTTTTTATTAACAAAAATATAATAATTAATAAAATTTAATTAGATATGTAATTAATAATCTTTTGACAAAAATGAGATCTGACAAAAAAAGCTTGACAAAAAATGTAAACAAAAAAAGCTTCTCTTTTTTTGTTTACATTTTTTGTCAGGCTTTTTTTGTCAGGTCAGTCTTTTAAATTTTATTTTTGTCTCATTTTTGTCAAAATTTCTTAGAGATTAGTGAAGGATTTATTAAAAAGTTAAAATAAAATTAAAATCTAGCTTTGGGTTTGTTTAACAACTTGATAGCGCGCTCGTGCTCTTTTAAAAGCAAAATTTGCTTCAACTTTTTGTTTTTGTCCTTCGGCCTCTTCAAGTTTTGTTTTTGCAGAAGCAAAAACACTTTCAGCTTCTTCTGAATTAATAGTTTTTGCAGACTCTGCTTCATTAACTAAAACGGTTACTTGATTCTGTTTTACAAGAGCAAAACCACCCATTAAAGCAACAGAGATCCACTCATTCTTGGAACGAATTAACATTACTCCAATATCTAAAGCAGTAATTAACGGAGCGTGACTCACTAATACTCCCATCTGACCAGTATTAGTAGGTAAAATAATTTCTTCGGCCTGCTCATTCCAAAAAATACGGTCAGGCGTCATGATACAAACTTGTAAAGTCATTTTTTTTTTTAATCTAACAATTTTTTTTGATTGGGTTTTTTTACCAATTAGTATATAAAAGGTATAAAAGAAACAAAAATACTCTGCAATTTTAATTATTTGTAACAATAACTATAAAGTAAACAGAACGTTAATAAACAAAAACTTATAAAAATTTAATTTTTATAAGTTTTTTGTGAGAAGTTTTACTTTGTTTCTAAAATTTATTAATATTTTTATAACTTTTACAAAATAAAGACAAAGACAGAAACCTGAAGCAAAATTGAGACAAAAGAAAAACCCTTTCGAAAATTACAAAACTTGAAACAAAAAAAGCTTGACAAAAAAACTTGAGACAAAAATAAGATTTGAAACAAAAAAAGCTTAACAAAAAAAGCTTCGCTTTTTTTGTCAGGCTTTTTTTGTCGGGTTAAGCTTTTGAAACAAAAAATGTTTCACTTTTTTTGTCAGTGTTTCAATGGTTGCTGTTGTTTTACTACGTAAAACAAAAGAAGCGCAACAATTATCTCCCGAATTATCTCTGACAAAAACTACGTTTTTGTTAGAAGGAAGATCAATGACAAAAACTTCGTTTTTGTTAGGGTGTCAGGTTTTTGTTTCAGTTTTTGTTAAAATTTTGTGAAAATTTGTTAATGTTTTTGTCTTGTTTCTATAAAGGCCTAACAAAAAAAGCCTGACACTGACAAAAAATGTGAAACATTTTTTGTCAGTGTCAGGCTTTTTTTGTCAAGCTGTTAGGTTATACCTAAGACTGCGATTGAAGTGACGAAGCTTTAGAAATAGCTTCATCCATTGTTCCAACTAAATAAAAAGCTTGTTCAGGTAAATCATCAAGTTCACCAGAAAGAATTAAGTTAAAACCTTGAATAGTCTCAGCTAAGCTAACATATTTACCAGGAGATCCTGTAAAAACTTCAGCAACAAAGAAAGGTTGCGATAAGAATCGTTCAATTTTACGAGCTCGAGCAACAGTTTTTCGATCTTCTTCAGACAATTCATCTAAACCTAAAATGGCAATAATATCTTGTAGTTCTTTATAACGTTGTAAAGTTTGTTTTACGTTTTGAGCACAATCATAATGTTCTTCACCAACGATCCAAGGTTGTAACATTGTTGAAGTTGAATCAAGCGGATCTACTGCTGGATAAATACCTTTAGAAGCTAGCCCTCGAGAAAGTACTGTAGTTGCGTCTAAATGAGCAAATGTAGTAGCTGGCGCAGGGTCAGTTAAATCATCTGCAGGTACATAAACAGCTTGAATAGATGTAATAGAACCATCTTTTGTAGAAGTAATTCGTTCTTGTAATCCACCCATTTCAGTTGCCAGAGTTGGTTGATATCCTACAGCAGAAGGCATACGACCTAATAAAGCTGACACTTCAGAACCTGCTTGAACAAAACGGAAAATGTTGTCAATAAATAACAAAACATCTTGTTTATTAACATCTCTGAAATATTCAGCCATAGTTAAAGCAGTTAGACCTACTCGCATACGGGCTCCAGGGGGTTCATTCATTTGTCCATAAACCAAAGCTACTTTTGATGCAGAGATGTTACTTTCATCAATAACTTTTGATTCTTTCATTTCCATATAAAGGTCATTACCTTCACGAGTTCTTTCTCCTACACCACCAAAAACTGAAACCCCTCCGTGAGCTTTAGCAATATTATTAATTAATTCCATAATTAATACAGTTTTTCCTACACCTGCTCCACCAAACAAACCAATTTTTCCACCACGACGATAAGGAGCTAATAAATCAACTACTTTAATTCCACTTTCAAAAATTGCAAGTTTAGTATCAAGATCTACAAAAGCTGGAGCAGATCTATGAATTGGAAAATCATCTTTAGTTTCTACAGGACCTAAGTTATCAACAGGCTCACCCAGTACATTGAAAATACGACCAAGTGTACCTTCACCAACAGGAACAGAAAGCGGTTTGCCGGTGTCAACAACTTCCATTCCACGCATAAGGCCGTCAGTCGCATTCATAGAAACTGCTCGAACACAATGATCTCCAAGTAATTGTTGAACTTCACAAGTTACAGAAACTTCTTGACCTGCTTCATTTTTTCCTTGAACAATAAGGGCATTGAAAATATTAGGCATTTTCCCTGGAGGAAAGGTTACATCTAGTACAGGACCAATAATTTGTGTAGTACGTCCTAAATTTTTTGTTTTTGCAGAAACGCTCATAGTAGAATGTTAAGAATTAAAAAATATACGTAAAAGATTTAATAAAATTTGAAACAAAAAAAGCTTAACAAAAATCTTATTTTTGTTAAGCTTTTTTTGTCAGGCTTTTACGTAGTTAGAAACAAAAATACGATACAAATACTTTGCTGTATCCCTTCGTTCCCTTTCGGAACCAAAGAAGGGCCTTTTTTTTACATTGAAAAAAAAAAGACATCGCATACATTCCATAGATCGAAAAGAAACTTACTAACATCGCCTTTGGTTTCTTTTCTCACAAATTCTGACAAACCTCGACCTGACAAAAAAAGCCTGACCTTGACAAAAAATGTAAACAAAAAAAGCTTAACAAAAATACACTTCTTATTTTTGTCTCAAGCTTTTTTTGTTTACATTTTTTGTCAGGTTTTTGTCAGTGTTTCAAGCTTTTTTTGTTTCACCCTGACTTTTGCTTCTTTTGTTTTACTTTTTTGTTTGGATATTAATATTTTTGTTTCAATTTTTGTCAGGCCAGTCAAGATGTAAAAAAGGTAGTGTTCCATCCCTTAAAGAAATAGAAGGCTATGTTAATAGATTTTTTTATTTCAATCTATGGACCTATAAACAAAGATAATAGTTTTGTTTCAATTTTTGTTAAAAGTTGTATAAGGCGCCTTTGGTTGTAAGTTAACTTTATCGAACAAACAAACAATAAGAAGGCGCTAAAGTTTTTTCTGAAAAAGTCTAATAGGAAGATGAACAAATCTGAGACGAGATAATTTTTTTGCTTTGCAAAGCGAAATTCCAACAAAACTTTGTCTTTTGTTGCAACTTGTTTGCGCAATTTTTCTTCTAAGTTCCAAGTTTTCTGAAAAAACTTACAAAAACAAAAAATAAAGAAACCTAGAACTTTTAATACTTTAAACTTAAAAGTTTTTCGTAAGAAAACTTATAATTCAAGAATAACATAAATATGGAATTTGAAACAAAAAATGCCTTAGAAAAAATGTAAACAAAAAAAGCTTGAGACAAAAAAAGCTTCGCTTTTTTTGTTGAGCTTTTTTTGTCAAGCATTTTTTGTTTTAAATATTATTTTTGTTAAGCTTTTTTTATCAGCTATTTTTTGTCAGGTTAGAATCTTTGTTAAAAAACTCTTATAAAAATTTAAGAAATCTGATAGAAAGAAAAGATTAAAAAAGTTATATGAAATTTGTTCATATTTGTGTAAGGTTACTTTTGGTTTTCTATGAAAAATTTTTTAAAATGGCAAAAATCCAAAAAAAATTTTAATTTTGTTTGACATGTCTCTAAATAGTATCAAACAACCACCATGTGTTTTTTTTATTTAAATATTGTAAAAATAAAAAAAAACACAAAAATTTGACAATCAAAAATTAACAAAATACGACCAAGACAACAACTTAAAACAAAAAAAATTTTTGTTTAAGATTTTTATCAGAGTTTTATCAAATTTTTGTTTTCAGTTTGTTTCAATTTTTGTTAAATAGTTATGCTAACTTATAAAAGAGAGAGTAAAACGATATGCTCAAAATAATATAAAAAATATTTATTAGAAATGCTTTTCTTACTGTTTTAATGGAATTAATTTCACCGTATGGTTTACTTGTCTTTTCCCTATAGAAAAAGGCTACAATAGAGCTCTGTTAAAAACAGAAAAACTTTTAACAATATTTTATAATGTAAAAAACTAAAAAAATAAACATATAACTTTATTTATGATTTACAAGTTTTACTAAAGCATCCTTGACAAACCATTACCAAATCTCAAATCTGTCCAAGTTTTTATCAGCTTCACAAATCGAAAATTTGTAAGTCAAGTTTTATTTTGTAAAATCAAGTTGTGCAAAGCCTGACAAAAAAAGCGAAGCTTTTTTTGTTTCAAGCTTGTCTTTGTAACAAAGCCCCATGACTCACAATTACCCTCTACAATTGTTTAAAATTTAAGGTTTATAAGGATATTGATAAAGTTTTAAAACATAATAAAACAATTTTTTACACAAAAAAAAGTGAAAGTTTGCAACAAAAATACCAAACGAAAACTGCTTCTTATTGTTTTACTACCTTACAAATCGCTAACAAAAACTTAATAAAAATGGTATTTTTATTAAGTTTTTGTTTCAGGTTTGTTTAAGGTAGTAAAACAATAAGATAGAAACGAGATTTTTGTTTCAGTTTTTGAAAGGGATACTAAATTTTCTAACAAAAACCCCTTTGGAAAATAATTTTTGTTAACATTTGAAAGCCTGACAAAAAAAGCCTGACACTGACAAAAAATGTTTCACATTTTTTGTCAGTGTCAGGCTTTTTTTGTCAGGTCAGGTTTTTTTTCTTTTAGAAAAGTTTGTTAAAAATAAGGCACTTAGTGAAAATAGAAAATATTAAAGGTCTTCATTTTGACTTGCAGTTTTTACGTAAAGAATTAAAAGAAAAGAGGTCGGTATAATAATAAATAATGCAGTAGCAATTAATCCAAGAATATTAACTTCCATAATGGTCTCCTTGTAAGAAAATTTTAACATAAACTTTGTTTATGTCAAGAGTATTTATTCTCTTAGTCGTGTTTTTTTATTGATTTTGAGTAAATAGAACTTTGTTAAATTACAAATATTCTCGAGGATCATTTCAGATGTTAAGTTTTAACTTATCCAATATTTTCGATTATCAAAAAACTTACCTAAGTTTTTGTTCTTTTCACTCTAAGTGTAAGTTTGACTAGTTAAAACAAAGTTTTCTAAGTTTTACACTGTAAAACTATGTTTATGAAAGAAAACTTTTGAAAAATTTAATTTTAACAAACCTTGACAAACCTTTAACAAAAGCCTGACAAAAAAAGCAGTTATAACAAAAAAGGGATACTACTGACCTGACAAAAAAAGCCTGACAAAAAAAAGCTTCGTATTTTTTGTCAAGCATTTTTTGTTTCAACCTTGTTTTTGTTAGAATTTTGTTTAGGATTTTAACTGCATTTTTTATCAGGTTTTTATTAACGGTTTGTTTAAGGGTTGTTTAGGTAAAGTTCTAAGTTTTATTATGTAAATAAAGATGAAACAAAAAAAGCTTCGCTTTTTTTGTCAGGCTTTGCGCAATCTCTTTGACAAATTATTAATTGGTCAAAAAATGTAAACCAAAATTTAGAAAAGTTCAGTTTTCAAAAAGAAGAAAGATAAAACAATGACAACTTGTGGTTAGCCTTTGCTTATAAAGTAGTTTACGAAAATAAAAGCATCTTAGATTTTATTCCTAAAATTAAAAAAAAAAATAAGACAAAATAAAGTTAGAAATCTAACATAATACAAAGTTAACTTAAAGGTATTAAGATTTATGATCTTAAATGTTTTGGTAACACCTTTGGTAGAACTAACTAACTTTGCTTATTAAGAATTTATACCTAACAAAATTGAGACCAAAAAAAATGTATTATTATTACCCTTATAAATTGTAAATTTATAAAATAGACAACAAGGGCTCAAATAAAAATAACAAATTCTTTTTAAGGTAAAAAAAGAAAAGACAAAGAGAAAAGAGTAGTACTTTTTCAGAACTATTATTATTTTAGTCAAAATTGATTCCTAAATTCAACCCTTCTTTATTTTTTACATTATTCTGAAAAAACTAAAGTTTTTTGATTGATTCTTTTTTATTTTTTAAGCTTTTTATAATATTTCTAAGTTTTACAAATGCTTCTAAAGTATACAAAAGTTTAAACGAAAACGATAAAATTGAAACAAAAATCAGATTTGAAAGACTAACAAAAAATGCTGAAACAAAAAATGTTTCACATTTTTTGTCAGTGTCAGGCATTTTTTGTCAGGTTTCAATTTGGTATAATTTTCGTTTGAAACAAGTACAGCTTTACAAGTATAAAAAAACTGAACAAACCTTAAACAAAAACTGCAGTTAAATCCTGAAAAATTTTAAAAGCACGATCTGACCTTGACAAAAAATGTTTTACATTTTTTGTCAAGGTCAGATCAGGTTTCAATTTTTGTTTCTGTTTTTGTTTAAGCCCCTGCAGCTTCTTTTGCTGCATACATTAATTCTACAGTAATTTCAGTAAAACCATTTTCTCTAGCAAATCTCTCAGTATTTCTTTTGATTTTACCTCTCACAAAACCTGGAATTTTATTCAATTCCAATAGACCGTCTGGTGCCCAAGTTAAATCAGAATCGGTAGATAGAGATTTAGTAATTACTTCTTTGGTATCGTGACCACCAAAAATTTCTAAAAGATGGTCTTCCATACCTAAAGTAAAAGAGTTATAAACTAAATCTGCAATTTGATTTGTTCCTTCATAACCTAAAAAAGGGCGATAGCCTAGTGGGAAATTTTGAATGTGAACTGGAGCTGAAATAACACCACATGGAATATCTAATCTTTTACCAATATGACGTTCCATTTGAGTTCCAAAAATTGCTGCTGGTTCAATCCGTGCTATCATATCACCAACTTGAGTATGATCATCAGTTATCAAAACTTCATCGCAAAAACCTTCAACACTGTCTCTAAACCAGTCTGCATCATGTTTACAATAAGTACCAGCACAAGATACTCGAATTCCCATTTCTCGAGCTAATATTTTTGTCATAGAAGCAGCATGTGTAGCGTCACCAAAAACAATAGCTTTTTTTCCAGTTAAGTTTTGACAATCAATTGAACGAGAAAACCATGCCGCCTGAGATACAAATCTCGTCTGTTGATCGATATAATCTTCTTCTTTTTCTTCGGAAGAAGATAATAAAGAATTATTCTTTATTTCAACGTTTTGCTTTTTTGGGGAATTGCTTTTGTTTTCATTTGATCCAATTAAAGAGTCATTATTTTCCTTCGGAAAATCATGAGTTCTTATAATTTGGGCAATTTCTCGGATGAATGATGCTGTATCAACAAGACCCATTGGAGTTATTGAAACATAAGGCATACCACACTCTTTTTCTAAAAAATTAGCCGCCATTAAACCAACCTCGCGATAAGGTACTACATTGAACCAAGCTTTTGGTAGATTTTTTAAGTTTGTAACAGAACCTCCTTCAGGTATTACTTCATTAATTTCAATACCTAAATCATTCAGAAGCCGTTTTAATTCTCTAGAATCATGTTGATTGTGAAAACCCAAAGTAAAAATTCCAATAATATTGGCAGAAGGTTTTTCAGTTTTGTTCTGATTTAAATTTTTTTGTTTATTTGCTTTTTGAATGTAAAATCGAACAATTTGTTCAAGAGTACGATCTGCCGCTTGCAATTCATTAACTCTATAGTGATTTACATCAGCTAAAATAACATCAGAATCTGATTCCATAGCAGCACGATTCACAAAATTTTGTAAATCTTCTTGCAAAATACTAGAAGTGCAAGTTGGGGTTAAAACTATCAAATCTGGTCGCTCTTCTTTGTCTTTTCGTGTAATATTTTCTACCACTTTTTCTTGCGAACCACGTGCTAAAACATGACGATCCACAATACTTGCAGTTACTGGAGTAAAATCTCTTTCTCTTTCTAACATAGAACGCATAACATTAAAATAGTCATCACCTAAAGGTGCATGCATAATAGCATGAACGTTTTTAAATGAACTCGCAACACGCAAAGTTCCAATATGTGCAGGACCAGCATACATCCAATAAGCTAATTTCATATTTTGATCTCCTTTTGATCTCCTAAGTTCGATTATTTTTATCCTAAAATTATTTAATATCTAGACACCGCTAAAAGCAATGTTAGTAGGCTCACAATTCTAAGATGAAAAAAAAATTGAAACAAAAAAAGCTTAACACTGACAAAAAATGTGAAACATTTTTTGTCAGTGTCAGGCTTTTTTTGCTAAGTCCGTATTTTTGTCCGTATTTTTGTCAGGTCAGTCAAACCCTAGTATCTGATTTTTTTTATAGATTTTTTAAGTTTTCTAAATTTTATTGATACCTTTACAAACCTTATAATTTTTTAACAATTTTGGGACAACTCTAATTGTTTTGCGGCTGAAACAACAATTGAAACAAAAAATGCATTTTTTGTTTCAATTGTTGTTTTATGAAGTAAAACAAAAGAAGCACTTTTCTTTATCTTTTCTTTGTATATTTTCTTTATCTTTTCTTGCAGAAAAGATAAAGAAAATATACAAAGAAAAGATAAGGGGTCCCTTTAGGGACCTACAAAAACTTGAGACAAAAATCTTATTTTTGTTAAGCATTTTTTGTCAGGTTTTTGTCACTGTTTCAAATATCATTTTTGTCAGTATTTTTGTTAAGTTTTTGTTAGAAAATATACAGAAATCATGATTTCCCTTTGCTCAATCATGATTTTTTAGTTTTATTTTAACATAGAATAAAGACTTATAATCTTAAATATTATTAACTTTCTTTTTTAATAAATAAAAAAATACTAAATTTTTAGTTTTTTTTTAAAGAAATACTTTGCTTCTTTAGGTCCATAATCAAAATTAAAACCTGACAAAAAATGTAAACAAAAAAAGCTTAACCTGACAAAAAAAGCTTAACAAAAAAAGCGAAGCTTTTTTTGTCAGGTCTCAAGCTTTTGAAACAAAAAATGTTTTACATTTTTTGTCAGTGTTTCAAATAATATTTTTGTTAGGTTTTAATTTTATAATTTTTTTTCTCTTGATAATCTAAAGTTTATATAGTTGTTTTAACTAAGAATATAAAAAGATAAGCTGTGTTTGTTAATATAATTTTATAAAATAAAAGTAACTAATTTCTAATGCAAAATAAAAAAATTTACGATTTCTAATGATGCATATAAAAAAGAACTCTTTTTTTTTTGAAAAACGTTAAATTATAGATTAAAAGATTCATATTACAAATATTTTTTGTTGATAATATCGGATGAGCCCAGTAGGATTCGAACCTACATTAAAAACTTAGAAGGTTTGTGTCCTAATCCCTTAGACGATGGGCCCTTTTAGCGAAATATTATAATGTTAACCTGATAAAATCAAAAAATCAAGATTGTGTGCCACTTTGCTTAAAAAGTATTTCAACTTATTTATAGACTATAAAGTAGTTAAAAAATAAACTTAAGTTTTTTCTTTGAAGCATTTGAAACAAAAAAAGCTTGAGACCTGACAAAAAAAGCTTAACCTGACAAAAAATGCAAAGCATTTTTTGTCAGGTTAAGCTTTTTTTGTCAGGTCAGGTTTCAGCTTGATTTTCTTTAATTTCTAAGAATCCTAAAAATATAGGCGAAAAAATAAGGCTAAAGAAGAAAATTATAATACTCTTTTTTGGGCCGAGCTGGATTTGAACCAGCGTAGGAATTAACCAACGAATTTACAATCCGTCCCCATTAACCACTCGGGCATCGACCCTCTTTTTTTGTTGTAAAAATATTTTATCTTCTTTTAAAAATTTAACATAAATAAAAAAAAAAAACAACTCTTTTTTTTTATCTTTATGTGGTATACTATTATTATAATTTTAAAAGGGGATGTGGCGGAATTGGTAGACGCAACGGACTTAAAATCCGTTGCAAGGTGACTTGCGTGAGGGTTCAAGTCCCTCCATCCCCAATACATTATAAGACTAGGTTTTATGTAATAAAAATATCAAACAAAAAAGGGATACTACCTTTTTTGTAGCACATACCTGACAAAAATACTTACAAAAATAGAAACAAAGCATTTTTTGTTTCTATTTTTGTAAGTATTTTTGTTTCATCTTCTTATCTTTTATTTGTAAGCCCTTTTTGGTTCAATTCTTGTTTACTTTTTTTGTTAGGTTTTTGTCTCTGGGTTGTTTCAAAATTATTCAGGGTTATCAAATAAATAAAATTAAGATTTAAAACAATAAATACTGAAACATTTTTTGTCAGTGTCAGGCTTTTTGAAACAAAAACAAAAATAATATTTAAAACAAAAAATGCTTGACAAAAAAAGCGAAGCTTTTTTTGTTAGGCATTTTTTGTCAGGTTTTTGTCAGTTCAGGTTTCAGTTCTATTATGCACAATCTTATAGTAAATCAAAAAGATTGTAATTTAATTTTATAAACAAATTTTCGTAAGTTTCAAAGTTATGCCTTGCACTTTATTTAGATAAGAGTTTTTTCAATAAAAATAACTTATAATATAAAAAAGGTTACTTGACAGTGTGAAAAAGGTTGTTTATAATAAAAATAGGTAGGGCTATTAGCTCAGTTGGTTAGAGCGCACCCCTGATAAGGGTGAGGCCGCTGGTTCAAATCCAGCATAGCCCACCCTACTAAAAGAAAAAATAAGTTGTTGTTCTAACAAAAAGAAGCAGTTTTTATCTCAGGTTTGTCAGGGTTTGGCAGGATTTATACGCCCCTAACATCTTTAAAAAAATCTTATTTTTTTTTCACTTATAGATTAACACATCTTATAAACTAAAATGTGCTATCCCATAAAACAGCACTTTTTCGTTAATCTTAAGGTTTTAGTTTGTTCTAAATTTTACTACATAAAAATTTAATAAAAAATAAAACCTGACAAAAAATGTTTGACAAAAAAAGAGAATCTTTTTTTGTTTGCATTTTTTGTTTTAAATTTAATATTTATTTAATTTGTTTAAGCTATTTTCATCCTTTATGCCAAAATTGTAAAGAAAAAACAGCAAAATCTCGGAATCGTAAAGTTAAAAACTTTATAAAACTCAACTAAAAAAAGTTATTCGTTCTTGAAAAAATAATAAGGTTTACAAAGTAAATGGGGATATAGCTCAGTTGGTAGAGCGCTGCCCTTGCAAGGCAGATGTCAGCGGTTCGAGTCCGCTTATCTCCAATAAAACTAGTAGAAATTCCAAATAAGAAAAAAAATTATATCTTATTTGGAATTTCTACGAATGGAAATTGTAAATAAAAAATAAGAAACTTTTGTTCTTTTTGTAAAAACTTTAAACAATTATTAAGAAAAATACAAAATAAAAAAATCAAACAAAAATAATATAAAAACATTGCTTTTTCTAAAAAAAAAGATTATACTAAAATAAAAAAATCTTGTAATCTTTAGAAATTTTCACAAACTTTTAACAAAGATGGGGTAAAGCTCTTGGGTGAAACCTTACAAAAACCTTTTGAAACAAAAAAAAGCTTTGCTTTTTTTGTCAGTGTTTCAGTTTCTGTTAACGGTTTGTCAATATTTTAAGTGCATTTTTTGTTAACTTCTTGTTTTAACATCGCTTTGACAAAAATACTATTTTTGTTCAGCGGTGTCAGGCTTACAAATAAAAGAAAAGAAGATGAAACCTGAAAAAAAATTTGTTAGAAAATTTCATTAAAAAATTTCAGTGCTTTTTACTATTTGTCTTGCGAAATTAAATATTTTGCTACAAAAAGGTTATATAATGATAATGAAATTCTTAAAGAAGATTTACAAAAGTATGGTTTGAGTAAAAATATAATTTTTATTAAGAAAAAGTTTATATAGTCTTACTTAAACCCATAAAGTGATAAGGTTTTATAATTTAACTTTACTCTCTTTTCAAAAAATTTCAATCTTACTTCATATAAATGTTGGAGTCTATTTAAATTATGTCACATGCTGTGAAAATTTATGATACTTGTATTGGTTGTACTCAATGTGTTCGTGCTTGCCCTACTGATGTTTTAGAAATGGTACCTTGGGATGGTTGCAAGGCAAGTCAAATAGCTTCTGCTCCACGAACTGAAGATTGCGTAGGTTGTAAACGTTGTGAATCAGCTTGCCCTACTGATTTCTTAAGTGTTCGTGTTTATTTAGGTTCTGAAACAACTCGAAGTATGGGATTAGCTTATTAAAACACTTTTATTTTTAAATTACCGAAAGATTTTATTTTATTACTTCTAAATTTTATTTTAGAAACTTTATAAAAAACAATTCAGTACTGATACAAAACAGAAATAACTACTTATTTCTATTTTGTATCATTTTTATTGCGATTTTGAAACAAAAAAAGCCTGACACTGACAAAAAATGTTTCACATTTTTTGTCAGTGTCAGGCTTTTTTTGTCAGAGCTTTCCAATATAAAAAAAGATAAAATTTATATTGCTTTTTTTTTACTGATCAATAATCGGTGTAAGTTAGTAATTTCTAGAGGTTTTAGTACTTTTTTTATTTTATGCAACTGTATAAAAAATGTTAGATGAAATATTTTTGTACAAAATTAATAGGCTATTATAAAATACTCGACCTTCAAAGTAAGAGGTGAAATAAAACTAAACTAACAAAATATTATTAGTCAAACAATTTCTTTTTGTAAAAAGAAATTTTAACAAAAACTGAATAAATATATAATTTGTTAATATGGTTATTCCCGTTAAAATCCTGACAAACCGTTAACAAAAACTTTGTAGTTAAAATATTAAACATTTGTTTAATATTTTAACTACAAAGTTTTTGTTAACGGTTTGTCAGGATTTTAAAAGCAACCTTTATTTGTAAATCATATACTACAAAAAAAATGTCAACGAGACTGACGGGATTTGAACCCGCAACCTCCGCCGTGACAGGGCGGCGCTCTAACCGTTGAGCTACAATCCCTTATTAATATAATAATATAAATTATATAATAACTGTTTGTCAATCTTATCTATTAAGATTTTTATAGATCAATTTTTAACACTCTTTTTTTACTCTTAAAAACCTATTAAATATACAAAACTAATTCTAGATAATAAACTTTATATGGTTAGTTACTTTTTTAAAAATTTCCATTAAAAATCAAAGCTTTTTATCTTTATAGATTATTTCAATAATTTTTTAAGTAAAAATCAGATCTTTGTTTTATTAAGCAACTACAGTAAGAAAGTAAGAAAAGTTAAAAAATTTACGATTCTTAAGAGTCTTCTAATTAAAAAAAAATTACATTGAATAAGTCTTTTTATGCATGGTTGCTGTTGTTTTACTACGTAAAACAAAAGAAGCGCAACAATTATCTCCCGAAGGGAGATCATGCCTAAAAAGCAATACTAGTTATATAATACCGATTACACCAAGTAATATTTTTTATCAATCTTCTGCGTTTCAAGAAAAATATAATTTATTTTATTCTGAACATACTATTATTAATACAAAACTTATTCAAAACATTAAATAATTTAAAGTTACTTGTCCTTTAACATCACTTTCAAACATCGTTAAATAAAAATACGGACACCCGCTTGAAACACTGACAAAGACCTGACAAAAAATGCCTGACAAAAAATGCAAACCATTTTTTGTCAGGTCTTTGTCAGGCTTAATATTTTTGTTTCAATTTTTGTTCTGCTTTATGGTTTTGCTATGCAAAACCAAAGCAACTTTGTTTATTTTTGTTTTATATCAAAAAATCTTGGAAATTATAAATAATCAAAGTGCTTTTTTGATTTCAAAGGGGGGAATGCCGTTAGTCGGATTTGAACCGACACGAATTTCTTCGTGACTTTTTGAAAGTCATGTGTCTACCCTTTCACCATAACGGCTTACAAAAAGTATATCATTTTTTGAGTTTTAATGCCCATAAAAACTTATTTAGTTATTAAAAAACAAGACAAATTCCTTTAACATTTAGACATCGAAAACAAATCAAAAGCGATATTAGAAGGTGATATCAGAAGCCAAGTTTTAACGAAAACACTTTGTCAAAATTACTGACAAAAATACTGAAACACTTACAAAAACAAAAATAATATTTAAAACACTGATAAAAAATGGAAATCATTTTTTATCAGTTTAAGCTTTTTTTGTCAGGTCAGGTTTTTGTTAGGATACTACTATCTTTGATGCTTTTAAAATCTTTCAAATTTTAACTGCAAAGTGCTTCTGAAACAAAAAATGTTTCACATTTTTTGTCAGTGTTTGAATTAGTAAAACAATAACCAAAAAGACTGAAACAAAAATACTATTTAAAACAAAAACAAAATATTATTTAAAACAAAAAATGCTTGACAAAAAAAGCTTCGCTTTTTTTGTTTACATTTTTTGTCAGGTTTCAATTTTTGTTTAAGGTTTTTATTATTTTTTTTTTTAGTAATAAAAAATTTTGACAAATAGATTTTTACTAAGAAAAAACTTTGCTGATACTTATTTTAAATAAAGATAAAAAACTAATTGAAGTGATAGCACAAAAAAATAAAGAAAAGTATTTAATAATTTGTATAATTGGATCCAACCGGATTTGAACCGATGACATCCTGCTTGTAAGGCAGGCGCTCTACCAGCTGAGCTATAGATCCTTATAATACATTATAAGGTATTCTATAAAAAAAAACAAGAGGTTTCACATTAAAAAAAAAAGTATACTTTTTTTAACAAAAATTTAACAAAATTTTTATTATATTTATGTTTTTTTTTAAAGTTTATTTTAGAATTGTTCAGCGAAAAGCCGACAAAAATCTTATTTTTGTCGGCTTTTCGCTCAGATTTGTAAATATTTGGCAATCCCAGAAGATAATGTCTATAATAATAAAAAAACAGTTTATAAAAGGTGTGTAAAAAGAATTAAATACAAAATAACGTTTAAAACAAAAATGCTTGACAAAAAAAGCTTCGCTTTTTTTGTTTACATTTTTTGTCAGGTTAGAAAATTGTGAATGTATCTTTTAAAACTAGAGTGACAATTAAACAATTTCTTCTTTTTCAATATATAAAAAAAGAGAAGCCATTGCAATTGCTGGAAAAACAAGACCCACAAGTGGAACTAAAATAGAAGGTAAATAAGAAGCAGCCATAATTAAGAATCCTTTTTAAAATTTTTTATTTAGTAAAATAGAAAAATTGTAACCTTTTTATCAAAAAAAATTTGAACAATTCTACGGTTTTTTTTTTTTAATAACTTTGTTTTTCATCATGTTAAAAACTCAATTCTAACATGAAACATATATAACAAATCTTTAATAAAGATGAACTAAAAATCTAAAAAAAAAAAAACAAAAAATTTGTTTCAGTTTTTGTTAGATTTTTTATTAAAAGTTTGTTAATTTTTAACAATAAGAAGGTGAAACAAAAACTCAAACAAAAATATTAGTATCCAAACAAAAACTGAAACAAAAAGTTGAAACCTGACAAAAAGTGTCAAGCTTTTTTTTGTAAGGTCAGTAGTATCCTAACAAAAACAAAATTTTTGTAAGTTTTCTAACAAAAACTTCGTTTTTGTTGGAAAACCTTTTTTGTCAGGTTTTTGTTTAAGGTTTGTTTAGGATTTTAAAAAGATCAAAAATAGTAGTATTGTGCTTTTAAAATCTTAAACAAACCCAAGGTTTGTCAGGGTTTTTCAATATTTTAACTGCATTTGAAACAAAAAATGTAAAACATTTTTTGTCCGTGTTTCGGTTTTTGTTAGAAAAGTTACAAAAAATTTAACAACTAATATTATAACAAAAAGATAAGAAGATAGTTCAAGTAAAAGATAGTAATTTTGTGACCTGGACAAACCCTTGGTTTGTTAGAGGTTTATAAGGTTACAAAGTAAAAGTATTTGTTTTTTGACAAATACTTTTACTTTTCTACTTTTTATTTCTATTTGTTATTATAGCATTTAATTTTTAAGAAAAAAGACATTTCTTACCAAAAATAAAATTTTGTAAATTGTTATTTTCTGTGTTTGTAAATGTAATACAAAATACTTTTTTATTTCTTTTCTTACTTTTTTTTATAAGCTAATAGTTTTTTATATAAAATAGATTTTGATAATTTTATTATAAAAATAAAAATATGTAAAATAACAGTATTACTAATTGTTTAGATTATTGCACAATTTTTTACTTGTTTTTTTTTTTTTTTAACTTACAAATTCTTCATTAAGAAAACTAAAATAAATAATTGTTACGCAAACCCAGACAAAAACAAACTTTGAAACACTGACAAAAAATGTAAAACATTTTTTGTTTCAAAAGCCTGACAAAAAAAGCTTCGCTTTTTTTGTTAAGCTTTTTTTTGTTAAGCTTTTTTTATCAGGCTTTTTTTGTCAGGTCAGGTCTCGATTTCGTCCAAAATTTTGTATGGAAATACTTTTTTTGAGAACTACCAACTAGACTTAGTAACACCTGGTAAAAGACAATCATGAGCCATCTCACGTAAAAGATGTCTAGAAAGCCCAAAATCACGATAGTAACCTTTAGGTCGCCCTGTAATTAAACATCTGTTGTGAAGACGAACAGGTGCACTATTTCGAGGAAGACGTTGTAATTTTCGATGAATATCTAATTTTTCTTCTAAAAAAGATGCATTTTTAATTTCTTGTTTTAAATCATTTCGTTTTTTTGCATACTTAATAACTAAACGTTGGCGTTTTTTTTCACGCTCAATCATACTTTTCTTGGCCATAAATGTAAAAAATACCTAAAATATATAGATTGCCTTTGTAACATCGGGACATCGCCTAAACAATAATAGTATTATTGTTTAGGCGATCTTGGAAGGCTTACAAGCATTTAACAAAACTTGTTTTTTGTTTTACTTTTTTTGTTTTACGCGGTAAAACAAAAACTTTTGGATTGTAAAATTTGTCAATCCAGATTTATAAACTTGTGTAACACAATAATATTTTTGTAAAAAACAAAAATTGTGCAAGTAAGTTTTAATATTATTTCTTAAAAAATTTTTATTGACATTGTTTTGGACTAACAAAGCTCTCATTAAAACTTCTAACAAAAATTAAGACACTATTTTTGTTTTGGTTAAAACTTTGTTAAAAATTTGTGAAACAAAAATACAAACACTGACAAAAACACTGATTTGACAAAAAAAGCTTTAAACAAAAAAAGCGAAGCTTTTTTTGTTTCAAATCTTATTTTTTTTAAGCTTTTTTTTATTTACATTTTGAAACAAAAAAAGCGAAGCTTTTTTTGTCAGGTCAAGTTTCAGGTTTTTGTTTGGATACTAAGATTTTTATTTCTATTTTTTTTTTTATTTTTGATTGGTGTTTTGTCAAGTTTTTATTAGAAATATTTGTTTAAAGAATAATGGTACTAATTTTTATGTACGCAATGGCTGACTTTTATTAATCTTATTAATAAAGGGAAGAAATCCTGTCATTCTAGCATTTTTAATAGCTTTTGCCATATAGCGTTGCTGTTTTGCGGTTAAACCACTTATCCGTCTAGGTAATATTTTGCCTTCAGCTGTTATAAACTTTCTTAACAAAACAATGTTTTTGTAATCTATAGTTCCTTGATTTTTGTGAGGTCCAGAAGAGGCAAGACCTTCAATTCCTTGAACAGGTGATTTAGATTTTCGATGAATAATAGGTATTATAGGTGGACTTTGCGGATATTTTTTTTTTTTGAAACGATTTGTGAAACTCATATTAATTTTGTATAAATAAAAAATTTTTGATAAATGATTAATAGATAATAAATTTTCTATAGAAGAACTGTTAAATCTTGGCTTTACTTTTTATTTGAAACAAACCTAGAAAAATATTGAATAAAAAGATCTTTGTTAGATATCGAATCTTTTAAAAAATTTGGGCATACAAAAATAAGATTTGTAAAGCTTTTTGAAACAAAAAATGCCTAACAAAAAAAGCTTGAGACAAAAATAAGAAGTGTATTTTTGTTAAGCTTTTTTTGTCATCATTTTTTGTCAAGGTCAGGTTTGAACTGTTTTTTAATAATATCTTTAACAATATTACTATTTAGTTTATTTTTTTGAGATACCAACAAAACTTAAAAATCTATTACAACGATTCACAGTTTTTATAATTTTTTAGCTCAAAGATTGAATTAATTGTTTAAAAGCTTCATTATCACGAAGAGCTAATTGAGCGAGCATTTTACGATTTAAAAACCTTTCTGATTTTTTTATACTGTAAATAAATTTACTATAACTCATACCATAAACTCTTATAGCTGCATTCATTCGAGTTATCCAAAGACTTCGAAATTCTCTTTTACGTTGATTTCGGTCTCGGTATGAATAACGTAATGCTTTCATATTCTGTTGTTTTGCAGTTCTAAATAAAGTAGATGAAGATCCTCGAAAGCCTTGCGTCATTTTTAAAACTTTTTTATGTCGGTTTCGAGAAACATTACGTCGTTTCACTCTAGTCATGTGGTTATATTCCTTTTGTAATTAAAAATGAAAAAATTTTATAAAATAATTGATTAGATTTTGTTTCAAGTTTTTGTAATTATGGGACAGTGGCCATATATCGAGAAGAAACTAACTAACATCGTTTTATATTTTTTAAAAGATACAACATCACCTTTTTTACATTTTGACAAACTCTTAACAAAAATTGAAACAAAAAAAGCTGAAACAAAAATCTTATTTGAAACACTGACAAAAACAAATTTTTGTTTTTGTTTCAAATGCCGAACAAAAAAAGCTTGAGACAAAAATAAGAAGTGTATTTTTGTTAAGCTTTTTTTGTTTACATTTTTTGTCAGGTCAGGCTTTTTTTGTCAAGTCGAGGTTTGCCAGGATTTGTGAGAAAAGAAACCAAAGGCGATGTTAGTAAGTTTCTTTTCGATCTATGGAATGTACACGATGTTTTTCTTTTCGATGTAAAAAAGTAAAGTATACAACAAAAGTTTGTTTTAGATGTCTATTTTTTTTTACCTTAAATCCCTAACAAAACAATATTTTTGTCTCAAAACTTTCAAGATAAAAAAAGGTTACAAATTTTTATATTCTTTAAGAGATAATATAACTTTTTTTGTATTATTTCAATTTTTTATTTAAAAGACCTACTAAAATAAAAAAATAATTAGTAATATATATATATAATATATAAATATTAAATAAACAACATTTAGAAAAAGATAATAAAAAAGTTAGATTAAAATAAGAGTTGAACTTAAATAACATTTTGGCGGGAGCAGGATTCGAACCTGCGACCTCAAGATTATGAGCCTTGCGAGCTACCAGACTGCTCTATCCCGCGTTCTTTAATAAGTATAACATAAAAATTACTTTTTTTAAAGTAGAAAATATATTAAAAAATACAAACTATTAACAAATCCTGATATTATTTAAAATAAAGTAGAAACAAAAACGAAATTTGAAACAAAAAATGCTTTACAAAAAAAGCTTCGCTTTTTTTGTAAAGCATTTTTTGTTTCAAATTTCGTTTTTGTTAGAGTGTCAGGCACTTTTTGTCAGATCAATAGTTGATTAAGCTTGTTTTTAATTGTAATAAAAATAAATAGACGTTTTATTAAGTCTTTACCCCCAGGGGAATTCGAATCCCCGTTTCCTCCGTGAAAGGGAGATGTCCTGGGCCTCTAGACGATGGGGGCGCTTATCCTAATTTTTATCATACTTGTTTTTTCATAAAGTGTCAAGTTTTTAGTCTTTTAATTGATTTTGTTCACAAGAAACTAAAAAGCAAAGGGGGCTTATAAATCCTGACAAACAATTAACAAAAATTGAAACAAAAATAAGGTTTTTGTTATTGTAGTTAAAATCTTGATAAACCGTTAACAAAAACTTAACAAAAATGAAATTTGAAACAAAAACCTGACCTTTACAAAAAATGTAAAACATTTGAAACAAAAAAAGCTTTGCTTTTTTTGTCAGTGTTTCAAAACATTTTTGTTTTTGTCAGGTCTCCAGTTTTTGAAAATTTTCTAACAAAAACCTTTTTTGTCATAAAAAAAAATGCATTTTTTGTCTCAGGGTTGTGTTTCAGATTTGTTTAAGATTTTAACTGCATTTGAAACAAAAAATGCAAAGCATTTTTTGTCAGTGTTTCAAATATTATTTTTGGTTGTTATTTTACTCTTTTTGTTTACTTTTTTTGTTACAAATTAATCACATAACTATTTATATTAGTATACAAATTATTGGGTAAGGTAACCTTTGCTTTATTTAAAAAATTATTAGAAACTAAAAAAAGAAAATGATGCTAAAATTGTATAAATAATTATTTAAAATTATCATTAAAAAGTAATTTTAAAAATTAAGCTTTTTCTATACTTAAATTTCCATTCCAGACAAACCCTTTTCTAACAAAAATATTATTTTTGTTAGAAGTTTGTTAAAAACTGTTAAAGCTTGTTTTACTCTTAGAATAGCCCATTTTAATAAAATCAAGTAACAGAGCACAGCTAAAACAAAAACATAACAAAAATACTATTTTTGTTATGTTTTTGTTAGAGATTCTTACAAAACAAATTTATTTTACTGTTTATATAGAAATAAGCAAAGTAACGCTTAGAAAACATAGGGTTTTTCTAACAAAACCCTTTGTTTCTTTTGCTTATTTTTTTTTGTTTTACGCAGTAAAACAAAAAAATTCAAACCTGACAAAAAATGCCTGACAAAAAATGCAAAGCATTTTTTTGTTTTGCATTTGAAAAAAAAAAAAGGTTTCCATTTTTTGTCAGTGTTTCAAAATTCAAACAAAAAAAGTAAACAAAAAGAGTAAAACAACAATCGAAAATACTAAAACAAAAATAGTATTTGAAACACTGACAAAAAATGGTTTCCTTTTTTTGTCAGTGTTTCAAATACTATTTTTGTTAAGCTTTTTTTTTGTTAGGTCAGGTTTTTGTTAGAAAACCTTTTTTGTTAGATCAATAGAAATTTTATAGGAGTTATACAAAATGTCTATATTGGCTTGGATTGAAGATCAGCGTAAATTAAAACTTCTCAATGCTCCTAAATATAATCATCCAGCATCTGATGGTAGTCAAGGATTATGGACTCGATGTGATCATTGTGGTGTTATTCTTTATATTAAGCATCTTAAAGAAAACCAACGTGTTTGTTTCGGATGTGGTTATCATCTTCAAATGAATAGTCAAGAACGAATTGAGCATCTAATTGATTTAGGTAGTTGGAGACCTTTAGATGAGACTATTTCTCCATGTGATCCATTAGAGTTCCGAGATCAGAAAAATTATACTGAAAGATTAAAAGAAGCACAAGAGAGAACAGGATTACAAGATGCGATTCAAACAGGTACAGGAATGCTTGATGGTATACCGATAGCTCTTGGAGTAATGGACTTTAATTTTATGGGCGGAAGCATGGGATCTGTAGTTGGTGAAAAAATAACACGACTTATAGAATATGCGACTCAAGAAGGGTTAACTCTTGTTTTGGTTTGTGCTTCCGGTGGTGCACGAATGCAAGAAGGTATTTTAAGTTTAATGCAAATGGCAAAAATATCTGCTGCTTTACAAGTCTATCAGTCTTCTGCTAATTTACTTTATATTTCAGTATTAACATCTCCAACAACTGGTGGTGTAACAGCAAGTTTTGCAATGTTAGGAGATTTAATTTTTGCAGAACCTAAAGCATTAATCGGTTTTGCAGGAAGACGAGTTATTGAACAAACATTACAAGAACAATTGCCAGACGATTTTCAAACAGCAGAATATTTATTACATCATGGATTACTTGATCTAATTGTTCCACGTTCGTTTCTGAAACAAGCTTTATCTGAAACAATTACTCTTTATAAGGATGCACCTTTTAAACGACCTGGTATTATTCCGCATGGAATTCAAAAAAATATTTCTTTTGTCAGTGAAGAGAAAGTTCGACGAAAATGGAATAACTGGCAGTTTTCTAATACAACTGATAAAAAACAAATAAGTTCTGGATCATCTTCTTCTACTTTTGATACTTTTTCTGAAGAAAAAAGTAATGAAAAAAATGAGCAAGAAAGTTTATATTCGTCCTTTAAAGAGTCACTTTCTGATTTATCTTATCGAGGAATTTTGACGTCTTTTCAAACTATGTTCGATCTTTTTTCTGTAGATCCAGTAATTAGTTTCATACCTTCAAAATATCCAGATAAAAAAGCTGGTATCCCTTCTTTTAACATCTTGACTGACAAATCTTCGATTGGTGAGCCAAAAGCAATGTTAGAGGGCGATGTAAGGACTGGAAAAGACTTTTCAGATAATACTCTAGAAGATTCTATCTCAATAGCAAAAACTGAAATTATTGAATGGCGTGCTTCTTATGTTACTCAAAAATTAGAACCAAAAATTAATTTTCTAAAAGATTTTAGTTCTTGTTTTAATACAGAGGCTGTTGATAACAAAAACTCTGTTTTTGTTAAAGAAAGTGAACAATTTAAAGAAAAAAACCAAACTAGTTCTCAAACAGATAAGAAATTTTTTTATCGTACATCACCTAATATTGATTATAATTTATCTTTAACGTCAATAAGTGAATAATTGCTTATTTACAAAATTTAAATCTATTAATCTTATACAAATACAAACTTTATAAATCTGATCTACTTTCGGAAAAAAATGATCACTTACTTTAACAAAAAGCCGACAAAAATAGAAACAAAAATGATATTTGAAACACTGACAAAAAAAGCTTAACAAAAAAAGCTTCGCTTTTTTTGTTAAGCTTTTTTTGTTAAGCATTTTTTGTCAGGTCGGTATTTTTGTGTTTTTGTTTTAGTTTTTGTTAACACTTTGTTTAAGGTTTGTTTAAAATTTGTAAGTCCAGATGTTAAAACGGTGTTTTTATATGGTAGAAATAATGATTTCTGTATCTTTTCCCGTGGAAAAGATAAGGGAAATCATTATTGGGCTTTGCCCAATCATGCTTTTGACAATGTGTTAGCAGTTGTTAAGGTAGGGCCGCAAAGCAAAAAGGGTTTATGAGATAACATTGTTTCTAAGGATTTCTTCATAAAACTTTGAAGAAATAAATTAAAAGTTTGTAGAGACAAAAAATGCTTGAAACATTTTTTGTTTCAAAAGCTTGAGACAAAAAAAGATTCTCTTTTTTTGTTAAGCTTTTTTTGTCAGGCTTTTTTTTGTTGAGCTTTCGCAATTTGTTAAAAATACTATACTTCTTTTCATAAAATATAGGAAAGTTTTTTAAATATGAGCATATTAATAGAAGATCTTTCTAAAAACTTTGGAACATTTAAAGCATTAGATCATGTGAATTTAGAAATTAAAACAGGGTCTCTTGTAGCACTTGTGGGGCCTTCTGGATCTGGAAAATCAACTCTTTTAAGAGTAATCGCTGGATTAGATATACCTAATTCTGGTAGAGTTTGGCTTTCAGGAAAAAATGCTACTTCATTGTCAATTCAGGAACGTGAGATTGGTTTTGTTTTTCAAAATTATGCTTTATTTAAACATATGACAGTTTATGAAAATATCGCTTTTGGACTCGACATACGCAACATTGATTCTTTTGTAATATCAAATAGGGTAAAACAACTTTTACAATTAATACAGCTAGAAAAATTCTCAGATCGATATCCTAATCAACTTTCTGGAGGGCAACGACAAAGAGTAGCTTTGGCTCGGGCGCTTGCTATTGAACCTAAAGTTTTATTATTAGATGAACCTTTCGGTGCTTTAGATGTTAAAGTAAGAAAAGATTTACGCAATTGGTTACGTAATTTACATGAACAAGTTCCTGTAACCACTGTTTTTGTTACTCACGACCACCAAGAAGCTATGGAAGTTGCTAATGAAATTGTAGTTTTTCAAAAAGGTTGTGTCGAACAAATAGGAAAACCACAGGATGTTTATGATAATCCAAAAAAAGGATTTAGTATAACTAATTCCTCAGTTTATATGAGATTTCCTTCACTAAACCAACGCCTACAAAAATAGTTTCGAGTTTCTTTGCAACCCTTTTTCGTTATAACTACTTTATTAAAAACTTTGAAACAAAAAAAGCTTGAGACAAAAAAAGCTTAACAAAAACGAAGTTTTTGTCTCAAGCTTTTTTTGTCAGGCATTTTTTGTTTTAAATATTATTTTTGTTTTTGTTTCAAATGTTTTACATTTTTTGTCAAGGTCAGGGTTTCTTTTTTCAATAACTTTTTTTTATAGATATACTTTACAAAGCAAACTAAAGATATTCTTGATATTTATATTAGTTTCACTCTCTACCTAAAATTAAATTAAAAGTAATTATGCTTCAATTAATGGTTAATCTTTAAGTTATACACGCCCTGTAGGACTTGAACCCACGGCATTAGGTTTTGGAAACCTACGTTCTACCAACTGAACTAAGGACGCCGAATATTAAATTATTCTAATAAATATTTGTTTGATTAGATTAGAGACAAAAACTTAACAAGTTATTAATTTAATACATAGTAATTACAGACAAATAATTTTTCCAAACAAAAACTCAGTTTTCCAAAGGGGTCCCCAAAAGGACCTACAAGAACTTGAGACAAAAACGGAAACCTGACCTTGACAAAAAAAGCTTCGCTTTTTTTGTTTCAAATCAAATTTTATTGTGTAAAAATTTAATAATACATTTTATAAAAATTGGATAAAAGTTTATTTTATCCAATTTTTATAATAGAAATAAAGATTAGAAGAATATTAAAAATTTTGTCAAAAAAATTTAAATTTAAATTATGTGGAAAATCAAGATGACAGGATTCGAACCTGCGACCCCCTGTTCCCAAAACAGGCGCGCTACCAGCTGCGCTACATCTTGAAACTTTCTATATTTTAAATGTACAATAAGTTATAAACTTATGCAAGTTTTTAAAGATTTTTTTATATATAAAAATAGCTTCTTTAAGTTTTTCCCTTTATAATAAAAAACAGTTGTTCTTAAAAATTTACTAAAAATGAAAACGTGTAATAAAAACTGGAAAAATCCTAACAAAACTGAAACAAAAATTGAAACGAAGATTGAAACAAAAAAATTCAAATAAAAAAGTAAAAAAAAGAGGCCTGACCTGACAAAAAATGTTTTACATAGCAAAGCGGGTGTCAGGTCAGTGTTTCAGGTTTTTACTTTAGATTTGTCCAGTTTTTATATCGTCTTTTTACTTTTAAAAAATAGATTTAAATGTAAATAAATCTGCTTCTCTTTGTCGTTGCAGATTGATATTTTGCATCAGCTCAAAGAAACTAGATAAAAAACCAATACAAATTTGTACAGATTTGTAAGGTTACAAAATTATCTTCTAGTTCTTGAAGGTAGTTTTTTTTAGAAAATTTAGAAAATAGTTAATTTATTTCTAAATTTTCTAAAAAAAACTGAAAAACTGACAAAAAAAGCAAAGCTTTTTTGTTTCAAAAGCTTCGCCTTTTTTGTCAGGCTTCTTTTGTTTTACGAAGTAAAACAAGAACCAAAAAAGGGATACTACTGACCTGAAACAAAAACAAAAATCTTATTTGAAACAAAAAATGCAAAGCATTTTTTGTCAGGTCAGGCTTTTTTTGTCAGGTCAGTGTTTCAAATTTTATTTTTGTTTCCGTCTTTTTTAAGGCTTTGTTTCAAATTTGTTAGATATTTGTAAGTTAAAGACTTTAAAACTTGATTTTGTGGTTTTGTTAAAAATTTTTGCTTTGAAATAAAAGGATATTTAAAGTTTCTTTTTTCTAAAAGAAAATAAAGTATACTTACATAATAACAAAAATATAAGCTTTTACATTATTTAAATAATTACTTTTGGATAGAATTTGTTGATTTTTAATAAATATTCTTTTAATAAAAATTACAATTATATTTTTTACAAATCAAAGGTTTTGACAAAAAAAGCGAAGCTTTTTTTGTTTCTATCCAATAGATTATTTTTTACAATACATTACAAAAAAATTAAAAAAAATATATTAAAAAAGGACTATTTTTATGAAAAATTTTACTACATATCTTTCTACGGCACCCGTAGTTGCTTTAATTTGGTTTACTTTTACAGCTGGTTTAATAATTGAAATTAATCGTTTTTTCCCAGACCCATTAGTTTTTTCTTTTTAATTATATCTTATTGTTTATTTTTGTTTTACACTATCTCATACAAAGATTACAAAAATTTATTAATTGTTTTTATTTTCATCAATTTTTAGGAATTGATAATTTATTTAAAACAAAGATAAGAACAAAGGCTAAATATTTTGAGAACGTTGCTCTTTTTTTTTATTTTTTTTTCAATTTGGACATTGCCAGAGTTTCGAATTTTGTTCTTTGGGGATGTCTAAATGTTGTTAAGTAATATCTTTTTCTTTGCTTTTTTATTAAATATTTGTATAAGATTTAGTTGGAAGGCAAACCTAACGAAAATTGAAACAAAAACAAAAATTGAAACCTGACCTGACAAAAAATGGAAACCATTTTTTGTTAACCTTTTTTTGTCAGGTCAGTAGTATCCCTTTTTTGTCTTATTGTTTGAATTTTTTTGTTTTATTTGTAAGCCCATTAAGTTTTGTAAAATTTTTAATAATTTTGATAAAACCTAGAAAGTAATAAATTTTTAATAAAAAAATCTAATTTCTAATAATATTAAGTTATATTAAAAGACATATGGAAAGCATTTTAGATTCTATGAAGACAAAAGTTTTCGAAAATATGAAATACAAACTGGTTCATGGTTACGTATGACATCCGAAGAAACCAAAAAATTGGTTTGGAACGGTATAAAAAAAGAAAAAAGCTTTGAATCTAACATTACTAACGTTATCCACAATCCAAATTTTTGGATTAAATTTTTAAAGTGGTTTCAATATCACGACATAACTGCTTTTTCTAAGGAAAATCATTCTTTAATCGGATTTAAAAACTTTACTTTAGATTTAAAAAGTATGAATGTAAAGAAAAAATCCATTAATAATCATTGTCTTCAGTCAGTTCAAACAGATTTTAGTTATACATTTCCTAATGAAATAAGCTTGAACTTTTTTATGGAAATATCTTCAAATAATATTTTTACTTTAAATATTTTAAGAGCGCTTTTAAAAATAGCTATTATTGACAATCAAGACTTAGAAATTATTTTTTATCTGGTTGGAGTTCCAAGTTCTGTAAAAACTATATTATTTAGGTATTTAAAATTTTTAACGTTCGGCAATTCAGCAGATTTAGATTTAACGTTTTGGGCTACCAATACTGAAAAACTTAAAGGGCATGGTGCCTCATTTTTTTTTTTCCAAAACTGTGATCATTCGAGTTTTACCAAAAAAAATACTTCAGATTTAAAAAAATTGTGTTCTAATGTACCGATTCAAGTTGGTAATTCTTCGACTATTATAAAAGGCGCTCAAATTTTTATGTCTGCAAATAATAAGTTGACATCTGAACAAGCTCCTTTTTTATTTAATGATGATCAATGGAAACAAAAATTGCTAGTTCTTCCTATATCTCAAGGAAAAACCCTTTTTGGAAAAAATACGGCAAAATCTGAGAATATCTATAAAAATTTAGTTGAAAATACTGCAGGTATTATTGCATGGGCGTTGGCTCTACCCGATGAATGTTTGGTCGAAATCTCAAATAATGGTGCAATTCTTAGTAAAGCTTTAGAAATAGGAGTTTACGAGGATGATTTTGATTCGTTGGTTTTGCAGTTTTTCGTTTCTCGAGTGAGATTAGATTCTTCACGATTTGTGCCGGCTGGGCATGGTTACAATGAACAAACGGATTCTTTGCAATATGCTCTTGTTAAATTTTTTGAGGAGCGCGAAGAAGTCATCCCCAAGGGTCGTTTTGTTATCCAAAATGCTTTTCTTAAGGCATTGCAAGCTTTGGACTTAATGAACAAAGTAAAAATTAAGCGTCGTGCTGGCGGCTGGATATATCAAGGACTTACATTATCTACTAATTTTGGTATAGGGATAAAAAGTCCTATACCAAAAGTAATATATCTTCTGAAAGAAACTCCTATTTGTATAGCGGCAAACAAAAATTTTGAAATTAAGCCTTTCAAGTTTAAAGGATGTTCGACAAATCAAGATATTGTGAAAAGTTTAGAAGAGTTTTAAATGTTTTTTTTAGAAAATAAAAATATAAGAGAGGCTAACTGGATTGACAGAATATGAGCATTCAGGATATTGTAAGTAAATATATTTTCTAAAGGTTTTCTTTATATTTTCTGTATCTTTTCTTGCAGAAAAGATACAAAGAAAATATAAAGAAAAGATACAAAAAATGCTTCTTTTGTTTGAAGTTTTTTTTTACTTTTTTTGTTTTACGCAGTAAAACAAAAAAAATAAAAAAAAACTTCAAAAAGATAAGGTTTTCCAAAAGGTTTTCTAACAAAAACTTGTGTCCCTTTAAAAACTTAACAAAAACGAAGTTTGAAACAAAAAATGCTTTTTTTGCAAAACATTTTTTGTCAGTCTTTATAGCTTTTTTTGTCATAACTTTTTTTTTTTAAAAAAAGTTGAAAATCTATTGTATTTTAATCTATTGTATTTTGTGGTATAATATAATTAACAAAACCTTTTTTTTAATTAAAAAAAGGCAAATACAAAAAAATTAAAAATTTTTGTTTTTAGTTTTACTTTTTTTGTTTTAAGTTTTTATTTTAAGTTTTTGTTTTAAGTTTTTGTTTTAAGTTTTTGTTTTACTGCGTAAAACAAAAAAAGTAAAACAACAATCAAAAAGATACAAAAACTGGTGTCCCTTCAAAAACTTAACAAAAACGAAGTTTGAAGCAAAAAATGCTTTGCATAGCAAAGCGGGTGTCAGGTCAGGTTTTTGTTATAAAAATTACAAAACCAGTAATGGTTGCGCATAGCGCAACAATTATCTCCCTTCTGACAAAAACTACGTTTTTGTTAGAGATCATGATTTCTGTATCTTTTCCACGGGAAAAGATAAGGGAAATAATTATTGGGCTTTGCCCAATCATGACAAAAAATAAATATCAATGTTTTTGTTTAATTTTGATAAACTTTAAACAAACCATTAACAAAAAAAACATATCAATTATTTTGAGAGTAAACAAAAAATTTTTTAAGAATTAATTTAAATATGGAACAAAAAAATGTAATTGCAAAATGCAATCCAATTTTTCGAAAAGAAGGCCAAAAAGGCTGGCCTACTGGAGTTGATGATTCTCAACTTGTTTTAAGATTTGGTTATTATTATTTGGAAACAAGTGATCTTTTAGAACGAAGTGACTTTTCTTCAAAGCTAAAAGAAAAAGTGAAAGGTTGGTCTTTGTCAGATTTGGTTTGTTCAGCCTTATGGTTTAATTTTGAAAAAAAGCAGTTGTCTACGTATTCATGGTCTATCTTTTTCACATTTTTAATGCATTGGAGTTGTACTGATAACGTTTTATTCTTTTTAGAATTTAGTTTTATCGATAAAATTTTATTAAGAGAAGAAATTATAAATGGGGCTTTTTTTGCTTTAAAAAATACACGCTTTTTTCATGTAGATATAAATTGTCTTAAAAACATATTAATTTTCTTAGAAATTGAAAATAACATTATTGATGAAGTTATTCTAGATATTACAACTCAACAAAATTGGAAAGTAATTATTGAATTTCTGAAGGAAAATCAAAATGAAATTTTAAGAAAAAGAAATTTATCGCTTTTCGATCAGGTAATAAGATTAAAGAAAAGTGATCCAAGTTTTGCTAATTATTTTTTATTGTATAAAAATGAAGCTGAGCAAAAATCAGGATTTTGGGAAAAAATTCAAAATAGTAATGTATGGGGTTACTCTAAACTATTTTTTCTAGCATTTTTTGCTTGTAAATTTTTTCCACGTCTTTCAAAAAGTCCTTCGTTAGTTACTAATTTCCAGCCTTTTTGCGCAGAAGTTAGGATTATGGAACTTATAGAGCTTGGGCATTTTTATCAAGGTGCAGGCATAGCACAAGCGGCTTTTCCACGTCCTGTACTTATGCATCTTCGGCGTGTATCTACTGTGACTTCAGCCGCGGCAAACGAAGAATTAGTTGTAGAAAACCCAGAATTAGGTGTCGAAAATCAAGAATTAGGTGTAGAAAACCCAGAATTAGGTGTCGAAAACAAAAAATTAGTTGTAGAAAACCCAGAATTAGGTGTCGAAAATCAAGAATTAGGTGTAGAAAACCAAGTGGTCGAATCAACTCAAAAGCAAGGTAAACTCGAATTTGAATTTGAAAAAGGAAATAGTGGTGAGTCATCTTTTAGCAGTGAGAAACAATCTCTAGAAGCTGCTTCTTCCACTGAAATCGATCCTATAATCGATTCTATATCTGTGGACGAATGGGAGCAAATCCACAAGCAGCTTTATGAACTTGCAGAACAAAAAGAGGTCAATGCAGAAAAAAATAAGGATCCGTTTCGCAAAAAAGACAAACTAAAACGAACTATTTCTGGTTTTGCTCCTAACCATCAGTTAGAGCGTACTCAATCAGAAAGCATTCATGGCTTTTTTCCTACAAAAGAGTTAGATCGTACAAATCCTAAATTAAGCCAAGACGAAGCTACGACTAGTCAATTAACAGAAATTGGTGATAGAAGTCAATCGGAAAACACAACTGACTCTTCTTTAAGTAGCAATGACGAATCTTTAAGTAGCAATGACGAATCGGTTACTACTGAAAAGAAGTTTGAAAAAAAAAGGTAAGAAATTACACAAAAAAATAAGAAAATTTACTAAAAGAGAAAAATTAGATGTGCAGATCGAGCATGGTTTTAACGATAAATCTTTGGCAGAAAAAGGATCTCAACGGATAGTTTATCTGGAAAGACCTACTCCAAAAAAACCAGACAATGTTTTTGAGTCTAATCCTGGAGTAAAGTTAAAAATCAATGAAGGAGATACTAGTAATTTAAATATGGATACATCTGTTATTCCATATGATAAAAGTAAGACAGCGGCAGAGCACTTTAAGGAGCGTGTCAAACATTTACCCCGGAATGAAAACGAAAAAAATAAAGTTTATGAGTGGGACCTAGGCCAAAACGACCATTCCATGGGTAAAAATGCACATCAAAACTTAAGTACCGATTATCAAACAGCTAAGACAATAACCGTTTCAGGACCAATTCACAATGAATTGACAAATGCTCGCGTAAAAGCTGAAAAAGATGGTAATTTTGAGATGTCTCGGAGTTTAGTAGATCAAATGTCGCCTCAGGATATCTCAGATATTCGTCAATCTCGAGATAAGCAAACTTTTCAAAACATTTCCGATACTCAATTTGAGAAAAGAGGTGCGCCGCGAGAAGCTTATGAGAAATCAAGTGAAGAAATTCATCAATCAGACCGAACTAGTTTAGGCAAAACTCAAAGTAGGCTTGAATTGACTGCGGCGGAGCACACTGCATATGGTCACGTTAGAAATGCAACTTATAGCGATAATAACCAATGTCACAAAGCGGCCTTTGCTATTGAAGAGGTTCCTGAAAGATATTTGGATAAAGATAAGCTTGCACGGGAAATTATTCCACTTTTAGATCGTCTTATAGACAGTGATAAATTTGTTGTTGGTATTAGAGATAATCAGCCTGTTAATTCGTCATTAGCGAATGCCATTGACGAGGCTTTGCTTCACTCAAGTAACGGTAAAAGAGTTTTATTTAAAGTTTTAAGAGATAAGGGTCTTCCTGTTGAAGATCTTCAAAAATTTGGTGTTTCACCATCAAGAAATTTGGCGCGTGAAAAGTTTAACAATGTCCCTTATAAGGAAAGTGACTTTTTTCTTTATCAATCAGCTTTAAGAAGCGGCGGACTATCTCTTTCAGAGTTGGATACTTTTGGTAATAAATTAGGGGTGAATAAAGTTGATTCAGGGCGTCAAGCAGTGATTTCTTCTCAACTAAATTTTAGAAAACCTAATTCACAACGAAGTAAAAGTCTATAAATTATAAATATTGCTTTTGTTCTTTGTATTTTAGTTGCGACTTTGCCTGACTGATAAATTGAAGGCTACTTGTTAAATTCAAAACTTTTTGGAAAAAATGCTTTCTATAAGGGGTTTTTAATTTTTGAATGATTAAAAACTTAAGATACTTAACCTTTGGTCGACTTTACCACATAGTGGCCCAAAGTTTTTATATACTATGTTTAAAAAAAAACCTGACCTTGACAAAAACCTGACAAAAAATGTAAACAAAAAAAGCGAAACTTTTTTTGTTTACATTTTTTGTCAGGTTTTTGTCAAGGTCAGGTTTTGCCTATAATTGGAAAAGCTTTTTATCTTTTTTTCTGATTTGTATAAAGTCTGGATAAAATTTTAAAAACCAGATATACAAAAAACAGATGATTATTCAATCATGCTATGATAAGTTGCTACTGTAGAAGGAGATATTTGGTTTAAATATCGAAAAATCCAATATTTAAAAACTGTATCAAGTAAAACTGGAAAAGTAGCAACAAATAAGAAAATAAAATCTTGATTTTCGGGTAATCCAAAATGTCGAAGTATCAATTCTATGAAAATTTCCCAACCACGAGGTGAATGAAAACCTACCAATAAATCTGTTAATAAAATTAAAAGAAATGATTTAGTTGTATCACTAAGACTATAAATAGATTCTGTTAAAAATGATTTTAAAATAATTATTTGTGGTTCCATCCAAATAAATAAAAAACTTATTGTAATAAACGTAATAAAATCTCCAAATAAGTTAGTAATAGCTTCAATACTTTGTTGATTATAATATATAGCTAATTCAATTGTTTTTTGTTGAAATTTTTGAGGTAATGAATTTTCTAAATAAAAAGAACCGTTTTCTATTATGGTCGCGTGCGGCTTACAAAACGTTTTTGATGTTAGTAATGATTTATCTAAAATGTTTGTATTATTTTTAACTTCTGTTTTATAAAATTTTTCGCTTTCTAAAGTTGAAGCAAGAGCAACTTTTTCGGGAACAGATTGAGTTTCTATTAGTGATTCAAAAAAAAGTTTTTCTTCAAAATCATGGAGTTCTGAAAAAGCACGATTTTCTTGATATAAATTTAAAAAAATTTCATTCTGTTGAGTGTTCCATAAGTATTCTGTTAATGGCATTAAAAAAAAGGTTTTTGCTAAAAAATTAACTACTAAAGGTATGATTAGTAAACTTACAAGACATTTTACAGAAACCAAAACTTGATATCGTGAAACTCTAAATTCTTGTATTACAGAAGCTTCTGCTCCTTTTAAAAGTTGTCTTCGAAAACGGTCAAATGTTCGGATAATAGATCGTGGAACTAACCCTGTTTGCTCAAATGCGCGTTTTTCCATAAAAATAAATAATGATAAATTTTGAAACAAAAACAAAAATAATATTTAAAACAAAAAATGCCTGACAAAAAAAGCGAAGCTTTTTTAGTTAAGCATTTTTTGTCAGGTTTTTGTCAGGTCAGGTTTTTGTAAATATTTTTTCTTTTTATAATTTAATTTTCTAATAAAAACTTGAAACAAAACTAGTAAAACAATAATCAAAAAGACTGACAAAAAAGGTTTTCTTTATCTTTTCTTGCAGAAAAGATAAAGAAAAGATACAAAAACTTACAAAAACGAAGTTTAAAACAAAAGAAGCCTGACCTTGACAAAAAATGATGACAAAAAAAGCGAAAAATTTTTTGTTTCAAATCTTCTTTTTGTCAGTCTTTTTTTGTAAGGTCAGGTTTCAGTTTTTGTCAGTATTTTTGTCATAACTGCATTTGAAACAAAAAATGTTTTACATTTTTTGTCAGTGTTTCGGTTTTTGTTAGAAAGTTATAAAAGGTTTTAAATGCATGCCCATTGGAACTGACCCAAGTATCTTCTCTCACAAAGGTAGAGCTAGAACCTTCTCTTTCATTACGTTGTTCACTAGGGTTTGTAGGACGGAAGCCCTAAAGAACATGTGTAAAACGTTTGAATTTACAAACCTCCAACTGCCATTTGAAACAAAAAATGTTTTACATTTTTTGTCAGTGTTTCATATTTTTATTTGTTTATATTTTAAAAGTTTATCAAGTTTTTTCTTTCTTTACAAAATATAAAGTAAAAAAATAAATATTTGAACTTGTAATTTACAATTTCTAAAGTAAGTGCCTTAATCAATTATGTTATATTGAGACATATGTACTTTAGACGCACATGTAATTTATTTTTATAATTATTAGTAGAAATAAATGTATATTTTTAAATAGACTTTCATAAATTTAACCATTATTCTACTTATCTTTTTTATTTTGACTTTATTTGGTCATTTATTTTAAATTTAAAATCATTATCTAAGGAGTTTTTCTAAAACTTAAATGAAGAGTTAAAAAATAAAGATAGTTTTTTATAATAAATTTGATAGTAGTTTTTTATATTAAAAATGTAATCGGGGCAAGAGGGATTCGAACCCTCGGTACAGTTGCCTGCACACTCGATTAGCAATCGGGCTCTTTAGACCACTCAGACATCACCCCAATAAAAGGTACAAAACTTTTATACTTTTTATTTATCTTTATAATATGAAATGTCTAACAAAAAAAGCTTCGCTTTTTTTGTCAAGACATCTTTTTTATTATAGAACTTCAAAATAAACAAAAAATTTAGAGAATATAATAAAAAATTATAAAAAACTTTCATTAGAGATTATACAAATAAAAAAACAAAACAAAACAAATTTTTTTATTGATACAACTTCTTGTTAATATTACCAAAATATTTTAAAGTATGCAAGAACAAAAATATTAAGCAAAAACAGGCTTACAAATAAAAGATAATAATATATTCTTATATTAGTGTAAATAAAATATAGATATATACTATTAGTGTATATTTGTCAGGTCTGAACTTCTTGTAGGGTTTCACCCCCTTTATTTACCATAAATTTTTTAGCTTTGGCTTAATATATATCTTTCTCATTTTTATTATATTTTCAAGGAATAATCATTGCACCTGTAATGGTAAGGCAATTAATTTAAGACATATAAAATTATATTAAATAAAATATATTTTTATTAGAGGTAAAAAACAATTAAGATTGTAAAAAATTTATATCAATTATTAAAAATTTTTTATATTTTTAAAAAGATAATAGAATGTTATAAAGATTTAAGTAATATTTTATAATTCTATAACTATTAGAATTTATATTTATATTCTAAAATTTTTAATAAAAATTACTTTAATTAAACTCTAACAAATCTTATAGAAACCTAACAAAAAAAAGACAAAAACTGAAACATACAAGGGTTTTCGATTATTGTTTTAATTTTTTTGTTTTAAGTTTTTTGTTTTACTACGTAAAACAAAAACTTAAAACAAAAGAAGCACTTTTCTTTATCTTTTCTTGCAGAAAAGATACAAAGAAAAGATAAAGAAGAGATAAAGAAAAGATAAGCAAAACTTAGTATCCCTTCCAAAAATTGAAACAAAAAAGGGATACTACGGACACCTGCTTCGCTTAATATTTTTGTTTCAGGTTTTTGTTTGGATACTACTTTTTTTGTCAGGTTTTTGTCAGTAGTATCCTTTTTTTGTCAGCGTCTAAAGTTCTTGTAGGGTTTAACCCTTTTGAGTTTTTAAGATTTGTTAGAGTTTATTGGATCTTTAGATAAAATAAAAAATAAAACATTGACAAAAAATGTAAAACATTTTTTGTTTCAAAATCTTTCTATTATTAGAAATTACAATTTTACTTGCTTTATTTGTACAACTCTAGACCAAGGCGAACAGCTAATACACCGGTAATTAATGCGGTAAAAAGCGCAATAAATATTTGACTGTCAGAAATTCCCATAAACTTTTATTTATCCTTTTTTTTTTAACTATTATAAAATATTGATTTTTGAATCTATTAACCTTTTATTGAGATCCTTAAGAAGTTCTAATAAAAACTTGAAATAAAACCTGAAACAAAAAAAGCTTGAAACAAAAAAAGCCTGATAAAAAAAGCCTGAAACACTGACAAAAAATGTAAAGCATTTTTTGTCAGTGTTTCAGGCTTTTTTTATCAGGCTTTTTTTGTCAGGTCAGTATTTTTGTCAGTGTCTCAAGTTCTTGTAGGGTTTCACCCATCATTTTCATGTTTGTCAGGTTTTTGTTTTTAGTTTATTAAGAAATATCAGAAAGGAATGACCAAAAAAAGACATAATAACTATGTGATGCTTTTTTTTGTCAATAAAGTATAGATAAAATTGTTTTATTTAAAGATTCCCACTACGACTAGCTAATAAAACGATTACAAGAGGACCTGCCCCTAGAATAAAAAGTATTGCTGTTAATTGGAAAATAATTTGTAAATTCATAATTTTTTAATAAAAAATATAATTATTATCTTTTAGTTATTTTTTTTGTGATTAAGAGAAATAAATAATAATTTATTCAATCTTTGGGTTTAAACCATTAATCTCAAAAAATATATCACAAAATTGAGACCAAACAAAGGATATTTGAGAGGAAGTAACTTTACTTTTTTTTATAAAAAAAAAAGTAGTAAAAAAAAAAGGGACTGACAAACCTTAGACAACCCTTAATGATTTGTCAAGGTTTGTCAGAATTTGTATGTCTTACAAAAAATGAAACAAAAACTTTGTTTGAAACACTGACAAAAAATGGAAACCATTTGAAACAAAAATATTATTTCTGTTAAGCTTTTTTTGTTAGGTCGTTATGGGGTATACAAATCGAAGATTTTTACGGCCTGACATCGCCTCCTAACATCGCTTTTGGCGATGTCAAGATGTTAAAAGAAGCCTGACACAAAAAGCTGAAACAAAAAAAGCTCAACAAAAAAAGCTTCGCTTTTTTTGTCTCAAGCTTTTTTTGTCAGGCTTTTTTTGTTTCAGGTTTTTGTTAGAAACTTAATATTTGTTTTTATGGAGCATATGCTCCATAAAAACAAAACACTTTAATTAAATAAAAGTTTGTAAATGGTATTGCAAGTATAAATTATAAAATTAGTTTTAGATTATGGAATAAAAATTAAACATTTTTATCTAAAACTAACAGACGCTTGCCATACAAAAGCTAATAATAAAAAAAACACAGGGATGATTGGTAATACGTCTACAATAGGATCAAAAGGAGCATAAGCTTCTGGTAATTTTGCAAGTAATAGAGCCATGAATTAAAAAAGTCTCCTTCAAAAAAATTTAAAATAGTTTAGTAATGTAAAAAGTAAAAAAGAAAGTTACCTTTATAGGTATCTTTACGTGCAACGCTCCTTTACAAATAAAAAATAACAAGTAGATTTATATAAGGTTATTGGAGCTAATAAAGCTTTAAAAGAAAGCTTCAAATACACAATACAAACGCAATTCTGTATTTTCTATAAGATAAAAAGGTTTTTTAACAAAAAACATTGGGTGAAAGCCTACAAGAAGTCTTTTCTTGTTTGGGCCCTTTAGGGACCTACAAAAAAGGGATACTAATATTTTTGTTTGGACTTACAAGAAATCTTTTCTTGTTTGAGCTTATAAATTACTAACAAATACTTACAAAAAATGTTAAACTGACAAAAAATGGAAAGCATTTTTTGTCAGTTTAACATTTTTTGTAAGTATTTGTGTTCTTAAATGCTTGTTTTAATTATAAAAATAAATTGTTTAAGTTAATTTTTAGAAAGCTCTTTGAAAAATGAAATATACCTAAAAAGGGTAGCTGATAATAATAAATTTTAAAATGTTTTAAAGAATTTAATATCAATTCTTTACTTATCACCTTATCACTTTTAACAAATAGGAAAACACGTAAAAAAAAACTCTAGGGTCTTTTTATAGTAGCACAGATTTTTTTTTTTTTTCATCTATATTTTGAAAACCTTGTTAACCAATTAAGGCATTTTTTTAGAGACCAAAAAAGATATTTTCATTTATTGTAGGAGGCAAAGCGACAACTCGTCTTCTTTTTTTACGATCTAAGAAGTCTCTTTGATTTGTTTTTAAACGAAAAACGGATAAAGAGCTTTCAAAAAATATTTGAAACACTGACAAAAAATGTAAACAAAAAAAGCTGAAACAAAAATCTTATTTTTGTTTCAGCTTTTTTTGTTTACATTTTTTGTCAGGTCAGGTTTCAGGTTTCATATTTTTTGATTTTAAAGGGGTTAGTTTCCTCTAAGATTTTTTAATACAAAAAACGGATAATTTAAAGATTCACGATTAATATCTTTTTTTTTAGTAAAATTAGGAAAGAATGGTTCATTAGTAGATAAATCAAAAAGTTTTAATGAAAACATATTAACTTCTACAAAAAAATATTAGAAGATCCAGTTAAATTAAAAAACTATTAAATGATCCAATTAAATAACCTCCTTTACTTTTTATTTCAAAGGGAATTATTTTACCAATAACTGCAACAACTTTAACAATTGGAGCTGTAAGTCATATGTTTTATATTAATATGAAACAACAAAAAGGGTTAAAAAATAAAGATAAAAGTATAGAGCAAAATCAGATAAAATTCTTGGATAACACTTTTTAAGGATGATAACAGTTTTTAAGGATACTAATGAAATAAAGATAAAAGATAAGATTCTATTAAAAAGTTCAGACAAAATAAGTCATTATGTTCAGAAGATTTCAGATACTAACTTAAAAAATAAGAATTACAGTATCTTATCGGAAGAAAAAAATACAAAGTAAAAAAATTTTTGTAAATTGTAGGCTTCCTTTTGAAACAAAAAAAGCTGAAACAAAAATCTTATTTTTGTCAGGCTTTTTTTGTCAGGTCAGCCTTTCAAATATAATTTTTGTTAAGTTTTTGTTAGGGTGTCAGTACTTCACAAAATTTATTTATCGGAATAGTTGAAAAAATTGAAAAGCTTTCACATGTAGATATGGGAATAATTATTTTTCTACTGAAAAAAAAATTACACAAAGTTGGACTAAAAATGAGCTATGTTCTTTTAAAAAGCCTCTTATAATGGAAAAAAAGTAATCAAAAACATTATTTGAAAGTGGTCTTAAGACCACTTTCAAGTAGATTCATTTTTATAAGATTCTGATACTCTAGCCTTAAAAGGTCATCGTATTCTACATAAAGCAAGACTATGTCGTCAAATGTTTCAAAATCAGAACTACTAAATTGAACCTCTACTAAATAATTATGCCCTTCGTTTTTAGTATATTTGCTCCGATCAAAATAAATTTGTGAAAGCTTAACACTGACAAATATTCCTTTTAAAGACTTCATCTTGGGGGAAAATTTTATAAGGACGATTTAATTTGCGTTTTATTTCTGGATCGAGCCTTAAATTAAAAGCGGTTTCTGAATTAGATGAGTACGTATTAGGTGATTGTTTTGTTTTTTTATCAGAAAAAAATCAAGGACCCGATCAAATACATTTTGTTTATTTGGATTTTCCTTTGTCATATATATATTTTTTTAATTTTGGTAAATCAGGATTTATCATTTTTATAAATTATACCATTTTGGTAAATCAGGATTTGGAATATTTTCAATAAGAAATTCGGTTCGGGTAGTAGTCAAGGATAAAGGTAACTTCATACCTTATAAAAAGACTATCTGTCGGAACAGGCTATAATTGAGTCCAGTCAGTATTTGCTTTTAAATGTTTGCCGTCTAGTAACCATCTTTTCTCAGTATTTTATGCTACTAGAAATTTCGGGAAAAGATATAGAAATCATGATCTCCCTTCTAACAAAAACGTAGTTTTTGTTAGAGATAATTGTTTTCCTTATCTTTTCTTTCAGAAAATATACAAAAACCATGATTGTGCTTCGCACAATAATTGTTGCGCTATGCGCAACCATGAATAAGATAAAAAATATTATGTGGGTCCGTTGAATTTACTAACCGATAGCTGTACTCAAAATTAAAACCTATTTCTTTTAGAGTGCACTTAAACAGAAATTCACTAGGATTTGCTAAATTATTTAAAGCTAATTATAATAAAATGTTAGTGGAAGGGGCATTAGCACCAAAACAAAAGTTATCTCGAAAAGTATAATACTTTTTTTTACTGTCTTTGTGGTTAGGATTAAAAGAATATTTAACAGTTTTTTCAAATAAAATGTAAGATTCGACCAAGTGTGGCTGTGGAATACAAATAAGTTCTGTAAAGCCCTTTTTTCCTAGAGCAGCGACAGCTACGCTTTTCTTATCATTTAAGAAATCCACAATTGAACAATTAGCTATATCGATAACTTCATAATAATTTGATCGATTATATCTTTCTAGAGGAATTCTTTCATTCCGACGAGGCACTTAATAACCCTAGATCTACTTTAAACCTCCTCAGGCATATTATAAACACGGTCATATTCTTGTTTTGTGAGAAGTTGTGGAGCAGGAATACTTTCTAATCGACGTGCTACAATACGATCCGAAGATCTTGCAGGAATTTATTTTTAGTCTCTAACGCTCTTTTTTAGTTTCTTTGTTACAAACTTAAAAGGTAAAATCGAATCTGATGAACGTACAAATCCCATAATTTTTCACTAAAAATATTTAAAATTCTGGTAACAAAAAAATTATTTTTTTGTTACCAGAAGTCAACTAACTAAAAGATGTTTCTACTTGTTTATTATTTATGGGGCATACTGACAAAAATAAAATTTTTGATTTGTAAGGCCCAATCAAAAGAATATTAAAAGTAGAAATATCTTTTAATTATCCATTTACTGAAGGAGCTTCAACTGACGCTAAGTCAAGTGGGAAGTTGTGAGCGTTACGCTCGTGCATTACTTCCATACCTAAGTTAGCACGGTTGATGATATCAGCCCATGTGTTAATTACACGACCTTGAGAGTCTACAACTGATTGGTTGAAGTTGAATCCGTTTAAGTTAAAAGCCATAGTTGAAATACCTAAAGCAGTGAACCAGATTCCAACTACAGGCCATGCAGCTAAGAAGAAGTGTAAAGAACGAGAGTTGTTGAAAGAAGCATATTGGAAAATTAATCTTCCAAAGTAACCGTGTGCAGCTACGATGTTGTAAGTTTCTTCTTCTTGACCGAATTTGTAACCTTCGTTAGCAGATTCGTTCTCAGTAGTTTCACGGATTAGTGATGAAGTAACTAATGAACCGTGCATAGCAGAGAAAAGAGAACCACCAAATACACCAGCAACTCCTAACATGTGGAATGGGTGCATTAAAATGTTATGCTCAGCTTGGAATACAATCATGAAGTTGAAAGTACCTGAAATACCTAGTGGCATTCCATCACTGAAAGAACCTTGTCCGATAGGGTAAATAATGAATACAGCAGTAGCAGCTGCAACTGGTGCAGAGTAAGCTACAGCGATCCAAGGACGCATACCTAGACGGAAAGATAATTCCCATTCACGACCCATGTAACAACAAACACCTAAGAAAAAGTGACATACAACTAATTGGTAAGGACCACCGTTGTATAACCACTCGTCTAAAGATGCTGCTTCCCAAATTGGGTAAAAATGCAGACCAATTGCGTTTGAAGTAGGAACAACAGCACCAGAAATGATGTTGTTTCCGTATAATAAAGAACCAGATACTGGCTCACGGATACCATCGATGTCCACAGGAGGAGCAGCGATGAACGCAATGATGAATACAGAAGTTGCAGTTAAAAGAGTAGGGATCATTAAAACACCAAACCAACCGATGTAGATACGGTTTTCAGTGCTAGTAACCCACTCACAAAAACGTGCCCAAAGGCTAGCGCTTTCACGTCTTTCTAAAATAGCAGTCATAATAATTTTTTAATAATTTCAATAGATTATGTTAATTAATGAAAATTATTCACAAAACCTGGACAAACAAAAAGTCTGATTTAGTTTTGTTAAAAATAATTTGCTCAATTAACAATTTCACAAACTAAAAACAAAAATTTTTAATTTTTTTGTATTCGCCTTTTTTTTTAATTAAAAAAAAGGTTTTGTTAATTATATTATACCACAAAATACAATAGATTTTCAACTTTTTTTTTATAAAAAAAAAGTTATGACAAAAAAAGCTATAAAGACTGACAAAAAATGTAAAGTATTTGAAACAAAAACAAAAATATTATCTAAAATTATATAAACTATAGTACGTCTAAGATCAATAGCAAAGAGAGTGTATGGCAGAAAATCCTCAAAACTCTATTAATCCGATAATTCTACCTGTTGAAAGTGTAGAGACAGCTTCGCGTAATTTCTTAGTAAATGATCGAAAAACTTTACGTGTTACAAAAAGAACAAAAATAGTATTTGAAACACTGACAAAAAATGCTTTGCATTTTTTGTCAGGTTTCCATTCTTCGACAAGACCCTCGAATTCAAAGATAATTAGATCTTTGTGGGGGGTTTTAGTAATTTACTAACTCGTGGGACAGATGAATTCTTGGAAAGAAATTATTTATCAAGGTTTGTTAATCTTCAAACCAGCTTATTTATAGATATTATAACAAGCGGGAACCTCTCAGGTACACCTTCTTTAGAAACAATGTTTGAGCAAAACAATACAAATAATAGGATTTTAATAGCAGTAGCATCGAAATTTAAATCTTGTTGTACAGAAACCAAAGCAAAAGTAGACGAATTAAGTATTTTGGTAACAACTCAGTTTCGCCGTTTACAATATTTATTGGTGGCAAATTTTTCATCACTGGAGACAGAAGCAAAATAAAATTTTGAGAAATTAACTAATAAAAATTTACTGAATTTAAAATAAAATAAAATAGGAGCTTTTTATTCTACGAAGGTTTTATATGATTGCATAATTTATATGGTGATAATTTTTACTAAATAAAATTAGATTTTCATATAATTCAAATGTCAAAAGAATTGGTATCAAAAATTGAAAATAAATAGATTTTTAATTTCCTAAGTAAAAGTGTATTATTATCGAAAAAAGTGAATTAAACGTACTGAAAAATTAATTTAAGATAAAAGAGGGCCAGCAAAAACGGAGCAAAGCCCTTGGACTTACAAATCCTGACAAAAATAAAAATATTATTTAAAACACTGACAAAAAATGTTTTACATTTTTTGTTTCAAATGCTTAACACTGACAAAAAATGTTTCACATTTTTTGTCAGTGTTAAGCAATTATTTTTATTTAGTAGCCTTAAATTCTTCAGTAAATTCAGAAAGACCTTCTTTTAGAATACTTTCTGCTTCATCAGTGAAAGTGTTAGTTTCCTGAATAATTTCACCATATTTTGGTTTTGTGTTACCCATATATTGTCGTAATCCAATTAAAAAAGAACGAACTTGTTCTGTTTCAATTTTATCAAGAAATCCATTAGTTCCTGCATAAATAGTAGTCACTTGATCTGCTACAGATAATGGGCTTGCTTGTGCTTGTTTAAGAAGTTCACGCAAACGTTGTCCTCTAGCTAATTGATTTTGAGTTGCTTGGTCTAAATCAGACGCGAATTGAGCAAAAGCTTCTAATTCTGCAAATTGAGCTAATTCCAGTTTTAATTTTCCTGCTACTTGTTTCATTGCTTTGGGTTGTGCTGCAGATCCTACACGAGAAACAGATATACCTACGTTAATAGCTGGACGAATACCTGCATTAAAAATATCTCCCGACAAAAATATTTGTCCATCTGTAATTGAAATCACATTAGTTGGGATATATGCAGAAACATCTCCTTCTTGAGTTTCTACAATAGGTAAAGCAGTCATACTTCCACTGCCTAAATCGTCACTTAATTTTGCAGCTCGTTCTAAAAGTCGAGAATGTAAATAGAAAACATCACCTGGATAAGCTTCACGTCCTGGAGGACGACGTAGTAATAAAGACATTTCACGATATGCTTGTGCTTGTTTAGATAAATCGTCATAAATAACTAATGTATGACGACCTGTATACATAAAGAATTCAGCTAAAGCAGCACCGGTGTAAGGCGCTAGATACTGTAACGTTGCTGGAGAATCTGCTGGTGCAGCAACAATAATTGTATAATCCATTGCTCCACGATCTTGTAAAGTAGTTAATACTTGAGCAATAGAAGAAGCCTTTTGTCCAATAGCTACATATACACAAATAACATCTTTACCTTTTTGATTTAAGATTGTATCTGTAGCAACTGCAGTTTTTCCTGTTTGCCGATCTCCAATGATAAGTTCTCGTTGACCCCGTCCAATTGGAATCATAGAATCAATTGCTAAAAGACCAGTTTGTAACGGTTCATGAATAGAACGACGAGAAATAATTCCAGGTGCTCCAGATTCAATTAGTCTGGTTTCACTAGTGTTTATTTCACCTTTTCCATCAATTGGACGAGCTAATGAATTTACAACACGTCCCAAATAACCATCTCCTACTGAAATTTGAGCAATTTTTCCGGTTGCTCTAACAGATGAACCTTCTTGAACGTTTCGACCTTCTCCCATAAGAACTGCACCAACGTTTTTTGACTCAAGGTTTAAAGCAATCCCTACAGTGCCGTCTTCAAACTCTAAAAGTTCACCAGCCATAACTTTTTCAAGACCATAAATTCTTGCAATACCATCCCCTACTTGGAAAACAGTACCAACATTAACTACTTTTACTTCTTGATTATATTGTTCAATTTGTTGTCTTATAATACTACTGATTTCATCAGGTCGAATTTTAACCATTGGCCGATAAACTCCCTATCTTGATTTCTGTTTCTTCTTACCGTTTTTTTTTTTTCAAAAAAGAAAAGGCTGTTTTTTACAAATCTTATAAATTTAATACAAATCCAATACTGACAAAAAAAGCTTAACAAAAAAAGCTTCGCTTTTTTTCGTCAGGCATTTTTTGTTTCAAATAAGAAGGTCTGACAAAAAAAGCTTCGCTTTTTTTGTTAAGCTTTTAAAATTCTGACAAACCCTGACAAACTTTAAACAAAAAGAAGACAAAAACTGAAACAAAAATTTTGGGCCTTCTAACAAAAAAACTATTATTGTTAAACAAGGGTATTTTTGTCAGGTTTTTGTCAGGTCAGGTCAGTATTTTTGTCTTATTGTTTTAAGTTTTTGTTTTAAGTTTTACTACGTAAAACAAAAACTTAAAACAAAAAGAAGCAGTTTTTGTCTTTGCTTATGTACCATTTTTATTTTATAAAAAAGCACAAGTATATAATTAGTGAACCTTGTAGTTTGTAAAAAGTACAATATTAAAATTGTTCACAGATGAATGGAATGAAGCGTCTAATCGAGTTTTTAATTTGTCACGCACTTGATTTAATGCAAGTGATACAACTTGTTGAGAAACTTGACTAATTGTTTTTTGTTGTTGCATTTGAAGAGTTTCTTGTTTAACTTCTTCTAAACGTTGAGCGTCTTCTTGAGTTTGACGAATACATTGCTTTTTTTCTTGTTCTGCTGTAATACTTCCTTGTTGCCGAATTTCAGTAGCTTTTTTTTGTGCAAGTTCAAGTTGAGATTTTGCTTTGGATAATTTTTCCTTAGCTTCTTCGGCTCGTTGATCAGCTTCTTGAAGGCTATTTAAAATAGTTTGTCTACGATTTTCAAGTAAAGAGCGTAAAGCATCTCCTCCGAAAGAAACAACAATTCCAATAACTACTGCTAAATTGATTACATTTGTTTCTAAAATATTACCATTAAAACCAAACTCTGCCCCAAAGGGTAGAGTTGAAAGATTAGAAACCTGATCTGATATATTTATCAAGAGGGTTAAATCAATCATAAAACCTCCGTCTTTTTTTTTATGCTAGGTTTTTATATCTTTTTGCTTTCACTTTGTAAATCCTACAATTTGTAAAAAGGCTTCTTGCTATACAATTTTGAACAACTTTCTAACAAAAATGGGCAAACAAATCCTGACAAACCTTGACAAACCGTTAACAAAAACTATAAACAAAAGAAGCACTTTTCTTTCAGTTTTTGTTAAAAGTTTGTCAAGGTTTGTTTAAAATTTATTTGCCTTACAAAAATGGTATTTTTGTCTCTGTAGACTGAAAATAAAAACTGCAGTTATGACAAAAATACTGACCTAACAAAAACAAAAATAATATTTTTGTTTTTGTTATAAACTTCGTTTTTGTAAATTTTCTTTCGGAAAAGCTTTGGAAAACCTTATTTTTTTGTATCTTTTCTGAAAGAAAAGATAAAGAAAAGATAAAGAAAAGATACAGAAAACCTTAAACAAAAATAGTATTTTTGTTAGGAAAACCTTTGTAAAACCTTTTTTGTTTCAATTTTTATTTCATCTTGACAAATCGTTAACAAAAACCTGAGGTAAAATTAGTAGTATCCAAACAAAAACAAAGTTTTTGTAAGTTTTCTAACAAAAACAAAGTTTTTGTTGGAAAACCTTTTTTGTCAGTGTCAGTATTTTTGTCAGGTATGCCCTATTAAAACAAAGTTTAAAACAAAAAAAGCGAAGCTTTTTTTGTTAACCTTTTTTTGTCAGGTTTGGGTTTTTGCTTTGTAAGATCTATATGGTATTATTTTTTATTTATAAAACAGTTGCCAAGCAACTTTTTTTTGATGTAAGTAATAATATGAGTAATTATGTTAGTAGTAACACCATTTACCTTAACTCAAAAACTTTTTATAAGTTTTTAAATTAAGAAACAAAAGGGTTAGCAAAAAGTAAAGCTAAAGCTACAACTAATCCATAAATAGTTAAAGATTCCATGAAAGCAAAACTTAATAATAAAGCACCACGGATTTTACCTTCAGCTTCAGGTTGTCTAGCAATACCTTCAACCGCATATCCAGCAGCAGTACCTTGTCCCATACCCGGTCCAATAGCAGCAAGACCAACAGCTAATCCAGCAGCGATAACAGATGCAGCAGCAATAAGTGGATTCATGATTTTTTTCTCCAATTTGATTATTAAAATGTTTTTGTTTTAAATAAAAAACACTATTTATTTTAAAATTTTATTTATTGAAAATAAAAAGGTTTTAGAAGTAATAAATTTAGATTTTGTTTAATAAATTTTTGCATAAACCTGAAACAAACCTAAAACAATCAAAAATTTATTAAAGATTTGTTAGAAGAAAAATTCGACAGAAATGATTTTTGTATCTTTTCTTGTAGAAAAGATAAAAGGTGAAACAAAAATTATATTTGAAAGCCTGACAAAAGATGGTTGACAAAAAAAGCTTAACAAAAAAAGAGAATCTTTTTTTGTCTCAAGCTTTTGAAACAAAAAATGTTTCACATTTTTTGTCAGTATTAGGCATTTGAAACAAAAATAATATTTTTGTTTCAAATAGTATTGTTCTTTCGCTTTGCCCTACAAAAACAAATTTTTTGTTTTACTTTTTTATCAGATTTATCTCCGCTTTGTTAAAAGAAACAAAAAAAAGTATAAAATTAGATTTCACAAAACAATCTCTTTTGATTTTTTTTACACTTTTTAAAAAGTGGTACTTGTTTTTTTTTAGTCATATTTGATCTTTTTGTGTAAAAAATTGAGTTTTCGTGAGCACTCTTACAAATTGTAAAAGTTGAAACAAAAAAAGCTTCGCTTTTTTTGTCAGGCTTTGCACAATTTTGAATTACTAAATAAACTTTAGAGCTTTACTAGACAAAAACAGACAAAAATACTATTTGAAACAAAAACAAAAATAATATTTTTGTTTCAAATGCTTAACAAAAAAAGCCTGACAAAAAAAAGCTTCGCTTTTTTTGTTAAGCTTTTTTTGTCAGGCATTTTTTGCCAGGTCTCACTTTTTGTTCAGAATGGTTACATCAAATTTTTACCGTTTTTATAAAAGAAAAATAGTAAAACTCTAGAAAGCCTTGATTATGGGTCAACATTGCTAACAAAACACTGTTTTGTTAGCAATGTTGACAAAGTAACCTTCGTAATGCAGACAAAAGTCTGCCAATTTTTTAAAAATTGAATGACTTTTAAAATTTTAGCTTAATTTAATTATACCGTGTGTCTGTTAAAGTGGACAGTGCTTATGAAAAAAATGGTAATATTAAAAGACGTAAATAACCAGAAAATACAAACTTTACAAAAACCTGACAAAAAATGCAAAGCATTTTTTATTTTAAATAATATTTTTGTTTCAAATGCAAAACAAAAAAATGCAAAGCATTTTTTGTCAGTCTTTCAATTTTTGTTTCATCTTGACAAACCTTTAACAAAAACTTAAAACAATAAGACAAAAAAGGGATACTATTGACCTGATAAAAAAAGCTTAACAAAAAATGCTTAACAAAAAAAGAGAATCTTTTTTTCGTCTCAAGCATTTTTTGTTTCAATTTTTGTTTCCATTTTTGTTTAAAGTTCTTGTAGGGTTTCACCTATCCTTTTTGCGGTTTCAAATCAAAAATAAAAATTAGACAAATTTGTTAAAATTTTTGTTAAATCTGCATTAGCTTTAACACCCTAGTAAAAAATTTTACCAAACTAAAAAGACAAAATCTTTATTAAAAATCGATAAACTTTTCTATTAGTTTTCTATCAGATTCTAATCAAAGGTGTAAAATTTATAAAATAAGCATTAAAAAACAACCTAAAGTGTTAAAAAAAAATAAATAACATTACAGACATTATCCTCTGACATTGCCAAAAGCTTAAAAATCTTGACAAGACCTGAAAAAATATTGATTAAAATGTTAACAAAAATTCTGGCACTGACCTGACCTGACAAAAAAAGCCTGACAAAAAAGCTTGAGACAAAAACTTCGTTTTTGTTAAGCTTTTTTTGTTTCAGCTTTTTTTGTTTCAAATGCTTTCCATTTTTTGTCAGGTTTCTATTTTTGTTTTAGATTTGTCAGTCTAGATGTTAAGAAGGTCATATCAAAAAAAGATTAATGTCCTTCAAGAGCTTCACCTATATAAGCACCTGCTAAAGTTGCAAAAACAAGAGCTTGAATAGCACTTGTAAATAAGCCCAAAAGCATTAATGGGATTGGAACAACTAAAGGTACTAAAGTAATTAAAACACCTACAACTAATTCATCTGCTAAAATGTTACCAAAAAGTCGAAAACTTAAAGAAAGTGGTTTTGTGAAATCTTCAAGAATATTAATTGGTAACAAAAAAGCAGCAGGTTGGACATATCGTTTAAAATAACCTAAACCTTTTTTTCTTAATCCGGCATAAAAATAAGCAATAGATGTTAATAAAGCTAAAGATACAGTTGTATTAATGTCATTTGTAGGTGCAGCTAATTCTCCATTTGGTAATTCAAGCAGCCGCCACGGAACAAGAGCTCCAGACCAATTTGATACAAAAATGAAAAGAAAAATTGTGCCTAAAAATGGAACCCAAGTTAAATATTCTTCTTCACCTATTTGAGTTTTGGCTAAATCACGAATAAACTCGGTAATATATTCAGTTAAATTTTGTAAACCATCAGGAGTTGATTTTAAATTTCGATTTGCTGATAGAGACAGTAACGCAATAATTCCAAAAACTATCCATGAAGTAATTAAAACTTGTCCGTGTACTTGATAATCTCCAAGTTGCCAATAAAAATGTTGCCCAACTGAAACTTCTGAAATTTCAAATAAAGGATTTTGCGTAGCAACATTTAGATCAGCTTTATTAACATAAAAAAGGGGAGAATTCTGTGAGGTTATGCTTAGCATTTCATTCATTGTAAACATATCAATTAATTTTTTTGTTCAAGTGTTATCTGTACCTTTATTGATATCCGTATATTTATAAAATCTAATGAAATTGCGTACTAAGAAACCTGTTTAATATAAAACAATATTAGAAACAAAAGAAGACAAAACGATTTGAAAGACTGACCTGACAAAAAAAGCTTAACAAAAAAAGAGAATCTTTTTTTGTCTCAAGCTTTTGAAACAAAAAATGTAAACCATTTGAAACAAAAAAAGCTTAACAAAAAAAGAGAATCTTTTTTTGTCAAGCTTTTTTTGTCAGGTCAGTGTTTCAAGCTTTTGTCTAGCTAGATTTCCTAAAAAGCAACAAAAATTGTTAAAAATATATAGAAATAAAATAGGATTTATAAACCATAAAAATTTAGTAAAATATTTGAGCGGAGCCTTCTTACATCGTCTTTGACGATGTATGGTTCTACTCCGTTGGTATCAACTAAAAAATTAGATCTCTTTTATAAGTTCACTACAGATTTTCTTATTAGTTGTTTAGAGGTTTTTTAATTACTAAAAAAATGAGATTTTTTAGTAAATCTACAATTTTACAATTTGTAAGTAAAGCGAAGGTTTCCTAAGTTTTTTGCAAGATAACTCTGCGATAGTTACAAATTTTACATTTTAATTTTCTAACAAAAACTGAAACAAAAATAATATTTTTGTTTCATCTTATTATCTTTTATTTGTAAGCCCCTTGATTGCCTTTATAAAATAAAGTTTTAGATAAAAAAAAATAAGGACAACTCAGACAAATTAAAAACGAGAACAAGACATAAGTCTGACCTGACAAATCTTATTTTGTCAAAATTATTGTTAGAAATTTGTTACAAGCAGCCTTTTTTTTTATGTAGTAAAACTTAAAGAAAATCTTTTGAATTAAAAAACATGTTAGAAACTTGAACTTCATATTTTAGTTTAGTGGATAACCTACTAATCTTGCAAGTTTATAAAAAATAAAAATTAAATTTAAATCATTTAAACAAAACAGAAAGAACATAATTTTCCAAAGGTAAATAATTGCTGCGCAAACAAATTGGAGATGAAATCTGACATGTTTCAAATATTAAGCGAATGACAAAAACTGAAACCTGACAAAAAATGTAAACAAAAAATGGAAAGCATTTTTTGTCAGTGTTTCAAGCGGATGTAAGGTTTTTGTTAGGGTGTCCGTATTTTTGTCAGGTAAGCGAAACCATGATCTCCCGAAGGGAGATAATTGTTTTCTAACAAAAATGTAGTTTTTGTAAGTTTTCCTTCGAAAAACCTTCGGAAAACCATGATCTCCCAAAGGGAGATAATTATTGCGCGTAGCGCAACCATGACAAAAACTGTACCAAGTCTAGATAAGTTGAAAATAAAAGTAAATTGGAAAACTATTTTTGCTTGATCTCCAAAATCCTGTTTTTGTTTCAATTTTTGTTAGAAATTTGTTAAAAGTAAATTAACAAGTATTTTGCTTTTTATATGATTTCGTTTTCTTATGAAATAATTTTTTTTGAAGTAAAAAATTGCTTGCAGTTTTAGTTTTATTTGTCTATATAAAATTTTAAATTTTATAGTAATAAGATATTTCTTATGTATATTTAAGTTTTATTGATGATTTTTAAATTTATATAATAATGTATAGTTTAAAGATTATAGTTAGTTTAGATATGTTAATCCTATAAAAATTATGAATAACGAAAAAAATTAAATGTTACTCAGAAATACTTATTTAAAGAGTAGAATATTAATCTTGCTACTTCTAAGTTTTATATTGCAAAACCTAGAAGTATCTATAAAAAATAGAAAAACAAATACAAAAATAGGGGAGCTTTATATGTCCTAACTTGTTAGCCCAAATCTTTTTAGATTAATTCAGATTTGTCTACAGTACCTATGTTTTATAAATAAGATTATTCCAACTATAAATTATAGATTAAGATAGATAGCGATAAAAAATTTCTATAAATTTTATCCTTGCAAACAAAAACCTGACCTGACAAAAAATGCTTTACATTTTTTGTCAGGTCAGGTTTGGAGACTACTATTTTTGTTGAGCGATGTCAGGCTTACAAATAAAATATATGAAGATGAAACAAAAATATAAACAAAAATTGAAACAAAAATCTTAGTATCCCTTTTTTTGTCAGTATTTTTGTCAGATTTTTGTTAGAAAACTAAAAAAAACGAAGTTTAAAACAAAAAAAGCTTGAGACCTAACCTGACAAAAAAAGCCTGATAAAAAAAGCTTAACAAAAATAATATTTAAAACAAAAAATGCCCTACAAAAAATGCTTTGCATTTTTTGTTTTAAATATTATTTTTGTTAAGCTTTTTTTGTCAACCATTTTTTGTCAGTCTTTCAAGCTTTTTTCGTTTCAAATCTTATTTTTGTTAAGCTTTTTTTGTCAGGTAAGAAAGTCATGATAAGAAAAAAAAGTATTTTTTTTACTAGTTTTTCATAAAATAAAATTAGAATAAGTACATATTTAAAACGTTTTTGTAATTTATTTAGTATTTCTGCTTGTTTTAAAAGAAGAGTTTTTCTTTTTTGAATACTGTAAAGACTTTTTATGGTCTTGGTTTTTTTGCTTTTCTTGAAATTGTTTTTGCCCTTTTTGAATATCTTCTAAAAAGTTAGTTAAAAGTAATCTAAGAGAAGCAACTGAATCATCATTTGCGGGTACAAAAAGATCAGCTAAACTAGGATCACAGTCAGTATCAAGAATAGTAATACTTCGTATACCTAATTTTTGACATTCGCGTACAGCGTTAATTTCTTCAGGTTGTCCTACAATGATAACAATATCAGGTATTGCAAACATTTTTTTCAAACCACCTAAATATCTTTGTAAACGTTCCTTTTCTTTTTTACTTGTTGCAGCTTCTTTTTTTGGTAGATTTTCAAAATCTCCTCTTTTTTCTCGAAACTCTAAATCATTAAGTTTAGCAATAGATGTTTTAATTGTTTTCCAATTAGTTAACATTCCACCAAGCCAACGTTGGTTTACATAAAATGAATCACATTGCAATGCAGCTTTTGCTATCAATCGTGTTGCTTGTTTTTTTGTTCCAACAAATAAAAAAGTTTTTCCTTGACTAGCAGATTCAGTTAAAAACTGTGAAACTTGTTTTAAGTGAGAATATGTTTGAATTAAATCTATTATATGAATCCCATTACGTTCAGCATAGATATAAGGAGCCATTTTAGGGTTCCATTTTCGAGCTTGATGTCCAAAATGCATTCCTACTTGAACCATTTCATCAATACTTTTTATCATAAAAATTATTTCCTAATTATAAATTTTGTTATTGATACAATTATAAACCTGATACAAAAGAAAGACAGAAATGCAAAGCTGACCTTTACAAAAAATGTAAAACATTTTTTGTAAAGGTCAGGTCAGTGTTTCAAATGTTATTTTTGAGTACTTAACAACTCTGAACAAATCATAACAAAAATCTGCCAAATCTTTTCTTTGTCTTTGATGTCGTATTAAGTAAAAATTTGCAAGTCGACAAGAAAAAAATAATTTAACTAATTTTTACCTTGCCTCCAGCATCTTCTAATTGTTGTTTTGCTGTTTCAGCATCTTCTTTAGAGGTTCCTTCTTTTACTGCTTTTGGTAATGAAGTAGTAAACTCTTTTGCTTCTTTTAAACCTAATGAAGTTAGGTTTCTAATAACTTTAAGTACGGCAACTCGTTTATCACTCGCTATATCTTCTAAAATAACATCAAAAGTAGTTTTTTCTTCAACTGGTTCAGCTGCATTACTATCACCAACGATAGGTGCAGATGCAAAACCACCTGTAGGAGCAGTAGCATCAACCCCAAAAGTTTCTTCTATTTGTGATACTAATTCAGCAGCTTCTAATAAAGTAATAGATTTTAATTTTTCAATAATTTCAGTTGTTGTTGTAGACATAATAATTTTTTTAAATTAATTAATAAGTTGCAAAGACAAAGATTGCTTTTAAAATACTGATAAACCTTAAACAAACCGTTAACAAAAATAAGATTTGAAACAAAAATAATATTTTTGTTTCAAATCTTATTTTTGTTAAGTTTTTTTTGTCAGGTCAGTAGTATCCCTTTTGAAACAAGAAAAGCAAAGCTTTTTTTGTCAGTGTTTCAATTTTTGTTTTAGTTTTTGTTAACGGTTTGTTTAAGGTTTGTTTCAGATTTGTAGGTCCTTTCTTTTAACATCGCTTTGACAAAAATACTATTTTTGTTCAACGATGTCAGGCTTCTAACAAAAATACTGACCTGACAAAAAAAGGCTGACAAAAAATGCCTAACAAAAAAAGCGAAGCTTTTTTTGTCAAGCATTTTTTGTCAGCCTTTTAAGCTTTTTTTGTTTCTATTTTTGTTCAGCGATGTCAGGCTTCTAATAAAAAAACTATTTTTGTTAAGCGAAGAAATACAAAAAAATTGTAAAATTTTAACGTTTAGAGTATTGTGGTGCTTTTCTGGCTTTTTTTAATCCATATTTTTTTCGTTCTTTCGAACGTGAGTCTCTTCGAAGAAACCCTTTTTGTTTAAGTGCGCCGCGATAGAATTCTTCAACATTGCAAAGGGCTCGTGATATTCCTAGCTGTATTGCTTCTGCTTGACCTAAAAAACCTCCACCCTTAACTTTTACGATAAGATCATATTTCTTTTCTAAATTTAATAAATTAAAAGGTGCCTCTACACAGAGAATAGAGGAAGCATTTTCTTGCAAATAAGCTATACCAGCCTTTCCATTAATAGTAAATTGCCCACTTCCCTCGAGAAGTTGAACTTGAGCTACAGCAGTTTTTCGACGACCTGTCGCTATAATTGGAAATTTTTCAGACAAATTTGAATCCTCCAAAAAAAATTTAATAAGATTGAGAGTTATTTATCGAACTTTCTTTAGACTTTTTCGATTATCTAGACGAAGTCCCTTTTTTAGATTATTGCGCTTCTTTTGTTTTACTGCGTAAAACAACAGTAATCATCATTGGGCAAAGCCCAATAATTATTTCCCTTATCTTTTCCACGGGAAAAGATACAGAAATCATGATTGGGCTTTGCCCAATAATTGTTGCGCTATGCGCAACCATGATCTCCCTTATATTTTTGATTGTTGTTTTACGAAGTAAAACAAAAGAAGCAAAGGTTTGTTTAAGGTCGTAAAACAAAAGAAGCGCTTTAATTGTTTTCCTTCGGAAAACCATGATCTCCCAAAGGGAGATAATTGTTGCGCTATGCGCAACCATGATTGTTGTTGTTTTACGTAGTAAAACAAAAGAAGCACAATAATTGTTGCGCTATGCGCAACCATGATTGTTGTTGTTTTACGTAGTAAAACAAAAGAAGC
>JAABUP010000252.1_pt1 | contig 119029 bp, 97 predicted proteins | sample 5559201 | NCBI WGS metagenome assembly JAABUP01 (sample SAMN10711887, study PRJNA513373) | rock metagenome | isolation source: Antarctica rocks | place: Antarctica | reverse complement strand
GATCGCTTCGGCACTGGGGCGCACGGTTCATGCCGTCACGCCGCGCGGCTTCGAGTTAAAGGTCTTCCTGACCGTACTGGCCTTCACCATCACGGCAGGACGCTAGAAACACAACTTAGGTTAGATTTAGCGCCTGACCTGGAGGCTCTTTTGCGCCGCCGCGCCGCCCAGGAAGAGGGAGACGAGCAAGCGGTCGCGCTCCGCCTGCTCGCCGACACGCTGACCGAGGAGGCCGAAAACGAGGCCCCCACTGGGCGCAGCATGGCCGACCTGTTCGCCGGGCGCGTCGGCCTCGTCTCCGGCTAAGCCTACTCAGAGGACCGTGGGCGACACTTCGCCGAGCATCTGGCGCGGGAACACAGGCAGCCATGACCGAAATTGAACTAATGGGACGAGTCCGCGAAGCCGGATTGTCTCGCGTCGCGCATGATCTGGAACGCCTCCTCAAACCCTCCATCCGCATCAAGGCACATCCCGTAGACGAAGCCACACTGGCTTTAGGAGCGTCCAAGTTTGGCGGCGTCCCCGATCTGCCACCGGAAATAGGGTGGCCGGAGCGGAACGGGCAGCGTCTTGATCTCATTGCACAACTGAACTCGAGCGAAATCACAAGCCTAAAGCCTCCTGCCTATCAGTTATCGCTGCTGGATGTGGGGAGTAATCTCTCAGCGCTTGACGCGTTGCCTCAGGCGGGCATCCTCTACTTCTTCTACGATGTGGCTGAACAGCCGGGGGGGTATAAGCCGGAGGATCGGGGTGGGTGGAAGGTGGTCCATTATGATGGTGCCTCGTCCCGGCTAAAGCATTGTGAGGCAGCCTCCGCGCTCCCGGAGGACGGGCCGCTTCCAGCCTGCCGTCTGGAGTTCGCCAAAGAGGTGACACTGCCCGACTTAGAAGAAGCACTCATGGACCGACTCTGGCTGAGTGATGCCGAAGAGGACGCCTACAGGGAGGTGATAAAAGGGGTGGAGACTTCCACTCAGATATGCCACAGGCTTCTTGGATACCCGCAAATCATCCAAAACGCGATGGAGCGGCAATGCGCCGTTCTCTCGCACGGCCTAGCCGATAACAATGCCAACAGACGCATCTATGAGCCGGAGGAGGTGGAGTGGCACCTGTTGCTGCAAGTTGACTCAGATGATAACGCTGAAATGAGCTGGGGAGATGTGGGACGCTTATACTTTTGGATCAGAAAGGCACATTTCAGAGCGCATGACTTTGAGGGAGTTTGGCTTGTCCTTCAATGCCACTAACGATAAAATGCTTGCCCCTCGGTGCCAGCAGAACGCTGTCTTTCCATCCTCGACGGGTCTGGATGCCTACTCCGCGTAGATTTCCACGTCGATGGGCTTGAACAAGTAGTTGTTGGACATCTCCGCCGAGCAGGCCGTTACGCCCACGATCAGGTCCATCTCGGCCCGGAGGTCTAGATAATCCCCGGCCTTGGACGTGGGCGGGCCGATAGTCAGTTCGCCGCTCGGCGCGACGAGCACGTTCATGAACACGTTAAACGTGGTCGGTATCTGGTCCGGCGCGATGCCGAAGGGGGCGAGGTTCGTCGCCAGGTTCATGAAGCAGCTTGGGTGGGGGTCGTGGTTGTCATAGATGATCTGGAAGGTCTCGGGGCTGCACGGGGTCAGCAGGAAGTCATGCCGGCCCACTCTGTCTTCCAGCAGGGTGAACATGGGGCGGCTGCGGTTCGAGTACAAGACGTGCCCTGTCGTCAGGTAGATCGTGTTGGCGTAGTCGATGGAGCGGCCCGACGACAGCCACTCGCCCGCGTCGGCCTGTGCGAAGGCGACCAGGTCCGACACTTGCTCGCCGCGCGGGTCGATGATCCGCAGCCGCCGGCCCTTGTCCAGCGTGAAGCCAATGCCCGTCTGCGGGTCTAGATGATGACGCTCTCTCGGTTCCATCAGCCCCTCCGCCCTTCCGCCGCGTGGACATGGAACGGGCAGCGCCACTCGTCCTCCACCGCCCGGCCCGCGTACTGCCGCGCTTCGGACGCCTCGCCGAAGGCCGCCAGGTTCGGATTAAGACTCCCCTGCCAGCTCATCTCGCGCGCCCGGATCGCCGCCTGCATCTTGCCGTACCGCCCGTCGGCCTTGAGGTGGTCGAACTGGGAGTGGGCGTTGAAGACCAGAGTCGGCCACGCGAACCGCCGGGCCAGCCGCGACGAGGCCGGGTGCAGGCCGACCACGAAAAAGGCGCGGCCCGCGAAGCTGAAGCCGAACTCGCCCGATGCGGGGTCGTCACTTGCGCCGGGGTCCGAGGGGCTGTAAAGCCGGTCCACGTCATACAGCGTCTGGAGCGTGTCCCATAAGTGCGCCTCAAACCCGGCCTCGTCTTTTACGTGCGGACCCAGGAAGCTCGCCATGAACGTCGTGAAGTCGCTCCCCAAGCTTTCCTGCTCCTGGACGAAGGCGGAGAGGTCCCGCGCCAGCCCGGCCAGCGCGCCGGTGTCCGCCATGTCGCTGTACACGCCCATCCGGTAGGTGCCGCCGTTGAACGCGGCCTTCGCGCCGACGCACGAGAACTGCGGGTCTAGCAGGAAGGCGCGTAGGTCGTCGTGGACGCCCTGCTGGCAGGGGGTCAGCTCCCTGTCCGGCTCCATCACCCGGACCAGCCGCCCGCCCTCGAACTTCGCGTATGCGCTGCTGGCTCGGGCCAGTTCACTATCGAAAGGGTTGCCGTCGAACAATCGGGAGCAGCCTTGCTTCCCGGAACGTACCGCCTGCATCGCTTGGTCTTTCTAAGCCGTTGTTTTACCCGCCCGCCTCTGCCGTGAGGCGAACGCCTGTACTTTTACCCACCTTCGTCAACCCCGAACCCAATCCCCCGACACCGTCCCCTTGTCGCCCCCCGCCGTTCTCGGGTATACTGGGCGGCGGTTCGCCGTGCCGATGCGGGCGGCTCTGGGCGCGGCGGAAGGTCTAGGATGGATGGACAGCTTTACGAAATCCAAGACGGGGTGCGCCGCGCCAAAGCCGCCTGGCTTTGCGGGCAGGGGACGATCCGCGCCCTCTTGGGCGGCATCGGCGACATTCTGCAAGTCCCATTGGAGAACCTTCGCTCGCCGAAGGCGATGATTGGGAACAGCGGCCCACGCGGCGCGGACTGGGGCGGCATCTATCGCGTGACAAGGCGCGGCGAGGTACTGCCGCCTATTGTCATCGTCGTAGGCGCGGAAGGTACGCCGATAGCCGAAGTGGAGGTACAAGCCGATGAACTCGACCTTTTTCGACAGCGTTATTCGAGCGACACATAGAGTCATTATTCTAGTGCGGTCCTTCGCGTACAAGAATACGGACCCGCAGACGTTGGCGCGGATGCTGGACTATGCGGACCCGCTCGGCTTCGTGCTGATGGAGCACTTCCCGGCCGGCACCGAAGAGGAGCGGGTGGCACTTTTTCGCCAAAGGTTGCAGGACATTGAAGACACGTTCGACGGCTTTAACGGTCTGGTCGCCGGCTTCGACCAAGATATGAGCCGCACCGACACAGCCCGGAACACGCCGAAGACCTCTGCCTGCACTTGCAGGGCTTAAAAACCAAGAACCCCAGATCCGGCCACCTCGCGGCGGCTCTCGACGGCTGGCAGGGACAGTCAAAAATCTCACCGGAGCGACAATAAGCTCGAACGACGATAGAGGAGAAACGAATGGCAGATACCAAGCGCGTGTGGCTCTTTGAAGAGGGCAACGCCACGATGCGGGACGAACTGGGCGGCAAGGGTGCCAACCTGGCCGAGATGAGCAACACGGGGCTTCCCGTTCCCCCCGGATTCACCATCACGACCGGCGCGTGTAACGAGTACACGGCCCTGGGCAAGATGCCCGACGGGCTGATGGACGAGGTCAAGGCCGCGCTGGCCGTGGTCGAGGGCAAGACCGGCAAAGGGATGGGCGATGCGGCGAACCCCCTGCTCGTCTCGGTCCGCTCGGGGGCCAAGTTCTCCATGCCCGGCATGATGGACACCGTCCTGAACCTGGGCCTGAACGACGCCACGGCGGAAGGCTTGATCAGGCTGACGGGCAACGCCCGCTTCGTCTACGATAGCTACCGGCGCTTTCTGATGATGCTCTCCGATGTCGCCTACTCGGACGGGACCAACCACCTCGCCAAGCATGACTTTGAGCACCTTTTTTATGACATGAAGAAGAGCCTGGGCGTCTCCGACGACCTGGATGTCAGCGCCGACAGCCTCAAAGAACTGTGCGAGACCTACAAGGCCCACATCCAGGCCCAGGCCGGGCGGGCCTTCCCCCAAGACCCCATGCAGCAGCTCCAAGACGCCGTCGAGGCCGTCTTCAAGTCGTGGAACAACGACCGCGCCATTTTGTACCGCCGCCGCGAGAAGATCGCCGACGACCTGGGCACCGCCGTCAACATCCAGTCGATGGTCTTCGGCAACCAGGGCGAGGACTGCGGGACGGGCGTCGCCTTTACGCGCAACGCCTCGGACGGCACCAAAGAGGTCTTCGGCGAGTATTTGATGAACGCCCAGGGCGAGGACGTCGTCGCCGGCGTCCGCACGCCGATGCCCATCTCGCAGCTCAAAGTCCAGAACCCCGAGATGTACCGCCAGTTCGACGAGATCTGCACGCGGCTTGAGCGGCAGTACAAGGACATGCAGGACATCGAGTTCACCATCGAGCACAACGAGCTGTTCATCTTGCAGTGCCGCTCGGGCAAGCGCACCGGCCCTGCGGCTGTTAAGATCGCCGTGGACCTGGTCAACGAAGGCCTGATCTCGAAAGAGACGGCTCTGGCCCGCATCAACCCGGAGCTTCTGGACCAGTGCCTGCACCCGATCATCAAGCCCGGCGCGAAATATGAGCTGCTGGCGAAGGGCCTGCCGGCCGGTCCGGGCGCGGCGACCGGCATCGCCGTGTTCGATGCCGCCCGCGCTGCCGAGCTTGGCAAGGGCGGCGAGGGCAAGCGCGTCATCCTGGTCCGCGCGGACACGTCGCCTGACGACCTGAAGGGCATGCTGGCCGCCGAAGGCGTCCTGACCGAGCGCGGCGGCATGACCAGCCACGCGGCCCTGGTCGCGCGCGGCTTCGGCATCCCCACCGTGGCCGGCTGCTCCGACATCTCCGTCGGCGCGCGCTCGTTCACGGCGAACGGCAAGACCATCAACGAAGGCGACCCCATCTCGCTGAACGGGTCGCTGGGCGAGGTCATCAACGGGACGGTTGAGGTCGTGGACCCCGAGATGACCGGCGAGTTCGGCGTTCTCCTGGGCTGGGCCGACGAGGCCAAGCGCCTGGGCGTCCGCACCAACGCCGACACGCCCGAGGACGTCCGCCTCGCCATCAAGCTCGGCGCGGAGGGCGTCGGCCTGTGCCGCACGGAGCACATGTTCTTCGCCGAAGACCGCCGCCCCCTGGTCCAGGCCATGATCCTGGCCGCGACCGAGGAAGAGCGCAAGACGCACCTGGATGCCCTGCTGCCCTACCAGCGCACGGACTTCCAGGGCATCTTCGAGGCCCTGGGCGACCGCCCGGCCACGATCCGCCTGATCGACCCGCCGCTGCACGAGTTCCTGCCCTCGATGGACGCCCTGATCGCCGAGGTGGCGACCCTCAAAGTGACCCATCCCGGCAGCCCCGAGCTGGCCGCCAAGGAGACCATGCTCCATCAGGTCGAGGGCATGCACGAGATCAACCCGATGATGGGCCTGCGCGGCTGCCGCCTGTCTATCGTGTTCCCCGGCATCGTCGAGATGCAGGTCCGGGCCATCCTGGAGGGGGCCATCGCCGCCAAGAAGAACGGCGCGCAGCCGCACCCGGAGATCATGATCCCGCTCGTCGGCCACGTCAACGAGCTGCGGGCCGTCCGCTCCAACCTGGAGCGCGTCGCCAAGCAGGTCACCGAGGAGCACGGTGAGGCCGTGGACTACATGTTCGGGACCATGATCGAGATCCCGCGTGCGGCCTTAACCTCGGACGAGATCGCCAAAGAGGCCGAGTTCTTCTCGTTCGGCACCAACGACCTGACGCAGATGACGTTCGGCTTCTCGCGTGACGACTCGGACAAGTTCCTGAAGCCCTACGTCGCGCAGAAGATCCTGCCCGGCGACCCCTTCGAGTCCATCGACCAGAACGGCGTGGGCAAGCTGATGAAGATCAGCGTCGAACTCGCCAAGTCCGTCCGCCCCGACATCAAGCTGGGCATCTGCGGCGAGCACGGCGGCGAGCCTTCCTCGGTGGCCTTCTGCCACGAGATCGGCCTGAACTACGTCTCCTGCTCCCCCTACCGCGTCCCCATCGCCCGGCTGGCCGCCGCCCAAGCCAACCTCAAAGACAGCGGCTCGGGCCGAGACCGCTAACGCGCGGGTATTCGGTATAATGAAGGGGCAGGCTGTATGGCCTGCCCCTTCTATCATTCAGGAGTTCTCATTGATCGCCCAAGACGTTCCTGAGACCGTTGCGCCGTCGGCTCTTTTTCGGGATTCGGCCTTTGAGAAGAACAAGCGGGACGCCATCCACCGCTGGGTGCCTTGGATCGCCGGCTTCTCGGCAGGATTTGTCGCCGATTCTTTCCGCCACTACCTCCCCGACCCCACGCGCCGGGATGTGGTCGTGGTGGAGCCGTTCTCGGGCGTCGGGACGACGCTGGTGGAGGGGCTGCTGCACGGCTATGATGTGGTCGGCTTCGAGGTCAACCCCTATGCCGCCCTTGCCTCGCGCGTCAAGTGCTCCGCGTTCGGCATCGAGCCGGGCGATCTGCTGCACAGCATCATCGTCTTCGAGCACAAGGCCAGGCAGCGGACCGCGTCTCTGGACCAGGCTTTTGTCGCGGGGGACGATCCGGCCCTCTGCCTGCCCGCGCCGAGGGCTTCTGTCCCCAGGCTGTTCCGTTCCCGTGTTCCGTTCCTCAGCCCGACCGTCGAGCGCAAGGTTTTGCACTGCCTGGACGCGATCAGCGAGATGCCGGACGCCGACATCCGCGACCTCGCCTCGCTTGCCTTCGGTGCGATTCTCGTGCAGGTCTCCAACTACTCCTATGAACCCAGCCTGGGTTCGCGGGTGGCGGCGGGCAAGGCCGAGACCCCGGATGCGGATGTCGTCGGCGTCTTGGCCGCCAAGCTGCGCTCCATGCACGATGACCTTACCGGCTACCGCGCGGCGATGGCCGAGTACCGCCCGCTGCCGAGGGCGCAGGTCTTCGCCCAGAGTTCGCTTGATCTGGCCGTCCACCTGGCCCCCGCGTCCGCCGACATCGTGGTCACCTCGCCGCCCTATCTGAACAACTACCACTACATCCGCAACACGCGTCCGCACCTGTTCTGGCTGAACTTCGTCGCCGCCCCCTCCGATCTGCGCGCCATAGAAACGGCAAACTTCGGCAAATACTGGCAGACCGTCCGCGACGCCCCGCCCGCGAAACTGGACTTCCGCCTGCCTGAATTGGAAGCCAACATCGGGGCCATCGCCGAGATGCGCCCCGAGAAGGGCGTCTACGGCGGGAAAGGCTGGGCGAACTACGCGGTCGAGTATTTCAGTGACTGCCGCCGCATCTGCGAGGGCTTGCAGTACGTCCTGAAGCCGGGCGGCGCGGCTGTTTTCGTACTCGGGAACTCCATCGTTCAGGGCGTACACCTGGCGACGGACCGCTATTTCGGCCAGATCGGCGAGATATGCGGGCTGACTTTGGAAGACATCCACGTTCTGCGGGAGAAGCGGATCGGCAACAGCGTCGTCAATTCATCGGTACGCAATGGCGAGACGACGAAAGCCACGCTTTACGAAACGGCTGTCGTGTTGCGGAAAACCCAGGCGTGAAAAAAGCCGGAGGTCAGGAAGAGTTGAGGCCGTACAACCCGCTTGAAAAGAGAAACCTCGCTGAGAGCATTGTGACAGAGTTGTTACAGCAGGCGGCGAAGCCTCTGCCGCCCGCCGAAGTCTTCGGCGGGGCCGGCATCTACGTCATCTACTACATCGGCGGCTACCCGGACTACCGGCCCATCGCCGAGCGTAACCGGGAGGGTCGGTTCGATGCGCCGATCTACGTCGGCAAAGCCGTCCCGCCGGGGAGCCGCGTCGGCAGCTTCGATGCCGACGCCCTGCCGGGGTCGGAACTGTTCAAGCGTCTCCAGGAACACGCCGAGTCTGTTAATGCTGCCCCCAGCCTCAGCCGCGACGACTTCTTCTGCCGCTTCCTGGTCATCGACGACATTTTCATTCCGCTTGGCGAGTCACTGCTGATCACACGCTTTCAGCCGATCTGGAACGTGGAAGTGAAAGGCTTCGGCAACCACACGCCGGGCGGCGGGCGCACCAACCAGCAGCCTTCCCATTGGGACACACTGCATCCAGGCCGCCCGTGGGTTGCCAACCTCACAGGCAAGGCGCGCGCCGAAGAGAAAATCAAGACAGGCTTGCGACAAAAACTGGAAAAGTTGGGCCTTCTCTCACCGCTTCCTGAACCCGCGCCGGTACAGCTTGACATGGGGGTGAGTGAAGGTGGTTGAGTTGGGGGCAGCCCGTATGAAGCAGGCTGCCCCTTTTCTGTGTGGGGGCATAATAGGGCAGGGGGCGGGGACGTTAAACAAGAGTGATGCGAGGCGGGCCGGCGCCGGAGGCCGCTGCTTAGAAAGAACCGCAAGGAATGGAACTGGATCACGTCGCCGTGCCGTCGCGCGACATTGCCGCATCGGTGGACTGGTATGTGGAGACGCTGGGGGCGTCGGTGCTGTATCAGGACGGCACCTGGGCATTCTTGAAACTGGGGCAGGGGAAGCTGGCGCTGGTGACCCCGACGCAGCACCCGCCGCACACGGCCGTCCGGGTGGACGCCGAGACGCTGACTGAGGCGGCGCGGCAGGCGGGCAAGACCGTCGACGGGCACCGGGATGGGACGAGGGGCATCTACGTCAGCGATCCGGACGGCAACCAGGTGGAGCTGATCTGCTACCCGCCGGGCGGGACGGTCTACGACAGAACGGAGTAACAGCGGGGCAGGGGAAAGAAGGCTGCCGGCAGCACAAGCCGGCAGCCGGGCCGACGGGAGAAGATCAGCACGCGAAGACGCGGCACGGATGCGGCGTCAGCGCGCGCCGGCGAACTTCCAGATCGGCTGGGCGTTGGTCAGATCGTCCTCGCTCGCGAACGAGTAAGCCACCTGCCGGTCGTCCAGCAGGGCGAGGCTCCCCCAGGGGATGCAGTAAACGTCGTTGGACAGCCGGCTGACCGGCGAGTGGGCGATCAGATGCTGACAGCCTGCGGCATGGTCTTCGGCGGTGCGAAACTTGATGTAGGCGTTTCTCACGCGCGCTCGGCTCCTTCCTCGTAGTTTCCTAGATGGTCTCTATCTCCTTGTGCATAATCCGTGCCAACGCGCGCGGTTCCCCCAAACCCGCCCCCTTATTTTCACGGGGGGCCACGGCCCGCCCGGTTTTGTTGACAGCCCGAGCGGGCTGTGGTATGATAACCCCATCGGAGGCGGTGCCGCCCGGCCCGCCTTCCGTCTGTCCCTTCCGCCTGTTTCTCCGCCTCTTCTCTCGACACTCCCCTGCCGCACGGGCCGGGTGAGGAAGGCAGCGCACACGACCATGCAAGACGATGAGATCGTTCTGTCCCCGGCCAAGCACCAGGAGCTGGCGGACGAACTCGAACAGCTCCAGACCAAGGGACGCCGCGAGATCGCCGAGCGCATCAAAGACGCCCGCTCGCTGGGCGACCTGAGCGAGAACTTCGACTACCATGACGCCAAGCGCCAGCAGGGGTTTTTAGAGGGCCGCATCAACAACATCAAGCAGATGCTGGAACGGGGCAAGGTGGTCGAGTTCACGGCGGGCGGCGAGACGGTGTCGCTCGGGTCGCGCGTCGTCGTCCGTGATGAGGACGACGACGAGACCGAGTATACCATCGTCGGCGTCATGGAGGCCGACGCCGCCGAGAGCCGCATCTCCAACACCTCGCCGGTCGCCCGCGCCCTGATGGGCCACGTGGTCGGCGACCGGGTGGACGTGCAGACGCCCGGCGGGACGCTCCGCTTCGACATCGTCTCCGTCTGCTGAGGCAGTCCCCGCAGCCCCTTCCTCATACTGTAGAACGGCACCCCCCGCTTGGAAACGACCCAATCAGACCCCCCCGTGTCCCGCGACGATTCGCCCGAGGGCCTGCCCGCCGTGGCCGAGGCCATGCGGCGGGTGGGCGACGGCATCGAGACCGTCATCGTCGGCAAGCGCGAGGCCGTGGACCTGGCCCTGACCGCGTTCCTCGCCGGCGGCCACGTGCTGATCGAGGACATCCCCGGCGTCGGCAAGACCACGCTCGCCAAGTCGCTCGCCCGCGCCCTGGGGCTGGTCTTCAAGCGCGTCCAGTTCACGCCGGACCTGCTGCCCGCCGACGTCACCGGCACGACGATCTTCAACCAGAAGACCGCCCAGTTCGAGTTCCGCGAGGGGCCGGTCTTCGCCAACATCGTGCTGGCCGACGAGATCAACCGGGCCACGCCCAAGACCCAGTCGAGCCTCTTGGAGTGCATGGAAGAGCAGCAGGTGACGACCGACGGCGTCACCTACGCCCTCCCGCACCCCTTCTTCGTCATCGCCACGGAGAACCACATCGAGTCCCACGGGACGTACCCGCTGCCTGAGGCTCAACTGGACCGCTTCCTGCTGCGGCTGTCGCTGGGCTACCCCGACCCCGCCGAGGAAAGCCGCATCCTGGCCCAGCAGACCCGCGTCCGCCCGCTGGACGCCCTCCACCCCCTGACCGACCGCGACCAGGTGCTGCGCCTCCAAACCGAGGTCCGCGCCGTGTTCGTCGCCCCCGCCCTGCGCGACTACATCGTGTCCCTCGTCGGCGCGACGCGCGTCCACCCCCAGGCGGCTTTGGGGGCCAGCCCGCGCGGCTCATTGGGCCTGCTCCACGCCGCCCAGGCCTACGCCGCCGTCCGGGGCCGCACCTACGTGCTGCCCGACGACATCAAGCGCCTGGCCGTGCCCGTGCTCGCCCACCGCCTGATCCTGCGCCCCGAGACCCGCGCCCGCCGCATCACCGCCGCCATGGTCGTCGAAGAGATTTTAAGCAAAATCCCCGTCCCCACCGCCCTTTAGCCATCCGTAGAACATCGCAAAATAGCTCTTGACACTGCCTAAAAGCCGTGCTACAATAGATGCGTGGCGCTGATGTCGGGCGTCCTTCGGTCATAGCCGTCTCGGGTCTTCGTTGCCTCGGTGTTGCTGTCTGATTGGGGGATCGTCATGCGCCCACCTACCTGCCTGCCCCTGCGCCCCGCCCTCGCCCTGCTCCTGGGCTTCCTGTTTGTCTCCCCCGCCCACGCCGGGACCTACGCTTGGCGGACCACCGACAGCGGCGGCAACACCACCGCCCTAAGCCCCACCTTCAGCGGCGGCCAGTGGTACTACGGCTACGGCGACCCCACCGTCCCCGTCCCCTACGGCTGGGGCGACTACGGCAGCGGCGGTAGCACCGGGACCGGCAACTCCTCCGGGCAGGTCAACTCCACCGGCACGGTCACGGTCATCTTCACCTGGCAGCCGGGCTATGCTGGTGAGCCTGCCCCGCCCGCCCTCATCACGCAGACGTGCGACTCCTACTGGTACTGCAACGCCCCCGCCCCTCCCGCCGCCTCGTGCAGCAACGGCCTGAGCGACCCGGAGGTCGACTCCCCCTCCGGCCAGAGCTACCGGGGCGAGTCCCGCGGCACACACTACAGCGTCGTCTTCCCTGAGGCGAACGGCACGGTCACGGTGACTCTGACGGGGGCGCAGGCGCATGTGCCTCTGAGCAGCTCCGGTTCATACAGCTCCAACGTCTGGTACAGCGTTGATGCCTACCCCATTGTCCTCTCCTCGCCCGATCCCCTGGGCCGCCCGGACCTGGGCGACGGCAAGAACCAGTTCGTGTACACCGCCGACACGCCCGACGGCTACCTGTACGTGCCGGGGGCCATCCAGGTGGTCGGGGGCACGTCGGCGGAGGCGAACTGGCTGATCGGCAACAGCCCCGTCGTCGGCCCGCTGGACAAGGTGAACCTGACGATTGACAGCTCGGTCATCCCCAACACGTTCACGCACCAGTGGGCGGTCAGCGGCAGCACGATCTACGTCAACACGCCCCAGGACGTGAACAACCCGTACCCCAGCTACCAGTTCAACCACTGGATATTCAAGGGGCTGCCGACCAGCTTCAACACGGCTGCCGACGGCAACCACAGCGTGAACCTGCTCGTGCAGGGGGCGAAGACGCAGACGACTAAGATACAGACGTTCTTCAATGCCACGGCTAACAACTATCCGGGAGCACTGTCGTCGGATGCAGATGGAAACCTTTCGTACTCCGGCATCCCCAATTGGTACTACTATTACAACCAGGCGTACCCTTCGCCTGGTACTTATAGCCCTGGCGCTGCATCTTATTACGATCCCTCATTCAACCAGATCATCATTTCAGATGATGCTCATGGTTCTTATACCGTCATGGTCTTTGGGATCGATGCGTCTTCAAGAAAAGTTCAGTATATAGGTCAGCTACCATTGGGCGGTATTCACAATTATATCGAGGACTGTGGGCATGAGCTCGGTCACAAGTATTCAACTACGAACTCGATTGAGGTATATGGCTCGACAAGCGCTCATCCTGACACAGATAATGATGGCTTAGATGATAATTGGGAGACGCGCAACGGTTTTGATCCTAACAAGAATGATACTACAGGAGCATATGCAGGTATTCCCACTACAAGTCCAGACTACGGCAAAGGCGACCGTGAGTGTGTTGCGGACATACAAGCGTTAGGAGCGCTTCTTCCGAAGAAATCTTTATGGACTGCGGACTGGGCTAATGACGGGTTGCAGTGGGGGACCTGGAATCAGCATAATGCAACGGCTGACCCCTCGCATCCTTATTGGCCGTGGAACTTCCTCTCAGTGCTAGGTGCGCCGGTCAGCTCTGATCCTCCTGCCAATGCTCTGTCTAGTCTAAACCAATTGCCTGGTGGCGGCAACTAGCCACAGCCCTCCAAAATTCACCAAGGGAAGAACAAATGTATTCCAGAGCTATCAAAGTAGTTGCGGCTTGTGCAATAGGATTGTGCTTGATCGTGTTGCCAATTGTAATGGCACGGCTTCAGATAGTACCAAGAAACGGCTTCCCTTTGTTCAATCAAGACTCCATTCGGAACGCTGAAAGGACGCCTGCCCCTATCACGCCCAAAGAAGAGAGCCGCCTTGCGGCTCTGCGAATTGCCGGCTTACATAGAGACTTGTCGAAAATGTCTCAGATGATCGCGTGCTTGAACGATAGCAACCCTACCTATGTTGCTACCGGGCTACACGCCCTTGAACATCTAGGGAATGAGCAGGGAATACCTGACATAGACAGAGTAGCAAGCGGCTCTAATACTGATTACATACGTGAGGAAGCTAAGTCCGCACACGCGCGACTTATGGCAGAAACGACCGATCTCAGCCCAACACTGCCTGATGAGCGGGTACAGATAAAGATCGACAGATATTTTTCTGAGGAAGGTTTAGACAAAGATAAGATTGTTGCTGGAGTCTTAGCCTTTCATTCTCGCGGCGGGAGCCAAGGACTATCACATGAAATGAATGCGCTGCGGGAAGTTGCCGATATGGCGTATCGAGATTCTTCAACGGGCTTCTTATCTTCGCCACAACTACAAGGTCTCGATTATAGTCAGGACCCAGGTGCGGCGTTGAAGGTTCGTCTTGCCCGAATGCCGCAGGAAGGCCGACTTCCGTGGATGATAAACGAGTTAGCCAACAAGAAGAAAATCGGCAAAAACGAAGGGTACTTGTTGCAGTTGGCTGTCGATGAAGGAGAAGCGGCGAGCCAGGCGGCTGGCTCTAAGCTCAGGGAGATGGACGCCAACCGTGAACAGTACACATACACAGGCTTCTCCGCATTGTTTGACGTGATACGTGGTGTAGGCGACAAAAGGCAGACATCGCTTATCGCGCATTTTCTCAACGATCAAGATACTTGGATAGCTTATTATGCCCAGCAAGTTTATCCTAGTGTGAAGAAGGGCCTTGGCAAACAATACGCAGTAGGATACTGAGCCAAATAGCTATGTATACGCCAAGAACCGATTCCAACAAGCCGCATCGACCGGCTAAATTGCCGCTGTTGGTGGCGGGATCGCTCATCCTCGCTGCCTTCGCGTATGCGGGTAGGCACGGCTCGACGGGATTAACCGGGACGCTCCCCGCCCAGACCTCACCCACGAGGGGCATCTTCTCGTATGAGGCCAAACAAATATTCCTGATGCGCCGGGCGGGACTGACGGGGGATCGCTCACAGGTCCAGGCGATGATAGAGGTCGTAACCGGGCCGTCGCACCCACACATCATGGTCGTGGAGACCGCCCTGTCCGCACTCGCTCGCCTGGGCGCGGTCGAGGCTCTGCCGGCGTTCGATTACGCCGCTCAGAGCGGGTCGGTAGAGCCGGGTTACCTGAAGGTAATGCGCCAGCGACTGGTGGCGGAGGACCTAGCCAACAACACGCCCGCCGGGGCCAAGCGGGCTATGGCAAAGGTCAACTCTCTGTACAGGGGCTTAAGCCTCTCGCCGGCCCGCATGAGTGCCGCAAGCCCGGCGGCGTCGCTCTCGACGCTGGCAAGCCCTGTTACGTCTGATATGTTTGCGGCCCGCGAGATCGCCGACATGGTGTACCGCGGCAACTACGCCGACTACGCCTCATTGGACGCGGTGAAGCAGGTGACCGGCACGTCGGACTACCCCTGCGCGCTGAAGATGCGCCTGGCACCCCTGTCTCGCTCGGCGCGTGTCCAAGCACTCGTTGATGATCTGGCGCACTCACGGGTTATGGCGGTGAAGCAATGGTACGAACTACAACTTGCAAGTGATGAAGGGACTCTGGCGAGTCAAGCTGCTGCTGTGAAGCTCCAGGATATGGACAAGCACCGGGACGAGTATCCAAGAGAAGGGTTCGACGCTATCTTCAGACTGTTGGGCGGTGCCGGGGATGCGACTCAAGCCGCCCTGGTAGAACACTACACCCATGACCAAGATGGCTACGTCGCCTACTTCGCTAACAGCGTTTACGCGGAGGCAAAGGCGGGACACCACGCCATCTTTGCGCCTGATTACTAAAACGAGTGCCAGCGCATGACGTTCACGCCCGGCCTCCTCTGAGGCCGGGCGTTTCTGTGTCACAGCCGCGCGATGTTCGCGGACTCCAGGGCCAGCAGCGCCCGCTTGCGATCCAGCCCCCCGGCGTAGCCGACGACCGTGCCGTCCGCGCCGACCACGCGGTGACAGGGCACGACGATGGACAGGGGGTTGCGGCCGTTCGCCAGGCCCACCGCCCGCGCCGCGCCGGGCTGCCCCATCTGCCGGGCGAGTGCGCCGTAGGAGACCGTCGCCCCGTAGGGGATGGCGCGCAGGGCGTCCCAGACGCGCGCCTGGAACGGCGTCCCCACGGGGGCCAGCGGCAGGTCGAAGACGGTCCGCGCGCCCCGGAAGTATTCCCCGAGCTGCCGCCGCGCCTCGGCGAACGGGGCCGCGTCGTCGTCCTGCACCCAGCCCGCGCCTGCGGGCGGGCCGCCCCGGTGCTTATTCATGTACAGGCCGGTCAGGGCCGCCCCGTCGGACAGCAGCAGCAACGGCCCGATGGGGCCGTCGGTGTGGGGGGCGTAGTAGGTGTAGTAGGTCGTCGGGGTCATGCGTTCAGGATACCCCATTCCGGGATACCCGGTAGCGGCGGGAAAGAGAGCGACGGGAAAGAGAGGCCGGGGGCCGGGCGGGGTACAATAAGGGGGCATGAAACGCTTCGCGCTTAACATCGCCGGGCTGATGGTCGCCATCGTCGCCGTGCTGTTCGCCCTGCCCAGCTTGTACCTTATGGCTGCCGTGCTGTGGCTCATCCCCGCCGTCTCGTACCTGATGGGCTGGCTGATGCTCGGCGGGCTGACCTGCGAGCGGTCCCTGCCGCTGTCGGCCACGGCGGGCGAGGCGCTCCCCCTGACATACACGCTGGGGAACACGGGGCGGCTGCCCAAGTTTTACCTGCTGGTGCGGGACAAGCTGCCGCCCGGCCTGGCCTTCGAGGGCGGCCCGCCTCCTCTCGTGCTGGGCCTGTGGCCGGGCGAGGAGGCGCAGGCGCGGTGCGTGGTCGTCCCCCAAAGGCGCGGCGTCTTCGCGGTCGGCCCGGCCCAGGTCTACTCGACCGACCCGCTGGGGCTGCAAACGTTCACGCAGAAGATGCCGCGCATCTCGGAGCTGGTCGTCTACCCCGCCGTGCTCCCCCTGCGCGACTCGTGGCTGCGCGGCGTGGCGGCCCAGGGGTGGCGCGGGACCGCCGATGCCCTGGCGCGCGGCGACGGCGACGACTTCTACGGGGTGCGCGAGTACCAGCCCGGCGACGCCCTGCACCGCGTCCACTGGCGCACGACCGCCCGCACCGGCGTCCTGGCCGTCACCGAGTACGCGCAGGGGGTCACGCTCGACGTGGTCGTCGCCCTGGACCTGTCGCGCGAAGCCTACGCGGACACGGGGGTGGGGGGAGACAGCGCCTTGGAGTACGCCGTCACGCTGGCCGCGACCCTGCTGGATGACCTGTCGCGCCACGGCCACACGGTCCGGCTGCTGCTGCCCGGCGCGGACGACGGCGCGGACGCGGACCAGTCCGGCGGGGCCGAGCGGATGCCGCGTTTTCTGGAGACGCTGGCCCGCGCCCAGGCGGACGCGGGCCAACCCCTGGCCGACGTGCTGGCCGGCGCGCTGGGTGAGGGCCGGGCGGCGACCCTGGTGACGATCACGCCCGCCGCCGCCGACCCGCGTTTGCAGGACTGGCTGGCGGGCTGGGAGGCGCGCGGCGGGCAGCGCCTGGGCTTCGCGCTGGACGCCGCCTCGTTCCGCCCGGTCCGTGTCCGCCCGCCCGGCCTTCCCGGCACCTGGGGCGGCCCGTCCACCCGCGCCGTGCGGCGCGGCGACGACTTGCAGGCGCTGATGGAGAGACAGGCTCAAGGGAACGAAGGAGGGGGCAGTGATGGCTGGAACGGCTGAAGCGGACGGCAAAACGGATAACCCGGAGTCACGCCCGCCGGACGCGGTCAGCCTGCCGCTCTATGTCGCCGGCCTGGTCGTGACCCTGTGCGGCATCCTCGCCGCAAGCTCCGCCCTGACCACGCCCGACTACGGCTGGATGGGGCGCACGATCCTGCTGGCCGGGCTGGGCTTCCTGCTCTCCTACGGCGCGCGCCGACTTGGCCTGAAGCCGCAGGGGCTGGATTTCGGCTTCGCCGCCGCCTTGGGTCTGGGGCTGGCCGCCGTCGCGACCGGGCGGGTCAATCTGGAGCAGTTCCTGCCGCTGGGCGCGGACAACCCCGGCCTGCGCTTGATGTCCGGCCTGGTCTGGGGCGCGACCGTCTGGGCCTGGGCCTTGCGCGACGACAACCGCGTCATGCTGACGACGATCCCCGCTATGGCCGCCCTGGGCCTGGCCGCCAGCATCGACCTGAACGACCCCGTTTTGGCCTGCTTCGGCGTGTTCATCCTGACGGTGATCTTTCTGCTGATCCACCAGAACTTCTTGCAGAACCGCGCCCGTGCCCGGTCGGACGCAGGACAGTCGGATGCGGACTGGCCGGTCCTGCCCGAGACTGCGCGCCGCCTGCTGCCCGCCCAGCTCGCCCAGACGGGCCTGTGTGCCCTGGCCGTACTCGGTATCGGGCTGGTCGTGATCGTCCCCGCCCAGGTTGTTTTCTCCCACCTGTCGCTCGCCCAGGCCATCCGCCGACTCGCCGCTGCCAACAAGACCGACAAGCCGGGCGTCACCCCCGCCCTGCACTTCTCCGACGACGACAGCCTGCCCATCGGCACCGGCGAGGCCTACTCGGCCAGCGCCGACGTCGTGATGCGCGTCACGCCCGGCGACGGCCAGCCCCACTACTGGCGGGGCCGCACCTATGACCAGTACACCGGTGCGGGCTGGCAAAGCTCTCTGGAGAACAAGCACACGCCCGTCGTGCGCGGCGACCCCGGTGAAAGCCCGACCCAGCTCTCCTACTTCGTGGGCGTTGCCCCGACGCCCGGCGACGTCCCCGCGCCGTCCGGCACCCCCACGCTGTCGGCCACCTTCCAGGCCAAGGGCGACACCGAGCAGTTCTACTACGCCCCGGCAGCCAGCCGCATCCTGTTCAGCACCGCCTTCGCCCGTAACGGCCGCTACCCGGACGCCTGCCGCGACGGCCGCCTGGGCCTCGCAAGCCGCGACCCGGTCCGCTTCCCCTACACCGTCGTCTCGTCGCCCGCCCCGGATATCGCGGCCCCCGCTGTGCAGGACCGCCTGCGCGCGGCGGGCACGGATTACCCGGCCGATGTCCGGCATTTGTATCTCGACCCGCGCCCGAACGGCATCACCACGCCGGGCGACCTGGCGTTCTACCGTCAGGCCGCCGGGGAGGCCGTGTCGGGCCTGCCCCCGGACCGGCGTGACCCGCTGGACGAGGCGCTGGCGATCCGCGACTGGGTCTCGCGCCGGTGCGTATACTCGCTGTCCCCGCCGCCGATCCCCGACGACGCCGACCATGTCCGCGCCTTTCTGGACACCAACCGGCTGGGATACTGCGACCTGTTCGCCTCGTCGCTTGCTGTGCTCTGCCGCGCGTTGGGTATCCCCGCGCGCCTGGCGACCGGCTTCGCGCCCGGCGACCCGGACGGTGACGGCTTCAACCTGCGCGCCGAGGACAAGCACGCCTGGACCGAGGTCTACTTCCCCCGCGCGGGCTGGATTGCGCTGGACGCCACGCAGGGGTCGACGAGCGACGGCACGGTGCCGCGCGGCCAGACGACCCGCCGGGGCTGGCTGTCGGGCCTGCGCGGCGCGCTGGCCGGGGGCGGGGCGCTCGTCCCCCCGCTCGTCCTGGTCATCCTCGCCCTCGTCGGCTACGTCCTCAAAACCGAGGTCTGGGACCGCCGCCGGCCCGCCCGCGCCCCGGCCCTGCGCGAGTCCCCGCAGCGGACAGCTCTGGGCCGCCGCTACGCCCGGCTGACCCGCGCCCTGGCCCGGATGGGCCTGCCCCGGCGGGCGTCCGAGACGCCGGCTGAGTTCGCCGCCCGCGCCGCGCCGTTCCTCGCCGCCCAGGGCGTCGCCGCCGCGCCCGGCCTCATCGCCGGGCTGTCCGGCGAGTTCGCCCAGGCCTGCTACGGCGGGTCTGCCGCCCCGGAGGACGACGGGGCGCGCTGGGACACCGCTCTGTCCGCCCTCCTCGCCGCCTCCCGCCGTGCCTTCTGGCGGCGGCTGCTGAGGATGGGGTTGTCGGGAAGGGAACGGACGGCACAGCCGTCGTAGGCACCGGCCCGGCGGCGGAAGCGAAAGGCCGGGCGACCGCCATCTCAGAGACCCTCCATGGAACTCGACTACACCAAACTTGCCAAAGGATTCCCGCAGCCTATCCAGCGCGTCTACCTGCTCATGGGCAGCGACGACGCGCTGAAGCGCGAAGCGCTGGAAAAGCTTGTCGCGCCGCTGCTCGACCCCGCCTTCGCCGACTTCGACCGCGAGGAGCGTGACGTCCCGCCGACGGGTGCGGGCGAACCCGGCGAGGCCGCCCGCGCCATCCTGGCTTCGGCGGGCGGCGTCCCGTTCGCCTCGCCCCGCCGCGTCGTCGTCGTCACCAACGTCCACCGGCTGGGCAAGGACGACCAGGAGGCATTAGCCCTGGGCCTGCCCCGCCTGGGCGACCTGTCCTGCCTAGTGCTGATCGCTGGTGCGCCGGAGTTCGATGCGGGCAAGGTCAAGGGCCGCACTGCGGTCGGGACTAAGCTGGTCGCCGCCGCCGCCAAGGCCGGCGCGACCGTGCTGTGCGACGCCCAGGGTGATTCGGGGCTACAGGCCCGCGCGCGAGCGCTTTTGGAGGAGCGGGGCAAGACCATCGAACCCGCCGCCCTGTCGCTGATCATGGACCGGGCGAAGATGACGGCCGCGGAGCGGGGTGGGGGGGGCAAGACCGGCGACGCCAACGTCCTGGTGAGCGAGCTGGAAAAGGCCATCGCCCACGCCGGGACTTCCTCCAAAGTGACCCGTGACGACGCCGCCGCCACGGGCCGCGTGGCCGTCCAGGAGAACATCTTTGCCCTGCTGGACGCCGTGGGCAGCCGCGACCCGCGCCGCGCCCTGGCCGAGGCCGACAAGCTGCTCGACGCGGGGGACAAGCCCGACGCCGTGGCCGCCCGGACGTTCGTGATGCTGGCCCGGCACCTGCGCCAGGTCTGGGGGGCGAAATACCTGGCCGACAACCGCCTGAACGGCTTCAACCTCAAGGGCGGGCTGCCGCCCGACGTCCAGGCGAACCTCTCGGGCGAGATGCTGGGCATGACCCTGCGCCAGTCGTTCCTGCTCAAGAGCCTCCAGGAGCAGGCGCGCGGCTGGACCTATCCCGCGCTGCTGGCGGGCCTGCACCGGGTCCTCGCCTCGGACCTCGCCATGAAGAGCATCCCGCCCGGCGCGGCCCTCGCCGCCCGCGCGCCCGCCGACGAACCCGCCGCCAACCTGCGCCTCCTCGTCGTCGAACTCTGCCGCGACGCCAGGCCGCAGCCGTAAGTCGCTCTTCCCACTCATCAAGTCCGGTCAGGGGCGGGCGGGATACCACTCGTCCGCCTCGGGGTACACCCAATCTTCTGGAAACGAGTAGGTCTCAAGGCAAGTCGTCGCCGCGCCCTCGGTGTCGAAAAAGGCGAAGTGATTTGTGCCCATCCAACTCCCGGACTGCACGAGCGGAAACCCGCGCCGCCCAAACTCCGCGATCCGCTGCTCGAACGGGATGCCGTTGCAGTCATAGGCGATGTGGTGGATGCCCTCGCCGTGACGCTCCAAAAACTCGGCGAAGATGGTGGGGCCGGAGACCGGCTCCATGAGTTCCCAGGTCATGTTGCCCACCCGCGCGAAGCAGACCTTGAGGGTGAAGGGGCTTGGCTTGCCGCGATGGGTCTGATTCGCCGTGTTCTCCGGGCTGAACGTGTGGACCTGCCACGGCCCGATGCCGAGTCGCCAGAGACCTTCCATAGTACGCCTGTGATCCCGCGTCACGATGGCGATCTCGACGGCACTGCCCAGGAACGGGTCGGTAAGATCGTCTCCGCCCACCGCTTTCTCTCGGTCGCTTTGGTTTAGCATCTGTTTTTTCCGATCCTCTTTCCGGTTCCCCCGGAGATGGGGCCTGGGAGGTCTCTGCGCCCACCCATGAAGAAGGCCACCCCTCATGGGGTGGCCTTTCCTGTGTTTTTATGGAGCTAAGCGGATTCGAACCGCTGACCTGTTCGTTGCGAACGAACCGCTCTACCAGCTGAGCCATAGCCCCGTGCCCTCGCGGCTTTTCTGGCCGACGAACACCATTCTAGCACAGGCCGCGCCGCCTTGTCAATCCCCGGCGGCGCGTTTGCCTCCGGGCTACAGGGGGATGTCCGTGCCCTTGCCCTCGGACTCGCGGAAGCGCAGCAGCTCCAGCGACAGGAACAGGGGGTCCAGGTTGACCACGCTGCCCAGCCTCTCAACCGCCTTCGTCAGCAGCCGCTCCTGCGCGTCGTCGCGGGCCGCCCCCGGCGGCGGCATCAGGGCGTCCATCGTGTCCGAGATCAGCTTCACCGCCGTCAGCACGTACTGCGCCTGCCCGTGCGGGTACTTGATGAACGGGGCCACTTTGTAGCCCTGCGACAGCCGCTCGTTCAGCTTGTCCCAGGACGGGCTGGGTACGCGCGCGGGCGCGGCGGGCCGGGGCGCGGACTTCATCGTCATCGTCTGCGCGGCGGGCGGCGGGGCGGGGGCCGGCTCGATGGGGGCAGCCGAGTATTCGGACCGGAAAAAGGCTGGTGGGGGCGCGGCGGCGGCTTCCCCATCGTTTTCATCCCAGCTCAAGGCCGGCGTCTTCTGCGCCTCCCAGTCAGCGAGCGACGTGCCCACGACCACCTGCAAGGCCAGGATACGCCCCGAGACTGCTTGGAGGGCTTCCTCGATGGCCGCCTCCGCCTGGGCGGCCTGGAGGCTGCCCGCCAGCGACTTGTCGGCGGGCGGGATGGCGACCACGAAGTCGCTGCCGTCTATCGTCAGAGGCCGGGCGGCCTGCATCGCCAGCCACACCGTCGGCTCGGCCAGCCCGGCGCGGACGTTCGCGAACGCCTTCGTCCAGATTTCATCGATTCCCATACGCCTGCTCCCTTATGTCTGCCCGTCACACTGCCGAAACCTATGCTATAATCAAGGACACCAATATTCTTTTACGCACTGGCCCACGGAGGACCGAATGATCATCCCCGAAGTCGCCCCCATGCTCACCTGTGTCGCGAGCAATGACGGCTTCCAGTACGAGCTGCTGCTGCGTGCGGACGAAGGCAAGCCCGCCATCACCAAGGTCCGCATCGGGCCATACTTCTTCCGGCCCGACTACCAGCCCAAGCCGCTCGCGCTCGGCCTGACCCGTGGCGGCCCCGAGGCCGCCTTCTGGATGCACAAGTCCGTCGCCCGCGGCTGGTCCCGCCTGCGCTGGGAGGTGGCCGTGGACGAGCCGGAGACGCCGACTTATCTTGTCTCGACCGGGACGCTGATGCCGGGGGCGTCGGCCTTGTTCCGCTTCGTGTCGTTTTTCCCGCCCGGCGGCCTGCGGACGGGCCTGGAAGTGTACCGGGGCGGCGCACGGCGCGACTACGGCGTCAGCGGGCCGAACTACGAGAACTTCCTGCGCGGCGAGCACGAGCACTAGGGGCGCAAAGAGGGATTCCTAACTTCCCCCTTGCGCCCCGGCAGTACGCCCACCCCTATCACCAGCAGGGCGCAGAAGCCGACAAACCAGTCCCCCCAGCGCACATAGGGTGTCCGCGTCGCGCGCGACTGCACCGGCGCGGACACCACAGCGGGCCGGAACAAATCCGCCTCGGCCAGGACGCGGCCCGTAGGGTCGATCACCTGCGAGACGCCCGTGGCCGCGCTGCGGACGAGGTAGCGGTCGCTCTCGGCGGCCCGGACGGCGGCGATGGCCGAGTGCTGGCGCGGGGCCGCCGTCCGCCCGAACCAGGTGTCATCGGTCGAGATCACCAGCAGCCCTGCCCCGCGCGCCACCTGCTCGCGCAAAAATCGCGGGTACGACGACTCGAAGCAGATCGTCGCCCCGATCTTGCCCACGCCCGGCCCGCCGTCCAGCAAGGCCTGGCGGTCGCCCCCCGCCTTCATGTCGAAGACCGTCACGTGCAGGGCTTCCAGCCAGGGCATCGCGCGGCGGAACGGCACGTACTCGCCGAACGGAACGAGCTGCCGCTTCCGGTAGCTGCCCGTGACTTCCCCCAAAGACGTCAGCATCAAAAGCGCGTTGGCGTTCTTGCCCGAAGAGGCGTCGGCCTCGACGCTCCCGATCAGCAGCGCCTGCCCGTCGCGGGCGGCCTCCGCCGCCACCCGCGCCCGCCGCCACGGGTCGCCGCGCAGAGCACCGGGATAGGCCGTCTCGGGCCAGACCGACAGCTTCGCCCCCCGCGCCGCCGCCTGGGACGCCTGCGTTGTGAACGTCCGCAAGACGCGCTCGACGTAGGCGGGGTCCTGGGGCACGTTCTGGTCGATGTTCCCCTGCAACGCCGCCGCCACAAACGTGGGCCGCAGATTCTCGGTGCGGATGGCCGCGACGCCGTAGACCAGCGCGGCCACGAGGCAGGCGGCGGCGAGGGCGGGGAACGTCAACGGGCGGCGCGCTTCGCCCCGCCCGTGGGGCGGGGTGAACACCTCTGCCACGGCTGCGTTCACCAGCACGATCAAGAACGCCAGGCCCCAGATGCCGGTCAGCTTGACCATCTGCAAGACCGGCAGGGCCAGGTGCTGCGTGTAGGCCAGGTCGCCCCAGCCCAGGCCGGTCGTGCCGCACTGACGCCACCATTCGACGACCGCCCACAGGCCCGGAACGCCCAGCCGGAAGGCCCAGGGGCTGGGCCTGCCGCGCAGCCACTGCGCCCCCAGCGCCCACACGGCGAGGTAGAACGACTGGTAGGCCGTCACTAAAGCCCAGCCCAGCAGGCTCAGCGGCCCGCCGATCAGCGGGCGCGCGAAGGCGGCCACCCAGTAGGCCATGACGCCGAGGTAGCAGACGCCCAGTACGCCCCCGTGCCAGAACGCGGTGCGCGTGCTGCGGAACGGGAACAGCCGCAGAAACGGCACCAGCCCGATCCACGCCAGCCATCCCCAGTCCAGCGCGGGCAGCGCCCCGGCCAGCAGCAGGCCCGACAGGGCCGCCACACCCAGGGATTTCCACGTTGGGGCCGTTCCCGTCGCGCCCGGCTCGGTTGCCTTCTCGCCCTGAATCCTGCTATAATCTGCTAATGCCAAACCTTCCCCTGCGCCGGTTCGTCTACGGCCTGCTCCCAATGTCGCTGCTTCTCGTGCCCGGCTGTGCCAAGTCCCCCGGCAACAGCGGCAGCACCAGCCCCGTCTCGGGGCCGCAGCTCCTCGTGTCCATGACGGTCGCGGGCCGCATCAACCCGAGCTACTACTACTACATCTTATTCAACACCAGCAATACGGCGACCTCGTCGGTCGGCCCCGTGCCGGTCGTCGCGCCGCCCTACGGCAACGGCTTCGCGGCGGGGGCGTTCACCAACTACGTCGAGTACAACGGCAGCGGGCTGGATGGGACCGGCTTCGGGTTCTACACGATCAGCGCGGACCTGCTGACGCCGAAGCCGTTGGGGACGGGCCAGCTCATCCAGAAGCAGGTTTCGGGCGGCACGCTGACGTTCCAGATTCCGCTGGCCTATCTTGCCACGCAGAACATCACCGTGGATCAGATCCAGTCACTTCAGATCAACTTTGTCGCCACCAATGTCGCCCCGGTCGTCGGCCAGACGTTGGCCGTCCCCAAGTTCTTCGACGCCCTGTACCCGCCGACCGAGACGACGAGTTACGTCAACATCGTCACCCGCGGCATCAGCGGCAGCCTTCAGCCCGGCATCTACCGCAACGGCGACGCCAACATCGAGGGCAGCAACGACGTGGCCCAGTACGTCGGCGGCCTCCCCGTGACCGTGGCGGACGGCACGGACCCCAGCCTGCCCGACGGGACCAAACTGACCGTCGCCGACCTGGACATCACCGACTTCACGATCCAACTCAACGGGCAGTAGAAAGTCGCGGCACACGCCGCGCGTCGGCCGGCACGAGAAGTATACCCCACCCCATGAAGCGCCTGGACCGCTACCTGCTGGGCGAGATGGTACTGCCGTTCGTCGGCGGCGTCCTGCTCATCGTCGTCATGCTCGTCGGCAACACGCTGTTCCCCCTGATCGAGGACATCGTCCGAAACGGCATCCCGCCGCTGATCGTCGCCCGCCTGGTCGCCTTCAACATCCCCATCCTGGTGCCCTTGACGCTGCCGCCCGGCGTCGCGCTGTCGTCCGCCTGGGCCGTCAACCGCCTGGCGCGCGACTCGGAGATCACGGCCATCCGCATGGGCGGCGTCTCGCTGCGCCGCCTGTTCCTGCCCATCATCGTGGTCGGCCTGCTGGCCGGCGTCGCCTCGTTTTTGGTCGGCGACCGGGTCGTCCCGCCCGCCTGGCGCGAGTTCCAGAAGACGCAGGGGCGGATGTTCTCCTACGCCCTCCAAGCCTCGCCGTCACTCGCTGCCAACAAAGTCTTTACATTCCAGAACTACTCGTTCCACGTCCGCGAGATCCGCAAGGACCCCGGCGGCAGCGCGAACCGGCTGAACCTGCTCGGCCTGACCATCTTCGAGAACCCGGCCCAGCCCGACGGCTTCCCCATGCTGATCACGGCCAAAAGCGCCGATTACGACCGCGACGTCTGGACGCTGCACGAGGCGGACGTGATCACGTTCGACCGCAACGGATTCGTCGCCGCCGAGATGCCCTCCCGGAGCGTCACGCTGAACCTGCAAGTGCCGCTCGCGAGCCTGTCTCAGACCGCCGCCGACACGCCCGACGAGCTGACGATGGCCCAGCTCGGCGCGCAGATGTCCGCCCTGGCCCGGACCGGCCAGGACAACACCGCGGTCGCCTTCAACTACTACTTCAAGCTCGGCCTGCCATTTCTGTGCCTCGCCTTCGCCCTGTGCGCCCCGCCGCTGGCCCTGCGCTTCGCGCGGGCGGGCGCGTACACGGGTATTTTTCTCTCCATCGTGATGATCTGGGTCGCCTGGAACGTCCTGCTGCTGACGAAAATCCTGGGCATCGCCGGCAAGATGCCCCCGGCGCTTGCCGCCTGGTCCCCCGCCCTGCTGTTCGCGGCCCTGGGTGTCTATTTCTTGTGGAGGGCGGAGTAGGAAAACTCCCCAGAATTGGGGCGGGGGGCCTCTCATCGGGCGCAAAAAGGCCGGGGGCATCGTTGCCCCCGGCCTTCTCTTGATTGTCCCTCGCGGCGACTAGATCGCCCGCCGCCCCGCCACGGCACGCTCGATGCCCACCACGATGACGGCACCCAGGGTCGCCCACAGGATGCTCATCAGATCAAAGTGGGTGCGGAAGCCGCTGTTGCCGCCGGATACGAAGTGGTAGATGAACCCGCCGACGATCGCGCCGACGATGCCCAGGATGGCCGTCCCCAGGAACCCGCTCGGCTTCTCCGCCGGGCCGGGCACGATGGCCTTCGCCAACAGGCCGGCCAGGAAGCCGACCACCAGCCACATGATAATCGAGCCGATCAATCCAAACATTTGTCTTCTCCCAATCTGCAAGGACCATGTGGCCTTGCGCTGAACGTGCAGTTGTTTTGTGTTCGTGCGCCGGGGCACTGCCCCGACACGTTCAATATTCCCCGCGCCTGCCTGCTCCAAACACAGCCCCTGCGTCGGGGCGGAAAACCCGTATAATCGCCGGGAATGCGCGGGTTTTACTCTGCCGCCACGGAACCCGCCCCCGTTGGTGGGTGTTTTAAATGCATGACACTTGCCGCACCCGCCACCCCCCCAACGCCCGCCAAGCCGCGCCTCTGGATGCCGCAGCGGGCGCTGTTCACGCCCGCCGCTTTGGAGACGCCCTGGGGCCGGCAGATCGAGGCCCGCGCCCTGGCGCTGGGCGTCCCCGTCGAGCGGCTCAAGGCCAATCGCCTGCCTCCGATGCGCGGCGACGCGGGCGGGACGGCCTACAACAAGGCCAAGCGGACGCTGGCCGTGGTCCATGCCGCGCCCGGCGCGTCGAAGCTCCAGCCCATCCCGCCGTCCGCCGACTGGCAGTTCCACCTGGCCGAGGGCTGCCCCGCCCACTGCCAGTATTGCTACCTCGCCGGCAGTCTGGCCGGCCCGCCGGTCATCCGCGCGTTCGCCAACCTGCCTGACATTCTGGACAACCTGGCCCGCTACGAGACGCCGGGCGCGGGGCGCAACGAGCAGGCCGGAACGACGTTCGAGGCGTCGTGCTACACCGACCCCTTAGCCCTGGAGCACCTGACGGGCAGTTTAGCCGAAACGATCCGCTGGTTCGGGACGCGCGAGCACGCCTTCCTGCGCTATACCACCAAGTTCGACGCCGTGGAGCCGCTCCTGGACCTGCCCCACAACGGCCACACCCGCCCGCGCGCCTCGGTCAACGCCGACTCGGTCGCCCGGCGGCTGGAAGGCGGCGTCGCGCCCGTGTCCGCGCGGCTGGCCGCCCTGCGCCGGCTGGCCCTGCCCCGCGCCGAGGGCGGCGGAGGATACCCCGTCGGGCTGGTCATCGCCCCGATCATGCCCGTGGACGACTGGGAGGCGCACTACGGCAGGCTCTTGGATGATGCCCAGGAGGCGGTCGGCTTCGCCCCCGACATCACGTTCGAGCTGATCACGCACCGCTTCACGCCTGGCTCCAAGGAAGTGTTGCAGGGCTGGTATCCCAAGACGTCGCTGGACATGGTGGAGGAGACGCGGGCACAGAAGCGCAACAAGTTCGGCGGCGTCAAGTTTGTTTATCCGTCCGACACGATGAAAGCACTGCGGGGCTTCTTCACGTCCGAGATCGCCCGCCGCTTCCCCCAGGGGCGCATTTTGTATTGGACGTAGGGATGCCCCTGGGTACACTCCCCCCATGACCGCTATCTCTCTGGCCGCCAATCCTATTGACACTTATGACGTGCTGACGCCCGCTGCGCTGACGCCGCTGGGATTTGACGACCCCGCCCAGGCCTGCCGCATTTTGCAGGGGATGGCCGGGCATGACGTGCCGGACGACGCCTTCGGGCGGCTTCTGGGCACGATCACCCAGGCGCTTGTGGGCAGCGCGGACCCGGACCGGGCCATCACCAACCTGGGCCGATGGACGGACGCGGCGGGCAGCCGGACGGCAGCCTACCAGATGCTGGCAGCGGACCCCGAGGCGGTGCGGAGCCTGCTGCTGGTCTTCGCCGCCTCGCAGTTTTTTGCTGACCTGCTCATCAAGACCCCCGAATATCTGGAAGTGGTCACGAACCCGGCTATCCGCGACCGCGCGCGGGGCGCAGAGGCGTTGGCGTTCGATCTGGAGCGGAGGGTCGGCATCGCCAAGACGTCGAACGCGCGGCGGGACGCCCTGCGGCGGTTCAAGCCGCCCGAAGTCCTGCGGATCGGCGTCCGGGACCTGCTGGGGCTGGCGGACATGGCCGAAACGGCGCGGGCGATCAGCGACTTCGCCGATGAGAGTGTCCGCATGGCATTTCGCATCTGCGCCGACGAACTGGGCATCCCCGACGCGCCGCTGGCCGTGCTCGCCCTGGGCAAGCTGGGCGGGCGCGAGCTGAACTACGCCTCGGACATCGATCTGGTTTTCGTCCACGACGACGCCATGCCGCAGGTCCAGGCGACGAGGCTGGGTGAGGCCATCCGGGACGCCCTGGCGCGGGCGACCGACGCGGGCTTCGTGTTCCGGGTGGACCTGCGGCTGCGGCCCGAGGGCCGGTTCGGACCGGCCTCGCGGTCCCTCGGTGCCTGCCGGGCGTACTACGAGTCGTGGGCGGAACCCTGGGAGCGGCAGGCCCTGATGAAGGCCCGCTTCGTCGCCGGCAACACCGGCGTCGGAGCGGCGTTCGCCCGGATGGCCGAAGAATTCGTTTATCCCGCCCGCGTGGACGAGGCGTTCGTCGCCACAATCCAAGGCGGCAAGCGGCGGCTGGAAGAGAAGATCGCCCGCGCGGGCGAGGCGGATGTCAACGTCAAAGAGGGCGTCGGCGGCATCCGCGACGTCGAATTCGCCGTCCAGCTCTTGCAACTCGTGGCGGGCGGAACGAACCCGGACGTGCGCGGGGGGAACACGCTGGCCGCGCTGGAAGCGCTGGCCCACGCGGGCCTGCTGAGCGGCGAGGAGCGCGAGACGCTGGCCGACTCGTACTGTTTCCTGCGGACGGTGGAGCATCGGCTGCAAATCCGCGACGAGCTGCCGGTCCGCTGCCTCCCGCGCGACACGGGTGAGCTGCACCGTTTCGGGCGACGGCTGGGCTATGCCGACGGCCTGGCGTTTCTGGCCGATTACCGGCGGCACACCGCCCGCGTCCACGCACTGTTCGTGCGGCTCTTCTACGGCGACGCCGGCGAAGACGCGCGCGGGGAGACGTCCTCGCCGCTGGCCGAGTGGGTGCTCGCCCCAGACGACCCCGCCGCCCAGTCGTCACTGAGCGAAGCCCTGGCCGCGCGCGGCTTTCGGGACATCGCCGCCGCCCAGGATTTGCTGCGGCGCAACGTCGCCGGGTCGCGCTACGGCGACGTCACGCCCGACGCGCGGGCCGCCTTCGCTGCTCTCGTTCCCGCTTTGCTGGATGCGGCGGGCGGTACGCCGGACCCGGACGCCGCCCTGCGCGGGCTGGACGCGCTGGCCGACACCGTCCCGTCCCGCGCGGCTCTGGACCGTTCGCTGTCCGAAAGTGTCTCCCTGCTGCCGCGCCTGTGCCTGCTGGCGGCGTCCAGCCCGTACCTCTGGCAGATGCTCCTGGGGCACTTGGAGCTGCTGGACTTGGTCGCCGACGACGAGGCGATGGACGCGCCGCCGACCCTGCGCCCCGCCGCCACATTGGCCGAGACGGCGGCCCAGGCGCGGCGGGCGCGGCTCCAGACGGGCGCGCGGGACCTATGGGGCCTAGCGGACACAGTCCAGGTGGTGTCTGAAGTGACCGGGGCGGCGGCCATCACGCTCGGGAGCGCGCTGGACCTGGCGCGTCGGGAACTCGGCTTTGTTGGCCGCTTCGCCGTGGTCGGCCTGGGCAAGCTGGGCGGCGACGAGATGGGCTACGGGTCCGATCTAGACGTGCTGTACGTCGCCGACACGGGCGCGCTTGCCCCCGCCGCGCGGCTGGCCGAGCGCGCCCAGCGCATCCTCAAAGACGATCTGGCCCCGTTCGGGTTCCGCTGCGAGATGGACGCCCGCCTGCGGCCCGAAGGCCGCAAGGGGCAATTGGTGCTGGACGTGGCCTCGTACCAACGCTACTGGGCCGAGTCCGCCCAGACCTGGGAGCGGCAGGCTCTGGTCAAGGCCCGGTGGGTAGCTGGTGACGAGGAGTTAGGCCGGGAGTTCATAGCCGCCGCTCATGCCTTCATCTACGGCCTGCCGCTGGGGGACGAACACGCCGCCGAGATTCAAGCGATGAAGCGGCGGCTCGAAACGGAACGCAGCAAAGGCGCGGGTGACCTTAAACTGGGGCCGGGCGGGCTGACCGACATCGAGTGGACCGCGCAGATGCTCCAGATGCGGCACGGTGCGCGCCGCGCCCGCCTGCGGACGCCGAACACGCTGGAGGCCTTGCACCGCCTGCGCGACGACGCCCTGCTGACACAGGCGGACTGGGAGGCGCTTTCGACGGCATACGAAGCTTTGACACGGTCCCGGAACCGCCTTTATCTGCGGGCAGGCGTGTCCCAGACCGTGCTCGCGTCGCTGCCGGACGCCCTGCGCGCGCAGAGGGCGGCGGCGCGGGAGGTCTGCCTGCGGCTGTTTTACGCGGAGTAGGGGTCTACTCAGCCATTGGGCGCAACACGGTGATCTTGTGGGCGGCGTCCACGGCGACAAGCCAGCGGACGGCGATGGGGCCGTAGAGGGCGCGGTAGAGGGAAGTGCCGCCCGCGTCACGGGCGAGCAAAACCAGCGAGGTCAGCGGGCCGAGCGGGGCCAGGAGCGCGCGGGCCGGGGCGACGGCCCGGGGCGTCAGGGCGGCGCGGAGGGCGGGGGCGAACAAGCCTGGATCGAGCTTGCCGGCGGCGATCTGGGCGGACACGGTCCTGACCAGGGCCGCCGTCTGCGGGTTCGAGTCAGGGATGCCCGCGTCGGCTTTGGCTAAATCCGGCAGATACAGCTTCGCCAGGCCTAGCGTCAGGGAGTAGGCGGGCAGACTCAACAGGTCGGCGGGCTTCAGCGAGTTGGCGAGCACGACTAGGGAAAGCCGGTCGTCGGGGAAGCGCAGCAGGGCGGCGGAGAAGCTGAAGGGCAGGACGCCGTTGTGCCAGAGCAGGTGGTGGCCGCCGACCGTCTGCGCGATCCAGCCCGCCGCGTAAGAAGTCTGTGCGCCGCCGGGCAGGGCGGGCGGTGTCCACAAAACGGCCTTGGAGGCGGATGAAAGGACGCCGTCGCCGTCCAGGGCCGCGTCCCACTTGACCAGGTCGGGGGCGGTAGATAAAACGCCCCGGTCCCCGAAGTCGAGCGACGGGTCCAGCCTAAGCGTGTCCGGCACGTACCTGGAGCCGTCCCAGCCGTAGCCGCGCGCGCGGTCCGGGCCGGGAGGGCCCGAGCCGTCCAGGCGCGTGTGCGTCATGCCGAGCGGCCCGAAGAACGTGTCGTGCAAATACGCGCCGTAGGGCCTGCCGCCCGCCTTTTCCACGACCAGGGCGAGCAGGTGATAGTTGGTGTTGCTGTACGCGAACTGCGTACCGGGCGCGAAGAGCAGCGGCTTGGAGGCGGCGGCTTCGAGAAAATCTCGGGTGGAATAGAACTTGCCGTAGTCGTCCGGCGGGATCGTCTCCAAAAAGTTTGGGATGCCTGTGGTCTGATTCAGGAGCTGGCGGACCGTGATGCCCTTCCAGGCGGCAGGCCAGTCCGCGACAAAGTGCGCGGCCTCGTCGTCCGCGCCCAGCTTGCCGTCCTGGGCCAGTTTCAGCACGGCGGCTGCGGTGAACTGCTTGGTCAGCGAGGCGAGGTTGAAGACCGTCTCGGGCGTGACCGGCCTGTCCGGGGCGAGGCTTGCCGACCCGTAGCCGCGCATCTTGACCACCTTGCCGCCCTGCACGACGGCGACCGACAGGCCGGGGATGTGGCGCTGCGCCATCTGCGCTCGGACGTAATCGTCGGCGCTATCCGCCCGCGCCGTGCCCGTCAGCATGACCGTCCCCACCAGCAGGCCCAGGGCGAGGGCCATTGTCTTCCCGTACATCAGCGTTTCCTCGGCCATAGTATGCTTTGACGCTATCCCCGCTGTCAAGAGGGCGCGAAAATTTCTTGAAGCCCTCGCGCCCGCTTGGGGTCTTAACGCCTATCACTACTCGCGCACGCCAGGAGGACCGCCCGATGACTTCCCGATCAATGACTCCGCTCCCGATGTTCACGCTCGACGACGTCCGCGTCGCCTCCCCGTGCCCCGCCGACTGGGACGCGATGACCGGCACGGACCAGGCCCGCTTCTGCGATCATTGCCACAAGAACGTCTACAACCTCTCGGCCCTGACGCGCGCCGAGGCCGAGGCGCTTGTGCTGGAAAAAGAGGGCCACCTGTGCGTCCGCTACTATGCCCGCGCCGACGGCACGGTGCTGACTCGGGATTGCCCCGTCGGCCTGCGCGCGGTTCGCGCCCGCGTCGCCCGCAAGCTCTCCTACGCCGCCGCCCTCTTGCTGGCCGGGCTGACGGGCCTGATGCGCGGCAACGTCGCCGAAGCCGTGGTCACCAAGCAGCAAGCCGCCACAAAGGCTCATGCCGCCCCGCCGCCAAACTGGCTACAGGCTATCGCCGGTCGCCTGAACCCACCGCGGATGGGGGCACCGGCGTCGCCTGTGCTGATGGGCAGCCCCCCCTCAAGGCCTCTTATTGTGGGCAAGCTCGCCGCGCCGCGCCCGGCCCCCAAGCCGCGCCTCATCCCAATGCTGGGCGGCATGGTCGCGCCGCTGCCGCACCCGCCTGCGCCGCCGATCCCGCCGAAGCATGGAAAAGGGAGGCGTTAGCAGGCGCACTTCCGGTGCCGGTTCTCCCCGCCGGCCTGCCGGCTGAGTCTCTACGCCCGCACGGATTGGGTTTTGCGCGGTGCCTGGGCCGGCGCGAACAGCGCCTCCATCTCGGAGACCGGGAGGGGCTGCGGGGCCGGCGGCAGGGCGCGCACGAAGTCGGGCAGGGCGTCCTGGAGGACGACCGGCACGGTCGGGTGGGATAGGTCGAGGCGGACGCCCGAGCGGAACACGGCGACGGCGTGGACCGGGACGGACACTTCACAATCGACCAGGAAGTGCGCGAGCGCCTTGCGGCCCCGCTTCACCTGGCGCGACACGCTCCCCCGCAGCGGCTGCCGCGCCCCGTCCGCGTGGACCGCGAACCAGGCATCCCCGTGGCAGGCGCAGCGGCCCGTGTACGACTTGACTTCGACCACCAAAATCCCCGCCGGCCCCAGGACCAAGAGGTCCGTGTCGCCCTGCCGCGTGCCGGGGACCACGAAACTGGTCACGACCCCGTAGGCGTCCCCGAGCACCCGCAGCGTGTGCAGGACGGCGTCCTCGCCCCCGGTCCCGCGTGCGTAGCGGTTGAACGCCCGCAAGGCGCGCACACCGGACTGGATGCCGGTCAGGGCCAGGAACGCCGCCGCAGCGAACCCGTAGCCGCCCAGGGGCGCGGCCTGCGTCCATAGCAGGACGCCGCCCGCGACCCCGGCCACGGCCAGCGTCCCCTCGACCCGCATGACCTTGTCGGCGTGGCGCGCGTGGCGGATCACTTTCATTCCTCGCCCCTCACAAGCCTGATACCCATGCCGCTATTATTGGCAGGGGCGGCCCGCCGCTTCAGGGACGGGCGCGTCCTGAAGACGAGCCGTGACGGCAAAGCGCCCGGCCCCGGTCTAGAAACGGGGTCGGGCGCGTTGACGGTATGTGGATGCTGTCGCACTTTCGGGAACAGGGCTGCCGTGCCGGCCCCCGGCCCCCGAGGATGTTCGCCTTGGGGGTATGGGATCGGGATAGGCCCCTTGTTTTGCGTCCCCGCGTTTCCACGGGTTTGCCTTTGTCGAGCAGCGATTGGCGTGTCGGACGTTCTCTATATCGGGAGATTCGCGGGCGGCGTTTACCCCCAACAATGCGGGGTTTGCTTTGCCTGTCCCTATCGGCCTCGCTGTTGCGCCCCCGGAACCACCTCCAGGGCGGAGCCGTCCGCCAGCCGGTATACGTAGAAGTCGCTGTCGATGCTGAACACGCGCCGGCAGCCGCCGACTTCGGCCAGGGCGACCAGGGACGCATCCGCTAAATCCATCGGGCGATCCTGGTACTTGTCCATCAGAGCGAGGATGCGCCGAGTTTCCGTGTCACCCGGCGTGTGCAAATGGACTATGCCGGTTTCGACGTATTCCGCGAGGAGCTTCTGCATCCGCCACCCCCCCGCTTCGCCGGTGAGGTACATGGCTTCGGAAAAGCAGGGCCAAGTCGTCACCCAGGGCGGCGGCAGTGGGCGGCGTACTGCTTGGCAGCGCTTGTGTTGCTCCGGCTGGCCCTTGGGGTCAACTAGAGCAAACCCAGAGCAAACAAGGGACCTGTGTCCGTCAGGGTCCCAAAGGGTGTCATACGTTAAACCCCTGCTTGCGGTACTTCGCGGCGATGATCCTGCCTACTTTGCTCGCGCGGTAGTAAGGTGCGGGCCGGAGAATCATCAGGCTCGGGAACCGTCGCGTGTGCCTTTGCGATCAACTCGTCCATCAGCGCATGAAGGCGTTCCTGACGGTCTTGCTCACTCTCATCCCGCTCGCGCGGACCGGCATCAGGCACTACTTCCCCGCGTGGAGGCCCTTGCTGCCACAACTGCTCGATTGCGGTGTCAACCACCACCTCGGGCGTCTGGTTGCGGCGCGCGGCCACGGAGAGCAGGCGGGCCTCGGTTTCAGGTGTGAGCGTGAGTGTCATGGTGTTTCCATTATACCGGCTCCGGGGGCTATTGGAGGCCGCAGGCGACACCCTTGCCTCAGCCCCGGATAAAAACAACCCGAGTCGCTTGACAAAACCGTGCGGTTGTTGTATGATAGTGGGTGCAACGGGCACCTCGTCGCCCCCTGCCCTCATCGTCAAAGGAGAAAGAAATGCCTACTGCCCGCCGAAGCCGCTTGGGCTTCACGCTGATCGAGCTGCTCGTCGTGATCGCCATCATCGCGATCCTGGCGGCCATCCTGTTCCCCGTCTTCCAGAAGGTCCGCGAGAATGCCCGCAAGGCGTCCTGCCAGTCCAACCTCAAACAGCTCGGCCTCGCCCTTGTCCAGTACAGCCAAGACAGCGACGAGCAGTTGGTGCGTGCTTGGTACGGTTCCTACCAAGACTCCGACAACAGCGGCAAAAACTACAAGTGGATGGACGCCATTTACCCGTTCGTCAAGAGCACCGGCGTTTACCATTGCCCGGACGACAGCGGCGGCGGGACTGCGAAGCCTGCGGGCGTTACCGGCAACTACATCCCCGCCCCTGTCGGTGCGCCCACAACGGATGCGACCAACTTCGACCAGAACTGGGGCAGCTATGTGATCAACGCCACCGGCTTTGACGGTGCCCAGCCCGCTGAACGGCGCGGGCCGGCCAACTCGGATGAGGCCTTGAACGCCCTCGGGTCTCCGGCGACGACGATCTGGGTCACCGACGGCGATGGCGGCTACCAGAATGGTGAGGGCGACAACACCACGCTCAGAATTAGTCAGGAAAACAGCTACAAGGGCATCAGCGGGGCTAATGCTCCCACCACGGTCAATCAAGACAATCACTTCTCCGTGGCCCGGCACGGTGCACCCGACCTGTGCAACACGCTGTTCACCGACGGCCATGTGAAGTCCATGCGCCTCGAACAGATGATGGTGATGGACCCTACCAACACCTATTATTACCTGTGGACGGTCAAAGGCCAGTAGGCCGCGACTGGATCAACGCCGCGAACAGCGCCGGGGCAACCGCCCCGGCGCTGTTCGTCGCTCCGGCAGCAGTGCGTGATGGGCTTTTGAACCGACCCCCGGAACATTTTCAAGAGTCGCTTGACAAAACGCTGTGGGTGTTGTATGATAGTGGGTGCAACGGGCACCTCGTCGCCCCCTGCCCTCATCGTCAAAGGAGAAAGAAATGCCTACTGCCCGCCGAAGCCGCTTGGGCTTCACGCTGATCGAGCTGCTCGTCGTGATCGCCATCATCGCGATCCTGGCAGCTATCCTGTTCCCCGTCTTCCAGAAGGTCCGCGAGAACGCCCGCCGCACTTCCTGCGCCTCCAATGAGAAGCAGCTTGGGCTTGCCTTCACTCAGTACACCCAGGACGCCGACGAGAAGTTTCCGCCCACGTGTACTTACAGCGCCCCACTCGGCAGAAACGTCGCAAACTGGGGGCAGGAAATCTATCCCTTCGTCAAGTCCACCGGCGTGTTCATCTGCCCGGATAATACCAAGGGCGGGCAATACAAGGGAGATGGATCAGGTAAGAACATGCAAAATGACGGCAATCCATCCTCCACTGGTGCCCCGGAGGTGCCCGTGTCGTATGCCTACAACTACGCACTCGGGCAGTCTTACAACGACTACGACCATATCAGAAACTTCGCACCCGCTGTCCCGCTCGCCCTGGCAGCCGTGAACTCGCCCTCGAACAAGATCATGGTGGCGGAGTCGAATGAGGAGTACGGCCTGGCCTACTACGACTGGAGTGATGATGCCACGAATGGCTTCGGCAACGCCACCGATCGTGTGTTTGCTCCGCACGGCGGCCGGTGGAACTGCTTGTTCGTAGACGGTCATGTGAAGACGCTGCTGCCATCGGCAACCGCGACCCCGTATAACATGTGGGGCAACTTCAAAGCCAACGTCGCGGCTGACGGCCCTAGCTGCGGCACGGGCGTCATGGATGTCAATTGCGACGTGGCACCGGCTGCGGTAATCAGCGCCTTGCAGCATAAGGATGCACAGTATAGGTAGGCCGGCGCGGCCTCTTGGCTGAGACGAGGGCCGGCTTCCTGTGCGTGAGCACGGGGGGCTGGCCCTTCGTGCGCGTGGTCCTGTCCGTGCCTGACGCTTGACAATTCGGCGCGTATGGTCTAACATAGGAGCATGAAGACTTTCCCCCGTTTCTTTCCCCTCGCCCTGCCCGCCTTTCTGCTCCTCGCAGGCCTCGCCGCCGGGTGTGCCCGCGCCCAAGCACCGACCACCGCGACGGGGCAACTGACCGTCCGCGTGGACCGGCCCGGCGCGCGGGTCAGCCCGACGTTCTACGGCCTGATGACCGAGGAGATCAACCACTCCTATGAGGGCGGCCTGTACGCCGAGCTGATCCAGAACCGCGACTTCAAGAACGACCCCGCACGGCCCGTCCACTGGGCGCTGGTCCAGGACGGCGGCGGGGTGGGGGCGATGACCCTGGACACCAGCCGGCCCGTGCCCGGAACGGCGCTGACGACGTGCCTGCGGCTCGACATCACCGATGCCGGACAGGCCGGGGGCCGGGTCGGGGTCGCAAACGACGGCTTCTGGGGCATCCCCGTCCGGGAAGAACCCTATCGCGCCTCGTTCTACGCCCAGGCCACGCCGGGCACCGGCCCGCTGACGGTGGGCATCGAGGGCGCGGACGGCAAGGCGCTGCCCGGCCTTGCGCGCACGGTCGCGGTCGGGACAGCCTGGAAGAAGTACACGGTCACGTTCCCCGCCACCTACACCGCCGCGTCCGCTGCCAACCGCTTCGTCATCTCGGCGCGGGGCAAGGGCAGCGTGTGGCTCACCGAAGTGTCGCTGATGCCGCCGACGTACAACAACCGCGCGAACGGCCTGCGGCCCGACCTGATGCGGCTGATGGGCGGGATGCACCCGGCCTTCCTGCGCCTGCCCGGCGGCAACTACGTCGAGGGCAACACCATCGCCGAGCGGTTCGACTGGAAGAAGACCATCGGCCCGGTCGAGTCCCGCCCCGGCCACCCCAGCCCGTGGGGCTACCACTCGACCGACGGCATGGGCCTGCTGGAGATGCTGGAATGGTGCGAGGACCTGCACATGCAGCCGGTGCTGGCCGTGTTCGCCGGCTTCGCCCTAGGCGGCGAGCACGTCCCCGCCGGGCCGGGGCTGACGCCCTACGTCCAGGACGCCCTGGACGAGATCGAGTACGTCACGGGCGGCCCCCAAACGCGCTGGGGCGCGCGGCGCGTGGCCGACGGGCATCCCGCGCCGTTCCCGCTGACCTACGTCGAGATCGGCAACGAGGACTTCTTCGACCGCTCGGGCAGCTACGACGGCCGCTACGCCCAGTTCTATGACGCGATCAAGGCCAGCTACCCGCGGCTCCAGCTCATCGCCACGATGGGGGTCAGGGGGCACACCGTGGACGTCATCGACGACCACTACTACCGCTCGGCGGCGCAGATGGCCGGCGACGCGGGCCACTACGACTCGGTCAGCCGGACCGGGCCGAAGATCTTCGTCGGCGAGTGGGCCTCGACCGAGGGCAGCCCGACGCCCACGTTCCAGGCCGCCCTGGGCGACGCCGCGTGGCTGACGGGCCTGGAGCGCAACGCCGACCTGGTCGTGCTCGAATCCTACGCGCCCCTGCTGGTCAACGTCAACCCCGGCGGACGCCAGTGGGACACCAACTTGATCGGCTACGACGCCCTCAACAGCTACGGCTCGCCGTCCTACTACGTCCAGTCCCTGTTCGCCGGCAGCCACGGCGACGTCATCCTGCCCACGTCGGTCACGCCCGCCCCCACCGCCGCTCTGGCCGCCCTGCCCGCGCCGCACGGCAGGATCGGCGTCGCCACCTGGGCCACCCAGGCCGAGTTCCGCCGAGTCAAAGTCACCCAGGGTGCGCGCACGCTCTACGCCAAGGACTTCGCCACGGGCGACGCCGATTGGACTCCGCAAGAGGGCCAGTGGGTGACCGGGGACGGCGTCCTGCGCCAGACCGGCGACGGCATCAACGCCCGGATCACGACCGGCGACGCCGCCTGGGGCGACTACACGCTTTCCCTCCAGGCGCGCAAATTGGGCGGCAAAGAAGGCTTTTTGATCGCCTTCCACGTCCTCAGCGACACCGACAAGGTCTGGTGGAACGTCGGCGGCTGGGGCAACACCCGCACCGCCTTGCAGCGGTTCCAGGGCGGCGGCGGCGAGGAGATCGGCGGCTCCGTTCCCGTGACGGTCGAGACGGGCCGCTGGTACGACGTCAGGATCGAGGTCCAGGGCCGTGCCATCCGCTGCTTCCTGGACGGCAAGCTGATCACCCAGGCGACCGACGCCCCGCCCACGCCCGCGCCGCTGTACGCCGCGTCCAGCCGCGACACGGCGACGGGCGACGTCATCCTTAAAGTCGTCAACATCTCCGGTGCCCCCCAGCCCCTGCGTGTGGACCTCCAGGGCGCGTCCGGCGTCGCCCACTCGGCCATCCTCCAGGAGCTGACCGGCGACCCCGCCGCCGTCAACACCGTCGATGCCCCCCTGCGCGTGTCCCCCCGGACGACGCGGCTGAGCGGGATAGGCCGGACCTTCCTGCACACCTTCCCCGCCCATTCCGTTTCGGTCCTGCGCGTGGGTGCCCGTAAATGACGGGTGCCGGGGCGGTGGAGCGCCCCGGCACAGCACCCTTCGGGTGAGGACAGGCTCGGCCACCCTGATTCTTCACCCGCCAGGGTGTTATCCTGCCGGGGCATTCCACCGCCCCGGCACAGCCGCGAACACCCATGAGAATATTCCAAACGCTCTTGTTCCCCTGCCTCCTCGCCGCCTCCCTGCTGCTCCCGCCCGCCGCAGGCCGCGCCGCGCCCGCCGCCTCGCCCGCCCCCGTCCCGCTTGACGCGGGCTGGCAATTGCAGGACGCGGCCAAAGTCGCTGTCACCGGCGCGGCCCTCTCCGCCGCCGGATACAAGCCCGCCGCGTGGCACCACGCCGTCGTCCCCGGCACCGTGCTGACCAGCCTGGTCGCCGACGGCGTCTACCCCGAGCCGCTGTACGGCGAAAATAATCGGCCTGACAAAATCCCCGACTCGCTCTGCCGGACGTCCTACTGGTATCGGACGGCGCTGACGGTCCCGCGCGCCTACGCGGGCCGGCACGTCTGGCTGAACTTCGAGGGCATCAATTATGAGGCCGAAGTGTGGGTGAACGGGCGCGATTTAGGGAGCATCAAAGGCGCGTTCTCCCGAGGCCGCTTCGACATCAGCACGGATGTCGTGCCGGGCCGTCCCGGCGCGCTGGCCGTGCAGATTTTTCCGCCGCCGCACCCCGGCAGTCCCGGCGAGCAGACGGTCGCAAACGGCGTCGGCGGGAACGGCGGCGAGAGCGCCCGCGACGGGCCGACGTTCCTCTGCACCATCGGCTGGGACTGGATACCCGGCGTCCGCGACCGCGACATGGGAATCTGGCAGGGCGTCTCGCTGTCGGCGACGGGGCCGGTGACGGTCCAGGACACCTACGTCACGTCGAACCTGCCCCTGCCGCGCACGGACAGTGCCGATCTGACCGTGCAGACCACCCTCAAGAACATCACGGGCCACCCGCAGAAGGGCGCACTGGTGGGCGCGTTCGGCCCGTCCCCCGCCGGCCCACCCACGTTCCGCGTCCCCGTCACCCTGGCCGCCGGGGAGACGCAGTCGGTGACGCTGACGCCCGCCGATCTGCCCACTCTCCACGTCGCCCGCCCGCGCCTGTGGTGGCCCAACGGCTACGGCCCGCAGAACCTCTATGCCCTGAACCTGCGCTTCATCCCGGACGGCCAGGCGGTCTCCGACCAAACCGACACCACCTTCGGCGTCCGCAAGATCACCTACAGCGTCCCCGACTCGGACAACCTGACGCTCTCGGTCAACGGCGTCCCCGTTCTGTGCAAGGGCGGCGACTGGGGCATGGACGAGGCCCTGAAGCGCATCCCCGTCTCCCGCCTGGATGCCCAGGTACGGATGCACCAGCTCGCAAACTACACCATGATCCGCAACTGGGTCGGGCAGAGCACGAGCGAAGACTTCTACCGTGCCTGCGACAAGTACGGCATCTTGCTGTGGGACGAGTTCTTCCAGCCTAACCCCGGCGACGGGCCGAACCCGGACGACGTCAACTTGTACCTCGCCAACGTCCGCGAGAAGATTCTGCGCTTCCGCTCCCACCCGTCCATCGCCGTCTGGTGCGCGCGCAACGAGGGCTTCCCGCCGCCGGCCATCGACGCCGGCATCCAGAAGCTGATGGCCGCGCTTGAGCGCGACCGCCTCTACCAGCCCTCCTCGACGTCCGGGCGCGGCGTCAATTCGGGCGGGCCGTACCGCTGGCGGACGCCGCGCGATTTTTACAGCTTCGGCGAGGCGTTCAAGACCGAGATCGGGTCGGTCTCCATCCCGACGCTGGAATCCATCCGGTCCATGATGCCTGCTCGGGATTGGAACGTCATCAACGACGACTGGGCCGAGCACGACCTGGCGGCGGGCGCGCAGGGCGGCGACAGCTACCCCCGCGTCCTCGCCGCGCGCTTCGGCCCGATCCGCAGCCTGGCCGACTTCGCGCGCAAAGGCCAGCTCGCCAATTATGAGGCCTTCCGGGCGATGTACGAGGGCCGCAACGCGAAGCTGTTCCACCCCGTGACGGGCGTCATCACCTGGATGAGCAACCCCGCCCAGCCGTCGTTCGTGTGGCAGCTTTATAGCTGGGACCTGGAGCCGAACGCGGCGCTGTTCGCCGTGAAAAAAGCCTGTGAGCCGGTCCACATCCAGATGAACCAGACCGACTGGCACGTCATGGTCATCAACAACACGCCCCGCGCGCTCACCCAGGTCACGGCCACGGCTTCGGTGTACGACATGGACGGCTCGCTGCGCTACACGCACGCCGATACGCTCCTCGCCGCCCCAAGCGCGGCGACCGACGCGGGGGCGGTCGCATTTCCCGCCGGCCTGTCCCCGGTCCACTTCGTCCGCCTCGCCCTGCGCGACGCGCGCGGGAAACTGCTGTCGGACAACTTCTACTGGCGCGAGACTCAGCAGGACGACTTCCGGGCGCTGGACGCGCTGCCCCGCGTCACGCTCACGGGGACGGTCACGCGCCATGACGTACATGGAAAGTGCCTGCTGGACGTCCGCCTGCACAACCCGGCAAAGTCCGTGGCGCTGATGACGCATTTGCAGCTCCGCCGCCGCCATTCGGGCGCGCGTGTCCTGCCCGTCTTCTACAGCGACAACTACGTCTCCCTGCTGCCGGGCGAGTCAAGGACGCTAACGATAGAGTCGTCTGCCCGTGACCTGGGCGGCGAACAGCCGCTGGTGCTGGTGGACGGCTGGAACGTCTCGGTCGCGCCCGCGCCGGGCATCGGCCCGAATCGGGGGGCGCTTGCCATCGGGCCGCCGGTCCCGGTCGCCCGCCGTGCCCCGAGTGAACCCCTGCGGATCGACTGCGGCGGGAGCGGGGGCGCGAGCGGCTTCTTCACGTTCGGTGTCCCCGCCGCCGTCCCCGCCGGCGGCTTCCTGCCCGACGCCGACTTCAGCGGCGGCGAGACGTATTCCGGCGGCGATGCGGTTGACGCCCACGCCCCGAGCGCCGCCCCGGCTTCGGTCTACGGGTCCGAGCGGTACGGGGCGTGTACCTATACGCTTCCCGCCGCGCCGGGGAAAACCTACACGGTCCGCCTGCACTTCGCCGAGACGCGGTTCGACGCCGCCGGCAAGCGCCGGTTCAACGTGGACATCAACGGCAAGCGCATCCTGACCGAGTTCGACATCTACGTCGAGGCTGGCGGCAAGAACAAAGCCGTCGCCCGCGACTTTTCCGGCATCCCGCCCGACGCCCAGGGGAACATCGTCCTCGCCTTCACCAGCGGCTCCGCAGACCTGCCCAAAATCTGCGGTATCGAGGTCCTGCCCGCCGCCCGCTGAACGGGAGAAAGCGCGTCCCATGAAACCTGCACCGAAGCGTGGGGCGGGGGGGCCTCGGCTCCTCCTGCTGGTGCTTCTCCTGGCCTGCGCGGGATCAGCCGCCCGCGCCGATGTCACGCTGGGCGTTTCGTCCCCCGCCGCCCGCTTCAGCCCCGGCAACTGGGCGGGCGACGCGGGCCGGGGCGGGGCGAGCCGCCGAGTCACCTGGAACAACGGCGCGTGGTGCCTCTGGCGCTGGACCACGACCGCGCCCGCCCCGCGCGCGACGCTCCAGATCGCGAACCCCACGCCCGGCAGCGCCGTCTCGTATTTTCTGGACGGCGCGCTCACCGACAACGTCCCCGTCCCCATCAGTGGCGGCATCCCCCTCGCCGGTCTGACCGCGCCGGGCGGCCACACCCTGCTCGTCTACACCCGTAACAGCCCGCAGGCGGGGCGCTGGGCTGGCCCCAACGCCTACACGGTCTCGGGCCTGACGCTGGACGACGGCGCGAAGCCGCTGCCCGTCCTTTCTGCGCGCCCCTGGGTGCTCCTCGTCGGCGACAGCATCACCGAGGGCATCCAGGCCGACAACGGCGGCGACGACGCCCTCGCCGATTACGCCTTCCTGGTCGGGCGCGGCCTGGGTGCGGCGGGTTACGACCTGGGCGTCTCGGCCTGCGGCTATTCGGGCTGGCTCCGGCCCGGCGACGCCGGGGGGGACGTGCCGCCCTACTTCCCAATCCACGGCGGGCCGGTCCGCAGCGGCCAGGCGCGCTGGGACAGGATCGATGCCCACACGTCGCTGCTCGATGCGCGCGGCCACCTAAGCGCGCGGGGCGGGGTGGGGGAGGAGCCTGACGCCGTTTTGATCAATTACGGCGTCAACGAGTGCCTCAGCGGGTCCGATTTGGCCGACATGAAGGCCAGCGTCACTGGTGCTTTGCTCGCCCTGCGCCGGGCTGCCTCGCGCGCGCAGCTACTGGTTCTCGTCCCGCCCGGCCTGCCCGACGCGCGCATCTATCCGCGCGGCCCGGCGTACATCGCGGCCCTGCGCGCGGGCATCGCTGCCTACCAGGTCGCCCACCCCGCCGATACAAAAGCAGCTTTGATTGATCTGGGACCGGACATCGCCCGCGCCCTCGGCTCGCCCGCCTATGGCGGCGGCGTCCACCCCCACGCGGCGGGCCACGCCGCCCTCGCCCCATTGGTGCTGCAAGCGCTCCTGCGCCGTCTCCCCGAGAGGTAAGCCATGCTTTCCAGGAACCACAGAACGCTCTGGACGCTGCTGGCCGCCCTGCTGACGGCGTCCAGCATCCCCCTCGCCGCCTGCGCCCAGGACGTCCCGCGCCCCGTCCTGACCGTCGACTTCGCCGCCGACGGGGCCGCGAAAATTCTGACGCCCGCCGACGCTGCCACCCTGGTGCTGACGACTGACCCCGCCGAAGGAGTCGGCGGCCGAACGTCCCTCAAAGGGGACTCGCGCGGGGCCGCGCCCGAGTGGAACGAGTTCTTCCACTCCAAGGCGGGGCTGTTCGCGCCCAGGGTGCTGTACACCGTCGCGTTCGACTACAAGGTCATCGCGCGCGCGCCGGACGCCAAGTTCTACGTCCTCGCCCGCCGCCCCGGCACCGCCGAGGGCGGCGCGGGCTGGCAGGAATGGGCCGGCGGGCCGGGCGCGGCCGGTCACATCGAGACCGACTTCCGCCCGGACACCGGGGGCGACGTGCTCATCCTGGGCATCCATAACAAGGGCGCGCTGGCGATCAACGCCATCGTCATCACCAGCCACCCCGACCTGCGCCCGCCCGCGCTGCCCGCCCCGGCGCGTACCTGGAAGTCGCCGGGCGGCACGTCCTACTTCGTCGATTCGGCGCGTGGTAGTGACGAGGGGAGTGGCCGCAGCGCCGCCCACCCCTGGCGCAGCCTGGACCGGATCAATGGGGGCGTATTTGCGCCGGGGGATCACCTCCGGCTCAAAGCCGGCAGCCGCTGGGCCGGCTTCCTGTCCCCCGGCGGGAGCGGCACCAAGGGCCGCCCGATCACCGTCAGCGCCTACGGGACCGGCCCCAAGCCCGCCCTCGACGCCGGGGGCAAGTTCCTCGCCACCGTCTTTCTGCACAACGCCGAGTACTGGGACGTCTCGGGCCTGGATGTCGCCAACCGCGCGCCCGCGCGGGTTCCCCGCCTGGTGGGTGTCCAGGTCGGCGAGGACGACTTCGGCGTCGCCCACGGCATCCGCCTCCGCGTCCTGGACGTCCACGACGTCTTCGGCTCCAACGTCAAAGGCGACGGCGGCGGCAGCGGCATCTCCTGCACCAGCGGCGGCGGCAGAATCCCCACGCGCTTCGACGGGCTGGTCATCGAAAACTGCCGGCTCGCGCGCACCGACCGCAACGGCATCACGATGGGGGCCTATTACCCGCGCCCCGCCTGGCCTCTCTCCACCCGCGTCGTCATCCGGGGCAACACGCTCAACGATATCGGCGGTGACGGCATCGTCCCCATCGGCTGCGACGGCTGCCTGATCGAGCACAACGTCCTGCACGGGGGCCGGATGCGCGCCTCGGACGCCGCCGCGGGCATCTGGCCCTGGTCCTGCGACAACACCGTCGTGCAGTTCAATGAGGTCAGCGGGATGCGCGGCACGAACGATGGCGAGGGCTACGACTCGGACTATAACTGCCGTCGCACGCTGTTCCAGTACAACCTCAGCCACGACAACGACGGCGGCTTCATGCTCATCTGCGACGACGGCGGCCAGCACCTGCCCTGGAACATCGGCAACGACGGCACGGTCGTCCGCTACAACGTCAGCACGGACGACGGCCTGCACACGTTTAACATCTCCGGCCCCTGCACGAACACGCTGGTCTACAACAACACCTTCCGCCAGACCAAAGCCGGCGGGGCGGGCGGCGTCCCCTTCGTCGCGTCCGGCAACTGGGGCGGCGCGTGGGCCGATGGCACCCGCTTCGTCAACAACCTGTTCGTCACGTCGGGCAAGTCGCACTTCGACCTGGGCGGCATGACCCGCGCCGCCTTCGACCACAACGCCTTCGTGGGTGACATCGCCCCTCGGCCCGCCGACGCCCACGCCGTCCTCGCCGCCGGCCCCTCCCTGCGCCGCGCGGGCGTCCCCGTCCCCGGTGCCCCCGCCCGCGACTTCCGGGGCCGGCCCGCCCCCGCCGGGCTGCCGCCCGACATCGGCGCGTACCAGGGGGACTAGCGGCGGGGTGAGGTCTCTCAAGGCCGGGGCACAAAAAAGCGGCCCCCGCTGGGGCCGCCCTTTCTTCATCCTGACCAATGCCAACGGGAGCGTCTACTGGGGCACCCCCGGCACACCGACCGCGCCGCCCGCACCCCCCGCCTCATCTGCCGGCTCTGCGCCCTCGTGGACGCTGGCGAGGACGCGCAGGAAGGCGGGCTTGAGGGCGGTCCACTCGCTCTCGGGGCATTGGCACACCACCTCGGCGGTGTGGCTGCCGCCCGCCAGCGACGCCCGGTAGCCGTGCTGCGCCCCGCCCAGGCCCAGTACATTGCCGCGCGCTGTCCACTCCGCCAGGCGCGCGTCGCCCATCGCGCTCTCGAACTCGCCCACCTGCGTCTCCGCGTACCCCTTGTGCGGCGCGGCCACCATCGTGTGCCAGTGCTTGTGCAGGGCGGCGGCATGGGAGCCGGTCAGGGCGGCGTCGCTCTGGCCGGCCATCAGGCCGGCGGCGACGATGGTCGCCAGGGTGTCCGTCGTGATGTCTATCGAGGAGCTGCCCGAGGCGAACAGGACCCCGCCCGTCGTCGAATCGCTGCCCGCCATCTGGTGGGACTTGTCCGCGGGCGTCACGCTCCACCCGCCCGGTGCGGCGCACCCGAACGACTTGTCCGGCGCGGCGTAGGCCGTGAACGCCGTCGGCACGAGGGCGGGCTTGGGCGTCAGCAGGTAGAGCGCCCCCAGCAGCCCGGCCAGCACGACGGCCCCTAGGCTGATCCAGAGCCAGCGTCTCCCGCCGCCCTCGGCGGGGGCCGCCGCCATCGTCCGCGACGGGGCCATCCCGCCCGGCCTGGGCGGGACACCGTAGCCGCCCCCACTTCCTGCGGGCCGGAGCGACGGGTGCAGGGGCGGCGTCTGGGCGGAGGGGGCCGCCGGGAGCGGGTTCCCGGCGAGGTCCATCCGGGGCGCGTCGTCCCCGCCCGAGCCGGAAGAGTCGGGAAGCGGATTGCCCGCCAGGTCGTATTGCGGCATCGGTATGCGCTCCTTGACTCCGATTATACTCCTGCTACAATGCCCGCGTCAAGGCAGCAGTGGCCTGCTATCTCCTGCCGCCAAAGCGGCAGGCTAGACGCCCGCGCTGCCGGCCCCCCTGCACAGCCCCACCAGCCCCGGCACAACGGCGCTCTGGTACAATGATGTTCCTATGGATACCCCGCCCTCAGAGGGCCACGCCGGGCGGAAGACGCTGCTCGCGCTGTCCTCCCTGTTGATGCTTCTTGTCGTCCTCCTGTGCCTGCTGCCAAGGCCCGAGAACGACCTGTTCTTTGAGCTGCGGACCGGCGCGGACATCCTCCGCACCCACCACCTGCCCCGCTCCGACACCTACTCCTGGGTCAACCAGGGCCGGCGCTGGGATGTCCCCGAGTGGCTGGCCTTTGTCTGCTACGCCCTCGCCTTCCGGGCCGGCGGCTTCTTCGGCACCTGGGCGCTGATGGCCGTCCTGGCCCTGGCCGCCGTCGGGGTCGTGTGGGTCCGGCTGGTCCGGCGGCTGGGCGTGGCCTGGGCGTTCGCGCCGGCCTTTCTGATGCTGCTCGCCCTGCGCGACTGCCTCCAGGAGCGGCCCTACGCCTTCACCTACGTCCTGCTGCCCGTGTCCCTGATCCTCGTCGGACGGGGCCGGGATGGCAAGCCGCGCACCCTGCTGGGGCTGCCGCCGCTGTGCGCGCTGTGGACCAACCTGCACCAGGGCGTCGTCGTGCTGCTGGGGATTTTGGCCGTCTACGCCCTGGCCGACGCCCTGATGTCCGCCTGGGCCTGGGTCCGAGACTCGCGCGCCGAGCCGCTGGACCTGCTCCAGCCGGGCTGGGAAGAAGAAGCGCAAAGACGGGAAGACGGGCGAAAGGCGGGCGGGGAATGGCGGCGGCACCGGGCGCAGGCGGCGCGCATGACCGCAGCCGCGCTGGCCTGCACGGGCGCGGCCATGATCTCGCCCTACGGCTGGCGCGTCTTCTGGAACGTCTGGATTACGGTCCACGATCCGACGCTGATGTCCAGCGTGACCGAGTGGAACTCGGCGTTCACCCTGCCGCTGGTGCAGCTCCAGCCGTTCCTGCTGGTCGCCGCCTTGGCGTTCGGGTCTTTGGCCGTCAGCCCCCGCCGCAGCCCCGCCGATGCGCTTGCCCTGGCCGTGTTGTTCTGGCAGGCGCTGCTCCACGCGCGCAGCATCCCCCTGTTCGCGCTGGTCGCCACGGTCATCTGCACCCCCTACTTTGCCTACTGTGTCCGTGCGCTGGGCCGGCAGGGCCTGTTCGCGTCCCGGTCTGCCGTTCGCGGCCCGCTGCTGGCCGGGTTCGCCCTGGCCTGCGCCGCCGCCGTCGCCCTGGTCAGCCTGACCGCCCTACGCCGGAACATCGGCCCCCTGGGATATAGACCCGAGGGCATCGGCCAGGCCGTCGCGCGCGTCCCGACCTACCCTGCTGCGGCCTGTACGTTCGTCGAGGCCGAGGGCTTCCCCCCGCGCCTGCGCCTGCTTAATAACTTCGAGATCGGGGGCTTTCTGCTATGGCGTCTGCCCCAGGAGCCGGTCTTTATCGACGGTCGGTTAGACGTGTATGTGGGCCGCACGTTCGATGACATGCTCCTACTCTCCCGTGGCCGCGCCGCGCCCGGCTGGGCCGCCCTGGTGCGGCGCTACGACTTCGACTGCGTCCTGACTACCAGCACGCGCGAGGCCTCCGCCTTCGAGGCCGACGCCGGGTGGTGCCTCGTCTACTCCGACGCGCTTGACGCGCGCCGCCCCCGCTGCCGCATCCTCCTGCGCCGCCGCCCTCGGTTCGCCGCCCTCATCGCCCGCTGCCTGCGCGCCCACCCCGCCCCACCCGTGCCCTGACAGGCCTGACGCGCGTCTGTCAGTAGAGGAGAAGAGCGGAGCGGCGGGGAATGTAATACGAGGAATGTATAGTAGCGGGACGGAGGCTTTCATGGGCAAAGCAAATGACGGAGAGGATATGACGGGGAATATGATCAAGCGCCTCGCAACGCTCTGTGTGCTTCTCGCGGTTCTGGCGACCACACCCGGTGCTTATGCTGGCGCGCTGGGGGCGGACGTGAACGCGGATGTGGACGCCTTCGGCCACGGCCAGATGGACATGGGCGGCCTGCTGGCGTTCTCGCAGAAGAACACGGTGTATGCCCTCCCGATGTATAACCTGCCGCCCGGCGACCACGCCCGCTACTGGGACAACATGGTGGAACAATACGGGTCCGCCCAGATCGACTTCGTCGCCGTCTGGCTCAAGGGCAATAATCAGCCGGCCACCTTCGCCAACCTCGTCGCCGCGTTGGACGGGCGCGGGCTGGGCGGCCGCATCAAGGTCATGCCGTTTGACGACAACCCGGCCTCCTGGACCGCCCTGTGGAACTCGGAACACGGCGACGGCTACGGCTACAAAGTGCCGTTCGACGTCGCCGACCCGGCCCACTGGGCTTTCGTCTGGGACAAGAATCTGAAAGCGTTCTTCCAGAACGTCCCCGACTCCCACCGCTACAAGATACAGGGGCGCCCGGTGTACATGATCTGGTCCGGGGCACCCGCGTTTCTGTCCAACCTCAGCGGCAACGGCTCCAAGCTGCTGGACTACGTGCGCCGGCAGTGCCGAAGCACGTTCGGGTTCAACCCCTACATCATCGTCTCGGGCGACTGGGTCAAGAACGATCCCTCCAGCGCCGCCCCCGGCGTCGTGGACGCCGTGTACCCCTGGTTCACGCCGGTGCCGGGTCCGGTCTACTCGACGTGGAACGTCAGCGCCCGCGGCGGCATCACCCTGGGGGCCTGCATCCCTCAGTTCCGCATTTCCAACGACGCGGACCCGAACTCCCTCACCTGGATCGTCGATCCCAAGCACGGCCAGACGCTGGCGGACGGGCTGGACGGGACGGTCGGGGCCAGCAGTGCGGCGACGTTCATCGAGGGCTTCGACGACTACTGGGAGAATACGACCCTCTGGCGGGCGCGCAATTTAGACCAGGACGGCCGCGCCCTGGGGTATGCCCAAACGTACTATGACTACCCGAACCAGCGGATCAATTTGGTACGCCGGCACAGCAACAACGCCTTCCCCGTAAACCTCAAAGAAGAAGCGGAGGGGTGCGACTCGTTCTCCGGCGCGCTCGCGCTCCCCGGCAGGCCGGACTTCTACCGGAACGGCCCCATCGCCATCGAGGACACGACCGATAGGTATGGCGGGTACGATGTCTGCCACGGCCAGGCCGGCGAGACCCTCCAGTGGCAGGAGGTGCCGCTGGAGGGCACACTGCACCTCCTGGTCCGCGTGGCGACCGCGTCCACGGGTGGAAAGATGCACTTCGTCATCGACGGCGTGAAACATCGGCCCGTGAACGTCCCGAAGACGGGCGGCGCGCAGACCTGGGCGACGGTCGATGCGGGGGCCTACACGTTCGCCTGCGACAGCTACCACACCGTCGCGCTCGTCTCGGACACGCCCGGCATCAGCGTCAACTGGTGGCAGACGCGGACGGCGGCGCTGGCCGACGGTCTGTACAGGATCGTCGCCCGGCAGGGCGAGGCCGCGCCCGACGCCGGCTTCAGCGGCCAGAAGTGGCGTCTCCGCGCGCTGGGCGGCGGCCGTTACGCGATACACACCGTCAACCAAGACGGGGCCGCCCCCGCGCAGTGGACGATCACCCCCCGGCCCGACGGGTTCTGCTCTCTTCTCACGGTGGGGACGCGCGCGGGCACCCCGACCCTGGCGGGGACGGATGCCCGCCGCCGGGAGTGGAGCTTCATCCCGACGCGCTGACCCCGCCCCCGGATGGCTGCTGAGAGGACACCGAATGCCCCATATAAATAGGATAAATCTGCGCCTCGTTCTGCTGGGCGGCCTCCTGGCCGCGCTGGCCCTGGGCGCGAAGCCGTCCCTCGCCGCCCCGCCGCGCCCCGCGCTGTCCACCGAGGACTTTCTCAATCACCTCGGCGCGAACACGCCCCTGGACGGGCTGACGCCGGGCGACCCCTGGAACACGAATGCCGCCCAGGTCGGGGCGCAGCTCGGCTACCTCGGCGTGCGGCTGGACCGCGACTGGGCGCACTCTCCTGCTGCCGGGCCGGTCTGGAAGGCCGTCCAAAAAGCGTGGAGTCCTTACGGGCGCTTCTGGACGTCGGTAGACGAAGCCGGGCCCGCCTACCAGCGTAGCGTTCTGGGCTACGAGCAGGGCATCTATCAATCCTTCCCAGGGCTGGTCTACGCCCTGGGCGGCCCGAACGAGGAGGACAACACCTACCCGCAGGGGCTGGGGGCGACCCTGCCGGACTCGGCCCTGGTGCAGCAGTCGCTCTACACGTGGGCGCATACGGGGGGGCGGAACATCCCCGTCAGCCAGATGGAGTTCGGGGCGGGGTGGACAGCGGCGAACAACTGGCAGGGCGATTACAACCCGCGCGAGACGGGCCTGCACCAGAACTACACGCCCGGCCCCGCGGACTTCGCCGGCGCGCACACCTACCTCAGTCAGCCCGGACAGCGGCCTGCCGACGTGCTCGACCGCCTGCGCGCGCTCGCCACCCTCACGACGCCGGGTAAGCCCGTCGCGCACACGGAGTTCGGCGCGTACCGGGGCGCGAACCTTTCGGCCGCCGTGTTCGGCCAGTACCTCGTCACTGGTGCCCTCGACAGTGTCGCGGCGGGCGACGCCGCCTACATCGTCTACGGCCTCCAGGACAGCGCCCCGGAGAACTCCTACGGCTTCTTCACCTATCCCGGCGGGGCCGCGCACGACGCCGCCCTCTACTTCCACACCCTGACGACGCTGCTCGGGAGCGCGCGCGGCGGCTACGGCCCCGGCGCGCCCCCGACGTTCACGCCCCGCCCGCTGGACGTGTCTTTCACGAGTCCTTCGGTAAACCACCTGGTTATGCAGAAGCCGACCGGCGAGTTCGTGCTGGCCGCCTGGTCCGAGCAGCTCATGACCGGCATGGAGCACGACGAGACGGACACGATCCGCCTGGGCAAGCCGACTGCGACGCTCACAGTCTACGACATCGAGCAGGGGATGACACCGATTGCCACGCGGCACAACGTCGCGCGGTACACGCTCCGCATGAGGCCGAGCGACGCTTATCTCCTGGTGCTGGGCCGTGGCGTATCCCGGTAGCGCGCCGGAGAAGCAGGCCGGGGTGATGCCAAGCGACAGCCCCACAGTCAGGCCCATCGGTTCGCCCCCGCTAGCGTCACGGTAACCTTTTGGCCATGACCTGGGACTCTATGATTGAGGGTGAAGGCCAGAATGCAAGAACTAAAAAAACTTGTTGTCCGCGCGCAGGGCGGCGATTTTGGGGCGTATGACCAGCTAGTCCATCGGTTTCAGGACAGGGCCGTTGCCTACGGCTATGCAATCCTAGGCGACTTCCATTGGGCTGAGGATGCCGCGCAGGAGGCGTTCGTGGAAGCCTTCCGCTGCCTTCCCAAGCTACAGGAACCGCTCGCCTTTCCCGGCTGGCTGCGGCGCATCGTGTTCAAGCACTGCGACCGAATCACGCGCAGGAAGCAAGTTCAGACTGTACCCCTGGAGGCCGCACTCGCAGAGGTCGGTCTCGATGGTCAGCCTCATCGGGTGATGGAAGAACAAGAATCCGCCTCGCAGGTGCGGGAGGCGGTGGCGGCGCTGTCGGAGGCTGAACGGAGCGCGACTTTGCTCTTTTACATGGGCGGACACTCTCAGATTCAGATAGCCGAATTTCTGGAAGTGCCGCTAACGACCGTCAAAAAGCGCCTGCACACGGCGCGCAAGAAACTCAAGGAGAAGATAATCGGCATGGTTCAAGAAGACTTGGAAGGGCAGCGCCCCTCGCGGGACTCCCAGTTCGTTGAGCGCGTGAAGACGTTCATTCCTCAGCTTTCACAGAGAGTTGATGCGGGCCAATCCCTCGTCCGGTCACTAGCGGTGATGGCGGAATTAGAGCACAACGCAGACCTACGCCAGATCATTGCTCGCATCCAGCAAGACATCACAGGGGATGGGCGGCACGGTTTGAGCCTCTCCGAGGCCATGTCAAAGCATCCAGATGCGTTCAGTCGGGCCTATGTTGATGCCATCAAGCAAGGCGAAACCGGCGGCAATCTGGCTGTCGTGCTGGAACAACTCGGCAGGAACTAAACACACCGCGCTGAGGTGAAAAGCGGGGCGGGGGATGCAATCCCCCGCCCCGTTCCCGCGCATCTCTTACTTTAGGGCACCCAGCCGCAGGACGGCGCGGTGGACTAGCTCGTTGGCCTCGTCCTGGCTGCCCGCCTCGGCGTAGACGCGAAAGAACGGCTCCGAAGCGTCCGGCAGGATCAGCGTCCACGACCCGTCGCCGCGGTAGGTCTTGATGCCGTCCACGAGTTCCGCCCGGCCCCCCGCCTCGCCCGCGTGCCCGTCGCTCCCCGTGGTCAGGACGCGCATGATGCGGCCCTTGACCTCCCACGGGCAGGACACGGTCTCGGACGCCAGGAAGTAGGGCGGCAGGAGGGCTCGCACCTGGCTCAGGGTCGTCTCCTGCAAGGCCAGCATCTCCAGCAGCCGCGCGAACGCGAACAGGCCGTCGAAGGCCGGCTGGAACTCAGGGAAGATGAACCCGCCCTCGGTGTCCCCGGCCAGCGCCAGACCTTCCCCGCCATCCGTTCCCTGCCGGCCCGCCGCCGCGGTCGCCATCAGTGAGCGCACGTCCGTCTTGGTGCGGACGACGCTGCCGCCGTGCTCCGCGAGGATGCGCTCGATGATGGACGGGGCCGTGACCGGCACGGCCACCTGCGCGCCGGGCCGCGCGCGGGCCACCAGCAGCGCGAACACGCCCAACAGGTCGCTCCCCGACAGTATCCGGCCTGCCTCGTCCACCACCGTCAGCCGCTCGCCGTCGTCGCCCAGGAAGACGCCCACGTCGGCCTTGAGCGTGACCAGATACTCGCTCAGGCTCTGCACCAGCAGCGCCCGGTCGGCCGCCGTCCGGGGCGACTTCTTGGGGTCGGTGTAGGCGTTCAGCGCGACGGTCTCGGCTTCGAGCCGCCCCAGCATCTGCGGGAAGACGCCCGAGATGCGGTTATAGGCGTAGTCCACGACCGCCCGGAATCCGCGCCGCTGGATCGCCCCAGTGTCGAGCAGCCGGAAGAAGTCCTGCGAATACTGCTCGATGGCGCGGGGCACGTAGCCGATCTCGCCCACCTCGTCGGGGTCGGTCCGCCCGAAGTCCTCGCGGTAGAAGATGGTCTCGATCTTGCGCTGCCCGTTGGTGGACAGGTAGATGCCGTCCTTGTCGAAGAACTCGACGAGGGCCAGGGTCGGCTGGTCCGGGGCCAGGCGGACGTGGATGCCGCCTACGGCGTTGGTCGAGCGGACCGTGTGCCGCGAGATCGGCAGCGGCATGCCCTCGTTGTCGAGCACGTTGACGCCCACCGAAACCAGGCCGGCGATCAGCCCGCGCTTGAGCATCCGGCAGACCAGGGTCGAGTCGCGGCTCGTGATGACGGTCGAGCCTTTCTTTAAAAACGCCCCGTAGCTCGCGCCCAGCTTGGTGGCGAAGTCCGGCGTCATCTCGACGTTGGCGATGCCCGAGACGCCCAGGTTGCGGAACAGCGCCCCCTGCCACTTGGAACCCCAGATCAGGCTCATGGTCACGACCGACCCGGCCTCGATGACCTTGTCCGGCCACAGCTTGATTAAAGGCCGGATGGCGCTGCCGCTCTCGATGTGGCAGCGGTCCCCGATGACGGCTCCCTCCTGGATGACCACGTCCTCCTTGATGGTGTTCTTGAAGCACACCGTGCAGGCCGTGAGCTGGGCGCGCGCGCCGATGTAATTGGAGTCCCAGACGATGGCCCGCTGCAGGGTCGCGCCTTCCTCGATCAGGCAGTTGTCGCCGATGACCGTCTCCGGTCCGATGTGCGCGCCCGCCTTGATCCGGCAGTTCTTGCCGATGCAGACCGGCCCGACGATCTGGGCGGTGGGGTCGATCTCGGTCCCGGCCCCGATCCAGATGTGGCCGCCCGCCCTCTCCCCCTCGATGGGGAGCTGCGTCATCCCGCCCAGCATCTCATACTGCGCCTGCCGGTACTGCTGCAAAGAGCCGACGTCGGTCCAGTATTCGCCCAGGACGTACCCGAACATCGGCTTCTCGTCCTGCAAAATCTGCGGGAAGATGTCCTGCGACCAGTCGTAGGACTTTTCGGGCTGCATGTACTCGAAGATGGACGGCTCCAGGATGTACATGCCCGTGTTGACCGTGTCCGAGAACACCTCGCCCCACGACGGCTTTTCCAGGAAGCGCCGGACGCGCCCGCCCTCGTCGGTGATGACCACGCCGAACTCCAGCGGGTTGTCCACGTGCTGCAAGACCAGCGTCGCCACCGACCCCTTCTCGCGGTGGAAGGCCAGCGCCTTGTCCACGTCCAGGTCCGTCAGCGCGTCCCCCGACACGATGATGAACGTGTCGTCTTTGAGGTACTCCTCGGCCTTTTTGACGCTGCCCGCTGTGCCCAGCGGCGTGTCCTCGACCGTGTAAATGAGATTAACGCCCAGCTCGGACCCGTCGCCGAAGTAGCCCTCGATCTCGTCGGCGAGGTAGTAGAGCGTGACCACGATGTCGGTGACGCCGTGGCGCTTGAGCAGCTCAATGGTGTGCTGCATGCAAGGCTTGTTGAGGATGGGGACGAGCGGCTTGGGGCGGCTGGAGGTGAGCGGCCGGAGCCGCGTCCCTTCCCCGCCCGCCATGACGACGGCTTTCATCGGGCATATCTCCTTTGCGTGGCTGCTTGCCAAACTGGCAACACTGTTGGCTTGTTCTTTCCCAATTCCAATGGGTTTCAGTGCAGGAACTCACCCCGGCATGAGGAACCCACCCCGGCGCAAGCGGGGGGGCGGGCTGGGAAGGAGACAAAGGTTTTGCGGGTTCTCATGGGCGACGCCAAGAGAGTGGCAGAGAGAGGGCTTCACTTGGACCTTCCGCCTACTCCACAGCCTGCGGCGGGCCGGTGAGGTTGGGGGACGCCGCGGCTTGCTTTTCGCGCAGGAATCACTTGATCTGATACAGCACCACCCCGACCTGCTGCTCCACCTGCCAGTTCGTGAAACGCAGGACGCTGATCCCCAGGCCTCCGAGTAGGCGATCCCGCTCCGCGTCGTACTCCGGGTTATGGACCGCCCCATCCACCTCAACGACGAGCGCGGCGGCGTGGCAGTAGAAGTCCGCGATGAACCCATCCGCGACCTGTTGCCGTCGGAAGTGCGCCCCTAAACCGTTGCCGCGCAAGCGCCGCCAAAGCTTGGCCTCCATCGGGGTCATCTCCCGGCGCATCTGTTGCGCCAGCAGAACCTTTCCCTCGCTCACCCGCTGTCCGACAACGATGTTGTGCGGCCTGACGTCCTCACCCCGCCGACTGCTCCCCTCTTCCATGACATCTTTCTCCCTCCCCGCCCCGGCAGCACATCCAATTCTCTGCCCCCCTCCCAGCCAACCCTCCCGCTTCGGGAGGGAAGCGGGCTTGCCCGCAGGGTGGGTTTTTACTGATCCTCCGCCGGGTGCTCCACGCGGGCGAACCACTTCGGCTCGACGTCCGGGAACACCGAGTCCCGTGCCTCGCACTCGGCGACGTTTTTCCAGTCGCCCACGGATAACTCCTGCCCCGACGCCGCCCGGCGGACCAGGCCGGCCAAAGCCTGGAAGCTGTCGTAGTGGTTCCGCAGCCGCACGGTCGAGTAGTCCTTGGCCCCGCCCGTCGAGATGCAGAACTGCCAGTCAGACGCCATCAGCAGCAGGGCCTCCCGGGCGGCCTGCTTCAGGATCGGCGCGGCTTCGGCGATGTCGCCGAACTCGCGGGCCAGGGCGGACATCTCGGCCTCGACCTCGTAGACCAGCTTCCACGACCAGGCCGTTTCCTCGTTGAGCCAGATGAAGTGGAAGCCGCCCTCGCCCCATGACCCTTCCGGCAGCGTCACGGGCAGCGTGGCCGGGTGCTCGTCTAAATAGGCCCCGACCGTCTGCATCGTGATCTCGGGGTCGGTCGCCAGTGCCTTGAGCGCATGGTACAAAAACTGCGGCCCTTCAAACCACCAGTGGCCGAACAGCTCCGTATCGTATACCGCCGTGAGGATGCACGTGGGGTCGGCCTGCGCCCGCAGCACGTCTTTCACCAATGCGGCGAAGTGGGCCGCGTGGCCTTGCGCCCGCGCCTCGGCCTGGTGCGGCTCGTACAGGCTCTTGGCCCCCAGGTCGGCCTTGTCCGCGCTGACCCGCCAGTAGCGCAGGCCCAGGGACTTGTCGCCCGCGCCGACGTGCTTCTTGTGGAACTCCAAGTACCACTCGTCGCCCGGATAGCCCCGGTCGCCGCTCCACACCTGCTCGCCCGTGGCCGGGTCCCGCCCGAACACGGCCAGCGGCGGCTTGTCGCCTTGCCCCGACGAGTCCACCAGGTAGGGCTTATAGGTCGTGTAAGGCCGGTACTCCACTGTGACCGTCTCTTTTTGGAACTGCTTGTAGATCTCCTTGAGCGGCCCGAACTTGTCCGCGTAGACGCCCAGCGCCTCGCCGCCGCGCAGCAGGCTGCCCTCAACGAAGAAGTAGCCGATGCCGTTCTCGGCTAAGAACTCGTCCACGCCCTTGCGTAGCACCGGGAGGCGGGGGACGTCCGGCACGGCCAGCGGCGCGGCCCAGTGGTAGCGGGGCCGGTACGCGCACTCAGGCAGCCAGTAGCCGCGCGGCGCGCGCCCGAAGTGGCGGGTGTAGGCGGCGATGCCGGTCTTCACCTGGGCCTGGATGCTGGTGTCCTGCGACAGCAGGGCCGAGTAGCCGTGCGTTGCGCTGCTGGTGATGACCTCGATGTGCCCCGCGTCTTGAAGGGCGGCGAACGCGCCGACGATGTCCCGCTCATACGCGCCCTCGAAGTCCGCCCGCGCCTTTTCGTACCAGTCCTCCCAGTAGCGGGCGAGGTAGGCCATGTGGTAGTTGCCGTCCTGCCGGAACTGCGCGCCGTCCGCCCGCGCCGCCGCGACCTTGCCGCCGAGATAACCCGACAGCTCCTCTTGAAAGCTCGGGTCGCGCAGTTGCTCGACTAAAACCGGCGTCAGCCCCAGCGTGATTTGGGGGGACAGTCCTTCGGCGATAAGCCTATGGCAGGCGTCCAGCAGGGGCAGATAAGTCTCCCCCGCCGCCTCGGAAAGCCAGTCGGTGCCGTGCGGCGACCGCCCGTGGGCCAGGACGTAGGGGATGTGCGAATGCAGCACGAGAGAAAATGTGCCGAGCGGCGCAGCCATCGGGGGATACCTCGCGGGGTGGGGGTTTGTCCCCCGGAACGACAAGGGCAGGATAGCACTTTTACCGGGAATTGTCAAACGCCGGCGCGGGTGACGGGGAAGCTGTGAGGGCTGTCACGGCAAGCCCCCCGCACTGCGACCCCATCCTGTGCTACGCTCATGCCCCGGCTCCGCAAGCGAAAGGCCCGGTACTTCTCAGTACCAGGCCTTTCGACGTGGGCGATGCCGAGGGCGGCTTCAGACCACCCTTTTGTCAGGCTATCTCTTTGTACGACTGGGCCGCGCCGGGCCGCCCTTGGGGGGCGGTGCCGTCGGGCGCGGACGCCTGCACCTTCGTCGCCGTGGACTGCGCCTGGCCGACCCACTGCTCGGTCAGCCGGGCCGCCGTGTCGCGCCCGCCCAGCCCGAAGGCCAGCCCCAGAGCCAGCGAGATCGCCGCCACCAGGCCGATGTACAGCGTGTTGACCACGACGGGGGCGACCCCAAGCTCGTTGACGGCGGCGATGACCGCGAACGCCATGACCGCCCCCGAGGCCAGCCTCCCCAGCAGGGCGGGCTTGCTCATGCCCGCCTCGGACGCCGCGCCGCGCACGACGCCCGCGAGCAGGCTGCCCAGGAACGCCCCGACGCCCAGCAGGACCAGGGCCACCAGGATGTTGGGGATGTAGGCCAGGATGCCGTTGATCAGGGCCGTCACCTGGGTCAGCCCGCACTGCTCGGCGGCCATCTCGATGAAGATCAGCCGCACCACCCACTTGACGACCTCGCCGGTGATGTCGCTGGCCTTCATGCGCGTGCCCGACCGGCTCAGGAAGTCGTTCACGCGGGCGTGGTCCGCCAGCGTGTCAATGTGGAGGGTGCGGGAGAGTTTGGTCACCAGGGCGGCCAGCACACCCGCGATGATCCAGCCGATAACGAGGATGAGGAGCGCGCCCAGGACGGTGGGGACGCCGTTTGCGAAGCGGTCCAGCCCCGCCGTCAGGCCGTGCCAGAGCGAAGCCGACCCGTCCGTGACCGATGTTGTCAGTGTGTTCAATGCGGAACCTCCTAGGTTCATCTGTTTTATGACATTTCATGACGCCGCCGTCACGGCGGCCTGATCCCGCCACTTGGGAACGGCCAGCAGCCCAGGGCATACCCGCCGCTTTTGTCATGCAAACAACAAATCAGGGCGTTTTCTGCTCGCACTCTCTCTGAGCTAGGAAAATAGCTCATGAGGCTGGTGTCAGCTCCCCCCGTTAATGCTGTCTTAACATGTGGGGGCTATAATGGCCGCGCTGTATCCGTCACGCGCACACGAGCGCCGTGACCGGACCACCCGAAAGAGGGACTCCATGACGCACACGCGACGCACACCGGGCACACGCGCCCGCACCCTGGCCGGCCTGACCCTGGCCGGCGCGCTCTTGGCCGCTGCGGCCCACGCCGGCCCGACCGCCGCCCCCGGCTACACCCTGACCACCTTCGGGGCCACGCCGCCGGGCTTCACCGGCCCCGACTCGCTCGCCGTGCTGGGCGGCAACGTCTTCGTCGGCTACGGCGACATGGGCGGCAAGACCGGCGGCGGCACCAGCACCGTCGCCGAGTTCAGCGGCACGGGCAGCCTGCTCAACACCTTCACCCTGGCGGGCCACAACGACGGCCTCAAAGCGGACCCGTCCACGGGCCTGCTGTACGCCTTACAGAACGAGGACGGCAACCCCGCCTTGTCGATCATCGATACCACCGTCAAGACCGGCAACATCCAGAACTTCGCCCTTAACCCCGTCAACGGCGGCGGCTACGACGACGTCGTCTTCCAGAACGGCCACACCTACCTGAGCGCCTCCAACGCCTCAAAGGACCCCAACACCGACCCCGCCATCGTCGAGGCCACCCGCACGGCCAACGGCTTCACGTTCGCCCCCGTCCTCCAGGGCAACGCCACCGCCAACGGCGGCGCGGCCCCGCTCAACCTGACCGACGCCGACTCGCTGACCACCACGCCCAACGGCAGCCTGCTCCTGACCGACCAGACCGCGAACCAACTCGTCACCGTCAGCAACCAGGGCACCCCCTCCCAGGTCGTCTCGGTCGTCGGCACCTCCTACAACGGCGCCAGCGTCCCGGTGGACGACACCGTCTTCACCAGCGGCCCCGGCACCCTGCTCGTCAGTGCCACCAAAGACAACGCCGTCTACGCCCTCCAGGGCGCGTTCAACAACGGCGTCTTCTCCGCCGCCAACGATGCCGGCATCGTCGGCGCGCTCGACCCGGCCACGGGCAGCCTGACCGCCATCGCCACCGGGCTGGGCGCACCCCACGGCCTGGCCTTCCTGCCCGCCGCCGCCCCGGTGCCCGAGGCCTCGACCACCGTCTCGCTCGGCCTGCTGCTCGCCCTCGGCCTGGGCGGCGTCGTTGTCAGCGCCCGCCGCAAGAAGGTGAACGGCTGACCTGCCTCACCCGCCATCAAGAACCTCACCCGGCGCTACGCGCCACCCTCTCCTTCAGAAAGGAGAGGGTGAAGAATCAGCGTCTTCTCTGGCTCCCTTCTCCTTGCAGGAGGAGAAAAGCTTGGGATGAGGTTCTTGGTGGCCGGGATGAGGTTCCTACCTCCCCGACTTAATTTTCCAAATCATTGAAGCCCCCGGCGACTTCGCGGGTCTCATCCTACAGGCGGGCCGGCCCCGCAAGGAGAACCCGCGATGAACCGACCCCGCCGCGCTGCCCTGCTGCTGCTATTATTCCCGCTCACCCTGGGCGTGCTCTTCGCCGCTCGCGGCCAGACGCCGGGGGACGACACGCTGCCGCCGTTCCGCGCGATGCACCCCCTCGACCCCCTGCCGCCGCCCTTCCGCCACCGCCCGCCCTTCGGCACCCTGCCGTTCTGGCCGACGCCGTTCCAGCAGCGCCTGCGCGTGGACTCGGTCAAAGTCGAGACCGCCATCACCGGGGGCGTCGCCCAGACCAGCGTGTCCCAGGTCTGGCGCAACGATTCGGACGTCGCCCAGGAAGGCTCTTACATCTTCCCCCTGCCCGACGGGGCCGCCGTCTCGGACTTCGCGCTGTACGACGGCGACACCAAGATGACCGCCCGGCTGCTGGACAAAGACCAGGCCTCGGACACCTACGAGGGCATCGTCCGCCGCGAGCGCGACCCCGCCCTGCTCCGCTACGTCGGGCGCGGCGCGTATGAGGTCAAGCTCTACCCCGTGCCCGCGCACGGCACCCGCCGCGTCACCCTCCGCTATACCGAAGCCCTGGCCCCGGCCAGCGGCGGCGCACAAAAGTATGTCTACTCGTTCCAGGCGGGGACCCTGGGCGGCGGGCCATCCGGGCCGCCGCCGCGCAAGACCACCGTTCAGGTCACGCTGGCCGGCGACGCGCCCCTGGCGAACATCTACTCGCCCTCGCAGGATATTTCGGTCCGGCACACGGGCGATAATACGGCCACGGTCTCGTGGGAGGGCGGCGGGCAGACGCCGAGCGACTTCGTGCTCTACTACGGCACGACCCGGCGCGACCCGGTGGGCCTGTCCCTGCTGGCCTACAACGTCTCGCTGCCTGGGGCGCGCACGGCGGCCTTCGACCCCGGTGCCCCCGTCCGCGAGGGCAAGCGCGACTCGGGCTATTTTTTGCTGCTGGCCTCCCCGAAGATGACGCAGGCCGACACGGTTGCGCCGCCCAAGCGCGTCGTGCTCGTGCTGGACCGCTCCGGCTCGATGACCGGCCCCAAGATCGAGCAGGCGCGCGGCGCGCTGGCCTTTGTCCTGCGCGCCCTGCGCCCCCAGGACCGCTTCAACGTGATGACCTTCAACGAGGACAACGACGTGTTCAGCGCCGAGGGGCTGCTGCCTGCCACGCCCGACAATGTCAGGCGCGGCCTGGCCTTCGTCAAGGACATCGAGGCCGAGGGCGGCACCAACATCCACGGCGCGCTCGATACGGCTCTGAAGATGTTCCCGGCGGAAACGGGGATGAGCCAGAACATGGTCGTCTTTTTGACCGACGGCCTGCCCACGGTGGGCGAAACCGACGACGCCAAGATCACCGCTCAGGCGCGCACTTTGTCCCGCGCCCGCCACGTCCGCCTGTTCGACTTCGGCGTGGGTTACGACGTGGACGTCCACTTCCTGGACCGTCTGGCGCTGGCGAACCGGGGCGACTCGGCCTTCGTCCGGCCCGAAGAGGACATCGAGGCCACGGTCTCGCGGTTTTACAACAAGGTCGCCTCGCCCGTGCTTACGGATGTCGCCCTGGAGATCAACGGCGTCCGCACCGCCGACGTCTTCCCGCGTCCCGATGAGCTGCCGGATCTGTTCGCCGGCTCGCAGCTCCTGCTCGCGGGCCGCTACACGGGTTCCGGTCCCGTCACCGCCCGCCTGACCGGCATGCTGGCGGGCAAGCCCGTCTCCTACGCCCTCGCCACCGCCCTGCCCGCCGTGGCCGACGCCAACGACTTCCTGCCGCGCCTGTGGGCCACCCGCAAGATCGGCTACCTGCTCGACGCGATCCGCCTCAAACAGACCGAAAGCGGCTCGGGAGGGGAGGGGAACGGCGGCGACCCCGAACTGGTCGCCGAGATCGTCCGCCTGTCCAAAGATTACGGCGTCGTCACCCCCTACACGTCCTTCCTCGCCACCGACGGCAGCGATTCGGTGGACCGCCCCGGCCCGATTGCCTTCCATGGCGGCGGCTTCGGCGGCGGCGGCTTCGCGACCCGCCATGGCCTCCGAGTGGCCCCCGGCGTCAGCCGCGTCTATGCCCTGCCCAGTGCCGCCGCCTCGCCGATGATTATCGGCCAGGCCTACGCCGCCGTCAGCGGCGCGGCCGCCACGACCCAGAGCCGGGCGCTCCATGCCGCCAAGCAGGCCTCGGTCGCCGACGGCCTGGCCGGCTACGACCGCAATCAGGCCGACGCCCTCCGGGGCCGCGTCCGCGTGGTCGGCCCGCGCACCTTCACCCTGGTCGGCGGCACCTGGACCGACAGCGCCTTCGACCCCGCCCACCCCCAGGCCGTCACGGTCGTGCGGGCCTACAGCGACGCCTACTTCGCCCTGCTGCGCGCCGTGCCGAGTTTGGCCGCTCCCGCCGCCCTGGGCGACAGCGTCCTGCTCGTGCTGGACAACGGGCTGGCCGTGAGGTTCAGCGCGGGTGAGGGGAAGACGGCGCTGGACGCCGGGGAGATCAAGAGGCTGACGCGATGACGGACGGGGCGACAAACGGGGCGAGTGGTTTTTAACCACTTGCCCGACCGCTCGGACCTGCTCGTTCGACCGCTCGGACTGGCCGCAGGCGTCCTTCCTCACCCGGCTTGTTCATGCGCCTCCCGGTGGCGGCGCATCAGCTCTTGGTAGATCGGGTCCGCCTTCGCCTCCTCCCAGCGCGCCCGGAAGATCGCCGCCGACTCGGCCTTGACCGGGTCGGACGTGTACGGCAGTGTCGCCCGCCCGTGTGCCCCGCTGCGCCCCTTCCGGTCGTCCGGCACCGGCCCGTCATACTTGCGGCCCCCCTTGTGGTTCGCGTAGCGCCGCGCCCGCGTCATGCCCATCTGCAAAAACTTCCGGGCCATGTCCATGCCCACGAAGTCGTCTTGCTCGCCGTACCGCTGGAACAGCTTGAAGATCGCCTCGGACGACTCGCGGGCGGCCTCGGGCGTCGCGAACCGCCACAGCGGCAGAATCTCGCCCTTGTACGGCTGCACCCGGAGGACGCCCTGCTCGCCGATCCCGATCCGGTACAGGTCGGGCCGCGCCCGCAGGTCAAGATTGTCATAGTCGAGGGAGTAGTCGAACTTCGCCGCCATGATTGCCTCCGAGCTGAGGGGGTTGTTTACAAGTCGCGGGCCGGTGCCCCTTTCAGCGCCGGTGCCCCTTTCAGCGCCGGTGCCCCTTTCAGCGCCGGTGCCACCGCGCCGCTCTGACGCTTAACGTCCCGCCCCCTCCAGCCCCCGCAGCGTCTCTTCCAGAACCGCCCGGAACCGCGTGTCCTGCCCGCCCCCCGTTTCCAGCAGCCCGCGCAGGGGGTTGATCGCCTCGACCAAGCCTAGGTCCAGAGCCGTCTGCGCGCCCAGCGTCTGGAGCCAGGGGTCGTTCGCCGTCAGCAGCCGCAGGGCCGCCCGCCGCAGCGTCGCCTTCTGGGAGGGGCCGAGCGTCGCGTCCAGGGCCGCGACCTGCGTGTGCAGCCCCCAGAACTCCTCGGCGTAGCCCTGCCGGTTGAGGTGGGCCAGCGTGTCCTTTAGCTCGGCCAATAAGTCGGGATCGTCCCCGTCGCGCGGGCGCGGCTGGAAGGCCGCTTCCAGCAGGGCCGCGTCCACCAGGGGCGTCGTCAAAGCCGTGCGCGTGATGCGCGCCCCGCGCAGGCGGCCCACGATGCGCGCCAGGAAGATCGCGCCGACGGCGACGCTGCTCCGCTCCAGCCAGAGGGGGTTCATGTCTCTGTCTCTTCCCAAGCGTAGGCCGCGTCGAACTCGGCCAGCCGCCGCTTCTGCATGAACGGGATCTGGGTGCGGTAGGCGAACGGGCTGGAGTAGTTGTACTTCAGGATCATGTCGTTGGTCTGCTTCAGGTGCCGCGCATACGCCGCCCGTGCCAGGGCGCGCAGGCGCGGGAACTCGGGCGACCCGCGCAGGCCCGGCGCGGACGCCTCCCAGCGGGCCAGCGTCCCCAGGGCCAGGGCGCGCGACGCCTCGATCTCCTGCTCCAGAGTCAGCCAGGGCGGCAGCACTTTGTTGTGCTTCAGCAGCCGGTTGACCGCCCCCATGCCCGGCGGCTCGAACGGATTCACCGATAGGTCCAGTGGCTGCCCCCGCCCCGGCAGGTCGTCGAACAGGCCCTGGTCGATGGCGTCCTGAATCTTGCGCTCCGCGATCCCCGCCGTCCAGTCCGGGTTGTTTCCCATTTCCTCCATCGAAGTCACCCTCCGCAGCTATTTTGCCCTGTGTCTATTGTACCCAGTGGGTATACTCCTCCCATGCGGATACTGGTCGTCGAGGACGAAGCCAAAGTCGCCGCCTTTCTGCGCCGCGCGCTGGAAGAAGAAGGCCACGCCGCCGAAGTGGCGGGCGACGGCGAGGAGGGGCTGACACGTGCCCTGACGGGCGAGTACGACCTGCTCATCCTGGACCACCGCCTGCCCGGCCTGAGCGGGCTGGACCTGTGCCGGCGGGTGCGTGCGGCGGGCCTGGATGTTCCCACGCTGATGGTGACGGCCCGCGACGCCGTGGAGGACCGGGTGGCGGGGCTGGACGCCGGGGCGGACGACTACCTCCCCAAGCCGTTCGCGCTGGACGAGCTGCTGGCGCGCGTCCGCGCCCTGCTGCGCCGCGCCCACCCCGGACTCTCGCCCCTGGACTCCACGCTGACCGTGGACGACCTTTCGCTCGATTCGCGCACCCGCCAGGCCGTCCGGGGCGAGCGCCGCGCCGACCTGAGCGCCCGCGAGTACGCCCTGCTGGACTACCTGATGCGGAACGCCCGCCGCCCCGTCACCCGCTCGATGATCGCCCAGCACGTCTGGGGGTTTGACTTCGACCACGGCTCAAACGTCATCGACGTCTATATCCGCTACCTGCGCCGCAAGCTGGACCCGGACCAGACCTTGATCCGCACCCTGCGCCACGTAGGCTACCGGCTGGGGTAGCGGAACCAGCCCATGCTCAACCTCCGTTCCTGGACACGCCCCCCGCGCTGGACACGCTCGCTCCGCTTCCAGCTCACCTCGGCGTTCCTGGCCGCCGTGGCCCTGGTCCTGCTGCTGGCGGGGGCGCTGGGCTATGGACTGGTGCGCGCCTCGCTCGTCCGCGAGACCGACCGGGCGCTGGCCGACGCCGCCTCCCAGATCGGGCGCGGCCTGGGCGGCGACCACGCCGAGGGTAAAGACAGAGGAGAGGCGGGAGACGCCGAAGCGCCCCCCGACCCGGTCGCCCTGGTCGCCGGGGCGCACCTCGCCCCCGCCGTGCTGCCCGGCGTCGGGGCAGACGCCCTGCTGCTGCGCCTGGCCCGGCGGGATACGGGGCGGACGCTGGCTCTTTCCCCCGGCACCGCCGCGCGGCCCGACCTGCGGGCGGTCCTGCTCCGCCTTCCTGCCTGCGCGCATCGCCCGTGGTTCGCCGGGGACGGCGACGACGACCGCCTGCGCGCGCTGTGCGTTCCGGTCCCCGGTACGCCCGACGTCCTGCTGGCCGCCGTGGCCTGGGACCCCGCCGAAGACCTGCTCGCGCGCCTGCTCCTTGGCCTGAGCGGGGCCGCCCTGCTGTTCCTCCTCCTGAGCGGGGTGGGGAGCTGGCTGCTGGTGGGCCGCGCCCTGCGCCCGATGGGGCGCATCGTCGCCGAGGCCGAGGGCCTGACCGCCGACCGGCTGGCCCCCGGCCCGTTCAGCCCGCGCGCGCCCTCGGACAGCGAGATCGGCCATCTGGTCCAGGCCCTCAACCGGATGCTGACGCGCCTGTCGGACGCCTTCTCGGCCCAGCGCCGGTTCGCTGAGGACGCCTCCCATGAACTCAAAACGCCGCTGACCATCCTGCGCGGCGAGCTGGAGCTGGCTCTGTCCCGCCCCCGGCCCGCCGCCGACTACGAGAAAGCCCTGCGGAGCGGCCTCGAAGAGACCCTGCGCCTGTCGCGCATCGTGGAGGGCCTCGCCCTGCTCGCCCGCGGCGATGCCGCCGCGCCCACCCCGGACTTCGCGGTCGTCCCGCTCGGGGCGCTGGCCCAGGAGGTCGCCGCCTCTTTTATGGCCCAGGCCGAAGAAGCGGGCCTGCGCCTGACCTGCCGGGCCGAAGCCGGGCCGGGGGTCATGGGCGACCCGGACGCCCTGCGCCGCCTGCTCCAGAACCTGGTGGGCAACGCGCTGGCCTACACCCCCCGAGGCGGGGCGGTGTCTGTGTCCGTGGCGCGGGACGGTGCCCAGGCCGTCTTAGAGGTCGCGGACACCGGCATCGGCATCGCCCCCGACGACCTGCCGCGCCTCTTTGACCGCTTCTTCCGGGCCGACCGGGCGCGCGCGAACCCCGGCGGTAGCGGCCTGGGCCTGGCGATCGCGCAGAGCATCGCCCGCGCCCACGGGGGTCGCGTCCTGGTCGAGAGCGTTCCAAATCAGGGCAGCCGGTTTACGGTCACGCTCCCGACGGCGCAGCAGGCCGACGCTGATTGAGGCCGGATGAGAAGATTCTCATCTATTGTTAACATGGCTTTCATCTCCAGCGTGTATACTGGGAACAGAGAGAACCGGCCGGGATGAGACTCCGCGCCTCCTGTACGCGGCTGAAGCGGGTACAAACAGCACCGTATGACACACACGCTCCCGCTGCTTTTCGCGGCGTCGCTCGCCGGTCTGGCCGTGCCCGCCCGGCCTCAGCCTGCGCCCGCCCGGCCTCAGCCTGCGCTCGCCCGGCCTGCGCCCACTGCGGCCCAGGCTGCGCCCGCCCAGACGCTGACGCTGGGGCAGGCCACTGACCTTGTCCTGGGCAGCAGCCCCGCCGTCACCGCCGCCCGGCAGACGCTCGCTCAGGCCCAAGCCCGCGTCGGCCAGGCCCAGGCCGCGCGTCGGCTCCAGATCACCTTCAACAGCACCGCGTCCCTTTCCAACGCCAGCGTCTACCAGCCCCCGCCGGACCAGGAGACGTTCGGGACGCTGCAAAACACGCTGACCGTGCCGCTTCCCTTGGGCGCGCGGGGGGGCCTTCTGGTCCGGTCGGCTCAGGACCAGTTTTTGTCCGCGCGGGCGCAGTTCGGGGCCGCGCGGCTGGCCCTGGCCGGGCAGGTCGCCGCCGCCTATTACGACCTGCTGCGGAAGCAGGCGCTGCTGGCCGTCGCGCAGCAGACGCTGGACCAGGACAGGCGCGCGCTGGCCGATGCCCGCAAGCGCGAGGCGGCGGGCGACGTCGCCCGGCTGGACGTCCTGCAAGCTCAGGTGCCCGTGGCCGCCGCCCAGGCCGCACTGGACGGGGCCGAGAATGACCTGGACGTCGCCCGCGAGGCGCTCAACAGCCTGCTGGGCCGTCCGCTCGACGACCCGCTGGACATCGCCGATGTGTCCTCGCCCGCCGCCGACTTCCTGCCGGCCACCCTGGCGCAGGCGCGGGCGCTCGCCCTCGCCCGCAGCCCGGACATCCTGGCCGCCGACGCCACGGTCCGCGCCGACGAGTCTTCTCTGGCCGCCGCCCGGCTGTACCGCGAGCCGTCCGTGTCGCTCCAGGCCATCGACATCCGCAGCAAGGACGTCACCAGCTTCTCGCGCGAGGACACGCTCCAGGCCGCCGTCACCGTGCCGCTGACCGACGGCGGGCTGGGCCGGGAACAGGTGCGCGAGGCCGAGGCCGCCCTCGCCGGGGCCAGGGCGCAGGCCCAGACGTCCCGGCGGTCCGCCCTGGCCGCCGTCAGCGCCGCCTTTCTCACCGCCCGGAGCCGCCGCCGCCAGCTCGCCGCCGCCCGTGTCACCCTGGACATCGCCCGAATCACCTACGACAAGACCGTGCAGGGCTACCAAAAGGGCCTGTTCCCGCTGCTGCAAGTCTTGAACGCGCAGGCCGCCCTGATGCAGGCCCGGATCGCCTACACCCAGGGCGTCTACGACGCCGCCGCGTCCGGCAGTGCCCTGTCGACCGCCCTGCAAGGCGAGCCGCCCGCAGCGGGCCTGTCCCCCGGCGCGGCCCCGGCTCCGCCCGCGCCCGTCCCTGCCGCCCCAGCGGGTGGAAACGGCACCACGGGGAACGGCGGCACCAGCCCCGCCGGTGCCGGCGGGCCGGGGGTCAGTCCGGCGGGCGGCAGCACGACCGGCACGGGCGCGGGTGCGGGCGGGGCGGGGGGACGGGGAAACCCGTGAGGGGAAAAATTGTGACAAGGCCTTTTCGAGCTATGGAGCGAGCGGTTGAAAACCACTCGCTAGGTGAGGCACCCTCCGGGCGGGGGAACATTGGACGCGGGCCTGTAATCTCTTTTGTCGTCCGCAGGACGCCTCTCCCAGCGAGTGGTTTTCAACCGCTCGTACTACGCCCCATGCAAAAACATTTCCTAACCCGCCCGCCGCTCCTCGCCGCCCCGGCTCTGCTCGCCGCCGCGCTCCTTGCCGCCGGCTGCGGGCACCACGCGGCGGGCAAGGCCGAGGCCGCCAAGCCCCTGCCGGCTGTGCAGGTGGGCGTCGTCACGCGCGGCACGCTGGAGCGGCTGCTGCCGGCCTCGGGCACGCTCCAGGCCCTGCCGAGCCATGAGGCCACCCTCAGCCCGCCCGTGTCGGGCGTGTTGGACGGGCTGCTAGTCCACTACGGCCAGACGGTGCAGAAAGGCCAGACGGTCGCCCGTCTGTCGGTCCGGCAATTATTGGGGCAGATCCAGCAGGCCCAGGCGACGCTGGGGCAGAACCAGGTCCAGGTGCAGCAGGCCCAGGCCAACGCCGCCCAGCAGGCCGCCCAGACCCGCACGTCGGTCTTGCAGGCCCAGGCCAGCCTCCAGAACGCGCGGGCGACGCTGGCCGGGGCGGACGCCACGCTCACCGGTGCCCAGGCGGCTCTGCTCAACGCCCGGCAGACGCTGGACCGCGAGCGGACGCTGTACGCCGACGGCCTGGTGCCGCAGAAGGATGTCGAGGCCGCCGCGCTGTCGCTCCGCACCGCCCAGGCCCAGCGCGACGCCCAGCGGCAGACCGTGGCCGGCCAGCGGCAGACCGTGGCCGGCCAGCAGGCCGCCGTGTCCGCCGCGCGGGCGGCGGGGACCCAGGACTTCGTCAAGCGCCAGGACGTCCTGGTCGCGCGCCAGCAGGTGCGGAACGCCCTGGGGGCGCTCGCCACCGCGCGCGTCCAGGTCGCTCTGTACACGCTCCACGCGCCCCTGGCCGGCCAGGTCACGTCGGTCGGCGCGACCGTCGGCGAGACCGTGGACACGACCACCAAAGTGGCGGTCATCGCCGACCTGAGCGTCTTGCAGCTTCGGATCAGCGTCCCCGCCGACGCCGTCGCGCAGGTCCACCGGGGCCAGTCGGTATTGTTCTCCGTGGGCAGCCTGCGCGGGCGCAACTTCCGTGCGACGGTGGACACCGTTGCCGCGAGCGTGGACGCCGCGACCGGGACCGTGCCGGTCCTGGCCCTGGTGTCGAACCCCGGCCACCTCCTGCGCGACGACACGGTGGCCCGCGTCCGCATCCTCACCGAGCGCCGCGACCACGTCCTCCTGGTGCCCCAGTCCGCCGTCCTGGCCGACCCGGATACGGGCAAGCCGAGCGTGGTCTCGGTCGGGGCTGACGGCGTGGCCCACGTCGTCCCCGTCGGCGTGGGGCTGACGGCGGAAGGCCGCGTGGAGATCACCAGCGGCCTGACCGAGGGCCAATCCATTGCCACTTCGGGCCAGTACGGCCTGCCGGACGGTGCCAAAGTGCAGGCACAAAAGGCACCGGACTCGGCTGCCCCCGCCGCGCCCGCCGCCGAGGGTTTGGGGGCCGCGCCGGGCGCGGGCCGCGCCCCGAGCATCGACACGCAGGCCGGATCGTCCCCCGCGTCGGGCGGGGCCAACGCCCCCGCCCCGGTGCCCTCGGCGGGCGGCTCGCCGGGCGCACCGGCCCCCGCCCCGCCCGCCCCCTCGAACGTCCCGGCCACGCCCAATGCCCCGGCCCCGAATCCTTCGGCAGCCCCGAATCCTTCGGCAGCCCCGAATCCTTCGGCAGCCCCGAATCCTTCGGCAGCCCCGAATCCTTCGGCAGCCCCGAGTTCTTCGGCAGCCCCGAGTTCTTCGGCAGCCCCGAGTTCTTCGGCGGGAGGGGGTTCGCATGGGCAGTAAGATATACGAGAAGCCTTCGCGCCCCGAGGGGGAGACGGAACCCACCCCCGCCGCAAGCGGCGACCCCTCCCTGCTAAGGAGGGGTGAGGACCCCGTTCCGGTGCCCTCTCTGTCTCCCCCTTCCTTGACAGGTAAGGGGTCAGGTTCCAGCCTCCCACATCCGGGGCGCAGAAGCCTCAGCGGCTGGGTGCAGCACTACCGCAAGGCGATCCTGCTGCTCGTCGTCCTGCTCTGCCTGGGCGGGTTCTACGCCTCGCGCGCCCTGCCCGTAGCGATCTTCCCCGAACTCGCCGCGCCGCGCATCATCGTCACGGCGGAGGCGGGCGATACGCCTATCCCTACGGTCCTGGCGAACATCACGCGCCCGCTGGAGAACGCCGTCTCGGGCGTACCGGGCGTGTCGCGCGTGTCGTCGCTGACCGAGCGCGGCAGCGCAGAAATTGATGTCAACTTCGGCTGGGGCACGGACATGGGGGCGACTCTCCAGCTCGTCAACGCGCGGCTCGCGCAGGCACAGGCGGCTTTGCCGGCGGGGACGAACGTCACTGCGGAGCGGCTCAACCCGGCGGTTTTTCCCGTCATGGGCTACAGCCTGTACTCCAAGACGGTCAGCCCGTCCGAGATGCGCCGGCTGGCCCTGTACACGCTGCGCCCGCGCCTGCTGCGCGTGCCGGGCGTCCGCGAGATCCGGGTCGGCGGCGGCGACAAGCCCGACTTCCTGGTGCAGCTCCGGCCCACCGCCCTGCTGACGCGCGGCGTGACCACCCAGGACGTCCAGACCGCCCTGTCGAAGAACAACGCGGTCAGCGCCGTCGGCTACTACGACCAGTCGTTTTTGCGCTACCAGGTGCTTGTATCCGGCCTCTTCCACACGGCCAGGGACATCGAGAACGTCACCGTCGCCGTCAAGGACCGCGTCCCGGTCACGGTCGGCGAGGTGGCGACGGTCACGCGCAGCGTCGAGCCGCGCACCATCGAGACCAGCGGCGACGGGCACCAGGCCATCCTGCTCAACGTCATCAAGCAGCCCTCGGGCAACACCGTCCAGGTGTCCGACGGCATCAAGAAGGCGCTGGCCGACGCCCAGAGCCTGCTGCCGCCCGGCGTGACCGTGTCGAACTTCTACGACGAATCGGAGATCGTGCTCGGGTCGCAGCACAGCGTTCTGGAGTCGCTGATCATCGGCGGCGCGCTGGCCCTGGTGGTCCTGACGCTCTTTCTGGGCAACCTGCGGACGGCAAGCGTCGTCTTGATTCTCCTGCCGCTCACCATCGTCATCACGTTCGCCCTGATGAAGCTGCTGGGGCAGACGATGAACATCATGACCCTGGGCGCATTAGCCGTCGCACTGGGCCTGGTCATCGACGACGGCATCGTGGTGGTCGAGAACATGTTCCACGAGCTGGAACAGGGCCGCCCGCGCGCCGAGGCCATTGCCGTGGGCCTGAAGGCGATCACGCCCGCGATGGTCGGATCGTCGCTGACCACGATGGCCGCGTTCCTGCCTCTGACATTCTTAAATGACCTCACGGGTCAGTTCTTCGGGCCGCTGTCGCTGGTGATGATCGCCACGCTGTCGGTCTCGCTGGCCCTGGCCCTGCTGCTGACGCCGATCCTCGCCGGCTGGCTCCTGCCCCAGAGCATCAAGCCGCACGGGGAGGGCGAGAAGCCTTCACTCCCGGCCCGCGTCCTGGGCTTCTTCCCCCGGCAGTTCGACAAGATCGTCCGCGTCTACGCCCGCGCATTGGGCTGGTGCCTGCGGCATCGGTTGGCCGTCCTGCTGCTGCTGATCCCCGTCGCCGCCGGGACGGGCCTGCTGTACCACAACTTGCAGACCGGCTTCTTCCCCGAGTTTGACGAGGGCGGGTTCGTCCTGGACTACCAGCTCCCCGCCGGCACATCGCTGGCCGAGACGAGCCGCGTGGCGGGCCAGATCGAGACCGTGCTGGGCCGGACGCCCGAGGTGGCCGCCTGGTCGCGCCAGACCGGCGCGCAGAACGGCTTCGCCATCACGACGCAGAACACGGGCGACATGACCGTGCGCCTGAGGTCCAATCGGTCGCGGGATATCAACGCGATCATGGAGGACATCCGGGGGCAGCTCGAATCGGCGTACCCGGCGGCCCAGGTGGACTTCCACCAGACGCTGCAAGACGAGATCGGCGACATCGCCGGCAACCCCAACCCGGTCGAGGTCAAGATCTTCGGGCCGGACCAGGCGACCCTGGAAGACCTGGCGGGGAAGGTGGACGCCGTGGTCGCCAAGACGCCGGGCGTCGTGGGCGACTTCAGCGGCGTCGTCCATTCCAGCCCCGAGGCCGTGCTGAACATCGACACGCAGGCCGCCCAGCGGTACGGCCTGACCACCGACGACGTCACGCAGGCGGTCCAGTCCGCCTTGCAGGGGACCGAGCCGACCCAGGTGCAGCAGGGCGAAGAGTCGGTCGGCGTCCGCGTGGTCCAGACCCACCCCGGCCAGTCGCTCGACGCGGGCCTCCTGCCGCACATCCTCGTCGCCTCGCCCGTGACCGGCGGGAACGTGCCGGTCAGCGAGGTCGCCGCAGTCCAGAACCTGCCCGGCTCGGCCCAGTTCACGCGCGAAAACCAGCGCGGCATGATCGCGGTCACGGCGGGCCTGGCCGGGCGCGACCTAGGGAGCGCGACCCAAGACATCCAGGCCCGCATCGCTCGGGGCGTGACGCTGCCGCCGGGCTACTCGGTCGAGTACGGCGGCCTGTACGCCAGCCAGCAGCAGTCGTTCGCCGAGCTTGGCGTGACACTCTTGATCACCATGCTGCTGGTCTTCACGCTGCTGGTCTTCCAGTTCCACTCGCTGCGCCAGGCCGCCGCCCTGCTGGTGGCCGCCGTGCTGTCCCTGTTCGGCGTCCTCTTAGCCCTGACCCTAACCAAGACGCCGCTGAACATCTCGTCGTTTACGGGCGCGATCATGATCATCGGCATCATCACCGAGAACGGCATCGTGCTGTTCGACTTCTACAGCAGCTTGCGCCGCGCCGGCCCCTCCCAGCCCGTGGCCGCCCTGATGGCCGAGGCGGGCGAGAAGCGCCTGCGCCCCATCCTGATGACCACCATCGGCGCGATCCTGGCCCTGCTGCCGCTGGCCCTCGGTTTAGGCGCGGGCGCGGCCCTGCAAAAGCCGCTCGCCATCGCGGTCATCGGCGGCCTCACCGTCTCGACCCTGTTCACCCTGATCGTCGCTCCCGTACTCTACGTCGCCTTGGAAGGCGTCAAACCATCCCACCCGCCCGGCACCGAGACCGGCCCCGCGTGAGGGCCGCATTCGAGGGCCGCGTGAGAACACTCTCACTCCGCTCTCACGGCTCTTTAATGTCCGTGGGATATACTGAAATAGTTACACCGCCCGAGAACACACAAAGGAGAATCGACCCATGAACACACGCACCGTCAAGTTCGCCGCCGCCGCCTCGCTCGCCGCCGCGACGCTGTCCCTGCCCGCCCTCGCGGTTGCCCACGCCGCCCCCAAGGCGCGGATCAGCCCGGCTCAGGCCGAAGCCGCCGCCGTCAAGGCCGTGCCGGGCCATGCCCAGTCCGCCAAGTATGAGTTCGAGGACGGTCACTGGCAGTACGCCGTGCTGGTCCGCGACGCCAAAGGCCAGCTTTACGAGGCCGAAGTCAACGCCGCCACTGGCCGCGTGACGGCCACCGAGAAGACCTCGGCGGTGGAAGAAGCCTCCGAAGCCGCCGCCGACCACAAGGCCGCCCAGCACGCCAAGACAGGCGCGCGTCACACGCCGCCCGCCGCGCCCGAAAAAGGCGAGGCCGGCGAAAAAGGCGAGAAGGGCAACGGGTAGCCACCCGCCGCCCCCCAACCCGATCCAAACGCCCGTCAGGATGTCTTGACGGGCTTTTTGCTGTGGTGAGAGTAGGAGCCGAGCGCCACACAGCGTTAAAGCGGTGGCTATGTATCCTCTACAGCCCATCCGTAGGAGCTGGCGGCCACACCTGGTCGTCGGGGACACTCGCTTGGGGAACAACCCCCTGAGCTTGACGCCGCCGGGTGTGGAAGTGCCAGGCGAGACAGCAGATGATGCCGAAGCCGAGGCCGCCCAGCGCACCCCAGCAGGAGCCTTCCATGCTCTTGATAAGGATGCCTATGCCGTCACCCGCCCAGGCATTGGGCGGAAGTGCGGCGATCCCCCTCTGCTCCCCCACCAGCCAGCCCGCGACTATTCCAATAGTCGTGGTGATGAAGCAGAGGACAAGACAGGTATTTCTGTTCAATCCGAGGCCCATTCCAATCCTGCTGACCGTCGCCGGGCACCGACTTGCCACCGCGAAAACATCCGGCAGATAATTCTGCCGGGCGTCTTGCCGCCGGGCGTTAGCACCCGGCGGCTGAACCACGGAGACAGTTTCCGCGCCGTTAGCAGACGACTTGGAAGGGCTTGGTGCTGGCGGCCACCAGTGCGTTGCCTTCGTCGTCTTCCAAGAGGAGCAAATGGACGCCTTTCTGCTCGGCCAGCGCCCTCACGGCTTCCAGGCCGCCGCCGCGCGCCTCGATGGAGGTGCGCTTGCGCTGGCTCATGGTGTTCGAGCCGTCGGCGACGCGGTCAAGCCAGTCCGCCGCCCACTGCGTCCCTGTTTGAGAGTCTGGTGTGTCCATTCTTAGCCTCCGAGGTGAGTCTTGAGTGAGTCTTGCAACCGCCCGCCGGTCGCCCCTTCGCGTTTCCGCGTTCTACGCCCTCGCCCCGCTTTCCTCCCCTGTTCTGCTCCATGCGGTATACTGATGGCTCACCATGCAAGCCACCCTCGAAGCCATCACCGAAGACCTCCACGCGCTGCGCTCCCTGGCGCTGCTCCCCGGCCTCGAAGCGGGCCTGAACGCCGAGCAGCGGCAGGCGTTCTTCCATGACGACGGCCCGTGCCTCGTCCTGGCCGGGGCCGGATCGGGCAAGACCACGGTTTTGACGCGGCGGGCGGCGCGGCTGCTGGCGCGGGGGGTGGACCCGCAGCGCATTTTCGTCGCCACGTTCACCAAGAAGAGCGCCGAGGAGATGGGGGCACGGCTGGCGGGGCTGCTGGGCGATGGCGGGGCGGCAATCGTCGAGAAGATGTGGATGGGGACGTTCCACGCCCACTGCCTGCGGATTCTGAAGCACGAGTGGGCGCACCTGTATGGCAAGGCGGGGTTCTTCCAGCTTGCCGATGAGAACTGGCAGGTGCGGGTCGCCAAGGCGATCCTCGGCGACAAGGACTGGATGGCGCGCGGCCTGCCCTCGCCCCCGTTCGGCCTGAACGTCTCCTACGACCCCAAAGGCGCGCTGTCCGCCGTGTCCGCCGTCAAAAATCGGGGCTTCAAGGTCGAAGAGGCCGAGGCGGCGTTCCGCGCCCACGACCCCAACCTGGCCGAGCCGACCATCAAGACGCTGACCCAGTTCTGGCGCTGCTATGAGCAGGCGAAGTCGGCGAAGTATGACATCCTCGCCAAGAAGCCGTCGCGCCGCTTGGACTTCGACGACCTCTTGATTGAGACGCTGACGCTCTTGCAGCAGCAGCCGGAGATACGGGCCAAGTACCAGGGCTTTTTCCAATATCTGTGCGTGGACGAGACGCAGGACACCAGCGCGGTCCAGTGGGAGATCGCGCGGCTGCTGTGTGCGGGCACGAGCAATATTTTCATCGTCGGCGATGTCGGCCAGGCGATCTACGGCTTCCGGGGCTGCTCCCCCGAGGCGACCGTGGGCCAGTTCGGCGCGGCCTACCCGAACGGGACAATTATTAGACTCCCCGCCAACTACCGCTCGTCGGGCACCATCGTGCGCGCGGCCAATGAGCTGATCGGGCGCTCGGATATCGACGCCCGCTACCGGCTGGAGATGGCCGCGACGCGCGCCGAGGGCGCGGCCCCGACTCAGCACGAGCACGAGCACGCCGAGGCCGAGGCGCTGTTCGTGGCCGAGACGCTCAAAGAGATGCAGCTTGCCGGCACGGCCCTGCGCGACTGCGCCGTGCTGTTCCGCACCAACGCCTACTCGCGCGCTTTGGAAGAGGCGTTCGTCAAGAACGGCGTCCCCTATGTGCTTCAAGGCGCGATGGGGTTTTACGCCCGGCGCGAGGTGCGCGATTTGTGCGCGTTCTTGCAGCTCAGCGTCGAGCGCGACGGGTTGGCCGCCGACGAGGCGGTCAAGCGGGTCATCAACATCCCGTCCAAGACGTTCGGCAAGCCGACGCACTTTCTGGGCCAGGCGTTCATCGCCGAGGTCGAGACGCAGGCCGCGCGCAAGGGGCACTCGCTCTACCGGGCGCTGGCCCTGGGGCAGTTCAAGACGACGAACCAGGGCCTGGCCGTGTCCGACTTCCGGCAGATGGTCAAGGCCGTGGCCGAGGCGGGCGACGGAGCCGAGGACCGCCTGCGCCGCGCCCGCGAGATCGGGTACGACGACTGGCTGCTGCGCGAGGAGGGCCACGTCGAGGACGAGGGCAACTCGCGCCTGGACAACCTGGAGGAGTTGTGCGTGTCGGCGGGCGCGTTCCCCTCGGCTGCGGACTTTCTGGCCTTCGTGGCTGCCCAGAACAAGCCGCGAGAAGAAGGGGCCGAGGCCGGCGACGCCGTGGAGATGATGACTATCCACCGCGCCAAGGGGCTGGAATGGCCGGTCGTGTTCGTGGTCGGCTTCGCCTTCGGCATGCTGCCCCACCATCGCTCGCTGCGCTGGCTCGACGACGACAAGACCCAATTGGCCGCCGACAGCCTCGAAGAAGAGCGGCGACTGGCGTATGTCGCCCTGACGCGCGCCAAGGAGCGCGTCTTCCTCTCCTGGCCCCTGTCGCACCAGACCCGTGCCCTATCCCGCTCGCCTTTTTTGGCCGAGATGCCGTCGCTGCCGATTCTTGAACGTGAACACGACGATGCATCTTAACGCAGCGGCGCTTGACGAGATTGTTGCGGAAACGCCCCCACTTCCCCATAGGGAGCCGGGGCGTTCTGCGCCAAGGGGTCTACGGTTTCTCGTCGTAGACGACCTTTGCCACCACGTCGCCGACGGCCTTGAGGCTCTCGGCGCTGCACTTGTCGGCGGTGTCTTCTAAAGTGTGCCAGTAGGGGTAGTCGAAGTCGATCAGGTCGATGGCGGGGATGCCGGCGGCGTGGAGGGGGACGTGGTCGTCGCCGATGGTGTACTTGACGCTGTCGGGGAACTGGGTCTGGTAGCCCAAAGCCTTAGCCGCCCCCCAGACCTTGTCGTCGATCTCCGGGTCCCAGTCCTGGGAGCGGCCCTCGCGGTAGATGTCTAAATCTTTGTCGCCGATCATGTCCAGCAGGATGGCGTAGGCGGGCCGGTACACGCCGGGGTGCTGGGCGAAGTAGACCGAGCCAAGGTACATCCGGTTTTCCTCGGGTCCCCAGTCTTCGCCGTCCACGAACAGCAGGACGACGCCCACCGTGGGGCGCTTGGCGTGGAAGACGCGGGCCAGCTCCAGCAGGGCCGCCGTGCCGGAAGCGCCGTCGTCGGCCCCGACGATGGGCCGGTCTTTGTGGTCCAGGTCGTTGTCCGCCGTCGGGCGCGTATCCCAGTGGGTGAACAGAAGGACTTTCTTGGCCGCCTGCGGGTTGATCACGCCGATGATGTTGGTCAGGTGCAGCGTCACCCGGCGGTCGGGGTCGTGGAACGGGAACGTCTGGGTGTCTACTTTGTCTACTAAGGGGGTCAGCGTCTTCAAGATGAACTGGCCGCACCGACGGTGCGCGGTCGTCTCGGGCGGGCGCGGCCCCAGCGCGCACTGCGTTTGTAGATCGGCGTAGGCGCGCGCGCCGTCGAACGACGAGCGGGCGGCGGGGGCAGGCGCCGGGACCGGGCCACCCCCCGCCGTCCCGGATCGGCTGCGGCACCCAGGCAGCAACAGCAGGGGCAGGAACAAGGCAAAGGGCAGTGGGGCGGGGCGGGGCGGGTGGGGCATGGGATGATCCGGGGGCCTCTGCGCCCTCACCGCGTCGTGATGCGGCCCTCGACCGTGTTCGTCACCGTCCGGTGCGCGGCCAAATAAGATTTCAGGCTCTTGGCGACCGAGACTCCCGTATCCTCGGCGATGTCTTTCTGGCTCCAGATCTGGAAGTAGCCCAAGCCGCCCGTCGCGATGGGGCGGGTCGTCGCCACGCGGTACGTCTTGCCCGCATCCAACTCGCCGCCCTCCGCGCCGACCAGTGAGACGCGCTTGCCGGCGGTCTGGGAGGGGTTATAGCGAATCTGGAGGCCCGAGACTTGCAGGAAGCCGTCGAACGGCTCCGGGGCGCGCGAGACCGACCGCTCGGCCACTTTGAGGAGCTGCGCCCCGGTCAGGTTCAGCACGACCACGGTGTCGCTCGCGTCGTCGGCGTAGCGCAGGGTGGAGACGATGGACTCGACACTGGCCCTGCCCGCCGGAATCGCGGCACTGGGGCTGATCTCATCGGCGGCGGCCAGCCCGATCTGCGCCCGGCCCGTCTGCCGCAGGGCGTCGGCCACCAAGTCCCCCAGGTTCGACTCGCGCGCCGAGACTCCGCCGCCGGACAGGGCCGTCTGCACCTGCACGGCGTCTTTCGAGGCCGGAGGCGCGGCGGACGCGCCAGGAGGTGTTATGGAGATCAGCCCTAAGAGGGCAAAAGCCGGCACCGGGGCAAAAATCGGTTTCACTGTGCGTCCTGCACTTTCTTGGTCTTGCTTAGTTCTGAGTCTTTTGTTCCTGCTGCCAGCGCAGGAAGTCGTCAATGAAGTCGTCGAACTCGCCGTTCATCACGCGCTGGATGTCGCCCGTCTCGTGGGCCGTCCGGGTGTCCTTCACCAGCGTGTACGGCTGGAACACGTAGTTGCGCGTCTGGTGGCCGAACGCGATGTCGTGCCGGTCGCCGCGCAGCTCGTTGATGCTGGCCTTGTCCTGCTCCTGGGCCAGCGTCAAGAGCTTGGACTTTAACACGTTCATCGCGAACGTCTCGTTCTGAAACTGCGACCGCTCGTTCTGCACGGCCACGACGATGCCCGTCGGCAGGTGCGTCAGGCGAATCTTGGAGCTGGTTTTGTTGACGTGCTGCCCGCCCGCGCCCGACGACCGGATGGCCTCGCGCCTTAAATCCTTGTCGGGGATCTCGATGCTCTCGACTTCCGCCGTCTCGGGCACGACGTCCACGCCGGCGAACGACGTCTCGCGCGTCTTGTTGAACGGCGAGATCCGCACGACGCGGTGGACGCCGCGCTCGCCTTGGAGCAGGCCGTAGGCGTTCTTGCCCTCGACGCGCAGGGTCGTGCTCTTCAGCCCGGCCACGTCGCCCTCCACCTCGTCGGTGATCTCGGCCTTGAACCCGTGCCGGTCCGCCCAGCGCAGGTACATCCGCTGGAGCATCTGCGTCCAGTCGTTCGCGTCCGCCCCGCCCGCCCCGGCGTTGATCTCCAGAATCGCCGGGGCCGCGTCGTGCTTGCCCGAGAGCAGCGTCTCGACTTCCAGCGCGTCCAGCGCCTTGGCGATGGCTGCCAGCTCGTCTTTGATCTCGGGCGCGTAGCTTTCGGGGTCTTCTTCCAGCGTCGCCAGCTCTGCCAGTGTCTGCACGTCGTCGAGCCGCTTGCGGGCGGCCTGCCACGGGGCGAGGCTCTCCTTGAGCGTGTTCAGCCGCTGCATCTGCGCCTGCGCGCCAGCGGGGTCGTCCCAGAAGTCGGGGCGTCCTGCCGCAGCCTCCAGCGACGTGATCTCCAGCCCGCGCCCGATCAGGTCTAGGGGGCGGCTCAGGGCGTCGAGCTTGGCTTCGGTCCCTTCAATGGCTTTGACGACGTCTTCGAGCACTTCGTTCCCTTTCGGTTCTGTCGCACACAGTATACCCTATCGGGGCAGAGGCCCCCGTTTCACCGCCCCGCCCCGGCGGGAAGACTCCCCATGGACAAGCGGGACCAGTTCCCCGAGGAGTTTCACACCATGACCACGACTATGACAAAGGCCGCGCCCGGTGCCGCCGTGTCCGGGACGTTCACGATGGGCGGCGACATGACCGTCAACCGCATGGGCTTCGGCGCGATGCGGATCACCGGACAGGGCATTTGGGGCGACCCCAAGGACCCCGCCGAGGCCAAAAAAGTCTTGCAGCGCGCCGTCGAGCTGGGCGTCAACTTCATCGACACCGCCGACTCTTATGGCCCTTATGTCTCGGAAGATTTAATTGCCGAGGCTTTAGCCCCCTACCGTGACGGCCTGATCATCGCCACCAAGGGCGGCCTGACCCGCCAGGGGCCGGACCAGTGGCTGCCCGTCGGGCGGCCCGAGTACATCCGCCAGTGCGTCGAGATGAGCCTGCGGCGCTTGAAGACGGATACCATCGACCTTTATCAGCTCCACCGCATCGACCCCAATGTCCCCGCCGAGGAGACGCTGGGGGCGCTCAAAGAGCTGCAAGCCCAGGGCAAGATCCGCCACATCGGCCTTTCTGAGGTCTCCGTGGACGAGCTGACGCGCGCCCAAACCCTGGTGGACATCGTCTCGGTCCAGAACCTTTACAACCTGGCCGAGCGCAAGTCCGAGGCCCTGCTGGACCACTGCACCCAGCACGGCATCGGCTTCATCCCCTGGTTCCCCGTGGCCGGCGGCGAGCTGGCCAAGCCCGGCGGCGTGCTCGACGAAGCCGCGAAGTCCCACGACGCCACGGTCGCCCAGCTCGCCCTGGCCTGGCTCTTGAAGCGCTCCCCGGCCATCCTGCTCATCCCCGGCACGTCCTCGGTCGCGCATCTGGAGGAGAACATCGCGGCGGCGTCGCTGACCCTGACCGACGCCGAGTTCGAGACGTTGAGCGAGGCGGGCAAGAAGCAGCCCGCCTCCTGACCCGCTCGCGCTGTCTCAGACGCACAAAAGCCCCCGGCACTCGCCGGGGGCTTTATTTCTATAGGTACCCACTCCGGCGGGCTTACCGCCGGAAGGGGTTCTTAACGCTCACCTGGGCGGCGCGAACGCTTTCAGCGCCTCCTCGGCGTTCTTCTTGATATCGCCCTCACCTAGCTTGGCAGCCTTCTGCAAGGCGGCTTTGGCCTGCGCGGCGTTGCCGAACTTTGCCTTCTCGGTGGGGGTTAGCCGCTGCCAGCCGGTCCCGTAATGGTAGTTCACCAAGGCGTCATTGGGCGCGAGTTGCAAAGCCTTCGCGTACTCAGCCATCGCCTCTGTGTTCTGAGACTCGCCCGCCCAATCGGGCTGCCCGCTGTACTCCTGACCCAGGACGATGTGCAAGGCCACCGCCAGAGCCGCCGGCTCCGGCACGTCGGGGGAGAAGCGGCTGTTAGCCCGTGCGAAATCTCCAGCACCAGGTGGGGATAAAGTCTGGTTGTAGACACCAACTGCCTGCCCCCACTGGCCTGACTTCAGTAGCAGCAAGGCATAAGGCAGAAGAACGCGGAGGTACCCCGCCTTCTCATCAACTACCATCTTCTTGTAAGCTTGAAGTGCCTCCTGGTTCTTGCCCTGCGCGTCCAGAGCCGCCGCCAGAACTTCTTTGCCTGTGTCTATGGGACGCAGAGATAGTGCTTCTCGTGCCTGCGCTTCCGCGTCAGCATATCGGCCCGCGTGCAGGGAGATGGCTGCGGATTGAACCAGCAATCCCGCTTGCTCCCAGATCGCTGTTTCTTGAGGTTTGGGCTTCACATAGCTGTCACCGCTGCCGCTGACGTGTTTTGTCCCAGGCGTCTGCCCCAGGGCTGCGGGCGTGACACTCAGGCAGATTGCCAAAGCAGCGTAAAAGGTTCGCATTCTCATGGACGTCTCTCTTCCCCTGTAGTGTTTTGTGTATCAGGATGGTCGGCAGGCAGTGTTGAGGGACACCGCCCATATCCTAAAAGTTCGGGAATGTGTTAATCCGTGTCCAGGCGGGGAACGTATTTCCAGCCGTGAAGTTCACCGTAACATTTGGTGCAGCCGTTCCAGCTGTGACTGTTCCTGCTGCGTCAGACCCATACTGTGCCGCATAGCCGGCCCAGCCGCCCGTGGCGGGCCTGGTGGCGTTGCCGTTTGTACCCCATGTGGCCGTCCCCTGAGGGACCCACTGTACACCATTGTCGGCATTGCCGGGTGGCTGGTACATGAGATAGTCAGTAAACTGATGTTGCATCACTGCCGATCCCGCGTTGTAAAACTGCACATTGATACTAGGGCTATCATTTGTCTGATACGGCATTGACCCTTCGGAGTAAAGCGGCCCGCCCTTGGGGTAGTGGGTGTCTAGACCGTTCTTCCCGTTCTCTGGGTCGTTGTGCTGTAAACCCGGCACCATAGAACCGGTGTATTCCGTGTAGCTCAGGCTGGGTGTTACGAGCTGGACTAGCTCCAGTGATCCCTTGCCAAATAGAGATGGCGTTGTCGAAGTGGCTACAAAGTTGATGCCGCCTGCCTGTCCAGCAGTCGGCCCCGCGTAGAGGGATACCGACCCGTTTTGCAGTGGGGCACCCGTGTTGACTTGCATGTAACCACCGGTTTCGGTGGCTGTCCACTTTGGTGCCTGTACGGATACACTTTTCGTAGAGGTGATGAGAAAAGGTGTGCCTTGCCCAGTAGGGGGCGTCACAGTCGCCGTGCAACTCGCTGTCTCAGTTGCACTCCTATCAGTAGCGTTTGGTGTGGTGTCATTCGCGTTGATAAGGTCGTTCCAATACCAATGGGCAGTAGAGTTGGTCAGCACACCGGGACCATCTATGTAAGTAGTGTTGATTGGATTGTTGTTAGCGTCCCTGTTGACCGTCCAACTCTGGAATGTCGTCCCCGAGACAGACCATTTGTAGGTCGTGTTGTTTTGTAAAGGGGCGGGGATGTTCCAACTGCCGGTCGCACCTTGGCCGACCAGGATGTTGTCGATCCCGTTCGCGTCTGGCGTCGTGCCGGCGAGGTTCATGGTGACGGCGGCGGCGGTGTAGGCGAAGGACACGGTGCCGTTGCTGCACTGGTAGTTCGTGTTCCCGGTGATCCCGCTGACGGAAGCCGTGGGCATACAGGCGCTGATCGTGAAGCCCTGGCCGGGGTTGCTGACCACGGCGGGGCCGATGCCGCTGACCGCGTCCTCATACATGCCCGAGGTCGGCCCGTGCCCCGGCGACAGGCCGCTGTTGCACTGCCCGCTGAAGCCGCTTGAGTTCGCCCCCATCGTCCAGGACGCCGTACACCGCTGGATGACCGTCACCTGCGCCGGGGTGGGCGAGTTGGCGTAGCCCGCGTCCGCCTGCCACTTGAAGGAAGCATAGATCGTGCCCCCGAGCTTGGCGTAGACGGACGTGGTCGTGTTGCCATAGCCCGTGAAGGAGGCGGTGCCGCCCCAGACGTTGGCGGCGTCCGGGTAGGCGTCGATGTTGTTGTTGGAGGAGAGGGGGCCGGGGCCGGTGATGGAGGAAGCGGCGGCGTCAGAAGAAGTCAGGGTGCCGCCGGAGTACCCGTTGAAGACGTATTGGCCGTGCGGGTTCGGCGTGGCCGTGGTGCCCCCGCCGGTGCCGCCTCCGCCCCCGCCTGTTGGGGGAGCCAGTGACTTCATCTGTAATGAGGAGCCATCCGGCGCGAGATAGTTGATTACCGCCGTACCGCCCGGCTGAGTGTACAGAAGCTGCTCATAGCCGCCGCTCGGGGAGGAGGCAATCCCCACGGGGCTTGAGCCTGCCGGGTTGTTGTAGTTCTGGTAGGTGAAGCCGCCGCCGGGGGCGACGCTCCACAAGGAGGTCGTGCCGTCGGCAGGGTGGTTCCAGAGGATGCGCGGCGTGTTGCTGCCGTCCGCCGCCAGCGACAGCGGCGTGTAACCGGGGTAGGGGCCGTAGTTCTGGTAGCTGTAGCCCGCCGCGCCCTGCACGTCATGCCAGAGCGAGACGCTGCCGTCGGTGTTGGTCCACAGGATGCGGGGGATGCTGTCGGCACCGGCGGCGATGAGCGAGGCCGTCCAGCCGGCGTAGGGGCCATAGTTGGCAAAGGTGAACGTGCCGTCGGTCGCCACCTTCCACAGAGACATCGTGCCGTTGGTGTTGGTCAACATGACGCGCGGGACGTTGTCGCCGCCCACGGCCAGGCCGCGCGCCGTCCATCCCGCATAAGGCCCCCAGGTGTTCTGCGTGAAGCCGCCACTGGCGTCCACGCGCCACAGTGACATACGCCCGTCTGCGTTGATCCAGAGGATGCGGGGCGCAGTGTCGGAACCGGTGGCGACGGCCACGGGGGTCCAGCCGGCATAGGGGCCGTAGGTGTAGTGGGTATAGGAGCCGCTACCATAGACCCAGATATCGGCAACGCCGTCGCCATCGTTCCAGAGGAGGGTGCTCGTACCGAAGGCGGAGCCGACGAGCTGCGGGGTGGACATGGCGCGGTGCGGCGCGAGGAAGAGCAGGGCGAGGATCAGGGCCAGAAGTGGCGGGGCAGAAGCGGCGGGGCAGAAGCGGCGGGGCAGAAGCGCATGACATTTCTCCTGGAACGGCGATCTGCGCCCGGACTGCGGCGCACTGAGGCACTATAACACAACAAACGCCCGCCGTCAAGTTTTATTTTTTGCGGGAGGGGCGATAGGGTTTTTAACCCCCTCGCCCGGCTGCCTAGTTCTCCAGGAAGTACCGCACGTTGGTCACGATCACGTCGCGGCGGTTCAAGAGGGCCAGCTTCAGGAGCGGGCCGGCCTGGTTGTGCAGGAGCGTGTGCCACAGCTTGCGCGAGACAAGTTCGGGCAGGACGATGGTCACCACGTCGTCGCCGCGCTCCTTCTGGACGGCGTCGATGTAGCGCAGCAGGGGGCCGACGAGCGAGCGGTAAGGGGACTCCATGATGACCAGGGGGATGTCCGAGACGTGCGCGTTCCAGGTCTCTTTCATCGCGGGCGTCTTGTCCGGGTCAGTCTCGATGTAGACCGCGCGCACGTCCGGCGAGATCAGACGCGCGTAGTTCAGGGCGTCGTTGACTCCCCGGTGGAGGCGCGGGACCAGCACCAGCACGGTGTTGTGCTTGGGGACGCTGGGGCTGGCCTTGTCCAGGGCCAGCTCGTCTTTCAGGGTCTCGTAGTGGTGGTGGATCCGCAGGAACAGCCACACCAGCAGCGGCACCAGCACGATGACCAGCCACGCGCCGTAGTGCGGGTAGAAGGGGCCGACGTGGAAGTGCCGGCTGATCGGCTTGCCGTCGGCGAACTTCGAGACGCCGATGATGAGCGTGACTGCGCCGGTCGCCAGCGCCCCCAGCGCGTTGAAGAACAGCGAGAGCTGCCACCCCCGGTGCCGCTCCCGCAGCCAGTGGCGCACCATGCCGATCTGCGCCAGGGTGAAGGATGTGAAGACGCCGATGGCGTACAGCGACAGCAGGTCGTCGACGATGCCCCGGAAGACGTAGATCAGCGCGCAGGCGGCCACCGACAGCAGGATGATGCCGTTGGAATAAGAGAGCCGGTCGCCGACGTTGGCGAGCTGGCGCGGCAGGAAGCTGTCGCGCGCCAGCATCGACGTGAGCTGGGGGAAGCCGGCGAACGCGGCGTTGGCGGCGATGACCAGGATCAGGGCCGTCGAGAACTGCACCACCCAGAACATGGGGTTGTGGCCCTGGAGCCAGCCCGGCCCGTGCGCGAGCGGTGCCCAGGCCGTGTCCGCCACCTGCCCGACCAGGCTCTTGTAGTCGCCCGCGCTCTGGTCCAGGTGCGCGTGGATGCCGAACCGGACGGTCAGAAAGCTCAGGCCCATGAACATGATCACGGCCAGGACGCCCATGTACACGGTCGTCTTGGCGGCGTTCTGGGCGTGCGGCTCCTTGAACAGCGGCGTGGTGTTGGAGATGGCCTCCACGCCGGTCAGGGCCGAGCAGCCCATCGAGAAGGCCCGCAGCACGGCGTACAGGCCCACGGCGGCCAGCCCGCGCGAGGCGGCGTGGAAGCTGTTGCCCGCCTGCACCGCCTCGGAGACGTGCGGCGCGTGGGCCGCCGTCGCGACAAGGCCCGCCACGATGGTCGCGAGAATCGAGCCGATGAACAGGTACGACGGGCCGGCGAAGGCCCACCCCGCCTCCTTGATGCCGCGCAGGTTCAGCAGCGTCACGAGCAGGATGCCCGCGTAGCACATCGGCACCAGGTGCGCCTGGAGGCCCGGCACGGCCGTGATGACGGCCGCGACGCCCGCCGCCACCGAGGTCGCCACGGTCAGCACGTAGTCCACCAGCAGCGAGGCCGCCGCCACCAGCGAGGCGACGGTGCCCAGGTTGTCGCGCGAGACCGGGTACGCGCCGCCGCCGTCCGGGTAGGCGAAGATGATCTGCCGGTAGGACAGCACGACCGTCGCCAGCAGCAGCGAAATGCCGATGGCGATGGGGACGACGAAGTGCAGCGCGCCGGTCGCCGCCGCCGTCAGCAGCAGGACGCCTAAGATCGCCTCGGTCGCGTAGGCGTTAGAAGAAAGCGCGTCCGAGGAGAAGATCGGCAGGGCCAGGAAGACCGGCAGCTTCTGGTGGCCCGCCCCCGATGTGGGCAGCGCGCGCCCGAACAGCACCCGCCGCAGCCGCCCCAGGGCGCTGTCGTACTTGTGCGGGGCGGGGATGGCGGTCATCCCTTTCGTCTCCGGCTCCGCCGGCTCTCTGCCGCCCGCGCGCGGCGGGGTCGTGGGTGTTGCCATAGGGGTATTTCGCGGTTCCTGTGCTGCTGATGTATCTCTAGGCTGGTGCCGTAGAAGAAGCGCCGTTATTGTACCCGCCCGCCCGCCCAAGTCAAGCCGTCTTGTGTGCTACAATGACAACACAAGCAGACCACACGCGCGAGGCCCCCTACCCATGAGCAAAACGCTTCTTCCCCTGGCGGCACTACTGGCCCTGGCCGGCCCTGCCGCCGCCCAAGCCCCCGCCAATGCGGCCCCGACGTTCCCGTTCGTGCTGCCCTGGGACGACGCGGCTCCGGGCACGGTCACCGACGTTTCTTTTCTCAACGCCAAGCCCGCCGGGGTCTACGGCTACATCGTCCCGAGGGACGGCCACTTCGTCGAAGGCAAGACCGGCAAGCGTGTCCGGTTCCTCGCCATCAACTTCGCCGCCAGGTCCGCTTTTCCGTCCCACGCGGACGCCGAAAAAGTGGCCGCCCGCATCGCCAAACTCGGCATCAACCTGGTCCGCATGCATCACCTGGACAACAACTGGGGCGACGCAAGCGGCACACTGATCGACTCTGGGTTCCCGGACCACCAGCACCTCAGCCCGACCCAACTCGACAAAGTGGATTACCTGTTCGCGCAGCTCAAAAAGAACGGAGTCTACGCCAACGTCAACCTGCACGTCAGCCGCACATTCACCCCCGACGACGGCTTCCCCGCCAGCGTGAGCCAGATCCCGTTTGACTTTGACAAGCGCGTGGACGAGTTTGACCGGCGCATGATCCAGTTGGACAAGAACTACGCCCATGACCTGCTCACCCACGTCAATCCCTACACCGGCCTGTCCTACGCCGATGACCCCGCCGTGGCGGTCGTTGAGATCAACAACGAGAACTCCCTGGTCGGCGACCCCTGGGCCACGCCCGGCGCGGGCCTGAACGCCCTGCCCGCCCCGTTCCGGGGCGAACTGGTCGGCTTTTGGAACGACTGGCTCCTGAAGAAGTACGGCACGGACGCCGGGGTGCAGGCGGCCTGGACGCGCGGCCTGACACCGACTGGGCCGGGGATGCTGGCGCAAGCCGCGCCGTGGTCCATCGAGCATCAGGAAACGTCCCTGGCCGATATGACACCGATGCCGAGACTGGCGGACCTCTCCTTGACAGGCGCACCTGCCGTTGAAGTTCACGTTACCCAGACCGACGGCACCGACTGGCACGTGCAGGTGCATCAGACCGGGCTGGACCTGCACGAAGGCGCGACGTACACCGTCACCTTCCGCGCCAAGGCGGACGCGCCTCGCCCTCTTCCTCTCGGGGCCAGTCTGGACCAAGCCGACTGGCACAACGTCGGCCTAACCGCCAGCGTAGCCCCCACAACGGATTGGAAGACGTTCTCCTACGTCTTCACCGCGCACGACACCGTTTCCAGTCACAACCGCCTGGCCTTCACCCTGGGCGGGCAGACCGGGTCCGTGTGGATCTCCGATCTTCAAATCCATCCCGGCGCGGAAGGCGCGGGACTGCCGCCCGGCCAGTCGCTGGCGACGAAGACCGTGGACATCCCCAACGCCACGCTGAAAATTCAGCACGAGGACTGGATCACGTTCCTCGCGGACACCGAGCGCTCCTACGCCGAAGAAATGCGGGCGTATCTGAAAAACGACTTGCACGTCCACGCCAACGTGATCTGCTCCCAGGTCTCCTGGGGCGGGCTGACCGGGCTGGGCCGCGAGGCGAGCATGGACTTCGCCGACAACCACGCCTACTGGCAGCACCCGTCGTTCCCGCACAAGCCCTGGGACCCGAAAGACTGGACCATCCCCAACACGCCGATGGTGACAGACCTCGCGAGTGGCGGAGGCGGGACTCTGCGCGACCTGGCCGAATACCGGGTCGCGGGCAAGCCCTACTCCGTCTCCGAGTACAACCACCCCGCCCCCAGCGACTACCGGGCGGAGATGATGCCCGAGCTTGCGACGTTCGCCGCCTTCCAGGACTGGGATGCCCTCACCCTGTTCGACTACGGCGACTACGGCACGAGCGCGCAGAACGACAAGATCAACGGCTTCTTCGGAATCGGCAGCGACCCAGCCAAGGCCGCCTTCCTGCCCGCCGCCGCGATGATCTTTCGGGCCGGAGAGTTACCCACCGCGACAGGTATACATGAACTGCTGTTTTCGCCCGCGCAGACAGTTTCTATTTCAAAGGCCTCTGACGCTTGGAAAAATGTCTACAAGGGCCAGGAATTGTTTCTGTTCTCTTACCTGATAGCGGTAGGTCTCCGGCCTGCCGGTCAAGCCGACGCAAGTATAGAGTCGGTGATTGGTGATGGAGCCTACCCGCTTCGTACCAGGGACACGCTGGAGTATCCTGACATCCCGCAAGTGACGACCAGCAAATCGGGGGCGCAGTACATGGCCGCCGGTGCGTCCGCTTACTGCCTCGCCGGCTATGTCGGCGGCACGACCGCAGACGTCAATGCGCTACTCTATCGTGTCAAGAACCGACCGAATGTAGATGTAACAGTCGCCTCGTTCACCTTCCCCACCTTCGGCAACAACTTCGCGGCCATGACGCTGACGGCGATGGACCAGAAGCCGATCCCCCAGTCTAGACGCCTGCTGCTGACCCTCGTGGGCAAGGTCGAAAATCAGGGCATGGGGTGGAACGCCGACCGCGCCTCCGTTGGCGACCAGTGGGGGCACGGGCCGGTGATGGCCGAAGGCGTTCCCGCCACGGTCAGCCTCAAGACCGACGGCGGCGCGCGCCACGTCTGGGCACTGGACAGCACCGGCAAACGCGCGACGGAAGTGCCGGCGACCTACGCCAAGGGCGTACTCACCTTCACTGTCGGCCCGCAGTTCAAGACGCTGTGGTATGAGGTGGGGGGATAGTTCCAGGGCATTCCACTGCGCCGGCCCCGTGCTATAATAGCCCCATGCCACTCTTTGAATATGTGTGCGACAACTGCCACAAGCGCTATACCGTCCTTGTCGGCATGACGGCGGGCGGCGACACCGACGTCTGCCCCCACTGCGGCCACGACCGGGCCACCAAGCGCGTCACCCGCTTCGCGCGGGGCCGCAGCGACGACGCCCTGATGGACGACCTGGCCGACCCGAGCGGCATGGGCGACATGGACGACCCCAAGGCCATGCGCCGCTGGGCCAAAGAGATGGGCAAGGAGATGGGCGAAGACCTGGGCGACGACTTCGACGAGTACATGGACGCGGCGGAGAGCGGGGAGATGGACGGCGGCGAGGGCGGAAACGACGCGGACTTGGAGGACTAGCGGCGCGTCCCGGCAGGAAGGGGCGGGCGGCGCGGGGTATCTTGTCTCAGCCACACCCGAGGAGAACCGTCATGTCAACAACTCGCGCGCCTCAATGGCGCTCACTTGCGCCGCTCTGCCTGACGCTGGGCGCGCTGCTCTGCTCTCTCCCGGCCTCGGCGGCCTCATCCGCCGCGCTCGTGAGCGCGGCCACGGTGCAAACGATCCTCTTGCGTCACATCAGCCCAAGCAGAGTTATCAAGATCATGCGCTGGGATCAGGCCAACCACCTGCCTAGCGGCGTCACGCAGATCAGTAGCCTGCCCGACAGCAACTCCCTCTCCGTCACCGCTACGCCTGCTGGTCTCGCCCAAGTGCGACAGATTCTCAGGATTCTGGACACTGCCTCGCTCCCTGTGCAGATCAAGATCACGCTGGCACGAGCCACCGCCGCTGACCTGAAGGGCACCGGTATTAACTTTGACCTCACCCCCCTGCCTGCTCCAACGCCCCTACCAGGGTCCGAGATGGGGTATGCCGCCGGCGGCGCTGTCGCTCAGTTGCTCCAAACGCTCAGGAAGCAGGGGACCACCTATCAATCGCCGCCTAGCAATGTCTTCAGCGGCATGTCGGTTATCCTCATCATCTCCGATGGTCAGCCGATTCCTGCTTTACCCGAGCTGAAAGCGTTCTCCTCGGCCATCACGCCGCGCATTAACAGTGACGGCTCCGTCACGCTGGCGCTGCATCCCCAGGCGACCTGGCGCGTCGCCGGGAAGACCAACCCGGACGGTACGCCCGCTACCACGACGCAGGGCCTGGCGACCTCACGCACCGTCCGCAGCGGGGACACGTTGGTTTTCACCAATCTGTTCCCCGGCGCGGCAGGGGTGGGCGACAGTCAACTCCTGCTGTTCGTCACGCCGACCGTTGTGCCAGTCGAGGATCGTTCGACACCGAGAAAATAGCGCCGCCTCACCTGATGCCATGCACCGGGAAGACGTTGGCTTGGATGGCCTCGATGCTGTGCGCGGCGTAGGCGCGGGCATCGGGAATGTCGGACTTGGGATAGCGGCGTTTGTAGACCTGCTCGAAGACGGCCTGTTCTTCGTCGGCGCTCGGCCCGCCCGCGTCGTGCAGGGCGTCGATGCCCCACTCCTGGGCGTAGGCGGGGGGCACGGCGTCGGGGAACGTCTGGCCGGACAGCGCCCCGGTGAGCAGGGTCCATAACCGGGCGACCGTCTGGAGGTTGTAGCCGCCGCCGCCCAGGGCGATGGTGGGACGGCGCAGGGCGAGCACCGACTGGGCCAGGGACAGCCAGCCGCGTGTGGTCAGGCACAGGTGGGCCAGCGGGTCCGAAAAGTGCGCGTCGGCCCCGACTTGCAGCAAGATGTACTCGGGGTCGAACGCCCGCAAGAGGGGCAGAAGTGTCTCTCCGAAGGCTCCCAGAGCCACGGCGTCGCCGGTGCCCGGTGCGAGCGGCAGGTTCGCGTTGAAGCCCCATCCCGCCCCCGCGCCGAACTCATCCGCGAAGCCTGACGTGCGCGGGAACAGAGTTTCGGGCGTCTCGTGGACCGACAGTGTCAGCACACGCGGGTCGTCGTAGAAAATCTCCTGCACCCCGTCCCCGTGGTGGGCGTCCAGGTCCACGTAGGCGACTCGCGCCGCCCCCCGGTCCAGCAAAGCATAGGCGGCCAGGGCGCAGTCGTTGACGGTGCAGAAGCCCGCCGCCCGGTCCCGCCGCGCGTGGTGCAGCCCGCCGGACGTGTTAAACGCTACCGCGTATCCTCCCTCAGAGACCAGGCGGGCGCATCCTAGAGTCCCGCCCGCGTACAGCAGCGACGCCTCCCACATGCCCGCAAACGGCGGGTTATCCAGGCTCCCGAACCCGAACCGTTTCTTGTCGGGGACGGTGTGGCCCGCACCTAGCCGCCAAAGTGCGTCCAGATAGTCGGGCGAGTGGACCCGGAGCAGATCGGATTCGGTGGCCGGGGTGGGGGCAATCAAGTCAAGCGCGGGGCCGCCGAACGCCCCGTAGGCGTCCATCAGCCGGTGCGTCATCAGGAGCCGCTTCTGCTGCAAGGGGTGAGTGTCGGAGAGGTGGTAGCCGACGTAGGCATCTGAGTAAACGAAGGCAGCGCGAGGCAATAGCGACCTCTCGTATCGGCGTCTGGAGTAGGGGCGGGGCAAGCCACGCCCCTACGGCTTCAGGCGCGGGCGCTCGCGGGTCAGGCGTAGCCTTTCGCCTTCAGATTGTTGTAAGAAAGCGTCACCGCCTCGATGGCCGGACCCTTGCAGACGTCCTGCTCGACGATCAAATACTCCACGCCGACATCGGGCGCGGCGGCGACCAGGGCGTCCAGCGGCAGCGACCCCGTCCCGACCGGGGCGAACGAGCCGTCGGCGGGGTCCATGTCCTTGAGGTGGAGCAGCGGGACGCGCCCGGTGTGCTTCTGGAGGAAGGCCACCGGGTCCAGCCCGGCTTTGAGCACCCAGTAGGCGTCCACCTCGGCCTTGACCAGCAGCGGGTCGGTGCCGTCCAGCAGGATGTCCTCGCCTAACCGGCCGTCTTCAAGGGGCAGGAACTCGAAGTCGTGGTTGTGGTAGCACAGCGTCAGGCCGCTCCGCTGCAAGGTCTCGCCCAGCCCGTTCAGCGTCTCGGCGACCTGCTTGTAGCCGTCGGCGCTCCCCCGGCGGTCGTCACCCAGGTAGGGGACGACGACGTGGCGGTTGCCCAGGGCCAGGGCCTCGTCGATCACGCGGGGCAGGTCGGATTCGAGCACGTCCAGCGCGACGTGGCTGCCGGCGACCTGGAGGTGGTTGTCGGCCAGCAGCGACGACAATTCCCGCACGGACAGGCCGCCATGCCCGGCCAGCTCCACGGCGGCGTAGCCGATCCCGGCCACCTTCTGGAGGGTGCCGGCGAAGTCCCTCTCGGCGTCGTCGCGCAGCGTGTACATCTGCAAGGCAATGGGTATCTTCGGCATATCTGAGTTTCCTTCTGTTGTCTCCCCGTCGGGGCACTGCAATGGCACCCTGTTCGCCGCCGCCCCGGCTGATTCCTCTCGCCCCCCTACGGCAGGTCCGGCCCGTCCTCCAGGCGCAGGCTGTTGCTGCCGGTGGGCAGGATGTCCCGCCACTGGCTGATCAGCTTGCGGTACTCCCAGCCGACGCGGCGAACGTTGCGGTCCAGGCCGCACAGGCCGGACAGGCTGACGTGGCCGTTGTCCTCGCGGAGGGCCGTATCCCAGTCCACCTGGTCGGTCAGGCTGTACCAGGTGAAGCCCAGCATGGGGATGCCGTCCTGGCGCAGGCGGAACAGGTTCAGCCACTGCTTCCAGAGCCAATCCCAGGACTGGTCGGGGTCGGACAAATTGGTCTCGGTGTGCATGACCGGCAGGCGGTAGCGCTCGTAATACTGCCGGGTGATGACGTAGTAGCCGAAGATCTCCCCCGACGGCGTCACGCTCCCGTCTCCGTGGACCAGGTGCTCGTTGGTGACGTAGTAGTCGGTGCCCATGACGCAGCTCGCCTTGACCTGGTTCTCTTGGAACCAGTGGTACTCGGCGCGGGTCATGCCGTGGTCCAGCAGGTACTCGTACATGACCGCGTTGACGGGCCGGCCATAGGTCAGGTCCAGCGACAGAAAGCGCTTCTCGTTCAGCACGTTGGCCTGGGCCAAAACGCCCGGATCGGCGGCGTGAAAATATTCCGACGACTCGCTCTGGATGAAGACCGCGTCGGGGCGCACCTCTAGGATCGCCCGCATCGCCATGAGATTCGCCCGGCACAGGTTGCCCAGGGCCGTCACGAAGCCCCGGTCGCTCGCCTGCCGCTCGTTCCACCAGCCGAGCTGGCCCGAGAACGTGGCGGCGACGAATATCTCGTTGACCGGCGTGTAATAGCGTACCCAGGGGAACCGCACGGCGAAGGCGCGGGCGTACTCGGCGAACAGCGCGGGCCAGTCCGGGTTGTCGAAGCCGCCCACCCAGTCGGGGACACCGAAGTGGCACAGGTCGACGATGGGCACGATGCCTGTCTGCCGCAGTGCCTCGAACGTCTCGTCGGCGAAGCCCCAGTCGTAGCGGCCAGGCCCCGTGTGCGCCGAGAAGAGCGGCGGCCCGTAGCGCAGGTGCCCGATGCCCAGGTCGCGCACCAGCGCGAAGTCCTCGCGCCAGCGCGCGTAGTGGCCGCACTTTTCCATCTCGTCCACGCGCTTTGTCCTGCCGTCCGGCAGACGGATCGTCGGGTAGCTGTTCTCGATCCCGGTGGCGAACATGAACTGACTCAAAGAAACCCTCTCGGCGCGGCCCCGTTCAGCCCAGGCCGCGCTTCTATCCTATGCTTCTATCCTATGCTGTCGTTGCTGTCGCAGGGATGTTTACAGCGGTAGACCCAGACCGCGTCGGGCAACCTCGCGTACCATCCGGCAGAGCCGCTGTGCTTCCTCTGCATCCGCCTTTGTCGCATCCTTGCCTGGATAGCGGAACTCGACGCCGTAATCATCCAGCCTCGTCAGCGCGACCCGCACCGTGCTCCATGTGGGGTGAGCCGGTAAGACCAGTGCCAACAGCGCGGGCAGGTTGTGCGTCTTCGGAAAGGCCACGTTCGCTTCCTGAATCTGCGCCTTGAGGTACTTCTCGGCGCACTGCTCCGCGAGGTAGCAGACCAGATTGTGATTAGGCTCATTCTGAGCCTGCCCCTCACGGTTCATGCTGACCCAGTCGCCTTCTGCTTTGTTAACCCACTGCTGAGTGATTGCCTGCATAGACCACTTCCCCTTTCTCAATGATCTCGCGCAGAAAGAAGTCGTTCATGTCGATGCGCTTCTGCAAATAGTCCGGGTCGCAGACAACGAGGTCGAGCGGGAAAGTAACGTCCAGGGATAGTCGGATGTCCGAGGCCCGCCCGCGCCCTTTGTCCGGCAGGGGCATGACGACGAGCAGGTCCACGTCGGAGTCCTCGGTGGGGGTTCCATAGGCGTAGGAGCCGAACAGGATGATGCGCTCGGGCTGGAACCGGCGGGCGATCTCATCACTGACTTGGTGGATTTGGGAGGGGGTGATCATCCGCTGATCTCTGCCATTTCTGCGCCTGCCCCAGGCGCTGCACCAGTTCCACGAAGTCCTTGTCTTTCGTCATCACCACGGCCCGTGCCTGCCGCGCCGCGTCAAAGATTTCCTGATCCTCGGCGTCACGGAGGCCCAGGTCGCGGACCGCAAAGGCGTCCACTAAGAACGTCTCTTCCAGCCAGCGCGCCAGTTGTGGGGGGAGTTGTGCGTCAACCCAGAGGATCATGCAGCGGCCAAGATCGGAGGCTCAAGGCGAAGTGCCGCGTAGTACAAACAGGCGCGAATGTCTTCGGCTTCCAAATCGGGAAGTTCTTCCCGAATCTCCCGTGCCGAAAGGCCGGCGGCGAACAGATCCAAGACATCCGTGACGCGAATCCGCATCCCGCGTATGCAGGGCCATCCGCCACACTGATTCGGGTTGATTGTGATGCGCGAAAGCAAGTCCATTGCGTTACCTCTGGTTGTCATCAGACCTGCGGGTGCAGGCCAGCACTTCTACACCCGCGTCTTCGGTGGGTGTCCCAGAGGCGTAGGTGCCGAACAGGATGATGCGCTCGGGCCGGAACCGGCAAGCAATCTCGTCGCTCACCTGGCGGGTTTGAGAGGGCGTAACCATGGAGACTGCGCCTCCTGCCACTGCTCAAGCCGATATGCCTGGTACTTGGCTCTCTCCAAGATGGCAGACAACGACGGGGTGAAAGGCTTGCGAGCCTCCACCGTGAGCCGGATGTCTTCGGGTTCGTAATCGTCAGCCCGCGCCGTCACCTTCAGACCCGGCCCCAACCAGAGTGTGTAGCGCTTCTCACTTCGGGAGTCGCTCTGCGCGTCGAGGAAAATCTGCTCCACAACGTCAGAAGCAAACTCCACGTCAAGAACGCATTCCAAGGCAAACAATGCGAGACGCAGGCAAGCGTTGACAGAGACAAGTTGTGGTTCCGTCGCCTGCATAGGTGAATTATACCTGCCCAAACAGAAACGGGGACGGCCTTTTGGCCGCCCCCATATGCCCACTCGCTACGCCGCCACGCCGTCCCGCTCCGCCGCCTGCATCATGAGCGGCACTTTGAGCCGCGTGACGATCTTCTCGCCGTCGCTGTCCACGACGATGGTGTCGCCGTCTGTAAACTGGCGGCGCAGGATGCCGCCGGAGATCGGGTTCTCCACCATGCGCTGGATCGTCCGCCGCAGGGGCCGGGCACCGTAGAGCGGGTCGAAGCCCGATTCAGCGATTAAGGTCTTGGCGGCGTGGGTGACTTCCAAGGACAGCTTACGGGCAGCCAGTTGCCGCTCCGTGCCTTTCAAGAGCAGGTCCACGATCTGGGTGATCTGCGGCTGGTTCAGGGCGTGGAAGACGATGGTCTCGTCGATCCTGTTCAGAAGCTCGGGGCGGAAGTGCAGCCGAAGCTCCTCCGTCACGCGGGCCTGCATCTTTTCGTACAGCGCGTCCTGCTCCAGGAGGCTCGCCCCGACCGGCATGGGCTGGATATACTGGCTGCCGATGTTCGAGGTCATGATCACCACGGTATTCTTGAAGTCTACGGTCCGGCCCGTGCTGTCGGTCAGGCGCCCGGCGTCTAAAAGCTGTAGCAGGATGTTGAAGACATCCGGGTGGGCCTTCTCGATCTCGTCCAGGAGCACGACGCGGTACGGGCGGCGGCGGACGGCCTCGGTCAACTGCCCGCCCTCGTCGTAGCCGACGTAGCCGGGCGGGGCACCGATTAGCCGGGCGACCGAATGCTTCTCCATGTACTCGGACATGTCGAGGCGTACCATCGCGTCCGGGTCGTCGAACATGAACTGCGCCAGGGCGCGGGCAAGCTCGGTCTTGCCGACGCCGGTGGGGCCGAGGAACAGGAAGGAGCCGATGGGCCTGTTCGGGTCCTTCAGGCCCGCGCGCCCGCGCCGGACGGCCTCGGAAACGGCCGCGATGGCGGCCTCCTGGCCGATGACCCTCTGGTGCAGCGTGTCTTCCATGTTCAAGAGCTTCTCGGCCTCCTCTTCGAACATGCGCGAGACGGGGATGCCGGTCATTTTGGCGATCAGCTCGGCGATGTCGTGTTCGTCCACCACGCTGTCCACGCCCGATTCGCGCGCCCAGGCGTCGCGCCGCTCGGTGAACGTGCGGCGCAGGGCGACTTCTTCGTCGCGGAAGCGCGCCGCCTTCTCGTAGTCGCGGGCATCCGCCGCCGCCCGGCCCTCGGCGACCAAACGGTCCAGGCGGTCTTCGATGTCCTTGATGTCCTGCGGCATGGACGACTTCTCGATGCGTATCTTGGACGCGGCCTCGTCAATCAGATCAATGGCCTTGTCGGGCAAAAACCTGTCGGTGACGTAGCGTGCCGAAAGCTCGGCGGCGGCGACCAAAGCCGAATCATCGATGGTGACCGTGTGGTGCGCCTCGTACCGATCTCGCAGGCCCTTGAGTATCTCGACAGTGTCCGCGACCGACGGCTCGCCGACGACGATGGGCTGGAATCGGCGCTCCAGGGCAGCGTCCTTCTCGATGTTCCTGCGGTACTCATCCGACGTGGTCGCGCCGATGCACTGCAACTCCCCGCGCGCCAGCGCGGGCTTGAGCATGTTCGACGCATCCATCGCCCCCTCGGCGGCCCCCGCGCCGACGACCGTGTGCAGCTCGTCTAGGAACAAAATCACCTGCCCGGCGGCTTTACGCACTTCGTCCATGACGCCCTTCAGCCGCTCCTCGAACTCGCCCCGGAACTTGGACCCGGCGACCAGCGCGCCCATGTCCAGGGCCAGCAGCCGCCGCCCGCGCAGGTTCTCGGGCACGTCGCCCTTGGCAATTTTCAGGGCCAGCCCCTCGGCGATGGCGGTCTTGCCCACGCCGGGGTCGCCGATCAGCACGGGGTTGTTCTTGGTGCGCCGCGAAAGAATCTGGATCGTGCGCTTGATCTCCTCGTCGCGCCCGATCACGGGGTCAATCTTGTCCTCGCGGGCGAGTTGCGTCAAATCGCGCGAGAACCGCTCCAGCATCCGGTACTTCTCTTCGGGGTTCTCGTCGGTCACGCGCGCGCTGCCCCGGACGGCCTGCAAGGCGCGGTAGAGCTTCTCCTCGTCTACGCCCTGCGCCTTGAGGATGCGGGCCGCGCCCCCCTCGCCCTCTTTGACCAGGCCCAGCAATAAATGCTCGACGCCGATGTAGCTGTCCTGGAGCCGCTGCGCCTCCTCTTTGGCGAGGTCGAAGACGCGCTTGATGCGGGGCGTGATATAGACCTGCGAACCCTGGTCGGCGTACTGCACCTTGGGGGCGCGCGCCAGGGCCTCCTCGGTCGCCTGGCTGAGGGCGCGCGTGTCGGCGTTGACGCGCAGCAAGACCTGCCCGGCCAGGCCGTCGTTCTGTTCCAGCATGGCGAGCAGCAGGTGCTCGGTATCGAGCTGGGTATGCTGGTAGCGCGCCAGTATGTCCTGGGCGGACTGCACCAGGGCGCGGGCGCGCTCGGTGAACTTCTCGAACATTTTTGTCACTCCGTCGTGGTTGTGTTAGGCCGCTAAAGAACCCACCCGGCGGGCAAGAAACCTCACCCTGCTCGTTCCTCACCCTGCTCGTTCCTCTTCATCCGGTTCATCCGGCACCGCCGCCGTCTCGCGGACGCGCGCCTCGGCCCGGCGCAACATCGCCTCCAGGCGCTCACCCGTCGCCTCGGCCTGCTGCATCTGCTCCATCAGGGCAAAGATGTAGGCGACGCCCGCGAGGTTGATGCCGATCTCCTGCGTGAAGTGCTGGATCTGCTGCAAGCGCTCGATGTCGCGGTCCGAGTAGAAGCGGTTCTTGCCGACCTTGCGCGGCTTGACCAGGCCCAGCCGGTCGTACATCCGCAGGGTCTGGGCGTGGATGGGCTTGGCTGCCCCGGCGTCCCCGGCCGGCGGCCGAGCGGCGGGCCGGACCAGTTTGGCGGCGATGCTGATGGTGTAGATCGGCTCGTCGCGGTCTTTGATGAATGCCATTGTCGTCTCCAGGAACTCCTGTCCTACGCCCCGTGCATCCTACGCCCCGTCCGGGCGCAGCTTAGACAGCTCGACCAGCAGCTCCCGCTCGCGGGGCGACAGGTCCTTGGGGACCGTCATCTTCACCTTCGCATAAAGATCGCCGCTGCCGCCGCCCTTGAGGCGCGGCATGCCCTGGCCGCCCAGGCGGAACGACTGGCCGCCCTGCGTCCCGCCGGGGATGTTCAGCGTCTTGCGGCCCGCCAGCGTCTCGACCGACGCCTGCCCGCCCAGGGCGGCGACGGTATAGGGCACGGCGAAGTCGGTCCGCAGGTCGTCGCCCGTCCGCTCGAAGCGCGCGTGGGGGCGGACCTTGACCTTCAGGAACAGGTCGCCGCCCTCCGCGCCCTGGCCGGCCAGGCGGATGCGCTGGCCGTCGGCGACGCCGGCAGGGATTTTGATGTCGGACAGCTTGCGCGGGCGGGTCACGACGCCCTCGCCCCGGCACTGGCCGCAGACCTCGGTGGCCTGGCCCGTGCCGCCGCACTGGGGGCAGGCCGAATTGCCGAACAGCCCGCGCCCGCTCTTGACCTTGCCGCTGCCGGCGCACATCGGGCAGGGCCGGCCCCGGCCCGTCGAGACCGCCCCCGCGCCGCCGCAGCGGTCGCACGTCTCGGGCAGCGAGACCGTCACGGTCTTTGTCGTGCCCTTGAAGGCGTCTTCGAGGCTGATCTCGACGGGGTAGTCTACGTCCTGCGGGGCCGAGCGCGCGGGCCGCCCCGCCGTCCGCGCGTTGAAGCCGCCGAAGCCGCCGCCGGCCTGACTCCCGCCGCCGCCGAACAAGGACGACAAAAAGTCGTCCATGTTCTGCCCGCCGCCGCCAAGGTCGAAGTCCACCGCCCCGCCCCGCCCTCCGGCCCCCGGCCCGCCGGTCCCGCCGCCGCCCTGGCTGCTGGCCTTCCACTGGTCGCCGAACTGGTCGTACTTGCCCCGCTTGTCCTCGTCGGACAGCACCTCGTAGGCTTCGCCGATGTCCTTGAACTTGTCCTCGGCGCTTTTGTCGCCGGGGTTGACGTCCGGGTGGTACTGGCGGGCCAGCTTCCGGTAGGAGGCCTTGATCTCCTTCTCGGTCGCGGTCTTCGGCAGGCCCAAAATCTTATAATAGTCTTTGTAATCCACGGCCATCGGTGCTTTTCCCCCGCAAGTGACTTCGCAGCGCTTTGAGCAGGGCGCATGAGCGTCCTGCTATCAATCTACCTAACGAAAAGTTGACGCCTATGGTTCCCACGGTGCGCGCGCAGGCAAACGGTTTAGGCAAGTGGGCAGGCGGGTAGATACCCGGCATCAGCCCCGCTCTAGGAGAGAACATTCATGGCAGACAAGAAAAACACAGACGTGGGCGGCGCGGTGCCCCTCGCCGATCAGGTCAAGGATCAGGTTAAGCAGCAGACTCAGCAGGCCGTCCAGCAGGGCCAGCAGTACGCCGGGCAGGCCGTGGGCTTGGTCAGCACCCGGCTTAAAAACGCGCTGACTCAGCAGAAAGACGCCCTGGCGACCGAAATCTCCGGGGTCGCCGAGATCCTCCAGAAGAACGGCGATGAATTCCGCAACCAGGGGGTCGGAGCCTTCGCCGGTCCGTACATCGATCAGGCGGCACAGAAGATGACCGAAGTCGGCACGACGATTCAGGGCAAGGACATCGACGAGGTCATCCGCGACGCCGAGGACTTCGCGCGCGTCCAGCCTGCCCTGTTCCTGGGTGCGGCCGCCCTGATCGGCTTCGCAGCGGCCCGGTTCCTCAAGAGCACCGGGGCATCGGCCGCGGCCTAGCCGCCCAACGGGAGAACACACATGAGCAAGAACAACAGGCCTGAGTGGCATGAACCTGCGGAAGCGGTCGTCGTGGTGGTCGAAGACCCCATCGAGGACACGATCGAGGTCGGCGTCGTGATGCTGGCGGACGGGCCTCTCGACCCCGTGCCGCTAGGCGAGGGGCCGCGCGAGATGGACGACTACGACGCGCCGCGCCATTCAGCGGGGCCGATGCCGAATCTGACAATGGATGGGATTCAGGACAAGGGAAAAGACGTGACTCAACAAGCTCAGGACGCCGCACAGGGCGTCGCGGCCAAGGCCCAGGACGCCGCCGCCAAAGTGCAGGATAAGGCGCAGGACATCGCGCAAGGGGCGGCCGGCAAGGTCCAGGACCTGACGCAAAAGGTCGCGGCGGGCACGTCCGATGCCGCGTCCACTGCCAAAGCCAAGGCCGGCGACGCCGCAGCCACGACGCAGGGCGCATTGAGCGCCTTCGGGAACGCCCTGTGGACCATCGCCCAGCGCAGCCCGCTCCAGACCCTCTCCCTGCTCGGCAGCCTGGTCTGGCTGCTGACCAACAACAGCGCCGCCGCCAAGCTGCCGCCCGTGTCGATCAACGACGCCGCCGACGACGCCGCCGAAAAGGTGGGCACCGTAGCCGGACACGTCCAGGTGGCTGCGAGCAACCTGGGCGCACAGGTGCAGGGCGGGGCGCGGCGCGGCGCGGGCTGGTTCACGACGACCCTCCAGCAGAACCCGCTGGTCATCGGTGCGATGGCCATCGTGGTCGGTGCGGGGCTGGGTCTGGCCGTCCCCGAGACCGAGTATGAGAACCACCTGCTGGGTGAGACGCGCGACAAGCTGGCCGATCAGGCCCAGGCGGCCGCGTCGGACCTGACGCACAAAGTTCAGGCCGTTGCCCAGACCGCAGCCCAAACAGCGGTCGATTCAGTGAAAGACGAGGCCAAGAACCAGGGTCTGACCGGCGACGCGGGCGCGGCCCCGGCCCCGCAGGATTCTCAGGCCCAGTCGCAGTCGTAGCCTGCGGACGGAGACAGAAGCAAGAAAAGGCCCCGGTCCATACGGACCGGGGCCTTTTCGTTTACCGGGGCAGTGGAAAGCCCCCGCCTCGCCTACCCCCGGCCTGTTGGCATCCCCACTTTGATCAGCACCGCGCCGTGGGACGGCACCGAGACGACATAGCCTCGGGGGAACCGGCCCAGGTCCTTGCGCTGCCACAGGTCGCGAACGGGCTGCGTACCCGTCAGGCCGAGCTGCGCCCACGAAACGGAAACGTCGGCTTTTTCGGAGCCGGTGTTGACCAGGCCGACGGCGTGTGTGCCGTCGAACAGCGGCCTGGCCCAGACCTGCGTGTCGTCGTCCATCGCGATCCGCCCCGCAGGCCTGCCGAGCGGGTCCTGATTGACGTCCAGCACGTCGTCGTTGGTCAGCAGGGCTTTGGTGAACGGGTCCAGCCGCGTCAGGTCGCAGCCGATCAGCAGTGGGGACGACAGCAGGCTCCACATCGAGATGTGCAAAATCTGCTCGTTCGGCTTCAGGTGCGTCGGGTGCGTGTTGCCGAAGCCGACGATGCCGACCATCAGCATGTCGGGGTCATTCCAATGCCCCGGCCCGGCGTTCTTCTCGTGTCCATCCTGCTTGGTGAAGATGCTCCGCAGGCTGCCCCAGTTGTCCTGGATGTCGTCGGTCGTGCGCCAGCAGTTGCCGTCCACGGTCGCGCCCCACTTCCAGACGTCCCCCATGCCGTACTGGCACAGGCTGTAGACGATGTCCCGGTTTGTCTTTCTGAGGTCCGCCCCCATCGCGCGGTAGGGCTTGATCTGCCGCTCCAGGCCCTCCCCGGTCGCGACATCGCCGTAGGAGCACCAGTCGTACTTGAGGTAGTCCACGCCCCAGCCGGCGTAGGTGCCGGCGTCCTGCTGCTCGTGCTGCCAGCTCCCGGTGAAGCCGCCGCAGGTCTTGGGGCCGGGCGACGAGTAGATGCCCATCCGCAGGCCCTTGCCGTGGATGTAGGCGGCCAGCGCCTTCATGTCGGGGAACTTGGCGTTGGTCTGGATGTTGCCCTGGGCGTCGCGCCCGGCCTCCCAGGTGTCGTCGATGTTGACGTACTGATACCCGTGTGCGGCCAGCCCCGCCGAAACGAGCTGGTCGGCGGCGTCGCGGACCTTCCCGGCGTCCACGGCCCCGGCCCAGACGTTCCAGGAGTTCCAGCCCATCGGCGGGGTCAGGGCCAGCGGGTGGTCACCGCCGACGACCGTGAGCGTCCGTGCCCCCGTCCCGCGCGGGCCGCGCACGGCCAGGCGCACTCGGGTCGTCCCCGGCCCGCGCAGCGCCCCCGCGATGATGCCCGTGCTCGGGTTCAGTGTCAGCCCGGCGGGCAGCCCTTTCGCCCCGTAGGTCAGCGGGCCTGCCCCGGTCGCGGAGATTCGAAATAGGAACGGGTGGCCGGGCGTCGCGCCGGTGATGCGCGGGCCGTGAATGGCCGGGACCGGCGAGTCGGGACCCATGAAGATGGGCAGGGTCGGGTCGCCGCCGCTCGTGTCTGCAAGGGTGACGGGTTGGGCGGCCGCGCCGGCAATCAGCGTCAGCCGCGCCCCGGCCCAGTCGGCGTGGTCGCTGTCGATCCCGTCGTCGCCGTCCGAGACGATCAGCGTCATCTTCCTGGCCCCGGTCAGATCGACGGACAGCGGGACCGGCGCGTCGCCCCCGCGCAGAACTTTGGTCTCGGCCTTCTTTTTGCCGTCCGCGTAGATGGAGAACCGGACCGAGGCCCGGCTGCCTTTCTTCTCGTCGTCCACCCCTACCAGGGCGTCGAAGCGCGTGGCCACGCCTTTGAGGTCTACTAAAAGGCGGCTGTTCGCGTGGGTGCCCAGCCCGTGCGGGTAGACGACGCCGCCCAGCGTCAGCGGGTTGCCGTCCACGGAGCGGCCCGCGCCGGGCGAGCCATAGTCCTGGGTGACGTTCGCCAGGTTGAGTTTATCCAGCCAGAGGGCGTTCGCCGGGGCGTTCTGGGCGGTCTGCCCGGCGGGGACGGGGAGCGCCCGTTGGGCGCGGGCGGCGAGGGGGGCGCAGAACGCCAGCGCGGCGAGGGCGGCCCCCACGAAGTGTGTCTGTGTTCGCATAGCGATACAGATACGCGGCGCGCGGTAGGGATTCCTGCCTATTTGTCTCCGACGTGCAGGCCGCACTCGCGGCCCAGGCCGAAGAAGCGCGTCTCCTCCTCGGTCATGTCCGCGCCCAGCGGGCGCGACGTTTCGACGTCGCCGATGGAGACGTAGCCCTCGAACCACAGCGGGTGGTACGGCAGGTCGTGGCGCGTCAGATACTGGTGGACGTCCTTGTTCGACCAGTCGAAGATCGGCTGGACCTTGACGCGCCCGTCCTGCACGGCCAGCGGCTCCAGCGCCGCCCGCGTGGACGACTGGGACCGGCGGACGCCGGTGATCCAGGCCCGTGCGTCCAGCGCGTCCAGCGCGCGCCGCATCGGCTCGACCTTGTTGCGGGCGTTGAAGGCGTGGATGCCGTCCGCCCCCTGTTCCCACTCGTTCCCGTAGCGCGCCTCCTGCCAGGCGCGGCTTTCGCGCGCCCCATATACCTTGAGGTTCAGCCCCAGCCGGGCCGTCAGCGCGTCGGCGAAGCGGTAGGTTTCGGGAAACAAGTGCTGCGTGTCTAAAAGCACGACCGGGATGTCCGGCCACTGCTGCGTGACCATGTGGAGCAGCACGGCGGACTGCGCGCCGAAGGACGACGACAGGACGATCCGGGGCGCATAGCGTTCCAGGGCGTAGGCGACGCGCGCGGGGGCGTCTTGGGCGGCCAGCCGCGCGTTGGCGTCGGTCAGTTCCCCGGCCCTTATCTCCATCGGCGCTTCTTTCTCGGCGGTCATTAAAAGCGCGGCTCCTTTGCCCTCAGCAAGTAGATACGAGATCAGTGCCCACAAAAACTTTTGTGCACACCCCGTCAACGCGCGGCGGGCGGGGCCGGGTTCCCGAACCAGGCGCGGCAGTCGGCGTCGGAGACGGACTTGACCCGGACGAACTGCGGCACGGGGACGGGGTCGCCTGCGGGCGTCCACTCGATCCCGCGCGGGCCGCTGACGTCGCGCACGGTCAGGGCGATCCGCCCACCCGCGTCGCCAGGCGTCCAGGGGGCGCATCCCAGCACCTCCTGGCCGTCGCGCAGGCCGGCCCAGAAGGCGCGGCTTTTGGGTTTGACCCCACTGACGACCCGCGCATCCAGCGTCGCCCGCGCGTCGAAGCCGGCTTCGAATGGGGCGACCCCCACCGTCCGCAGCGCCCACCCCGGCCCCAGCGCGCCCGGCTCGGGGGACAGCGTCCCGCCCCCATCGACGACCCGCCGCACGTCGCCCGATGGGTTCGCCTGGGGGGCGTACTTGCTGACGGCCCCGGCGACGTCCGGGGCCGTGACCGGCGCGTCACCCGCCCGCGCCAGGCGGCGCAGGTCCCGCATCGCGTCGTCCAGCGAAAAGCGCCCCCCCGTGGCGGCGCGTATCTGCACGTTCCAGCGCGCGGCCAAAAGCATCCCCTGCTGGTAGGGCAGCCGGGACAGGTCCGAGCCGGCATAAAACCCGCGCGCGGCCTCGTCGCCGGGCCGGTTGCGGGCGGGCGACTGGGCGTACTCGCGCACGACACGGTTGACGTCGCGCGCGTACTCGTCGGTCGAGATCAGGCCCGCCCGCAGGAGCAGCAGGCGCGCGTAATAGTCCGTGAACCCCTCGCTGAACCAGTAGAGCCTGTCGCTGCGGATTTCGCCCGCGTTCCACGTATGGAACAGCTCGTGCGCCAGCACGTATTTCAGCCCGAAGTCCAGCGCCCGGCCCTTGCCCCCGAACAGCAGGACCGAGTGCGTCAGCTCCACGCCCCCGTCGCCGTCCGCCGCGCCGCCCCCATTCCCCGCAGTCTCGGTCGGGATCCGGGCGACGAGAAAGTAGGGGAAGTCGCGGTCGTCCCAGAACTCGCGCTGGGCGGCAACGATGCGGGCCGTCAGGGCCGCCAGAGCGTCGTCCGAGCTTTTCCACTTCCCGCGCAGCGCGAGCGTGACCGGCTGACCCGCCGCCCGCACCGTGCAGAGGCGGTAGTCGCCTGCCAGATAAGCTGACGCGAGGAACTGCTCCAGCGTCCCCGTGAACGCCTGGTCGGTCTGACCCGCCCCGAAGCTGTCGCAGAACGTCCAACCCGCAGGCAACGTCCAGCGCAGGGACACGGACACCGTTTTGCCGAACTGGGACGGGTACGCCCAGAGCGCAGTCCCGATGCCGTGGAACTCCCCCGCCGCGAGCGCGGGCCGGAAGTACGCGCCGGGCTGCCCCGACATAGCTTGGGGGTCAGGGGCGATCTCGTAGGACACCCGCACGTCCCGGCCTGCGGGGAACGTGACCGCCTTGACGTCGGGCTGGTCGGTGTCGGCGAGGGCCGCGCCGGGCGACACGGCTCGCAGGCTGCGGACGTTCTGGTAGAGCTGCCGCTGCCCCGAGAAGTGGCTCGGCAGGTAGAGCTTGGTGCGGCCCGCGTCGCCGCCGGGGAATGACAGCTCCACGGCCAGCCGCATCTCGCCTCCGACGCGGACGAGCGAGGCCGCATAGGCCAGCCGGCCCGGCGCGTCGTCCGCCGCTTTGGCGGACAGGCAGCCGGGGCCGAGAAGAAGCAGCGCGCAGGCGAACACGGCTTTCATAGACGGTCCTCGCTCTTTCTGCCCGTTGTCCGTCTTGCGGGCTACTCGTCCAGCGTCCCGAAGGGCAGGCCGGCGGGCATGGGGGCGGGGCGCGCGTAAGGCGCGTCCGGCGCGTGCGCCCGGCCCGTCCGCGACGAGTCCAAGAATCCCTGCATGGCGTCCAGCACGGCGTAGGCCTGCTCGCCGCCGGCCCGGTGCGCCCGGCCCGAGCGGAGGGCCTGGGCCATGTCGGCGACGCCCACCATGCGCCCGTAGCCGGTGGGAGACGTGAACGGCACGTCCTCGAAGCCGCCCGCGGTGGCGACCTGGACGCGCCCGTCGAAGCCGTTGGGATCGGGGACTTTCAGCGTCCCCTCCGCCCCGTAGATGGTGATCGGGAACTCCGCGTCGTACTGGGCGTGGCGGGTGGCGAAGCTGGTGATGATCGTCCCAACCGCGCCCCCGTCAAACTCCATCGTCCCGGCGATATGGTCCGGCGTCGTCACCGTGATGCGCTGGCCGTGCTTCGGCGCGCTGGTGATGACGCGCTCGGGGATGGCGACCGAGGCCGCGCCCGCGAGCCGCGTGATCGGCCCGAGCAGGTTCATCAGGGCGGTCAGGTAGTACGGCCCCATGTCGAACATCGGCCCGCCGCCGGGCTGGTAATAGAACTCGGGGCTGGGGTGCCAGGACTCGTGCCCGCGCCCCATCATGAACGCCGTGAAGGCGACGGGCCGGCCGATCCCGCCGCCGTCGATCACCTTGCGCGCCGTCTGGACTCCCGCGCCTAAAAACGTATCCGGCGCGCAGCCGACGCGCAGATTTTTGGCCCGCGCCGCATCCAGCACTTTTCGCCCCTCGTCCCGGTCCAGGGCGAGCGGCTTCTCGCAGTAGGTGTGCTTGCCCTGGGCGATGGCCTGCAAGGCGACCGGCACGTGCGCCTGCGGGACGGTCAGGTTCAGGACGATCTCGATGTCGGGATGGGCCAAAAGCTCGTCCACGGTCAGTACGGAGGGGACGCCGTACTTGTCAGCCTGCGCCTGGGCCTTGTCCCGGTCCAGGTCAGCGAGCGCGATGACATCGAGGATGGGGAACACAGGGGCGTGGCCGAGGTACGCGCCGCTGATGCTGCCGCAGCCGATCACGCCGACTTTGACGGCTTCCGGGGGGACGATTCGGGTCATGGACGGAGGTCCTTGCTGATCTTGATACCCCCCTAGTTCGCCGCCTCGCCCCCGATTCCTGCGCGGCGCTGTGGAAAGGTCAGCGGGAGGGGGGCAGCGTCAGGTCGGCGATCACGGGGCAGTGGTCCGAGCCGACGCGGTTGCCCACCCAGCAGCCCCCGAAACCCCATTCGCGGCTCGCCAGGATGTGGTCGATGCGGACGTAGGGCTGGCCGGCGCGCGTGAAGGCCCCGTAGGTGTAGCCGTAGCCGTAGCCGCCCTCGGCGAAGGCGTCCCGCAGGCCCGCCCCGAACAGGCGGCGGCAGACCAAAGACTGCATCGGCGCGTTCAGGTCGCCCGTCACCAGGGTCGGCCCCGACTCTGAGGCCACGTAGCCTTCCAGCCGCTCCGCCTCGAACAGCCGCTGGGCGGCGTTGCCCGCCATTCCCTCCGTTTGCCCCCCGCGCACTGCGGTCAGGCCGCCGCGTGGCGAGAGCAGGTGGACGTCGTAGACGGTCACGGCCCGCCCCCCGACCTGGAGCGTGTAGCGGACGCACAGATGGTTCGCGCCCGCATACGAGATGTCCAGGGGCTGGAGCGGGATCAGGGGCAGCCGGCTGGCGACGAGGTACTGGCCGCTGGTCCGCACGTTCCAGCCCGCCAGCGCCTGGCCGACCATGCCCAGCATGACGCCCCCCGAGTCCTGCATCTGGATCAGGTCGGGGTGGAAGGCCGCAATGTCGCGGACCGCCCCCGCCCCGCCGTCGCGGCTCGTCCACTTGATGTTGTACGTCATCACCCGTAGGTGCGCCCCCCCGCCCGTGCCGGCGGGCCGGGCGTCCGGCGACGCGGGCAGGCCCCAGTGTCCACACAGGCCCATGACCGGCCCCAGCACCCACGCCAGCGCCAGCAGCGGCACCCAGGCCCACCGCCGGGCGAGCCACACTGTCAGCGGCAGGATCACCGCCCCCGGCAGCGCCCAGACCCACTGCGGCAGGTAGAGGTTCAGGCTGCCCAGCCACCACCGCTCCGGCCCCAAGGCGTCCGAGACCGCCAAAGCCAGCAGTGCCAGCAAATAAGCGAGATTCAGCAGCGCGAGCGCCGGCGGAGGCTTACGGACGGCCCGCCACTGCGGCCTGGGAGCCGTGGCAGGCCGGTCCTCGGACGTGACGCCGGGCAGGAGGGCCTGGCAGTGGCTGCACCGGTACTCGCCGTTCGGGCGCAGCGTGTCCGGCAGGCGATTTCGGCGCTGGCAGCGGGGGCAGGGGATGATCATGGATTGGGAGGCACGTCTCAGGAGGCCTTCACGCGAACACCAGCCGGCGGCTCTTCGGCTCCGGCACCGCGTCGCTGAACTCTCGTGCCGCGTCCACCCAGAGCTGGAGTGCCTTCTTGGCTTGAGTCAGCGCGTTCTGTTGAGTGTCCCTGTGCGCCATGCATCCCGGTAGTTCCGGCACTTCCGCCACGAAAACCTGGTCTATTTGGCTCCAAAATAACGATCTCGTATTCCTGCATTGAGCGAGCGATTTAGTTGAAATAACTTGACTTTTTCATAACTATTGCCTATAATACCTGTGGAGGCTTTGAGGCGCGCAAGCGTCGCATTGCCTTTTTCTATTTTTCACACCTCTTTATCCTCTTTCGAGCGTAGGTCTGTGATGACCGCGAAACTCCATATCGTGTAATCCGTTCTCCCCTCTACCTCCCGCTCCGCCCGATACCTGAGCCGCATCACTTGTTCCGCAAGATCGGCTAACTCTGCCCGTACTGGCTGCTTCATTCCGCCCACCCGGATGCTCCAGGAAACAACGTAAGCGACAAGGTCCGCCAGTTGTATCCCTGTCGTGAGGTCGCTGTGGACAAAGAACGGCTCTGGAATGATCTGCCCCGCCCGCTGTCTCCCCCTCGCGGTGAACTTAAAGTAGCGGTCCATCTGGCTCAACAGCAAATGGCTTTGGCTCTTTTCGAGTTCGTCAAAGACAATCACCCCGGATGGCGCTGCTTCTTTGTCTTCCAGAAAGTAGTAAAACCGTTCAAACAGATAGGCATAATCTTTGCGTAGATGGTCTGGGCTTGGGCGCGGGGAGTCTTTGTCCACGATGCTGGCGAAGGCCCGGCATCGGTATCGGGCACAAATGTCCAGTACGTCCGTGGCATAAGCCAGTTTCGCCTGAGCCAGCGCGGCGAGTTCAGCGCGTCCTGCGGTCTCTCCTGCTTCTAAAGCGGACTTGGCGAGCTGGCGGCGTTCCTCTGCCGGAAACAGCGGAACACCTGCTGCCAACTTATATGTCTTGGTCTTGAGCAGCTTTTTCGCTTTTAGTTCGCGTTCGCTCGCGCTGTACCGTATGCCGAAGTGCCTGACCTCCGCCTCCTGTAAGCTTTGCACCAGGTTCCACAGGTCCCGATCCTCGACGGCCATACCTGCCAGCACTTCACACGGCGACTCGCGGTGATCTTGCCCGCTTTCATCCACAAATAGGAAATACGCCATGTTTGACCTTTTTAGCCTGGAAAGTACCGTTCCGCTAGGTACGCGATGTATTTCTCCTCAACAGCCGGATCGCTCTGCATCTTCATGAAAAGCTCTTGATACGTCATCACGCGGAAATCTATTTCGCCGTTCAAGCGCAGCATAAATGTCTCGACCTCGGCACGATATTCTGCCGCACATTCTGCCGCATATCTGGAAGCATAACCATAACCGCTTGTACAATCGTACCAGAGGTATAGGAACGTGAAATCTTTCCCGAACGTGTTCGCTAACCCTAAAATGTGCTTCAGCAACTGCGGCACGTTCAACTTGCGGAACTCCTCCTGGTCCGCGTTTATCCTTCTTGCTAAAGCATCACACCTGCTCAACCCATACTTTCCCCAGAGTTCGCCACTGTTGGGGAAATATGACTTTGTAGAGATGTTATTGTTAGAGTACCTTTCATCATGTCCAAGAAATGTTGACTCGATCAAGAACGGCTTCGAGGTGTTTCCGAAAAGAACTACATCAAATTGAGGCGTATTGTCCCGGATGCCGGTTGGGTAAATCTGCCTAAATTGCATCTGCTTTATTGAAAGCGGTGCGCCAAGCGCGGTGGTAAGCGTTTCCAGCGACCGACCTAACAATAGCTGACTGCGCCAGTAGTCAAAGATGTTACACAAAAATGCGGAAGAAGAAAAAAACGACTGCATTCGAGCAGGTCTATCCGTGCCTACGAGTTCATCCCCGTTGCCAGCGGCAAACTCCGCTCTTGTCTGTGCATTGAGCGGCTGGAAAAGGTTTTCTTCTAAAGTGGGCGTATAGAATCTTACGTTAGGCTTAATGCCGCGCGTCACGGCCCATTTTCGCTGTTGAGTGGTGATCACATGCCACGGTGTTATCATGAGTGTCCTTTTCGAGCTTCAGGTATTCTTAACCCAAGTTGCTGTCCACCTTGCGGATCACGACATCGGCAGAGCCGGGGCAACCTATTGCCTGGCTTTTGAAACGGAACTTTGGTTAGAAATACCTTTCAGCTAAATAGGCAACATAACCACCACCTGTAGTTATGGTAATCCCCCTGAAAAGCTCTTGATAGGTCATCACACGAAAATCTATCTCGCCGTTCAAGCGCAGCATAAACGTCTCGACCTCGGCACGATGTTCCGCCGCCTCTGAAGAAGGATAGTCGTACCAGAGGTAGAGGAGCGTGAAGTCTTTCTGAAACTTCTTCGCTAGCCCTAAAGTGTGCTTCAACAACTGTGGTGCGTCCAGCCGGAAGAATTCTATTCGATTGTGGCTGATGTCCTTTGCTAAAGCCTCGCAGTAAGGGAGATGCCGTTCCTCCCAAAGTCTTACGCTGTCCGGGAAGTATGGCGAAGGCATTGAATTTTTTGAGATTGCCTTAGCAATATTGCCAGGGCCATAAGGTTCAGTGAATTTTGACTCAATCAAGAATGGCTTTGTGGTATCTCCGAGAAGTGCAACATCAAGATGAGGCGCAGTGCCTCCGAGGCCGGTTGGGTAGGTTTGCTCAAATCGCATCTGCTTAATTGCGTCAGGTGCGCCGAGAGCAGTGGTTAGCGCTGACAGTGACTGACCGAGCAACAACTGGCTGCGCCAGTAGTCGAATACGTTACAGACAAGCGCGGAAGAAGAATGAAGCGCCTGCATTTTACCAGGCTGTGTTACGCTCCCCATTTCGTTTCCACGCCCTGAACTGAAGTCCGCCTGTGTCCCTGCTGTCAGCGGCCGAAACAGGTTTTCTTCCACTGTCTGTGTGTAACCTTTGGCATCGAATGGAACGCCGCAACCGGTCGCCCATTTTTTCTGTTGGTCATAAATTGCTTGTTTTGCTATAATCATGATCTGTTTCTTCTCCAATGTCTGTTCTTATTCCTGCTCTACTCTCCACAAAGCTACGAAAGCGGAAATGGAAATTTGTTGTTATATTTTCTCCCCCACCGGGAACAATGCCCGTAGATGTTTTGTTAGGAAACTTGACAGCGCCACGCTCAAGGGATATAATAGGCGGCGTCAGATTTCGACAGCAATCAACACGTTATACACACCGATAAAGGGGCACCACAGACCATGGCTAAGACAGTAGGCATCGACCTCGGGACTACCAACTCGTGCGTCGCCGTCCTTGAAGGCGGCGAGCCGACCGTGATCGCGAACGCCGAGGGGGCGCGCACCACGCCCTCGGTCGTCGGCTTCACCAAGACCGGCGAGCGGCTCGTCGGCAGCGCCGCCAAGCGCCAGGCGGTCGTCAACCCCGACCGCACCGTCATCTCCATCAAGCGCAAGATGGGCACCAGCGACAAGGTCACCATCGACGGGACCTCGTACTCGCCGGAGCAGATCTCGGCGATGATTCTCCAGAAGCTCAAGACCGACGCCGAGGCGTACTTGGGCGAGAAGGTGGACAAGGCCGTGATCACGGTCCCGGCCTACTTCAACGACGCCCAGCGCAATGCCACCAAGGACGCCGGGCGCATCGCGGGTCTGGAGGTGCTGCGGATCATCAACGAGCCGACGGCGGCGTCGCTCGCTTACGGGCTGGATAAGAAGAAGAACGAGACCATTCTCGTCTACGACCTAGGCGGCGGCACCTTCGACGTCTCGGTGCTCGACGTCGGCGACGGCGTCTTCGAGGTGCGCTCGACGGCGGGCGACACGCGGCTGGGCGGCGACGACTTCGACCAGGCGATTGTGGAGTACGTGGCCGACGAGTTCAAGAAGGACCAGGGCATCGACCTGCGTAAGGACAAGCAGGCCATGCAGCGGATGCGCGAGGCAGCCGAAAAGGCCAAGATCGAGTTGAGTAACGTCGTCCAGACCACGATCAACCTGCCGTTCATCACCGCCGACGCCGAGGGGCCGAAGCACCTGGACGTGCCGCTGTCGCGCGCCAAGTTCGACGAGCTGACCCGGACCCTGGTGCAGCGCACCGAGGAGCCGTTCAAGCGCGCCCTGGCCGACGCCGGCATCGAGGCCAAGGACGTGGACGAGATCATTTTGGTCGGCGGCTCGACCCGCATCCCGTCCGTGCAGGACCTGGTCAAGCGGCTGGGCGGCGGCAAGGAGCCGAACCGCTCGGTCAACCCCGACGAGGTCGTCGCCATCGGTGCGGCCATCCAGGCGGGCGTGTTGGGCGGCGAGGTCAAGGACGTGGTCCTGCTTGACGTCACGCCGCTCTCGCTGGGCATCCAGACTTTGGGCGACACCTTCACCAAGCTGATCGAGCGGAACACGACGATCCCGACGCGCAAGTCCGAGGTCTTCTCGACGGCCGCCGACGGCCAAACGGCGGTCGATGTCGTCGTGTACCAGGGCGAGCGGGCGATGGCGTCGCAGAACAAGCTGCTGTCCCGCTTCCAGCTCATGGGCATCCCGCCCGCCCCACGCGGCGTCCCGCAGGTCGAGGTCACGTTCGACATCGACGCCAACGGCATCGTCAACGTCTCCGCCAAGGACCGGGCGACCAACAAGGAGCAGCGGATCACCATCTCCGGTGCCGGCACACTGAACAAGGACGAAGTGGATCGCATGGTGCGCGACGCCGAGGCGCACGCGGGCGAGGATGCTGCCCTGCGCGAGAAGGCCGAGGCCCGCAACCAGGCCGACCAGATGGTCTACTCGACGGAGCGACTGATCAAGGACCTGGGCGACAAGCTGCCCGAATCGGAGAAAGCCAGCGTCGAGGGTGCCCTGGCCGAAGTCAAGTCCGCGCTTGAGGGCGATGACACCGCCCGGCTGAAAGACAAGACGGAGGCGTTGCAGCAGGCGTCCTACAAGTTGAGCGAAATCCTCTACCAGCAGGCCGACGGCGGCGGCACGGCGGGCGGCAACGGTCACCAGCCCGGTGCCGAGACCGAGGGTGCCGAGGAAGCCGCCAAGCCCCAGGACGACGTCATCGACGCCGAGTTCAAGAGCGAATAAGCGGGGAGGTGGTGCGCGCGGCCTCAGCCACGGGCTGAAACTCACGGCTGAGGCCTACGCAAAAGGCCCAGTCAAAGACCAAAGCGGCCTAGGACACCGTCCTGGGCCGCTTCTTTATGCCGGTGCCTTAAAGGCCGAAGCCGCTGTGATACCCATTACTCCACTTGCGCGCCCCGCAGCGCGGGCACCTGACGAAGGAGTAGCGCAGCTTCACGGCGTACCCGGTGAACCACAGCGGGAATATCAGCAGTAGCCAGCCGGCCCCCAGCAGCGCCAGGCGCGGCCAGTCGTGGGGGAGCGAATGCGCTCTCAGCGTGTGCCTGACGGCGAACGCCAGCGCCTCCAAGCTGAACAGGGTGACCGCCAAGCTGAACAAACAGCCGAGGCCGCAGCTCGCCGTCGGCTCGCCCTTCACATAACCGCATTTCTGGCACTTGACCTGCATGAGCGAGGCGGCCTTTTCTCTACCGCTCTAGGCGATTCGGCGACGTGCTCTGCCAAAGCGGGAAGCGGCATGAGGCACCTCCAGGGGGCGTGATGTCTGGATTATACCACCGATCAAAGAAGACGATCAAAGAAAGCGCCCGGCCCCTCACTGGGGCCGGGCGCTCTTTGCTGTACGCTCCTGCGGGCGGGCGCTTAGTACGGGCCGAAGGTGTTCTGGGTAAAGCTGCCGTCGGCGGTGCTGTAGTTCCACAGGGACAGCCGCCCGTCGGCGTTGTCCCACAGGACGTGCGTGGCGTTGTCCGGGCCGGCGGACACGGCCTGAGCGGTCCAGCCGGGGTAGGGGCCGAACGTGTACTGGGTGAACGTGCCCGCGCTGTTGTCCAGGCTCCACAGGCTCATCCGCCCGTCGGCGTTGTCCCACAAAACGCGCACCCTGCTGTCCGGCCCGTCGGCGACGGACCTTGCGGCCCAATCGGGGTACGGCCCGTAGGTGTTCTGGGTGAAGCTGCCGTCGGCGGTGCTGTAGTTCCACAGAGACATACGCCCGTCGGCGTTGTCCCACAAAACGTGCGTGGTGTTGTCCGCGCCGACGCTGACGGCCCGTGCGGTCCAGCCGGCGTAGGGGCCGAACGTGTGCTGGGTGAAGCCGCCATCGGGACTGACGGCCCACAAGGAGAGCCGGCCGTCGGTGTGCGCCCAGAGGACGCGGGGGGCGTTGTCGGGTCCGACCGCTAGGGCGGTCGCGGCCCATCCCGTGTAGGGGCCGTACTCTCGGTGGGTAAAGCCGCCCCGCCCGTCCAGCGTCCACAGCGCGGCCTGATCCTGCGGGCCGGTCCACAGCAGGTGCGCCAGCCCGTTCGGTCCGGCCGCGACCGAGGTCGCCTTCCATCCGGGGTAGGGGCCGTAGTTGTGGAAGGCAAAGCCGCCCGCCGACTCGGCGCTCCAGACCGAGGCGGTCCCGTCGGCGTTGCCCCACAACACGGGCGTTTTGCCGTCGGTGCTGGCGCTCAACGCCCTGGCCCCCCATCCGGGCGGCACAGGCTCGCCGCCCAGCGCGACGCTGCTCAGGTCCACGGCGGTGGAGGAGCTGCCCCAGACGGCCCGGTCGGCCCAGACGCTGCTGCCCCAGACGGCACGGCTTGAGGCGATGGCGTTGCTGCCCCAGACGGCCCGGTCGGCGGAGACGCCGCCCGACCCCCAGACGGCGCGGCTGCCCCAGACGGCCCGTAGATCGGTGACGCCCGTACCCCACAGGCTGCTGCCCCAGACCGCCCGGTCCATGGCGATGGACACGGTGCCATCGGCGCTCTGGGCCAGGGCCGGGCTGACCGCCGGCCCCTGGGCGACGACCGTGCTCTGGAGGGCGGCGGGGATGTCTAGATACCCTGCGCCGTAAGCCAGCGGGTCCGTAGTGCCGTCGGGGGCCGTCCACTTGTCGGCGGAGAGCATGAGCCGCGCCTTGACGGTGTCGGGGGTGAGGGTTGGGTTGGCCTGGAGGAGGAGGGCGGCGGCCCCGGCGACCACCGGTGACGCCATCGACGTCCCCGAGAGCGAGAAATACATGCTGGACGGCGCGGTCACGTTGGTGTGCATGTAGCTGGACAGAGGCACCTGATTGGTGACGTCAAAGTGGGTGCTCAGATAATCGAGGCTGGCTTCCAGGGAGATGACCTTGTTGCCGGGGGCGACGAGGTCGGGCTTCATGACCAGGTCCAGGCGGGACGGGCCGCGGCCCGAGTAAGTCGCGATGCGGTCGTGGGTGCGGTCACCGGCGTGGGCCGGGTCCTGCTTCATGGCCCCGACGGTGAGGGCATAAGGGTCATCGCCCGGCGAGTTGATGCTGCCGTAGGCCGTGCCCCAGCCCTCGTTGTCCAGCCCGGCGGTGTTGGCGGCGTTCAGGCGCCCGCTGTTGCCCGCCGCGCAGACGACGACGATGCCGGCGCGGTAGGCGGCTTCGACGGCCTGGCAGAGCGGGTCCGTGGTGTAGGACTCGCCCACGGGGTGGCCGAGCGAGAGGTTGACGACGCGGATGTTGTACTGGCCCCGGTTGGCGACGACCCACTGCAAGCCGGCGATCACGGTGCTGACGTCGGACTGGCCGTTCTGGTCGAGCACACGCACGTCCACGAGGCTGACGCCGGGGGCGACGCCGGAGAAGGTGTGGAAGAAGCGCTTGCCCGTCGAGGCCCGCCCGCTGCCGGCGACGATGCCCGCCACGTGCGTCCCGTGTCCGCACAGGTCATAGACGGTCTGCACTCCCTCTTGTGCCTTCCCCTTGTCGTCCCGGTAGCCGGTCGTCGTGTAGGGCGTCCCCGTCATGTCCTGGTGGACCAGGATGTCGGAGCCGCTGGAGGCGTCGTCCTCGTGGTCGCCCTTCACGGCGGGGACATTTAGGTCCTCGTGCTCGGCGACGCCGCTGTCCAGAACGGCGACGGTGACGCCCGCCCCGGTCAGGCCGTACTGCTGCTGCGCCGCGCCCGCCTCGCTCGATCCGACCGTGAACTCATCGCACTTGGCGACCGGCGTATCCGGCGAGACGTGGGCGACGAAGGGCAGGGCGGCCAGCCGGTTCAGCGCGCGGCGCGGCACGTCCAGGGCGGCGGCCCGGATCAGGGGCAGGCGGCGATAGGGCGAGGCGTGCAACGCGCGGAGAGTGGCCCATTGGCCCGGAGAAGGCTCCCGCGTGAACCGGACAATGACGCGCGCCCATCCCGCTGCCGCTGCGGCGCGGGGGGGAGGGGCGATGCGGGCGGGCGCGGCCCCGCCGGGCGCGGCGGCCAGGCCGCCCACGAGCATCATGCCCAGGGCCACCGGGGCGTACTTGAAGCAGCGGGATAGAGTGTCTTTCATGATAGGTTACTTGGCCTTCTTGTTTCTTAAGCGGGCGTCTGCCCCGTGCCTGATTATGCCGCTCCCGCCCCGCTTCTTTCCTGTCAGCAGTACGGGAAAAGTCAACGGCGCGGGAAAAGGCCCGGCCAAGGTTAACGTCAGGTAACAAACCCGCATATCAGTAGACACCCCTTGCGTGAGCGCCTACAATAGGCATTCTGCCTCGGGCGGGCCTGAAAAGAGACTTAATGAACGGCTGAAGAGGGGCTGAAGAGGGAACCGTTTCCGTCCGAGAATAGTCCCACACAAAGGAAGAGCGGCGCGGCAAAGGAAAAGAAACTAATCTGCACAAGGGTTGTCTTATGGGCAGGCAGGGAACCCGGCCTGTCCGGGCACTGTTAAGCCGCCGCACTCTCGAGGTATTTTCACCATGAACACCGTCGTTCCGCCGGAAAATCAGGCCGTCTACACCGCATCAGGCGTCATGGACGCCATCCCGCACGTCGTGCGCGAGTTCGGGGTGGAGGCGCGCAAACCCGGCAAGTCCTGGGAGGCCGCCTTCAACGGCCCGATCCAGTCCTGGCCCGATGCCGACACCGCCTCCACCCGCTACGGCGTCACCGTGCGCCTCTCGC
>JAABUP010000251.1_pt1 | contig 119080 bp, 123 predicted proteins | sample 5559201 | NCBI WGS metagenome assembly JAABUP01 (sample SAMN10711887, study PRJNA513373) | rock metagenome | isolation source: Antarctica rocks | place: Antarctica | reverse complement strand
GAGGTGGCTGGGGTAGGGGTAGTCAGATGATGCTGTAAGTAGGGGTGGTAGGAAGTTACTGAGGGGGGATGTGATGGGTTGGGTTGGGGTGGAGGGGGAGGAGAGGAGTTGGGAAGGGGGAGGTGGAAGGGGTTGGGGGAGAGGAGGTGGGGGAGGGGAGGTGGGAGGGGGGTGTGCTGGTTTAAGATGGGAGATGGAGACCATTTTTATGAAGAGCATGTGTGGGAACTAGGGTGGTGGTGGTAGTGTTGGTGGTGGGGGTGGGGAGGGGATATGGGCTGGTAGTGCTTGTGTTTATACTCAATATATGTGTGAGAGGAGCTGTGAGTGTTTTTATACTTGTGTCCGATCAAGGGAGAGGGAGGGTGTGAGAGATAGGTGGTGGATGAATAGAGAATATATACATGTCCTTCACCGCTATGCGTAAACGAAACCTAACAGCAACCCCCAAATAAAGAATTCTTCCTTGACTACGGTAGAATATCAAATAGAAAGTGAACGAAGGAGTAGGATAGAACAGACGGAATTTGTCAATACAAGAGATGGACCGCTGTAGAAAGATATATCTGATCTTCTATTATCTAGTTTAGGAATAGATATAGGTATGAGTGAGCTGCATTCAGGTACAGGGAACTTGATAGATAGATACTAGGTAATGAACAAAACATCCTCTTGAATAGCTAGACACTATCGCTGGTAGAAAAGCTGTTGGATATCAGTATCAGCCCTATATGCTTGGCATGGACTACAAATAGCCAACGTGTCCATAGCTAGACAATCAACCGTTCCATCAACTATTCATCAAAAGCCACGTCCTATAGCCCATGTGCCCATGTCGTGGCAAGTCTGGCATCCGTCATTTCTTGGCAAGAACCATCAAATTTCTGACTATGGAATTACCTCTTCCAACATCGCATTTCACGATAAAGATACATGTTACATAGCCTATAAGCGTACCTAGATCTTAGTACCCTTCATTATCGACGTTAATCCTAAACGGAGTTGACAGAAAGCTCTTAATATGAACGATAAGCACAGTATGTAGAGGGAGGGGGTTGAGTGCGTGAAATTGATATCCAGTTAGATAACACGGATAGGCCGTTTTTGGGGGGATGAGCCCGGTTATATAATTTGAGGAGGTATGTGATAGGTACTATTCAGATCTGGAGACTCTGAGATCCTTCAGGATATTCTGGGGGTATGAGGCCAACGCGATGGATGTGGGTGCTCGGTCCTACTGTTCATTCATCCATTGTACAAGTGCTAGTTAGTAGATAGTGCACTGCTCCATTTGAATAGATAGGTAGGTCTCCTTCGAAGCCTATCACGTGTTGATATCACCAACATGTTCATCCAATCGGTCACTGGTATTCTAGAACGCAAGAGCTTCAGTCCCTGACGTTCAATCTGGCTCTTGTACTCCATACCAATAGAATGAGTCCACAAGGCCGTACCCTGTTCTCCAACTCATACTTTCGCCATGTCGTGAACAACTCTCGGGCTCTTCTGAAAGTATTCTAAGCAAGACTGACGTCTCCTGCTTGCTACCCTACCCTACCCTAACCTACCTTATCACCAATCGATCGATCGTGATCAAACCTCTAACCACTTGCTATTCCAAGGTGGAGCGTGCTCAAGATAAACTGCAGCAACACGCTCCCTCAGATATCGCAGCATCACTCTCCGTCATGGAAAAAACCTACAAGGCTACCCATTCCACCTGCATACCCTACCCTTTCCCCCTTTCCCTCCAAAAACCACACCACCCTAACCCAATCCGAACAATCCCCAACCCATCTGTCATCCGTCGCAAACCCGGGTGCCTCACCGCACTCTGCAAGGTCGGTAACTAGTACTAACTAGGGGGCCGGGAAAGGCGCCGAGATTTATCGTACTAGTATTGTGCCTTAAGTTAACGCTGCATGCAGATGTCCGTGCCGTCCGGTGGCTGTCTGGCGAGTTTTTGAGTGGAGGGATGCATGCGTGCGTGCGTCTTGCCTGCACACTCTACTACATAAGGTAAGGTAACGCCTCGAATCTCACAACGCTAACCCCATCCGAATTTTCCCAACATCATTGTCGTGCGTCGCGCGCGTCCTCCATATTTGTCGTGTTGCATTGCATTGCATACCCAGTCCACACATGGAGACTAACCCCCATCCGCTCCCCACCTCTAAATACTTTAATCTCAATCTCACTCACAGCTGTCGTCCGTCGCGCCCAAATCCATCGACCACCATAAAACACTAAACCTCATCCGGAATATCCAACTCATCTGTCGTCCGTCGTGCGCCCTCCGCTACCTCCTTCTCCAAAACGCACTAACCCCACCCCCCCGCAATAACCAATCAAACCTCCGCCCATCCGGCCCCCAACCACCCTATCCCAATCGCTCCTTCTCTGCCCGCCTTGCCAAGCCTCACTAATGTACTTTACCTTACTCATGAGCGGCTGGTTACATCATAGCATATGATAGTAGTGGTGGATGTGAGACAGGGATGGTGCGCCACCGACGACATGTGGTGGTGCTGAAACGTCGCATGGGAGCGCTAGTGGAGTTGGTGGAGAAGCGCTAGGGAAATGGTTGGAGCGGGATGCGGTCATTGGGCGTCTGACGTTTTGATAGGGGATGGGATGGTGGGTTGAGGTGTGTATTGTTGACCTTGGGGAAGTAACGTCTCGTGTTTTGCACGTGATGTTGTTTGCTGTTTCGTGTGCAAATGAATTGATCAAAAGTTGTAGAAAATGAGTACTGTACATGCGATGAAAGATAGGTGAAGTTCGTCCTGCATTGAAGCTATATTGCTCGGTAAGTAATTATATATGCTAGTAGTAAATCCAATGACTTGCAATCGCCAAAGTGAACGTAGGGTATAACTTCTATCATCTTCTACTCGTACACATCCCCCAAACACGCCCCTGAACGCCTTGCTAAAAGCACCGTTACGAATGTATAGGGATGCAATGTAACCTCGTCTCCTGGTATCGTACACAGCTCCAACATGTCGGCGCGCATGCCGGGCGGGATGATGGCCCTGCGATCTGTATGCGAGGGCATGGTGTAATGATGTCTTCGATCATGGTGGGATGATAATCGATCTGATTGATAATGCTGGCCTTTGGGAAAAGGACCGTAGATCGATAGGCTCACTTCTCCGATACCCACGATCCTTCGGGAGACCCGTGATCCGATGCCTGATCGCATTTGTGAACTTTCCGATGCCTGCGCAAATTGGAAACCACAGAGAAATGGCGACCACAGCCGTCGGCATCACAAGCGTACGGCTTCTCCCCAGTGTGGCTGTACATGTGGGTTTGGAGTGAGCTCGGGCGTGTGAAGCGTTTGTCGCAAACCTTGCACTTGTGCTTCTTCTGTGTGCTCGACGACACCTTGGAATTGAATTGACCCATCATCGACTGAGGGGCTGGCAGTGTTGATGCGTTGACAAGCCCTGACGGTCGTGGTAATGTTCGAGAACTGACGGACTCCATGTCTGATTGAGAACCGTAATCTGACACTGAAGAGGCGACAGAGCTGCCGTAGTACGATGAGGTATAACTTCCATCTGAAATCGACGACGAGGAGGAATGGGTGTGTGGAAATCCGTATCCATCATTGGGTCCTCGCTCGGGTCGCGAACCATAGATGTTTCGTGGGGTTGTCATATCTTGACTGAGGGCAACCATGCCTCGGCTAGCGTCAAGAGCGTCGGTGAATGTGGGCTGCGATTGCGATGCAGAGGAGACCGAGCTTCTGCAGTGCAAGGGTAAGCTAAGTTGTAGCAAAATGACAGAGTCAGCCTTACGTATGAGACAACCGCCTTTCATCCGATTGCTGTGGTTGCGGAAGACCACCATAATTGTTGGCATATGGAGATGATGTAGGAGCATATGTATGGACCGACGATGATGGAGCAGCCGAATAGCCTTGGTCGTACATCGAACGAGGATGATTGAGAAGGTCTTGCGACATGTCTAGCAGGTTCGACGATCCATAGGGGTAACCGCTGCCCATTGATGGTGCAGTTGCGGAAAGAGGTGTGTACGGCATTGACGCACTGGAACGCGATGCTTGTTGCTTAACGAGAGAATCAAAACCAGCGTTGTTGGAACCTGAGAACAATTGGGGGTGTGCTGGTGAGGCAGCAGACCAGGGGTTTGTGAATTGAGGTCCATTGCTGTATGGCATGTGGTCGAAGCCTAATGTGGAGCCGAATTGATGGTTGCGCTGATCCATAGCCATAGTCATGTTGGCGACTGGTCGATGTGTTTGACAGTTGATATGAACGGGTGATCTGCAGTTGAAGGTATGCTTCAATTGCAGGACGGCGAGGTCTTGATCTTATAGATTGGCTCGCAAGGAAGCACGTCGGTGTCAACGTCGAGTATCACGAACAAGATAAATGTATTATTGGAACAGGTGGTCCCGTGGTGTGCTATGCAAATGCTTGGATAGACTCAAGACTGATGAATATTGAATGGAGAGATGATCAGCAGGGAGAGGCTATGTTTAAGAATGATCAACACCACAGGGGGGGAGGATATATGTGCTAAGGTAAATTACATACAAGTACGTCAAAGGCAGCGGAGGTAGGGGTTGGAAGGACCACCTTTGTCATTGGCGTTGCGCTCAAGTAAACCCTGACGCTAAGACTTGACGCTAAGGGGCTAGGGGTCTGATTCCTGTGACGACGTTAATTTACGTAGTACCGAGTAGGGGATAATACACACCCGTGTTCTGACTGGCTAGGCTCAACATAGTAAGGCGAGACTGCCTGCGTACAAGTGCAAGCCACAAACGCCATTTGGCTGTCCCGGAGCTTATCTGCCGCTAGCAATGGTCGAATGAAGTTAGGTAAACGCTTCGCCGAACATGGATCAGGGGCTGTTGCTTGAACCTCCATCGGATGAGAAGGGGATCAGGGTCTGTTGGTGTGTGAGGAAGGACTTCAGACCGTTGAATAGCATCATGGCAGAGGATGAGCATGGCTGCCATGATTTGCGTATGTGTATAAAGCTACATACTATCATATCGTACAGTCGTGTTAGAATCCATCATGTTATTCTCCTACAGTGATGATACACAGCATGGCGACTTCGACAGACCAGTGCCAGAACTGAGTAAGGTATCTAGGATGAGAAGGTGGGTTGATAATGCCCACTCACTGCATATTACGAAGTGCAAGGCTGTGACTGGATAGGGACTGATGATACATTTGCACGTGCGAACCATCATCTCGACGCCGCTTACGACGTGGAAAGCGTGCGTGTCAATGCTTTTTGCTATGGGCGTACTGTGCATGTTTCGGTAACGATGTCGAGGGACGAGAGACCGAATCACAGCCGATTGCATTTGGTAAAAGCGCTAAGAAGCTTCTCCAAGACGATAACTATGGTCGATATCCATTGATCGTATGACGCTGCTTATCTCCGCTGTCCCACCTTGAGGATCAGGGACTTGCGTTTGTGGCGCCCGGGAAAGGCGCCGATACGCAGGCCAAGGACGCTATTTGGTACTGCGGGGTGTGCTCGACATGTGAAACGATGTCATTGTGCATGCTTCCAACAGTGAAGTGTGACGCCATATGTGACCACTTATGAGAACTCATCCAGTTTTGGCGCCGGCTGTTGTGTCGTCATTGAGAGCGCTTGTTGATTACCGTAGCCGACATGATAGGATGGATGCTCTTCCAACGTGATGGTGTATCCCATATCCTGGCAGGGCACTCGTTTCAGGGGGTTTTACCGAGGTACAGCCGAGACGAGTGCCCAAGCTGCCAGGATATGGGATAGTTCTACGGAGTTTATCCATCTTGCTTGCCTGGCCGAGGTAGGTACACCCCCTCTATCAAGGCTGATGCTATTGTAGAACACAATGATTCATTGGCTTGGGTATTAGACGGCTGTCGAACCGGTGTGAACAGAGTGGCGTATTGTGTCTTTTCTCATCGCATAGCAAAACGTATTCGTCTGTGCTCGAATTGTGAAACCTAACGAATCAGATTGTGCAGCACCCCTCCTCTCATCCACAGCACCTTCACCACAGCCCCACGATCTAGAAGCTTTTCCAGTGAAGCAGATCCAGATCTTGCATAACAGCAGGGCAAGCGGAAACGCCTTTACCGCACTTAGCACAAGTCGACCTCGCATAGGGCTTGACGATCATCGTCAGAACAGGTAGGCACATCCTCTTGCCACCTATGATCTTTTTATATCGAGCTGTCAATCAAGGCTACCATTATTAAGGTAGATTGTCCGGCAGAGCACCAGCAGATCCTCGGATAGTTCCTAAGGGCCCAATGGGTCGAGAGCACGAGCTTAATGTAAGGCACTTAGCCCGGTAGATCGCTAGCAGATCATGGCCATGTGCTTTCTTTATCACAACTAGACGAATGCGGCATTTTCAACCTCACATTCACCTCAATTGATGTCTCGATTAGCTTCTAGACAGGTCTTACCGCATCCGAAGATACATTTCTACACCAGGATGCTCTATCCGGTGAAGCGGTGTATTGTATCTGTGCATGCTGTATTACAGGGTGTATCGTTACATTTTGTTAATATGGGGTCGGTCAATCTGTAGTTACTATTTTGGGTCCTTGCACTAAAGCAAGTAAGTGACTGTAGAATGCCGAAAGGAAGGAGGACTTTACACAGCAATGAGATACTCCCTCCACCTATGTTTCATTGATCGTCCTTGACCTTTATTGGGAACCATCTACAACGATAACCTTTCTGAATAAACCTCAATGCATCACGGCAGCTGCTGGTAAGATGATCCCATACACAGCCCGAATAAAGCCGACATCAAGGACCTCGGAATACTCAAGGGGTCGTCCACTATTCGCGGAGTGCAATGTTCATACACGTGCATAAACATCTGGCAAGACTTCTAATCCCATGGTCTCGAGAGCTATATTATTCTATGATATCTGGCTTTCTACACCTTACATAACAGGATAACTTCTGTCAAGGGATTGCCCTCCTTCCTGTCTCCTCTTATCCTCACTTTAATACAACGCCATCTTCCTGATCTGGAAAATCTGTACATCCGATGGCAACGAACAGGGTTCTCACGCGGTAGTGGGTCCCCGCTGAGCTCTAAACTATCAAGATCATACATGCCGAATGGGCCAGCATTAATATCTGATACCTACTCCAGCCCTGACTTCGCCACGTACAGCCGTTTCCTGAAATTGGACGAGCCTGTGATGAACGGTGAACCGATGGCATGCGCTAAGCATCATGTCCACTACTCTTCAAAAGTCCCAAGATCGAACCTAGCAGCTACTCGATCCTCCTTGAAAACAGATCGCCATTCACTGGCATTTGCGGAGGTATCATCACCGGATAAAAGTATAAAGAACAGAGGCCGATCCGATCGGATTGACTGCATAAGCTGAGTATGCCATGTCCTTACGGATTTGCCTCAAAAATGACACGTCTTACACGAAAAAGAGTGGGACTCTTCGAGAATTGACCTTTTCTGAGATCGTTCTTCAAAAATACGCATACCTTTGCTCGTATACAGACCGTTTTCGTGCAGCGTTCTTCGCCTCTTTCTCTCCGAGTGGTGAAGGAAAGGAAAGCAATCCACGACATTGGTTACCTAGAAAGCACGTTCAAATTCCCCTGGTTAAACATTGCCAGCAAATAACCCAAGCTTTCTCCTCCAAGAAGACAGCACAATCTATCATCACATTCGTCTCTCTTAGTCATATGCTCAACAACCGACAAGCCAGGCTCCATGCGATCATTAACCGAACATTCCAAGTGTCCGTACACGAAACACGTATCAGCATGAATTCTTACAAGCAATCTCACACGTCCGCCAGCTATACCCCCGCAACGAACAACAGCTCCAACAATTCGATGATCCACAGTCTCCTAAATATCATCACCCAACAGCGAGGCTCTCATACGTTACCTTACCCATCCCCCCTGCGCAACAAAGCCTCCACTTCTCATAAACCCCCACCAAAAATCAAACCAACAACCCCCCTTCCCATTTTCCCCACACACGACCAAACCAACTTCCCTACCAAAACACTCCAAACCCATCCCTCCAGAGCCTTTCACCCAGAAACCTACCACTCACTCCCCATCCCACCACCGACAACAACCACCCTTAATTACTTTCCCCCTATCCCTACCTGCCAGCGCCATCCTCATCGTTGATCATCCTCCCATTCTTATCTCCTATCACATAACAACATCCCACCCCCATCATAGCCTTCTCTCCCCTCCCCTCCTCTCCTCCCCTCCTCTCCTCCCCTCTCCCATCCTATCCCATCCTCTCCCCTCCTCTCCTCTCCCAACCCCTCCCATTCCATCCCCATCCATCCCCTTCAAGAAAGAAACGCCCCCCCACCCCCACCCTTATAACATTAATCCTAAAACCCACCCACCAATTCTAATATCCTCAATGCCAGATTTTCCCACAAGCCTGTGGGATCTTGAGGGGGGGCGCGGGGAGGAGGTGGAGGAGGAGGGGGGGGGTGTCTATCGAGAACCAATTAGGTTGTGGGATATGGGATATGGGATATGGCATTGGGAGACAATAAGGAGGAGGTGAGGATGATAGTTTTGGGGAAGGGGGATGGGGGTGGAGGTATATGTTTGGAGGGTGGAGGGTGCGGTTGTTGTGTGGGAGGAATGGGGGTGGGGTAGGAGAAGGAGGTAGGGTGGAGATGAAGTGGAGGTCGGGTGGAGATGGGGTAAGATGAGGTGAGATAAGGTGGAGATGAGGTGTGGTAAAGTGAGTCCATTGGAAAGGCTGTTGGAACGGTGTTTGGGCAACGAGCGTGGTAGATGGTTGAAAAGGTAGTGGGTTCTGAGGAAGTAGATTATTGTGACCTACAGACTAAAACTGAGAATCTCATTCTCAATTAGGACTATGATCGATTACCATGGAAGACAATCATTCATGACGGCACCCTCAAGCCCCATACTCAACCAAACCGTCTTACCAGCCCAAAACAAATACCTAGGTACGTACTCCCAAAATGCACCACCGACCACCAACACCAACACCACAAACAAACGCACCAAAAATCCGAGAAATCAACGAAACCGATCAAGTCGTGCCCTATTCATCGCAATCTGATCGTCCACCTTCGTACTCTACAAAAACACGGATCATCAGCTCTGAACTCTTACATACATATAGAATGATGTTGTTGCTGGGCAAAAGCTCACCTTCTGATTGACCCTCTCAAGCAACCGGTTCTGATCGTCGAGTTCCTGCCCCGTGGCCTTCGCTAAGCCGTTCAGACGACTCGCGGCGCCGCCGAGGGCGTCGAGGTTGGAATCGATCTGGTAGGGTAGGTATGCGTCAGTAATATGACGGAGAAAAACGGAGGAAGTGAGAGGGAGAGACAGACTTCATTCTCCATCTCATCATCCTCGCTATCGGCCTCGAACTGATACTTTGCCCTCTCGGCCAGACTCGACTGCTTCTTCGCCGCGGCATTCGGATCCGTCTTGCCAATATCCTTGAACGTCTTTTCCAACCGCTGATTCGTATCGTACCCGGCTCTGCGCGTGGCTTCTCTCGCTTCCCGTTCCATATGGTGCCGTTCCATGACATCGGCATCGCGCTGTTCGCGGCGCGAGGATGCGGTGAAAGGGTTCGAGACGTGGACGGCGAACATGCTTCTATTGAGGGTTTTGAGCTCCTTCGCTTTGTCTTCGGCCGATCGGTTGTGGTTCTGAGTCAGGTCGAGGTTCTTTTCCGTGTTGTGGATGCGTTCGCCTTGAGCGCCGACTCGGGCTAGGGTGTTCATTCCTGTTTCTTCCTGTTACGGTCTGTCTGTCAGTGAATGCGCCCCGTGTGGCCAGGGAAAGGTGTGGGACTAACGGCTTGGGCTGCGATTCGTAACGCATTCCGCGTCGATGAGACGTCTTCTTGCTTGATGAATCGGATCTGCTGCTTCGTGCCTTGTACATCCTCATCCTCCTCCTCTTCTGCCGTCAGTTGCCGATCCCCATACGCTCCTTGGCTTGGAGCTCCACCATAGCCTCCGGATTGACTTTCAGACTGCCCTTCTTCATAAGGAGGTGGTTGTCCGTAGCCCATGTTTTGGGTGGACTGCTTTTGAGCCCTTTCTTTCGCTCCGCCAAATAAGGCATCTCTGTTATCGTCCGCAGCATTTGGTGCTGGCCCCAGACCTCCATAGCCACCTGACCCTTGTCGTGAGCCTCCGGCCTGCGATTGCGAGTCACTAGCGCCATATTTATCACTGCCGTAGCCACTTTGTGCACCATATCCTCCTCCGCTGTAGCCACCTCCATTTCGAGAAGGACCTTCGTTCATTCCTCCGTAGCCTCCTGATTTCTTATCATCGAGGAAATCGTTACCCCCTCGTTTCTTTTCGTCAGGGTAACCTCCGTTTGTGCTCCCATAACCACCTTGCGGTGCAGTTACGGGAATCAAATTTGGCCCCCGCTGTGTATATCCTGGAACACCAGCTTTTGCCTTGGCTTGATTGTATGCATCAGCTTGGGTCGGGAGATTGGCGTAAGGGTTGGTCGTCTGGGGATTGGGGGATTTATTCTTGGATCTGCCGCCGAAAAGGGAGGAGCGCTGCTTTTCCTCATCTCCATCGTCTTTCTTCTTGCCTAGACCGAGTTTCTTCATCGTGAAATGTGCGTGTAAAGGTGTGTGGAATTGCTACAGCATTGCAAAGTAGGTAGCAATCAATTGAGAAATGTGGAGGAAGTACGTTGAGTGGCTGAGAGGGCTGAGGCGGGGCGATCCCTAAAAATGGTGCCTGGAGGCTGAAACCCGCATTGCCCAAGGCGGGTACGGCTCTGGACAGACCCCGCATGGCTAACGAGAGACCCCTCGGAAAGACCCCTTGAAATGATGTGCGCAATGCACACGCGATGTACATAGATCTACGTAGTAATGGAGGTGTCAATTAATGTATCTAGTATGCTTGTTCCGCATGTGATTGCTGTCGCTGTCGCTGTCGCTGTCGCTGTTGCGGGGGACTCATGTTGACTTGGCGCTGTGGCGCTCCTGCTACTTTGAGGCATCATTGCCTACCACATTCATTGACATCTTTAGTAGCATCATCAGTACGAGATATTTACTGCTTTACATACAGCTATTATTAGTCTTTAAAGATATACGACTTCATAATCCTAATAGAACAGTAGCGACCTCCTTTTCAGTAGCCACCTTAGTCAGCTAAAATTATGCTTACTAATCAAAATTACTAAGCACTATCTTTAGGTGGACCAATAATAGGAAGGGGTCTGTCGTTAAGGGGTCTCTCGTTAGCCACACGGGGTCTCTCCTGAGCCGTACCCGCCGAAGGCCGTCCTTTATCCATTGATAGCGCGTACTCTAACCCGGGAAGGGTACTTTATTGTCTGTTGAAGTGACGACTCAGACGGCACTTCATAATGCACTCCGTCGAGCGTTGTCTACACCCATGCCTGTAGCAGCGAGCGATGCATACCCACTCATTTTCAACCATCAAGCTTGACGGTTCTCCGACACAGCCATGTCTGTTCCGGACTCGGTCCAATTAATCAAAGTCTTATCTTGGTAAATCGCGTCCCTTGATATCACAGACATCCATATTGACTGGCGTACCTCCAGGATCGTGGGTTGGATCTAGTGCGTCTACCTGCTCTGATTACATGGACCCAGCCCTTGAAACCCCATACTCATACGGCGTCCTAGCTTCTCATCATGGTCCCTATCCTTCTACCCCCAAATATGGTTGAATTACAACCGCCAATCGACAGCCGGTACGACCCCCGCCTTTCCGATCCTGAACATCGTCGGATTCACCTGCCTCTTCCTCCAGTACGTAGCATTTTACTATTCGCCACTCATCCAATATCAGTACCGAGCGAGAAACCATGGGGAGGAGACAACGACTCGGTTCAACGACGTGCTCTTTGCGTTCCATGCACTAGTCCTAAGCTGGGTTACGTTGTCCCAATTCTGGCAAAGGACGTGGGGATTTGAGAAGCGAAGATGGAACGTTTCAAAGGTGGTGTATGGTATCATAAGTCTATGCCTTGTTGGGGTTGCTTTCACTGCGGGAATGGTTATTGTGAGAGGGAAAGACGGAGGAAGGGATCCGACCATGTGGGCATGGATCGATGTTGTAAGTCTATTCTAAATCCTCATCAAGGGTAATCATCCTCGCGAAAGGGCTGACCAGTGTCAAGATCTATGCTCTCGGTACCGTCAAACTTGCCATCACCTTTGTGAAGTACATATCTCAGGCTTGGACCAACTACAAGCTCCAATCGACCGCAGGATGGAGCATCGTCCAGATCCTGATGGATGTCGTTGGCGGGACCCTTTCCATTGTGCAGCTGGTCATTGACTCGAGCTTGCAGAGTGATTGGTCAGGCATTACCGGGAACCCTGTCAAGCTGGGCTTGGGGCAGATTGCCATCGCTTTCGATATCATTTTCATGTTGCAGCATTACGTGTTCTATAGGGGTGCTGGAAAGGGGAAGGAAGATGGCGACGCTAGTAAAAGAGATAGTAGCAGTGGAGAGAGCGGCAGAAGTCTGCTTGCTAGCGATGAGGAAGGGATGTCGAGATGATGCTTTATATTATTCATGATACCACCAATTTTCTCAGCGTTCATATATTTTCGTGAACAGTACGCCAACGAGCTTCGCTGCGTATAGCAATCCACCGAGCGTCGACTTTATTCGCTGTGGCGACAGAATGGCTTTGTGATAGATCTTGGCGTTGCGCGTGGACCTTTTTTGCTCGGAGCGAGGGCTTGTTCAGGATGCTCCTGTCTTGTGTCGGCGATGGAGATGAAGGTGTCATATGCGGCGAGAACGTGGGAGGGTTGAGGAGCGTCGATGGCGAAGGGCTCCGTTGTAGGGACTGTCGGTATGGCTAAATGCCATGGCATTGCCAATGGCCGAGGAAACGCCCGTGATGGTGATGACTCCATCTGTAAGAGAAGTCATGATTACGAATTTGAGGCCGTTCGGCGGGAGGCTTGTGAATGAACCGAAAATATATCATGGGCCGGGGGATGGACGAAAAGCCTGCAGATGGACTGAGGGCAAAAGATCGAGTATTGCGTGAGAGAATGGTTATCGGATCGAACATAGCAGACATTCGGCATTACGATATGCGAATGAGGTGAACATGGGTGTCTTGGACGCATGATTACAGTGGAGGGGGCAAGGGTATCCGTCGCTGGTAAGCAACGATTCGTTCTGATCAGTAGGTCCCCCTAATCGGAGACATCATGCCGCTGCGATTATGTTGCTGTACGAGAGATGATATATGCTCTTTACTGCAGCGTGGGTAATGGCGCCACTGGTTGTGGCTCTGACGTTGGTGATCCGATAGCATTCTACTGCAACTGGAATGCGCTTGCTGAACCAACACTAAACTCTCCTCGTTTGGGGAGTATAGTGTGTAAAGAGGTCTGGAAATTCGGGGGTATCTTGAGCGAATGTAGTGTAAAACGTTGAGTTCATTTTGACAGAGACGTATCGCACAATATGCGTCGACATCAATGAAAGCACCGTGGTCTTGAAGCTGGCGTTGTCACCATAGACATCACTCACTCTGCATGGTGTACAAGCTCCTCATACAAATCGTCAGGTATCTTACGAGCCATGGAGACCGTTAACCCAATCATCCTTTTAGCATCCAGAGGCGGAAAAGATCTCAGGAGTTTGCCAGGGCTACCAGAGGGTGGTTAGTATGATGATTCCAAATAACAGACATTTGCATTACCTGTTGTCTGCTAGAAGATCTTCCCTCATCATCATAAGCTGGGAGCATATGCACAGGATATTCAAATGCGATCCATAAGCGAACAGAAAGTCCCATAGTAAAAGGACCTCTGGTAATGGTGGAGTACAAGCACTCATCGTGAGCACTGATGCGAAAGCATAGATCTGTGCTTTTACTCCTTTAGACATCAGATAGGCGGAGAGCTTCGGATCTGCAATTGCCAGACATCTCTCCACCAGCGCAACTCCCTTGTGGACGCCGTCCATGGCACCTCGAATGTAGCCTGGACATTCTCGAGTGATAAAGCGGTGGAAGGTGATGAAGGCTTGGGGCTCAGTTCGAGCTGCGTAAAGAAAAGGGGCGCACAACACGTTCATCCCCTGAACGTAAATTCCTGGTTCGGAGCCCCCAGCTTCGGAACCGCCATCGGTCGTTGCTGTTGAGGCACCCTGTGCATGTTTCACTGCAGGTGAAGCGTGGTGTAGCTCTGGACTGCCCAAGTCGGTGGATGAGTTAGTCATTCGGGTCGAATCCGTCAATCGATCAAGCTTGGCGTCATGTAACCTCCAAGCAATTGCATTTAGAAGGCGAATGATGGAATTCTCTCGGACTCGGCGCTTGAAAAGAACATTTGTCATCAAGGTCCGGTGGGTATCATTGCGTATCTTAGCATAGGCGGGGGAGGCTCCGCGGCGAATGAGATCTAAATACGTGTCTGTTGGGACAGGTGGAGCATCGAGTAATATGGACCAGATGTAGATACGAAGATCAGACTTTAGTATATAGGTTAGCGAGATACACATACCATGCCATTGACTGCCCAAGGATTGTTACCATGCCATCGGTGTCTGCTTCTAAGCCGTCCACCAATATCAGATGTCGAAGTTCGTCCAAAGCCCCTAAAACCTCCCCTTTTGCCCCACGGCGCATAAGAGACTTGAGTTCATCCTTAGGATCGTCCTTGTTTTTCAGCGCATTGCGCCTATGCGACGGTCCTGTATAAGGACCTGGAAGGTCGCTATTCGAGCGTGTGCGACTGTGTTTCTGAGGTGATGGCAAGGCGGGAACTGGCGGTATCGATATATCTTGTGCAGTGCTTGTTCTGCGCTGTTGTTGCTGTCGCTGTTGGGAAATAAGAGATGGTCCGTTCAAAGCTGAGTAGTTGGAGCCAAGTTGATGGGCGGACTGGAGCTTGCGTAGTCTGCGAGGTGAGCCGTGAGCAGGGGCGGCTAATGTCGATCCTGGGAGGTGAGGAGGGTTTCTATGAACAGGAGTCGCCATAGCTTCTTTCGAAGGTGACTTGTGCATAGTCCTGTGTGGGGAGTTGGTCATAGCTTCCCAAGGAGGGAACTCGTGCATGATATAGAGCTCTCTGTGGGCAGAGACTAACAGCAGGAGAAGGAATCGGTCGCTAAGAGCCTACCTAGAATAAGTCGCTTATCTAAGTCGCGCATAGGATCTACCCGTTTTGGGTCTGGACCATATCTTCGCTCCGAGGTCATGACGACAGCTCTTGGGCTCCCACGGCGCTCTATTCAGGATCACATTCAGTCCTATCGTGATCATGTTATTCCCTCTGGACTCCATTACTCGTGCACGTATCCATATTACCGATGCCGCCCCAAAAATCCAAGATCAATGGCTCCGATGCCCACAAACACGCTGATGCGAAAGTCCCCCTACCAGAACAAGCACGAGACTCGAAAGACAAGCACGAACGCGAAGACACTGCGACAAAGAGTAACAGTGTTAGCGCATCCTCCAAAAAGCGCAAGGCCGACACCACAACCCAGCCAAACAAAGTTCCACGTCGCTCTGCACGTAGCGGTGCAAACGCTACTCCTGACCCAGTCAATATATTGAAATACCTTCTCTCCCCATCTTCGCTCGACTTTTGCCGGCCAAAAAACGAGATCGAAGACCTGAAAGCCCGTGGCCAGAGTACCCGGACATATTCCACAACATACTTTACCCCCTTCGAAGAATTAATATGCGCCACCATTCTGAGCCGACCAATCGGCCACATGCTCGGCTTACGTTCCATCCGTACCATCTTCAACCCGCCTTTCGAGTTTACTACCCCGAAGAAGATTCGAGAGGCTGGGAACGAGGGTTGCAGAGAAGCGCTCGATAAGGCTCGAACACAGCATCGGCAGAAGACAGCAGAAGAGCTAGTGATTCTGGCTGACGCAGTGGTTGAGTATCTAGGGACTGATGAGGACGATGTGTCTCTGGATCGGGTGCGTGAGGAGTCGGATCATGATACAACTAGGGAAAGAGCGATGCTGAAGAAACATGTTAAAGGGCTTGGGAAAACAGGTTTGGATATATTTGGGAGGAGAATACAAGCGGTTTGGCCAGAGTTCTATCCTTTCATCGATGAGAAAACGTCGACGGCTGTGCAGAAACTGGGATTGCCGGGGAGTGCAGATAATTTAAGAGAATTGATAGAACAACATTGGAAGGAGTTGGAGTTGGAGGATATTGTGGCGCAGGATGCGGAAGAGAAGAAGAGGAAAGCTTTCGTGACGATCTTAGAACGTGCTGTGGGCGCAGATTTAGAACATAATATCGAGTCTATAAAGGGTGAGGTTGCCAAAAATTACTCATAATATGTGAAGTATAGTAAATACTTGAACGAACTGAAGATCAAAACGTCTCGGGAATCTAAAAGGTGCAAATGCAACAAACCCTCCGCCCGCAATGCATATTACCGTTTTTCTCACTACGAAATGCATCAAAATTTTATCCCTTCCTAGCCAATCCCGACAACGGCATCCATCCCTGGCCATTAGGAATCTTCGGCCTTCCAAAATTCTCGTCAAGGTCCAGAATAATTTTCAGTGCGTTCCGACTCCGTAGATAGGGCAGTGGTGCCTTCGCCTCCAGCAGTCCAACAGCTGGCTCGGCACGACCGCCCACCAAAGCTCCTTCGCTCGCACTCCCAGGCATCGGGAGAAGCTTCTGTAGGACCTCGTATCCCGCCAATGTAAACCCGAACTGGGGAGACGATCGCAGTATGCGAGCCGGTCCACCCTTGAAGAATGCCCTAAAGCCTTCTTCTTGGTATACGCTCTTGGCGCATTGGCGTAACGATGTGTATTTCGTTTCACCTTTCCGTGCTTCGACCTGCAGGCGAGTCTTGATGACGTCGCAAGGCGTGGTGAGGTACGCTGCGGGCATACCAGCAATAGCGCCAGCGGTTAGTAGCTGGACTACGCCGAGCTTTTTGTTCGGGCTTTCTCCGAAGAAGTCGCGTTTCAGATGGTTGTAAGTGGGGAAGTAGATGCCGGAGAAGGGCACATCTCGTAGCAAGCACGCACTTGCGCCTTTGTACAAACCAACCAGCCCTAAGTTCTTGACGATCCACATTGCTGATCTCCGTGGCACATCGGCTGTTTTCGCAATTTCCCCTTGTACTTGCAATCGGATCTTGACGATCTCGAGGGGGTTTGTAAATACCTTTCAATGGATCAGCACCGCGGCTAGAGTATTGAACGAGGGCTTATGACTTACAACTTGACACGCACCTGCGGTTGATCCCGCAAGGACCTCATGTGGCCACCAGATCTTGCCTGTTTCTGATTCCGAGAAGTGCCCTCTAATTATATCATTGACGGTGAGCTTAATGGCCTTCTCTGGTGCAACACCGACAAGTTGCGGTAGTACTCCGGAGTAGAGACCCCTTGGTCCTTCGTTCTTGATGACCTTTTTCGCACAATCAACTGAATTCTTATACAGCATCTCTCCAACGCGGGAGCTCCGCTGATTTTGCATTCTGGTCTTTACTAGATCGATCGGATACACCATGAATGCACCGAAGGCCCCTGCTATACTTCCCAAAGCAAAATGGTGGGCCGATCCTAACACATTATGCAGATAACGCCGGGTTGTGGAAATTGCTTTGTCGGCTGCACCTGAAGCAGCGCCCACGGCTCCAATGCCCAAAACATAAGCACTTTGCCACGAGGAGTCCAGGACCTTGGCAAAGTCGCCAAGAGAGAGCCGTCCCGATGGGGTATCTAAGCCAGCAAAATGAAAGAGGATGTCAGCCTCCATGGGTGTAAAGAGGGAAAACCTCGTGATTCGTGCAGCTTCGTTCAAGAAGTCTGTTCGTGTAATAGTACCATCCTCGCTCTTTTGTGTGGCATTTCGAATAACGAGATCTATAAGGTCCATCTCCCTGATGACATTCTGAAATGCTCGTACATTCGCGTAAGATATCTTGCTACTTGTCGATATGTTGCATAAGGTGTGTAGATTTTCGAGGATATGGTCGGAGAGCTTGTGTCTAGCAGTCTCAAGTATGATGCGTTGGAAATCCTCCGGATCTATATAGCCGTCTTTGTCTTTATCAAAGATTTGGAAAGCCTGTCGTATCCTCTCGCCTTGTAGTCCACGAAGCATTTGGGAAAATTGGGGGTATGTAATATCATGGCGATGCTTCTTCGATCCTACATAGAGGGATACCCACTCCGAGCCCCAATCAAATGGTATAGTTTCAGAACCTTTGTTCTGGTTGTATAGCCTCTGGAAGTCATCATACTTGATCGTCCCGGTACCTTCTTCGTCAAACAGTCGGAATGCTATCTCGTACTCGGCATCTGGTTTGGCAAGCAGGTGGTCGAAGGTGGCCCAATCTTGTAGACTTATTTGTCCCGTTCTTCGTCTATCCGCAACCTGGAATAATATGGCGTACTGTTCTCTGTTGATCTTGTGCTGTAGTCCGGGGAGTGTCAGTAGTTTCTCCCATACCACGGGTCTGCCAGAAGTGGTGAGAGATATTGGTGGCACTGACATAATCCTCACCAGGAGGGGCGATCGCGTTCACGAAATCGTCCTGGGTCATGAAAGGCTCCTGAGTCTCATCATCCTGTCTCGCATGGCGATTGAATGTAGCTTTGGACTGGGTTGAGAGTTCGGGTTCTTTTGTTGTCCCCAAAAGAGACTCCTTGATCGCAGTTTTCGCAGTCGCCATAGTTCCTACTTGGCTAATCTACATCAGCCCACAGCCCCTCAACTGTACTGTCTCTGACTTACACGTTCCGCCACTCTGACAAGGTAGGCCGCGCCGCTGTCCAGAGATCGCCCGGGCGTAGGATTCACGAAACCCTTCTCTTACTGCTACCTTTCAAGAACATTTCGTGACGGGGGCATCATCTCCGGATACCGCAGCTGGTCAGCGTGTCCACGTCCTCCAATTGATGCCAATTGAGATTCCCCGGAATCAGGATCAGATTGGGCAACATTGGGCCCTGCATAATTGAAATTTGAGGCGGAATGGATTCCGCACGCTTCCCATATTCAACTTTCCCTATCCTTTGCGCAAATTGCATTATGGATGTGTGGTTTATCTCTAGATTTCTTCTCATGGTGTGGAAACCGATGTAGGCGATCGGATGCTAGCAGCTGGTTCAAGATGTCTGCAACGACCAGCAGCTACCTATGTGCCTACACTACATGCGCTGAGCTGCCGCAACCTAATGACTCTAGCCATAGAGACTTCATGGTATGTCCCCAAAGTAATTTGCCCGAAGACTGCAATCTGACCTGAGCATGCGAAAGTGATGATACATCAGTAGCGATTCTGAAAAGAAAAAATGGGAGGTACTGCAACCTCCTATTCCACGAAAAGGTTACCGCCAACAACAGCGCTCACAAGGGAATTCATCCAATTGTTTCTCTCGAGTCTCATCAGGAGAACCTTGCCCTCCTGATCGACAAAGCTCTCCAGAGTCTGCCTCGCCATACTTATTACGATGAAAAGAGACTATGCATCGCGGGCGACCAAGCCGCAAAGGAGAAACCAGACTTCGTCTCCGTAACCCGAGGTCCGGGGATGCGTTCGAATCTGACCACCGGTTTAGACACAGCCAAAGGCCTTGCAGTAGCCTGGCAGATACCTCTGGTAGGGGTAAATCATATGCAAGCACATGCATTGACGCCACGCCTTGTTTCCACGCTTAATGATCCTACCCAGGACCCGAAACCGTCGTTCCCTTTTCTATCGCTACTGGTATCTGGTGGACATACACTTCTCGTACATTCGAGAGAAATCACGGAACACCGAATACTAGCAACAACAATGGACTTGGCCATTGGCGATATGATCGACAAAGCAGCGCGCTTAGTACTTCCGCCTAACGTCCTTGAAGAAGGCTGCGAGATCATGTACGGTCGGCTCCTGGAACGTTTCGCATTTCCTAGCGGCGAAAGCGATCACAACTATAGAGCACCTAGATCACGCGGCGAAGAGATCGCACGTAGAGAAAGCCGCTGGGGCTGGTCGCTGGTCCCACCACTCACGGAAACGCGATCGGGGTCGAAAAGCAAAGCCATGCAGTTTACATTTTCCGGTCTCGGTAGTACCGTGAAAAGGATATGCGAAGCGAAGCCAGAGATGGGCCCTGAAGAAAGGGTGGATCTGGCGAAGGAGGTCATGCGGGTGGCATTCGAACACCTAGCGAGTAGGGTTGGGTGGGCTCTGCGCGACTTGCAGCTGCATCGGAAAAGTTACCCGTACCAAGAGAAACGGGACAAGCAGACGCTCGTCGTAAGTGGGGGTGTGGCAAGCAACGATTTTCTGAGGACCATGTGAGTTCAACCGTTTCAAGGATTTGTTTATTTATTTTTGGCACACAGCTGATACCCCGCCGTCTTTGACAGACTCCGCTCCTTTCTTGCAGCTCGCGGTTTGTCCAATCTCAGGCTCGTTTTCCCACCGCCCGACCTTTGCACCGACAACGCCGCAATGATTGCCTGGACAGGGATGGAAATGTTTGAGCGCGGCTGGAGCACGGATCTCACATGTAGGGCTCTGAAGAAGTGGTCGATTGACCCTGATTCGGAAGAGGGTGGCATCTTCGGAGCGGACTGTTGGAGGAGGTGAAATCGTTCAGAACCATATTTGCGATCTGAATGGATGATTTCGTGGTCGTCCTATGCATTATACATTTTCATCGATACCCCACTTCGTGAAGCAACGCCAGTTGACGATTCTATGGACAGAATGAAATCAGCGAATGTTGATATCATACACCAGAGATATGCGCCCCCTCTAATATTACATTACAGAAATCCATCCGCATGATACCTTATCGTCTACGCCTTTCATGCTAAGTTTATCCTCATCCCTGACAAAGGAAACAACATAAGCGAAGAGCATTTGAGCTCTAGACTTGCTAATTTGATTACTTCACGGATTTAACGCGTCGTTACAGCAGTATGTTGATGTGGCGAGTGTTGGTGTTGTATGACGGTCGAAATACTGGGAATACTTGGTGTACCAAACGCGGAACTAAAGCTCGGCAACGTTTGTGATTGCTGGTAAGTTACCGGCTGCGGTGAATAAATGGGTGCGGCTGTGATGTTTGGGGTGTAAATTGCTGAAGAAGGGGTGCTGAATGTGGAATTGCTGAATGGTGGAGTGATGGTACCGCCATGATAAGCCACTTGCTCGTTGCGAGTACTTGACAGGTAAGACCGATTCCGGTCACCTTGGGCACCAATCAAAAAATGTTGATCAGCATCTGGGCCAATAGCGCTGTCGCCGTCGTCTACATCGTCTTGGTGCGGTTTGGAGTGATCTTGTTGTGGAGGCGGATACCGACTATCTGTAATTTCGTCGTATTGAACGTCTTCACTACCGATCCGCCGGCGTTCGCGCCGCGAAGCGGTACGGCCGGCCGCCTGGAGGGTCTTGAGCCCCTTTTCCATGCACTAAGCTTCTCATCAGCCATGACCCAGATTCAGGGTAAGCAGACAGATAGTTGCATACCTTGGCCTCTACAGTCTGCCACTTTTCCCCAACTTGATCCGCGAGGAGCTTCCACATCTGTTCGCGGACATTGTTGTAGCCTCTGGCTAGGGTCTCCATCTTGACGCCGTCCCAGCTGTCGATGTTGTTGCGCTTCTCCATGAGCCGCTCATGTCGTTTGCGGCATGCGTTTGAGGTCTTGTCTGGAAAGTACTGGGAAGCAATCGGTTGCCAATTGAGACCTTGCTGACGAGCACGCATGAGGAGTTCATCTTTCTCTGGAGGCCAAGATTGAGATGCATGACGATCAGTACCAGCGGGTTGGGGTGATGTTACGGCTTGAGGTGGCATTCTTGAAGACGGTGCAATTGGCTTGTTGGTAGCGACTGGGTATGGTACTGGGCGACGAGATGAATTGATAGATGTCTTGGCCCCCTTGGGCATCTTATAACAAGGAATGATTTAATGACTGTTTAGGAAAAGCCTCGCCGGGAGGAAAGGTAGGAAATTATACAGAGAAAGGAAAAGATCAACAAAAGGATGGAATGAACGTTTGACTTTATAAGAACATGAGACTAATGGAATATACTTCGAGGTACGAAGTGGTGAGAGGGAAAGAAAGACCGACTGCAGGGAGAGAGGCTAACGAAAGATGTACAAGTATGAAAGTAGCATCTGTTTTGACAATTACTCCTGCATTCTGAAGAGAAGAGACCTGACAGCATTGAGGCGAAGTAGAGCCTTATAATCCTTCACGAGCCAGCTGGGTGCAGGAGGTCTTGCAGTAGACCTCTGGCGGTACCTGTTTGAGCCGTGACGCCAGAGTGCACGGGTTATTCTTGGGAAACCGACTACACCCAATGTAGAAGGAAAGAAACATGAAACACTACTATCCTTCAAGCCACAGGGAAGGAAGCGCCTACCTAGTGCACCATAGAGAAACGATGAGAGACCTAAGGGCTGCTCTAGAGGATAGTAGTAGGAGAGTGCGGTGAGGTCTCATGCCATAGGCCGGGCGACGGAGCGGTCATGTTTCTGCAACCGCCGCATTGCTGCGAATTTAGAAGCGGGAACAAGCGCGACTAGCCCGGACAGGGATCGCGCGGAGAAAGATCTATTTTTGCATCACGTCTGCTATTCGAATTGAGGCTCTGGCATGCATTTTGGATATTTCCAATTCGTTGCAGTCGTCGAGCTGACGAGCAAAGAGATAGAAAATTCCTGCACAATGGCAGATACGCGCTGCTATCTTAGTCGTTGTTGAGGTTGTTCCATGGACTTTCGACATGTGAGGTATGTATCTGCACCTCAAAGCAGCTTGATGTTTATTCTACCAAGTATACTTCGATATCACTTTCCCATCAAAGAAGAGGAATAGACAACTTCATCTTTACTGCTGTCAATGGCTATGATACGACGGGGTTTTTGGCTATGATCCCAACCCAGTCTACAATTGGTGCAATCAAATTGACTACCGCGCTCCTCCTCAAACAATGCGTCGTGCTTGTTGGAATCACTCACGTCCGCTGCCGATGTCATTCTGACACATAACGATCCTGTGTTTCAGAAGTCGACTTCGCCCCCAGAATTCTGCGAACCATCCTGCAACAAGACATCATATATGCACTGCCTCGTACGCTATCCCTTCCATACTAGCCTTATGCAGGTCCCGTCAGATACAATGTTTCCTGCTTCGCCCCCATATTCGTCAAGATCCTTGAGTTCCGGGCGGGAGTTCCCTTCCCTACCCGAGCGTGCTCAGGTGCTGATCTCGACAGCAGAAGCTAAACTCAGCTTGTTGTTTAATAATCGCCTTTAGTGACCACATCCTACTGTCTGGCTTCAAGCATTGTCTCCACTGTAGTGTTTCACCCTCAGCTTGTTCGTTTATACTTGACTATCTGAGGTTATGGTATCCCATGAGGTCGATGTCTCAGCCGTCAGCTGATACGCACGGGAATAGATCGACATGTAGTTCACCGAGGGCTCGAAAAACTTCCAGGCCTTTACTCCGACCTAGTCGGTAAATTTTTATGGTGGGTCGGCAATGAAGAAACGAACTGTTCGTAGATTATTGACTAACGCACTAAGTAATGTGGATACCGGTTTGGTAAGCGTAGTAGCATACATCATCATTTATCATTATCATCTATGTTATGTTTCCATCTTCACCATCAAAGCCTCCTCTGAGAGCGTCCCGGCAGTGCGACTATTACGTACAGGTCTTAGCGAATACCGCTATGCTGAACTACTTATCAACCTTTGAGGCTGCGTTTTGAAGTAGCGTTGCCTACTCAGTAACGTCTCAATTGCCTCGCCCCCATCTCCGTTCATCTTTACTAAGCTTTACGTACTCCCCATAGCAATCTTGAGGCAAAGGCTCGATCGATCGAACTGCGAGTTCTTCGCTGAAAGAGAGCTTCTTTCCCGATACCGACCGCGATGAATGGCCCTTCTTGAGAATGCTCTTCGTGTTTGGTGCCTGGCTGTAGGAGAAGGAAGACACTTGATTGAGACGGGTGTTGCGGACTGTGGGACTGATCGGGGATGGCGATATTGGGGTCCTTGGGAGCGCAGACTTGGCTCCAGCGCTCGATGTAGGAATGCTTAGGGTGGGAACGGCAAGAGCCAATTTCTAATAACGTTCTCCAGTCAGCAATACCCTCTAAGTAGACATTCCGCTCGTTGGAACACAACTCCATGCTCACACACCCGAGAGACATATCTCGAGAGTTAAAGAAACAGTAGGCTAGAGAAAACCTACTGGACCACGGCGCGCAAGCATTTTGATAATGTGATGGGTCGATTGAGTGAAGTGGGAGGAAGTTGGAAATAAGCGGATGATGTGGTAATAATGCTGGAGATGTGGATTATAGATCTAGCCTGTTCAACAGGAGATGCTGCAGTATGGGTACGCGAAGACTTGTGGAAAATGTTGTGGGATGATTGGACCAGCCAATCGAAGCAAACAAGTGAAAACAAATAAAGAATTATGGAAAAATGGAAATTGAAAATTGAAACGCAGGATAGGAAAAGAAGAATATTCAGAGCGCAGTGTCCCTATATGTGCTCTTGCTATCTATTGAGTGGGTGGGAATGATGGTGCTTGCAATGTGGGGTATAACCAATCAGATGGAAAATCGCTAAGCGCTGAGATTGTGATGGGCTGACGGTTATCGTCAATCTTCATGCAGTGACAACATTTCTGCAAGCCGTTTCACAATCACTTGCGATGCTAACCATTCAAATAAGAAGTGACGACCAGGGCTGCTCCCCCCACCTTCCTGTTTACGATAGTGTAGTGAAAAGCTTCGACCACATCAACATTATAAATAATGTCACCGTGGATGACGGGCTTGCTGCAGGCACATCTCTATCACTTACTGATTGTATCCCACGTTTGAAAGCATTGTCATTTGCCCAGCGGTGCTACCGTGCTACCCAGTGATCGCGCCTTGATTGCAGGCAAGCACCATCACATTAGCAACGCCGTGGCATAGTCGTAAACGTGGTTTGCACTTGTGCAGCGTGGCGTTTAAGGAACAGATTGAGTATTGAAGCATACTCCTCCGTACTACGTCTCCACCACTGAGCATTTCGTCATCTGCAGATCCAGCGCCAAGATCACTCCGCGAATAGTTCACTCAGTTCGTGTCAAATTTTACAGAGGAAGTCGTTGAGCTGAACAGGAATGGGGTCGATGAGAAGCCCTTCTGTTACCTCCATAGGCATACTTACAAACGCTTCCTTGTATTGCTCATCTGTGTGGAGATATTACTGTTGCATATCTTGGTGTAGTGAATTCTCCTCTCGTTGGAGCCTCCAAGTCGACCGGGCACCGAGGAAGAATCAGAGCCAAAAGTATTCCAAGGTGCATACGTACCGAATCGCCATTAAAGTATGGTCTCGCCATCCTAGCCTAGGCGATGCATAATACGGGGCAATGACCCTCTCAACCGCCAGCGCGTTCGCCTCCCTGTTGCGTAATGGAGACTTGTCTACGGAGCTCATTGAAGAAATCTTTGCCGTTCCCCATTGTTCTTGCTAATCCAACTTAGCCATTGTATCTTCGGAACGTTCAGCTTGTGTAGACAAACGATTCGATGTCCAGGCTCCACTAGATCTTGTGCTGTTTGTTTTGTAGCTGAGCGACGCCCTGTCCCCAGGGGCTATTGTCAAATAGCCTATATCATCTCTCAGCCCCAGTTGTATAAAGCCTTTTGGTACCGAATACCGCTTTTGAGACCACTCTGCACTTCTTGCGAGTTGAAAGGAAGTGCAGCGATCCCCTGCGAAGGGACTCCAGGTTGCTGATTGATCCCCTGCTGTGTCGTTGACTGGCCGTTGCGGGTCCACGCATTGTTCGACATGCTCTCGAAGTTCTTACTACTTTGTGCTACGGCGGATTCAGTTACCTGGAATCGATAACCTGATGTTGTTGGCAATACGGTGATTGTGACTTGTGAAGTATGCGCTACATCATTGAATGATCAGTATATGCAAATCTCTCACATAGATCACTTCATCAAGCTCGAGGTATCAAAACCAATGTCACTCACGATCAAGACCTTGTTTGATCCGCTCGCTCCAAATGAACTGGTCGGCGGTATGGAAAAGGTTCTCAGCGGAGCAAGTCGCTGATACCACTAACAATGGAATGGTCCCTGCTTCCCAACGAGAGAAGTTGAGGAATAAGATTTAGTCGGAAGTGCTAAAGTGATCGGCAGCTCGGGCCGCCGCTCCTTAGTGGCATATAAGTTTCCCTAATTGTAAGCCTCGTTCACTGCCAGAGGCCAAGAGACTTCACTCACGCTTCGATCACCTAGTCCTCTTGCGAAGTTACATCTTCGAGTATACACTTCGCAGGGTCTTGTGGTGGCAGGCAAAACCTCATTATCAACAAATTATCACGTCAGCTTCAAGCTAACGCGAGCTCGTCGCTTGATCACGGCGCAGCAATGGCGCCAATGCCTTCAACCAGTAGCCTACCTTTCAACGTTCGGCGCAGATCAGGTCGAAATGACACGCCAAACGGTTCATTTGCTGACAGTCCTTCGGTGACTGAGACCCGATCAATGAAGCGAAAATATGTGCCGGGTGGCCCTGGGGGAGGCGGAAGGTACATGGAACCTGATGGAACGGAAAAGCCAGTCGGTGGCACGGGGCCCGGCGGTTTCAACTATGTTGGTTCAAGGGGTAGAGTAGGACGCGAAAACGCGGTGAACGGAGTCCAGCCCCTAGAGTACCCACGACCGCGGCGAGAGAGCCGAAGAGAACGGCCACCAGCAAGACCACGCTTTAGCTCTGCTGCCGCAGCCGCGGCCGCAGTGGTCCACGGCGACGGCTTTAAGCCAAGGGAAGAGAGAGGATGGGAGGAATTTCACCAAGATTTAGACGTTGGGGCGCTTTTCCCAATCTTCGGCGCAGATGAAGTTGATGGAGTCAAAAGACCTACCCCGGCTTCGTCTTCTGATAACAGAAACGATACTCCATCTCGCGATAGAGGAAACCGATTCGTGGCGGAGGATGGTGAGGCTCAGACGAGCCAGGATCGTCATGATCGCGGCTCTGCTACCCCAGGAGATACCGATACCACACCAAGGCGATGTGCAGGTCGTCCTCTGCGTCGATCGGACTCAATGTTGAAAGGCATTGGCGCCCCAGACGTTCCTAAAGTCGTTCCCCTCCCGGGGTTCAATCCACGTGAGAAACTGACGCTACCGAAGCCTTCGTTCCGTCGGCTAGATCCCTTTCTGAAGTTTGAGGAGAAGAACATTGAAAGAGCCAACTACGTGGACAAAGGTATGGCGCATGTTGGGTACCAGGAAGGCGAGATGTACATTAGGCCGGGGAGAAGTTTGATCCGCGTTACTGAAGGTAACATTGAAGAAGATTTGGACATGACTACTGGGAAAGCTGAGGGCGAGAGCAATTCAGCTATCGGTAGCTCTGGTGTTGGTCGAGTTGAGTACGATATGGATGAGCAAGACAACCATTGGCTTGCCGTACACAATGCCCAGCGAAAAGCGGAAGGAATTGAATCCATTAAGCCCGCAATATTTGAGATCACAATGACAAAAATTGAAAAGGAGTGGCACGCTCTTGAAAAGAGGATTCCAAAGCCAAACCCTAAACCGCCACAAACACATCGCCCACGCTCGAGCTCAGCTGCCGCTGTCAATGGGGAGCCACCAGGCCTAGGCGAGGAACAAGATACCAAGTGCGTCATTTGCGATGATGGTGACTGCGAAAACACTAACGCGATCGTTTTCTGTGATGGTTGCGATCTTGCAGTGCATCAAGAATGCTATGGTGTACCGTTCATACCAGAGGGCCAATGGCTCTGTCGGAAATGTCAACTGATTGGTCGTGGAACGCCAACATGTATTTTCTGTCCTAATACAGACGGAGCTTTCAAGCAGACCAGTTCATCGAGATGGGCTCACTTGCTGTGTGCGATATGGATACCAGAAGTCTCGATCGGCAACTCGACTTTCATGGAGCCAGTAATGGATGTGGAGAAAGTTCCAAAGCCAAGATGGAAGCTGACTTGCTACATTTGTCGCCAAAAGATGGGTGCTTGTATCCAATGCGGAAACAAAAACTGTTATATTGCGTTCCACGTCACTTGTGCTAGAAGATCCAAGCTTTTCCTCAAGATGAAGTCAAGCCACGGAGGACCTGCGAGTATTGATGCGAGTGTACTGAAGGCATATTGTGATAAACATGTTCCGGTCGACTGGCGAAGGGAGCATGACGTTGACACTGCAATCGCGGATGCCATGGAGTATTATCGGTACACAATGCGCGGCAGGCTGTGGGCGGACAGTCAGCAGTCAGCTCTCACAATGGGCCCTGCACAAAGCATTGAAGCGTCCGTTCCCGACTCAATCGAAGAACCATTAAATCCCAAGCTCACCCTCACTTTGGGATCGAATAAGCGCAAACGAGATCAGAAGCCAAAAGTCGTATGGAGGCTACCGTCTGGCGCACCGGTCATACCACAAGCTGTTTATGATTCGGTGGAAACTTCGTTAGGACGATTCACTATTCGCAAGAGGAAGGAGTTCGCAGCCGAAGCATGCAAATATTGGACGCTGAAAAGAGAAGCGCGACGAGGCGCGGCTTTGCTGAAGCGGCTGCAATTGCAGATGGAAACCTTCACGTCAATGGAGATCACACGTCGGAACTTCGTTGGCATGGGTGCGGCGGGTGGAGTACGTCTTCAGAGACGCATTGATTTTGCCGAACAGCTCTCCCAGGATGTCGACAAGCTCAAACAGATGTGTGTGAGTATTAAGGAAAGAGAAGAAAAGAAGCTTGAAGACGCGAAGCTACTAAAAAGTATCGTCGATACTATTTACTTTCCAATCACACCAATCTTATGGCCAATTCTGGAAAAGTCTCAAGCGTAAGTATTGCCATTGTTCATCGTCTGAAGACTAGTTTGCTGACACCTTCTAAGGCTTGATGGCAAAGGAGTCTTTAGCGAAGGCTTCTCTAGGCTCGAAGAACGACTCAACAGGCGCTACTATACATCAGTCACGGTTTTTTCTGAAGACTTTGATGCTACCATCAACGCAGCTTTGAACCCGTCCCCTATGGATGCCTCGGCACAACTCTCTGAGCAATCTCCCAGTAAAGACTCAGCCAAGGAACCCTTCCCTGACTACAAATATAGAAAAAGTCTTGTGAGCCGAATTGCAAAAGCCGTAAAGGACCCAATTGAAGAAGCCCTACGAAAGGAAAGTGAATTATGCCGGGAATCTATCGAAAAAGAGTTCGCCAACTTAGACAAGTTGCTTGAGAACAATGCATCACGACGCGATTCTTTTGTTGGGTCGCAGTTTGGCAGTGGTGAAGCTGGACTCATTCAAACCAGCGCAAACATCCATGAAGGTAGCCTTGATGGTCATCAGGTCAATATTTCAATGGAAGGAGTTGCTCCTAGTGATATTGACATGGATGCTGCGGCAATAGTCCATGCGTCTGTGGAGGAATCATATCTCAAACGTCAACGACCAACTCCGGACTCCGTGCCATCAACAAATGGCACCAATGGCACATCCCATAAAGTCAACGGTCTCAAAGCTGCGTCTGTTCATGCGAGCGATACAAATCCAACCGCGGAGCCGCCGACGCCACCCATGAGTTCGGAAGGTGACCATCAGCCCCTGCTCATTGGGGGCATTCCATGGTACATGGACCCGTTCGATCCCGTCGGTACAACTATTCAAGAGGAGCGGTGGACGGGCAGAGAGCTTGTGCGAGGTATGAGCGAAGACCTCAGTGATATGGACGAGGAAGAGCTTTTGGGCCTTGTACCCGACGATACTGATGATTCGCCTAATTTGGTGGACAGCGTTGCCGCGGAACAGGCCGCAAAGGCAAAGGCGAAAAAGCGTAAAGCTGCTAGAGCAAGACGCAGATGGTGATACTGCTGCCTGGCCTCAGCGTTAAGCCCTAAGTCAATGGCATAGGATAACGGGTTTCATTCATGTTGTACTAGACTCGTCAATATCTCAAGTTTGTTATTCAACCGCACCCTCATTTATGGTGTTCGTTTGCGGGCGAGCACTTCGTCAAACCAGCCATTCGAAGTGGAGTCGGCCCACCAATTTCGAGTCTTACTAGCTGCACCAACATCAACTAGTGACTGAATTGTAAAAAAACAGACAAGACTCGTTTCAAATCTAAGGGTCGTACCTCGGGCATCTTTCATCACTAAGACGAGCCGTAGATAAAGCCTATCGTACGCTTCGGAAACAACCTCATGCTTGGCTGTATGTACACAGTCCTACATTAAAGGAAAATTAACAAACATCGCCTTTTCCGCATTGGCTCTAGCCCAGGGACCTCTGGAATTTATTCTTGACAGATAACTAATTCATCAACAACACTCCAAGCAACGCCTCATAATCACCATTGTGATCTGCATCATCATCAGCCTCATTCCACCCCATCACACTTCAGCTTCTCCTATCATCCAGTCTTCTCTTGAGAGGCAGCGATAATCTTCCTCGCAAACCTAGACCTCACTCAGCCTCGAAATATAACATGGCTCAAGCAATGGATTACGAGCAAGAGAATGGTCGTTACGAGGGTACATACCGCTCAAGCACATCACCTCAATACTTGTTCATCAATACCTGATTTTACATGTCATCCGAAACCTGTCGCTGACGTAGTAGCTGAGCAGATGAAACTCGCTATGAACGCAATCGTAGTGCTTCACCACGCCCAACCAAGCGTGACGACGACTATCCTCCTAAGCGCGACGACAGCTACCGTGGTGGACGTGATAGAAGCGCATCTCCAAATGGGCGCATGGATTCTCGGTAAATCGATAAGGCGTCCGGTGTCATTGCTGACTTGGCTGACGGACACTATAGTGGACCACCCCCGGATCGTGGTCAGGACGAGCGGGAATCGAATGCTCGCAACCCAGGCTCTAACTTGTTCGTCACTGGCATACATCCTCGACTCTCCGAGTCCGAAGTCACTCGTCTTTTCGAGAAATATGGCAACGTTGAAGGCTGCTCTATCATGAAGGATCCTCACACCCAAGAGTCTCGTGGCTTTGGTTTCGTCAAGATGGTTACTGCGGAGGAAGCTGATGCTGCCAAGGAGGGGCTTCAGGGCGAGAATATCGAGGGTCGTACTTTGAGCATCGAGAAAGCTAGGCGTGCGCGTCCTAGGACACCAACCCCCGGAAAGTACTTTGGGCCGCCAAAGCGCGGTAAGCATTCTGAAACTATCAAGCCTTATGACACTGATCTGGATTTACAGAAGACGACTTTCGTGGTCCGCCGCGTGGTGGCCGCTTCGATCGATTTGATGATCGTCGTGGTGGAGGTGGTTATCGTGGATACGGTGGGGGACGCTACGAAGACAGTTACCGTGGCTCATCCCGATACGATGACCGTGAGCGTCGTTCATATGGACGTCGCGACGACTATGGATCTCGTGGCATCGACCGCTATGCCTCAGGAGGCCGTGACGATCGCTATAGCAGCAGCCGTGGCGACGAATATCGTGGTGGGAATGAATCCTACGGCCGCGATGGTGGACGATCTGGGGGTTATGGCGATGCTCCAAGGGAGTCTCGTGAGTCTTACGGTGGAGGTAGAGACCAAAATTACCGCTCTGACGATAGGTACTCCCGTGGTTGATTGCGGTCCGCTAATCTACCCAGGTGCGGAGCGCTCTGCCAAATAAATGCGCGCCCACTCTTGTCAATCATTCTCGCATGTATTCAGAAACAGGTTGGCTTGTAGCAACAATTGCTGGTTCGGTTCTGCGACGGTACTCTAGGTTTGCAACAGATCGTGTCGGGGCCTGAATCGGTACTTTCGCCATACTTCGGCTCAGGTATCTTCGGAAACACTTCAGCTGCTAGGGATCTCTCTTCATACCAGAAAAGCGTCATCATGTTTCCCTTCGCTTCGATTGAGGTTAGCATTCGATCTCGCAGACGCCATTTCGGCTTTCATCTGGCCGGAGCACTGTTCAGCGGTCGGCGGATCAGTAATGATTTCTTTACACAGAATAAAGCTCGGGACGGCATCTGGCGCCTCGAAATAGTTTGCTACATCGCCCAGAGGTGATCCTCATCGCTTGCTCATCACACTGTAATATCATCGCCGTTCGGACTCTCAGTATCGCTTTTCCAGATGTATCAATACAGGTAACGACCAGTAACAACCAGTACGTGTAACGTTCGATCGATGCCGCAAAGTTTACTTGCACTGAAGCTCGCATTTCAACAATCAAATTGATCCTCAACTCTCATCGCTGTTGTCCGCACTCCTCTTAAGTGCCTATACTCGTCGGAGAAAGCATGAACGCTCTTGAGCGTATATACTCATCAGCTATCGAAGGTATATATGCATCAGATCCAAGTCGACGCATTGCGTAGCTGGCGTGACGCCCCTCATTCTTGACGTCGAGGCAGCAAACCAGCACTCAGGCAGTCACACAACACATCGAACAGTTTGCCAATACGGTGAGCCGCCATTTTATAAGCGAAATTATTTGTAAATCTCGCATTTCAATGTCACCTTTTCTTCGCTGCCCTCTGTAATTGCTTCTAATGAGGCTTACTGTCTTTTCTGCTTAGTTCACCGCGGCAGGATCTGAGCGGCCAAGTCGTTCCTCAAAGCAAAACCTGGTTCTCCTTAACAAGGTGGCCGCCTTACGTCTCGCTCAAGACACCACATCCGAAAACGTGAGCTTCCTGCGAATCAAAGAAACATCCGAGCCCCAAAGGAGATTTTTATAGGGATGCTCTGTCCAACAAAACTGTTTACTAGAGATGGTCCCAGATGCGTTCTGGGCAATAGCCACCTCATCTATCGACTCTCCGTTAGCTAAATTATCAAAGGTCTCCAGCGTGAGACCGTATTAAGCCTGAGAAGGATAGCATTCATCCATTATGGATAGTGGCAAAGGCAGCTGCGGGCCTGCCATACCATCTATTATAGTAAATGAATCCTAACGTCTGTGTGTCAAGCGAGCTTGGTGGATGCGTCGGCTCAGGAGCAGATAGGCCACATGGTAATTCGATTTCACTTCGACTTTTCATCCTATCGAATGGTAATCGACAAAAGATGTTAGACTGCAATATATTATCGGTCCGGATACGCGGTGACCAATCGGGGTACAGACGGAGTAAATAGAACGGCATTGCATCTGCTTCCATTGTTCCATCAAAGGCGGTATCCCATATAGGCAAACTCGAGGACGATGATTGCCAGTTCTCGAATATCAGACGTATAAGCCTGACATAAACTACGAAGGAAAACCCCAACCACGTCCATAATCAACAGTCTGATCTATCACATTATTCCATATCACAGTATATACCCAACTCTTACGACCGGATCCAGAGGATTTCGGGATCCCGAATGCCTACCTTAATCCCTCCCTTTCACTCTATATCTACAGTGTACAATGTAGTCTAGCCCTATCGTAGCCATCATTAACGCCTTTCTTTATGGGTTTTAGTAGATAGTTAGATAGTTAAATACTCAATTACTTAAATAATCAAACACACAGATAAATCAGCTATGCCACGAACAAAAAACCATAACCCCATCTCCGAAATCTATCCCATCCGTCATCCTAGAACTGCGGGACTGCCTCAGAAGACCAACTTCCCTCGTCCGATGAACCCGATTTAGGATATGGAAATCCGGGCTGTATCATCTATCTATCTACCAGCACGGGGTTCCTACGTACGATATTATGTTTTGCTTCAACTACAGTCGGAGAGCATGGATGGTACCTGAAACTTACCCCATGACGGATGCAGTTGCTATATGGGATTATTAATCTACGAGGTAGAGCCAGTCGACTGGAGTGGAAAGAATAGCGATCGAGTCGAGTCGAGTCGATTTGGGGATTTCTGTGGGAAGATTCAATGGCTGGGATTGTTCGTCGTGGGGGGTGGGTTTATAGATATTCTACTGGTTGTTGTGATGGGTGGTGTATGGGGGGAGGAGGCTGAGGAGGGAGATTCCCTTCCCTTCCCTTTCCTTTCCTTTCTTTTCCTTAGGAGACTTTATACACGTTGATAGGCTTCCACGTGGGGGGGGGGGAAAGAGAGACCCGTCAACTCATTTCATTTTTCCTTTCAGCTTCCGATGCTTCCGTTCGGTGTTATCCTATGAGTCTTCTCTTCTCAAGTATCTGAGGAATATCTATATCTATATTGGGGCAAATAGATAGATATGGGAGAGGAGAGGAGAGGAAGCACTGACGCTCTTCATTTTGCACCGGGGGAAAAGAAGGGAGGAGATGTGGTTTCAGACATTTGAGTGTGAGGAGGATGAGGAGGATGAGTTGGCGAATTTGATGTTATTATATATGGGATTGAACCCTACGGAGTTTTATAATCTCTTTCTTTGAGAGCCCTTCCATGCCCATAAATGCCTGCCTGAGGTTCCGATTTTCTAGCTTTTACATAGAAGTGAAGCTCCCCCCTAAGGCGTTGCAAATGCCTCGTGATGCACGACGATGACCTGACCTTTTCCCTCCATGTACACCAAATGGTATAATTCCCGAAAGATCCCTAGGTATCAAAGGTCCCACCCCCACTGCTGAAAATCGCTATCAATGAATTCATAAATACAATATGAGGGGAATGCGTTGCACGCTTTTCATCGCTAGAAAGGGTCGTGTCGTCAGGATGGACTTGCATGCGTGGTCGTAGAATCCCACTCGTATGCGGGCGAGAACAATCCGCCTCGACTTTCGCCGCTGGGATGTGGCCGTGGGTATATACTCGGCGGGCTACGTATTCCCGGCTGTGGCAAAGGTTCCATTCGCGGGGAGAAGGATCTCTGTAATCTGTTGTGTTCTCTCGACTGAGGCCCTCCCGCCGATGGCGGTCTGGGAGTTGAAAAGCTGAGTGTCGGACTTATGTAATGCGCCTCCTTGCCGTAGTTGGGATGCTGGTACTCGGCAAAGTCTTTGCCGGAGTAGTCGACGCTGTCGGTGTAGTGGCTCGAAGATGACCTAGGTGATTGTGCCAGGGGTGAGAGCCCGTACTCTTCCTTCAGGGGAGGGGATGTTATAACTGGTTCTGGCGCTTTTATGGCTGTGTTTTCTGCGGTTCGTGGTGGGGGAGAGGTGATGACTTCGTAGTTCTTTGGGGGATTGGAGAAGCGGCGAGCGTCGACGGAGGCAAACTCGGTGCGGCGTTTGGAGAAGGTGCTGCGAAAGAGCTGGACCCAGCCGATGAGCATGGATGTACGGCCGAGGAAGATCATCGTCCATATTCCATTCAACTACAACAATGTTAATCAGATGCTATTACATAGATGGAACGATACATACCGAGAGCAAAATCAAGACAGCCATGACCGTTGCTTCATTTGTCACCAAACCCGCGGCCTTGACTTTGTCCAAGCATGGGGTTTTCTTGCCTCCGTTGATGACCAGGCATAGTAGCCACGGTTCCGCTTTTCCTAGATCATGCATAGCTGCTGTGACCGTATTGTCCATTTGCACAAACACCACTGCCAAGAAAACCACATTCACAATTATGATAAGTACTATGAGTGTTCCTCGCCATTGCAGTGCAATGACTTTCTTAATTCTTCGATAGGCTTGCCCCGCCGTCACCGTCTTGACGCTTCCAGCATGAGAGGCATACGAAGGCAATCCTTGAGAGCTGACTTGGGAGGTAGAGTTGTTGCTATCGTCAAAGAGAGATCTGATGTACACTTTGATGCAGTAGCCAAAGGTTGCGAACTGCAAAACTGTCGAAATGGCCGCGAATGCCAGTAGAGGTCCCCAGTAATCATCGAGTGCTTTCGTATGATTGATGTGACAGGTATTTCCGAACCTGTAGGATGTCCCTGTGAGTGGTAGCGCGATCGCTACGATCAAGGCGGGCATGCCCCATCCGGCGAGAAGCGAACCCCAGAAGAACTTTCTCCCCGGTACGACCTGCCAACATATTTGTAGATGTATTGATAATGAGCGGAGAAATCCTGTGATCATTAACATGTTGGATTCCTCAAACTCCACACCAAGAGCTTACCCCACGCAATAGCAGCAAAACCCCCGAACATCAAGAAAGCCCCGGAGAAAGCACATATCATGTCAGAGTACATATCATTTGGGGTAATGGCGTCATGGCATTGCTCTGGCTCGGCCGCAAGGGGTATTATGAAGCCCAACTATGAATGTTAGCGGACATGACCACGACACAGGACATTTGACTTCATACCTGCATCAAACAGACCGCGACAACGAGTCCGACGGTAAGGTAATGTCGACTGGTCTTCGAGACCGGTAAAATGAGGTAGGTAATGAGCATCGACACAGAGCATACCATACCAGCGACATTGAGCCAATTCGCAGCTTTCGGTATAGTGTCGAAGTCTAGGAACATCTTCAGTAACCTATACCGCAACAATAATGTTCTTGTATACCACTCACCGTCAGAGTACACCCAATCTGTTATAGGACAAGGCAGGCAGCACTGGACAGTGCCCTGGGCGGTTGGTACAGGAGCGCAGAAGCGGCCAGAGAGGTCTGTGGAAGTCTTAGCAATGTTCAGAGTCTTGGTTTCCAGTATCGAAACCTTACATCCTGCGGTACCATCAAACTTCGACAGTTGCAGAAAGGGAGCAGTGCAAGCACCACGCTCCAGCGTCGTATTCGCCATGGTGTAGATAATGCTCACGTTGCTCGTCTGAAGCACTGGGAGGCGTTGGGTACTCTCAGCCAGCGATAGAGGTGCCAAAATCGTTCATTCACTCCAATCTCTTTCACCTGACACCCTCACATTGCACATAATCTGAGACTGTAATAATTGAAGGTTGGGAAGGACTGAAACGGCGAGAATGCCAACAAGAATTCAATTATGGGGCTTGACGAGAGGCAGCACACAAGTATGGCCTGGAGACAATTACAAAAAGGCACCGGAAATGTCACGTAATGGATGGAGATCTTTCACGGTGACAAGGGCAACCGATAGGGAATTGAAAAGAGGAAAAGACAGAATTCCGGCCGTGGATGCCATGACCCTATTGGGGAGCTGACAACCTCCAACGGCACTGCGTTTGGTGGTAAGGGCCATCCCAGGTGGATTTGTGGGTCGCGTAACGCATATTGTGGCAGCCAGTCAGCGCCAACGACCAGGGTCATATTTGCAAGTGCGATGGTTCAGGACTGCCATATCGAGCACGATGGATCCTCACTCGATCCTCCGGGCCAACAGCGTAAACCTTTTGATAAGGCCAATGAACAATGAGGGCAGGTGTTGACCAACAAGGTTGAGATGAGCGCTCAGAGAGAGGGCGCTCCGATGTTTGCAGGGCTCGCGTGCTCTGAGAGGTCTAGACTAGGGAGATGCCGGTCGGTGGAGGGATGGGAGCTAAGGCGCAATGACTGACTTGCATCGTCTGAGTGGGCGGATCCTCCCTAAGAGTAAGAGCTGGTATCTGTGGGGCAACCCCCTAACCGCCGCCTAATCCTTTAGCGTGCGCCGGGGTCAGCGGCCGAGATGCAACTTACGTGATAGCGTGGAGGACCCTGGGGAAGCCTATTGGCTATGCTATCAATAACTCAACCACCGCCCGAGGATGGGGGCAACTTTTAGCTGCTCTAGTCTCCATTCAGGAGGTGGCTGCCTGAGTGATAATCCTGAGCCACGAGGCTTGTTAGTCCCAACTACGTATCCAGGACACCATGTACATGGTAGGTATGACGGCGCTGCCACCACCAACATGCCGCTCTTACTATAGTATTCTATACATGACGTGTGGGATCCTATCAAGTCAGTTTCTTTCGAATGTGCATAGTAGCCTTCATTTCCTGAATGAGGCACGCGTCAAATCGTGCACTCCTGTAGGATTCCTGGTTCAGCTGTCGTTGGCTGAATATGCGCTCCTCATGGTCAGCTCACTTGGTAGACGCATTGCTCCAGCCACGGCAGACTAGAGGCACGGTCAGGACAGATTCAATCCCACGAGGGCCGATCATCTACCTTCCCAGCCTTGCCGTCGTGCATACAAGCGCTGGCAGGATAATCCCAGATGGACTTCGTTCTTCGAGCTGACGTATGACAGTACTTATGGAATGGAAGAAGAGATGAGATTGAAAAGTCAATCGTCGTGATCGGGCAAATCACGAGACAAAGCACGAGGTGCGCTTGGAATATGCTTGTCGGAAAGATCTGACATGTGGAAAACGTTGTTGATTTGCCTTCTGACTGGTACGGGTCCGTCTGCGTGGGCCTGTAAGCGTCAGCGGCAATATGCGTTTGACGTCTTTCCAATCATCGTGCAAGGACCACCGCTCCTGTTGATGGACCCTCTGGGTCGCTGGAAGTCAAGCTCGTGGCGCTATGTCCACCTCTGTCAAGCCTTCAGCCTTCAAGGTAACCTTATGCAGCAGTCAAGCAGCATGTTCCCAAGCCATCCCAACTCTCCTCTCAGCTTCTCCGGCCTTCTCCTCGTCATATGCCTTAGATGTCTGGCTCAGCCTGTCAAGAGCGCCGCAATCTCATTTAATTCCCCGCTCAACGCCGTCTCGAACTCCACCGCGCTCAACCACGCCCTCGGCATCAACTGCCGTGGCAGTAGCCTTTGTCCAACTCAAGACCTAAGTCTCGACTACATCGACTTCCTGCTATTGCTCGTCAATGGTCGGACCACTTGCGAACCCGACTCCACTTTCGACTGCGGTCCCCTAAACGACACCGACATCTACAAACCCTACGCCCACATCGCGTGTCTACCGCAGGGCAAATCCTTCCTCGGCGGCATCTGCGCCTTCACCCGTACGTAGTCACCGAGTCCACTGATTCCCCAGATACGAAAGGCATTCGGCACCCCCACTACTGACCTCCCCAAACCCACACAGAAGGCAACCTCAACCCCTACGGAACCTCCGGCGCCACCATCAAGCTCAAACTAAAACAGCTAAGTGATCACGGCTGCCAGACCTGCGGCAGCGTGCCCCTGAGCGACGACAACGATCCCGCCGTGGCCGGGATCCTCACCGTGAACTATATCAGTGGCGTGGCTTGTCCGGGTGTATGTCCGCCAACGCATTACTATGCCGCTGGTGGGCTCGTAGAGACGTATTGAAAGGTTGAGCTGGCGAGTTGGTGATGTCGCCTCCGCTGGGTAGAACAGGGTATTACAGGGGCCGTCAATCATAGATGTATTATCTCCTTGCGAGTGCGATAGATACACCGAGGCCAAATCTCCATTTCATGAAATGACTGTGCTTCTGCCCCGCTGCTGTAAAGTCTCACCTCAAGAACCGACCCCTATCATAGAACATGAGAATTCTTTTCGCAGGACAGGTGCCGAGATCTCGGCTCTGCAAAAATGGAGAAGTTTGAAAAATGCCTAGATGAAGATGTGACAAAGATAGTTTGGATAGATAGATTTTCTTGAGACATTATCTAAATACACTACTCTTCTCGACCACATCCGTGCCAACTAAAATGCGAACCGCTCTGGTGTCGCTGAGGTGCCGGAATAGAAATGTCAACTAGGACAACAGTGAAGGGTTGTTCCCCATCCCCCCCCCTCTCTCTCTCTCTTTCAGAGCTAAATAGAAGTTATAGACCAGGCTTCGCCATATGGAAGCTTATCCATCTAGGTGGAAAACAATCACGCAGTTTCCCCTCCCCTGCTTTTAGAACATTACCGCCTGTGCCATTCTCTTCCCAGGAGCGGCAGAACCAGCATTAGGTAAGTTAATATGTACATTCAGGATGAAGGAGTATCCCGTAAACGCCATCGCTGGAGGACGCCTGATAAAGGGAAAATGCCATGCGGTAATTGGTGTGGGGTATCAAATTCGTAAAAGTCGCTAAGATTCGGCAAAAACTCAGAGCATCGGCGGTCTACTCGGTCCCAGCCGACCAAAGAGGTGTTCCGGCGGTATTCGTCCCATGTTGCTCGTCTTGTCGAAGTAGGTCGTCGGCGCTGGACTGTAGCCTTCGTTCTTGCGCCTGTAGCGTTCGATGAGGATGCCGGCAACGACGAGAAGGAATATGGCGCCGAGAGCACATGCGAGAGCGATGAGTACGACAAAGCCGACGGCCATGTGACCACCTGCGTTCAAGGTTAGCCAAGAAGATCACATTTGTGGTACGTCAATCCTCGTTCATACCTGCTGCCCCGAATTTTACAGTTTTCTCTGAAAATAATTGGGAAAGACTCCCGGCGCTGTTCCGTGAGATAGAGAGTATGAACGGGGAGAAAGTGGTACCATTGAAGAGTGCGGCAGAAGCGTTGCCGAAAGCGGGTAGATTGAGTTGGCCTGTGACGAGAAGTATCATGTCTTTAGGGACGAGGCTAGTGTCGTCGTGGCTTTTGCCGAGCTCTAGGACAGACAGTCCTAGGATAAGTGTTTGCTTGCCCAGCATGTCACCAATACTATGGTAATGACTGCCATCGTATTTCACAAGGAAAGCGGATCCGTTAATGCTTTTGCCGGCAACCCAGAATGCGGAAGCACCATTATTGGCAGGCGCCAATGCTGTTACGGGTCCTGGAACGCTCTCAGCTGCTCCTTCCAATGCTGTCCATTGCGATTTTGCCGTATCATAGTTGGCCAAGGATGTCGCGTTGTTATTGATTGTTAAGTTGCCTCCAACAAGTAGTATGTCAGTGCCTTGCCAGGTCAACGCCGAGACGCTACCACCGATCCCACTCCCTGGCTGGTTCCACTGACCGTTCTCAAAGACACAAACACCAGGGCAGGGAAGCGATCCGGCCGTATCAAAGCTGCCGCCAACATAAACTTGACTCTTGTTGGGCCTGATAGTGATTGCATTGACAGCGACATTGTGGCCAACGAATGGAGGCGGCTGCGGATATGAATAGTCTGCTAATCCAAGATCGTAAGCGATAAGACCGTTGACGTCGCCACCATTGACTTTTCCGGTGACACTTCCGCCAGCATATAAGACAGTATTAGACGTTGCAAGAGCCAGGAAAGCTGAGTCCGTATCAAGGCCAGGAGCTAAACCAGTGATTTTGCTGGTGCCAGTGTTGTTGAGGAAGACCAGGTTATCTATGGTAGATCCATTGCTTGCCGTAGCTGTGAAGTGGCCCCCCAATACCGTCACGTTCAAACCCCCGGAAGGCTTTGGGGCGTAGAACAGGCCCGTAACAGCTCCAGTCACGTTTTGCCCACTGATTGCTCGCTTGCGGGTCTGTGGCCCTATTTGCTGCGGTCGGATCCCCACGTTGAGGGAGTTGATGGCCGTAGGATTTCCGGTAAGGTAGACAGCGTCATCAGCTGACATGTCTTGAGCAGACAAGGTTCCTGCCAGAAGAGGGGTGGATCCGGTCACGTTGGTCATGGTACTGAGATGCCCACTAATAGCCTGGGACTGTAGTTTGAGGTTCTGGAGCCAATTCTGACGAGACGGGACCCATATCCCAAATCCAGAGACAGGGACTACCTTGTTTGGACCGAATGCCTCAAGCTGGTCGAAGAATCCGTTGACAGTGACACAGAGCTCTGGCTGGTTCGCAGTGATGTTGACTTCCAAAGTCACGATGGAGTAAACCGTTGCGCTCACGCCTGCGCCCAAGGGCTGCCACTTCTGACTGCTAGTGTTGTAGGCGGCGACGTTATTCAGTCCAGTGACGGTTCCATTCACGGTATTCGTGAAATTACCTCCCACGTAGAGCAAGTCTTCATATGCGGTAATGGTCATCACCTCAGCATTGAGCCCTCCATTCGGTAACGCAGTGGAGTTGCCGATTCCGATGGAGAATATGTTTTCGAAGCCAGTGCTAGTATCGGAAAAGTTGCCACCAACGTAAGTGATGTTGTTCAGTACTGCCATACTTTTGATAATCGCTCGTTGACTCAGGTTCATGCCGGCCTGGTCAATAGTTGAGTTCGAGAAGTCTGTATTTAGGGTGTTCAAGTTGGGATTAAACTCGTAAAGTCCATTAAGGCCACCAGTTGAATTACCGATCGAAAACTGCACACGTTGCGCCACAATAGAGAAGCCATCCTTTTGATTGGATGATGGTGTGAGCATGACTGAAGGCCGGAAGCCGTCACTATTCGCGTCAACGGGGCCTTGATATATTGTATCATATTTGTCGTAATAATTGGTCTGGTAGATAAGAATTGGTGCAATGGATGGAGCTGTGCTGGAGTAATTTGCAGTGACATTGACGATACCGCGAGCACTGCAGCTGCTGTCTTGTAGACAGCCCGGTGTGAATAATGTCACAGTGTAATTGCCTTTCTGCTTGATGTCTGGCTCGAATAGCACAGAGACCGCAGAGGTGGTCGTACCTGACCCAGTGATATTTGCAGCAGTTAGGTATTCCGAGTTGCTCGAAGCAGATGGCGTGACAGTCCAGGGACCGGTAGCTGTAGATTCCGAGCGAAAACCGATGTTTGCACATGCAGGCTCGTTGAGACTATTTACGGCATAGGCAAATATATCTACAGCTGTTAGTATCACACTACCATAGTTGATGGTCTTCGTCAAACAGTACCATTTTGGAAAAGTTCCACTCCGTCAAGCCCGCCTCCTTGATCATACCAATCTGAAACGTCGATTCGGAATGCACTCATGCCCACGATATTCCAAAATCGGAAGTCCTGATAAGGAACGGACTTGTTTGACGTTAGAGGGCATCGAGCATCGCAATACAACCCCTCTACGCCAGTATCGGGGTCGGTGTAAGTGAAGTTCATGATTCCGTTGAGTGGTATAGCTGTGAATCGAAACGTTTTTGTCCCACGACCATCTTGATGAGTGTTCCAGATTCTGAGCAAGCTCGGTTCGTATCCAAAATTCATCGCTGCCGTCCAGGAGCCTGGAGAGTCATCTGACAGAAGCCATGTTTGGTTGGGTCCATCCTGACCGTTGGTCTTGCAGACGATGTTGGATGCGTCATTGAAGCCAGCCGTGGTCGATGTGCCTACTGCTGTGATGTTCGCAGATGAAATATTGATGACTTGTTGATCTTTCTGATTCGGGATAGTGGTGGTTGAGTTTCCCAAACCAGTGAATGATCCGCCAAAGATGATATCCCCCCTCGGACCCATGATGATCGAATTGACAGGCCCGTTGAATCCTTCGAAAGGCAGGTTTGCCCAACCTGACATCCCAACCCAAGCGATAGCGTTTGTCGAGTTTGCACCCTTGAACTCCCCTCCAACGTAAACGGTGTTCGTTGTTTTGTCGCAGAGAATGGCATTGACTGAACCAGTCAAACCTGGGAGAGGCGTGATTTTAGCAGTCTTCGAGTCGTACATTGCAACTCCCTGAGCCTCCACGCCACCTAGACTGGTAAAATTCCCCCCCACTATCACTCCCGCAAACGTTCCATCATGCATCTCAAAAGGGCACATGGCCTTGATGTATCCATCGGCTGAAGCTGTTGTCGCAAAGTCTCCATTAGGTAGTTGCATGATGAGCGATTGGGTCCCATTAGTGCTGAACGCATTCTCCGTTTGCTGCTGATATGTGTACAATGATATCGAGTCAAAGCTGCCAGGGAGAGCTACTTGGCCCATATCGTTGAGATTGAGATCCGTCGAGGGGATTGAGGTGAAGTTGACTCCTTGCGTCGGCCGGACCAGAGTCATGATCGGCCATAGCTGTACGAGAAACGCGAGTTCAGCTGCCGTGGGGCCAAACAACGAGAAGAGCCTCATTGCTCGCAAATGGCGGTTGATGGATAGGTGAATGTTATGAAGCCAGGATTGCGGATATGAGGATGGAGCAACGTTCAAGGGGGTTGGCGAGTCAAAAAGGTATCATGCATCAACCCTCCTCTTGAGCCAAGCGAGCGACAGTGACCTTATGCACTGTGTCTCACTTTGGAACCTGCTAATGCGCAAAAGAGAGGGTTGACAGCTGTGTCAGGGTGGTGATGTCGATGAAAAGCCAACGCAGGCGTGGAGTGAGGAGTATTCCCGAGTCTAGGATATTTCTGCCATGGACCATTGCAGCCCGCTGGCTCCACTAGCGTACCGTCTTCAACCAATCGCATGCGTACATCGTGGGCCTTCAATCTTATTCTGCGCGGAGATGCACCGTACCTTAGAGATTGAATCGCTCGCTACGGAGTATATAGAAACACTTAGGCGATTCTACATCTACTGCCAAACATTCATTTTATCAGGCTCTCTTGTTTAGCTGACCACGACATTCTTCACATTCCTCGTATCGGGAGGACAACAGATCCCGCCACCCCGCGTGGCTGATCGCGAGATCGCGTTGTCCGTTTTAGCTATCTTCCTTCCTCATCAGGTCGAATGTGTTAGGGACTGACGTTGCACTGCCCTGACTGCAGTGAGGTACAGTTCTTATTGGTGTGCATCGTGGACACTTGGCCCAAAATGGAGCTCCAGGGCCTATGATCGTTCCTCGCTACAATTCAGAAACGATCCGGGACGCCTTCATCGCTATCCGCTGTCTACAGGTAGCTTACCCATGATGTGCACAACCCAGCATATCAGACATACCCAGCTCGGAACAATCTTAGCCAAGCACAGGTCCGCATCTGAACTCGAGGTGGGAAGGAAATTGGGCAAAGTGGAATGGTGCTGGATCGAAGCCCTTTTTTATCGGTGACAGGAATCCCTTGAAGACTATGCGTTGCGCCTGCGCTTCCTCGCAGTTTCCTTGACGGCAATCAGAGGTTTCTTGTCTTCCTCGAACTCTCTTTTGATGCTGTCTCTTCTCATACTAACAGGGGTCAAACTTTCCGTTTTCACCCCACTTTCTATGAGAGCTGTACTGGCACCTCTTGCCTTGATATCCGCCACCTCGACCTTGACTGAAAGTCTTTCAGAGAACACTCGCAAGTCAGCAGTAAACAAGACACTATGTGCCCAGCCAGCCTCTTTTCCCCATAAGCTTCGAAACTTGTCCCCTACTGCATCGTACATGGCTTTTGTCAAGCTGATGTTTTTACCCTTACCAAATCTGTAGTCGCGCTGGGCAATCTGCCAGACTGCAATGGTCATTTTAGCGACCAGATGTTCATCGAAGGTGTGTATCTGGAAGTATGACGTACCATGTGTATCTACGGGAATAGCTTCACCCCATCCAAGGCCCATCAGGCATACACAATCAGCAACCTTGGGGCCCACTCCTTGCAATGCCAAGAGCGCCGCATGTGCCGTCCGATAACCTTCCCTCCCTCCATGCACCATCTCACCGGCGCTTGAAGGTTTCATACCCAGTAAAGGGCTTTCAGGATTCCTCAAGCTATCAAGCCAACCATGATCATGCTCTTTCATTACCATAACAGCTGTCCTGTGTAGGTATTTGGCCCTGTATCCAAAACCAAGTTGTCTCAGATGCGCTTCGACACTAGGATCAGTGAGCGCATCAGGTGGAGGCATGTCATGGAATGGTCTTGAGTCTATGTAGCCAATTAGAGGGCCATAGTGCAAGCACAATTTCTCCATCTGCCAGAAGTATTTCTATTAGCCACTACACGGCGACGGAGCATTTCCCACTTATAGGCTCACCATCTGAGATATTCTTATGATGTTGTTGTTGCTGCTACAGATGAATCCGACCAATGCTTCCCATGCGTCCTGCTTCAGTATGCGTATGCCAGTAAATCTGGGAGCTTTCTTCTTGAAGTTTGTGTCCACCGTAGACCATTGCTCGTACAGTTGTGTCAGATTTGGGCCAAGGTTGAGATAATGATGTACCCAGGCTTCGGTATCATCGTCCTCAGGTGACCATTTGCTATGATGGTCTGGCGTAGAGGGAGGTATCGACAGCGCTTGCAGGTCGTCTGGAAGTGCAGTTGTGTAACGTAGATGTGTAGCGTCTTGTTGCAAGGAAAGAATACGTCCGCGAAGAGCGCAGGACCATATGTCGTCTGACTTCCTCCATCTAAAGTACTCTGATCAGATATAGTAGCAATGCATATGTACTATCATACCTAAAGGACTGTCCGCAGCGAAGAGTAGTGTCAAGGCAAAGCTCAGCCAGACTTATGGGAATCTGGCGCCATTGTAATGCCATGAATGTGCAAGAGGGAGTACTGTGTTGACATCGGTGGTTGACAGTAGACGCGGATACTTTGTGTGCAGGTGAGAACGCGTCTGAATTGAGATGGTCTCGACGCCGTTTTAGGCGGCCTTCTCACTTGTTATTCTTAGCGTCGTGAAATGTGAAATCGATCGGTAATTTTCAAAACCTTCGAAATGGCCTGCCTAGAGTGTAACGTAGTATGCTGCTTACTATAGATGGAGCTGCCTACGTTTCAAACAACCCGGGATGCGGGACCCTGAATTGGCTACCTTGTGCTCGGCCGAGCTGTCAGTGGATTTTCAAAGATAGGTGTGCAAGCTTAGGCTCTGCCATTCATCAAAAGGGCAGAATTTGAAGCAGAGCACAGCATCGCTGCGCTGATCCAAGGCTATGAAGCCTTGTTGACGATCCTTCTAACATCCCCATCACTCCCCCGCCTCAGCGCCTAAGCGGGTCTTAGCAACCCTCATCACTTCATTTCAAATCCTCTCTCACCGCGCAGGAAAAGAAGCCTCTATCAGAGCAGCACTTCCTTTCTTCCTTTCCTTCGAGTTCTTCTTTCCACGATAGTGAAAGATTTACGCCTAGACGTTCGGTTTTGTGTCTTTCTTGACGTGACGAAATCGTACCTGGGGTGGAGGAGGGTCTTGCTTGGCTGGACTGAAGTAGATGGGTTGATGGTAGGGAGAGGAAGAGGGAGAGTGGGGATGAGAGTGAGGATGGGGATGTGTGATTGGTTAATAGATTAGAATGATCTTTTGCAGTTGATGAATGAGGAGGAAGGGGCGATGCTGCGTGAAAGCGAGCATGAACGATGGGATTGTTTGTGTTTGGTTGGGCGTAGCGTCGTTTCTGGACCGTGGGTTTTTCGATGGGCGGGAGCGATGGCGTTCTTCTTTTGGCATCAGACTAATCAACTGAGTTAGCTACCTTTCTCACATCAAACACAGTAGCATTGTCAACCGGTCACTTTAACTATCTCTTGAATCGACGGTAGATAGTAGAAAGCGTAGGCGTAGGTCTCATCTACTTCCTCTCGTACCGAATATTTCACTTTGCAACACAAGTATTTACGTCCTTATCTTTTCTAACCGTTTTTCTCGAACGGTCAGACGAGAAGATTATTATCTGGGAGACAATTCTACGTATTGCTTAGTTTTGAAGGGTGCAAGAAGCTGGAAATGCTGGACGAAAGATCAACCGAGAATATGAAAGCAAAGGATAGAAAGTTTACGATGAAGCGGTTAATTGATTTTAGGGTCTTGAAGCGCAAGCCCAACGGTCAATGTGAGAGACGAGCCAGTAATGATGGTAATGAGCATCCGAGAGCACGGCGGTAAAGGAGGAATGTAACAGATAGGTGTTTGTGGGTGCATCGTCAATCAGTGTCGTGTATTCATGGTAGCAAAAGTGGCTGGATGACTTGCTTTACGTGATTCTTCTAACATGAACGCCGAGTCCCAGAAATTGCCCGTTCCAACACAACTAGGCGGCACTCTTGGACAGCCATACTTTCCATAGTTTATGGCTAGAAGACCACTATGGCTGTAATGCTTGGGTTTTAAGTTTGGATACGTCTCCGGCCTCCAATACTTCTAATGCTTTGTAGATATCAGGAAGGTTTTTCGGCTCGAGAATCTGATCAACCGTTCCCTACTTCGTTCCATAGGTAGTAAGTTCCGCTATAGTCAATAAGATGCACCGATCTTCTATCATCGTAGAGGATCGATTTTCCAGTGGGAAGACTCAAGGCTTTGCTTGGGAAAGTTTCAATTTGTAGATAAAACCGATCATCCGTCCATCCTTTGGGTAGCGCTGTGTCAGAAGGCTTGGTACTGTTGTTTCTAGACTTTGGGGAGACGTTAGCAGCGGTAGTTTAGTGAATCCCACCGATACTCACCATGAGGCGAAGCGAAACTTCAAGGGTTTGAGGTCGATGTACAGGAGGATCAGATCTGAACAAGGGATGGTACTGCGGCGCCGAGCGAATCCGATAGAGATCTCTTATGAAAATACAGCTTGGAGAGCGGAAACGGACTACTCTGAGGCACAACATATATGGGCCTGCAAATGTATAAGTATGGACGAAGAGCTCGAACGCAGTAGCAACTGGAGAAGACTAGCTACCTTGTTCTCTCGGTTCTATGTGCAGCAGTCAGGCGGGAAGTAATCACTAATCTTATAAGCCATAACTGGCTGAAGAAGGTGGGGTTCACCAGCAGATACTCCGTATTAAACTAGGTGCGAAGAGCTAACGCTTACAAATTATACACACATCGGCTCCATGGAATAGAATACTTGGGAGACTTTGGCAGAAAACTCGCCGCAGGACCAATTACAACGTCCAAACCAGGATTTTTCAAGCCACTCTGGCTGGCTATTAACTGCAGTCTGCAGCTGCTCATCTCTTCAAGTCTGGACTGAATATGCGGGTCTCTCTTGATGGCATCAAGGAGAAGTGATAAATATTTGGCCAGCCCCGACCGGCGAAATTCTTATAAGCTCGTAAGTCTTCCGATTGTCTACATTGAAACCCTTACAACTGTATATTGTTCTATTCACACTTCTAAGCTGCTTATTTTCTCTAGTTGAGGTTTCAAAATGGCCACGAAGATTCTTGGCAGATATAACGCCCGTTATTTTTGGGGCCTAGAGAAAGGTTACGACGTGAGTTGCCTTGCAGCCTTTTGAACAAGGATGGCTGACCGATTTTATCCTCTAGGCTCGAGATTTGCTCCAAGAGATGCATGATTGCCCTCATGATTTCGGTGTCGCCAAACGGAATTGGATCAATTTCCAGACAGCAATAAACGATGCTCGTGCTTTTGAGGGGTACGATGCGGTCAGGTCTTCTCCCTCATGCTAATGTTGAGAAACACTACCAGATGGGTGACTTCTCCATTCTACTTGAAGGATGGAAAGCTAGCTGCAAAAAAATATTCGCTCCATGGCTGGCAAATAGCTAATTTCGAATGAGAATCGATCGCAAAAATGAAGTGTTGAATTATTTTAGAAACAAGATTCGGGTTTTTTGATATAATTTGTCTCTGGATGCCCCTATTTCTGCCCCCAACCCCCGTCATGGATTCCTGCAATCGCGAAACAACTTTGATTGGCTCTGCGGCCTCTCGATAAGCAGTCTTGCGTGTCTTGGCCATTTCTACGTATTTCAGAAAGGGGGCCTAACCCACGTGGCTGCAGATTTACTTCTTTGTTGAACATGTTGGAGTCCTTGGTCATCCCCTTTGTGGTAAGTAGTGCAAAATGCAGTGTTATGGTTCGATTGGTGACACAGTCCCCCAACCCTAAAAGAGATCGACCGGCCGTCATTTCTCCCTCTCGCAAGTATTACCTCTCCCCATACACGCCTGATTCATTCACCAACTCCTCATCATCATCCACCTGGTTTTGCTTTTCCATCAAAGCATTCGCCAATATGGGGGGCGATCTTACTTACTGCCAGAATTATGGACACATCTTACACTACCACCCCTTATCCACCGACTATCACTTTCCGGATCGTGTTGGCGATCCATCCGTCCACGACCCGAACGTAGAGCGTAATGACGAGACGATTCTGCGTTTCCACGGTGTTGAAGAAGATGCTATCAGGACATTCCTCGATGATCAGCGTTGGCGCTGCAATGATGAGGATATCTGCGATAACCCGGAAGAGTGTCAATGCATACGTCACGGTGTCAAACCCGAGGCAGCCGTCTCGTCCGCTTTTGGCACCGGGGATCGATCCAATCGACGTATCAAGAAAAGCGTTGTCGAGGTCGTACTGTGGGTATCGGCTCATGCCGAACTCGGACATCGTCACCGTGGCGGAGAGCGTCATTACGTGAGGGATAGCAATGGGAACGCACGCCTGCCAATAGCAAATTTTCAGGATCGCCAGGAGGGCACCAACTGAGGCTCGCGTGAGGCTGGAGCGGTATGGCAACGTACGGCGCTACCGGCAACTGAGCCTACTTCCCTACTAGCATGGCAGACCAATTCGCTATCGGCATATCATCGTGTTTTGGGAACAACACGGTCTCGTAGTAATCGCAATGCCTTGAGTCATGGCGCTACGGAGGGTCGTGAAATGTATGGCCATGCCTTCCACGATCAGGGAAGAGTTCATTATCAGTCACCCAATCCGAATACACTCAACAGCACTGCGACCGAGGTCGATAGCTCCAGCGGTAACGATGATGGCTCTCTCGAAGATTTCCACCTGCCGCCACTGATTCGGGATGGCGGCGGGCGAAGCTATGCACGAGATGAGAAATGTGGCCATGCAACGCATGGAGAGTCAGTAGAGAACAGTAAATATGTGGGAGATGATCTTGTTGCTGCCAAAACGGGCCGCTGGCCTCCTCAGCATCGGATTCGTGGAGAGTGTGGTCGTCGTGTACGGGGCGCATCTATCTTCGATATTGATGAGATCGATAGCGGACCGGACAACTTGAAAGTGACCGCAGCTAATGGTACCGCCATGGCCGAAAACCCTTTCGCAGGAATTGATGGTCGAGATCAAGAGAATGTTGCACCAGGTCGAGCCCATGCACCCGAGAGCCATTCCCGTGCCATGACCGACGGACCCAGGACCAACTTTCGAAGACGGGATCAAGATCGTGCTGCAGGCAGCCCTCGACTATTGGAGGCCGAGAGCGATTATGCGGGTGCACCTGTGCCCTCGCTCTACATCCCAAAACCCCAAACTCATTTCATTGCCGAAGATGATGTTTCAGCGCCTTCCCAAGCCTCCACAACCTCTCGCGACACGGACGAAGACAGCCTTGTGGATGTCATTGATACCCAGACATGGGGCTCTGAGTCTCAATCATCGACCTCGACCCTGCGTAGCTCATCACCCAAAGACGAGTCCGGACGCGCAGGGCCAACCGCAGGCCCATCTGATAACCATGATGGTGCTGCATTCAGACGACTACGGCGTTCCTACGGCGCCGGAACAGCAGACCGGACGAACATTGCGACCGCTCCAGGAGGTGACGTGCATCGTGGGATTTTAGCCTGTGAGCGCTATGCTGGAACCAGCAGGCCCGATGATGGACCCGTTCGCGACTATGTGTGGAGTTACTCCCAAACCACTTCTGGCTGATGGCCGCGATGCGCGACGCGCCTACGACACGGCCGAAGAAGATGATGAATTTATCCTGGTTGATGGCGAGGTGGGATTGTAGGACGTAGGATGGTACAGGGTCGGCTGTGGATGGGACGGGCGAGCGAGTCTGGTAGTGAGGAATTGGAAAGAAAGCGCGCTCGGTTCATGAGTCAAGAATGGCAAGCGCGAAAGGAGAAAGGGACGAAATTGACTTTTGAGTATTGGGAAAAGATGAAAGGTGAAGTGTCACAAGATTGAGAATTGCAAATCGAGGCTTGAAACCAGATATGCTCTCAGGTAATAAGATTGAGAATAGTCCCTTGCAAGCAGTGGCATTCTTTACCGTCTCGCGCACCTACCTCACCGCTTCTTTCCCGGCGACGATCTTTCCAACCTCGATCACGGTCAAGCAGCAGCAACAGCAACACTCGCACTATAGTTGATCAAACGTTTAGTCAGCACCGCCAACCCCGTCAGCACAATCTCATCCATCAATTCTCCGTCACACTCTTGCCCTGCCTTCTCCCGCAATAACTCAATGGTTGCAGCCTTAGTCATGGACCAGCAAGAATGCGCGATCCTCGCCACCGGCATCGCCGTCTCGTCCAGCAGCACCATCTTGAAGTAATCCCACTTAGTCTGGCTCTGCCAAGTCAGTTTCGCCCCATTGTGTGCTGGAGAGTCGTAGGTGAAGCCGTCTTTGAGTACGCCGCGGGAGGTGAGGGCGATGATGTGGTTCCGGTTGTGCAGAGTTGTGTCGATGCGCCAGGTGAGGGCGTGAAAGCTTGCTTCGCCGATCGGGGCGGGAGTTGGCTGTTGGGAAGAAGTGGAAGAGGGAGGCAGCATGATTATCTGGGGCTTCCGTGTGTGGCATTCGAGACGGTAGAGCTCGGTTTGTTGATCGCTGTCGAAGATGGAGGCCTTGCGCCATTTCCAATTGTCGAATTTGACGTGAAGGGTGCGTATTTCGTTGGGAGGAGAGATATGGTCGCTCTGGCCTGTCGCTGCCGCTTCTGGTGTCGCTTGCTTGTTTTGTTCTTCGAACATGTTGGATTGGCAATTGAGATGGCTGAATGATGTGGTAGGCCAAGCAGGAGAAGACTGTTAGGCTAAAATCATGCGCGTTTGAGACTTGATGCGTCCTAGCATAAAGGTCCGAGAGATGATCTTGTTCTTCTTGAAAAGTCAAGGAGGTTGAAGAAAAGGCGTGGTTTGATGGGGTTTACATAGCTCCAAAGCAATGATATGCATCTGCTGCACTGCCATGCTGTGTCAGACTCATCGCTCAGGCTGATAAGCTAAGCCTTAACGATTGTAACTGATCGTAGGCTTTGTAAGATCATCGCGTGTCATCTGCTACTGCTCGAGCGGTGAAAGGATGACTGTTAGGAGGCGTTGTGAAAGATTGGTGGAGCCTCGGAGCGCTGCATATGATCGTTTTGGGACTAGTGTTTCCACTGCCGAGGCCTAGCGCGATATGCAGAGCACAGCCGCCAAGAGCCGTTGACGTAAGCTTACCTAAGGGACTTGAGGTAAGGTAAAGTACCTGCAGTGATGCGCTCGCTAGCAAATTCCCGGGTCCTTCCCGATGAGACTAGCTACCTTACGTAATGGAGCCGATGCTGCTGACGCGGAAGTCGTTGCAATCGCTTGATGAGCCTGTTCCACTGATGTCCAGATCAGGATGTACTGTGCGCTGGAGGTGTTACGAGGCTTTAGCAGACGGGTCAACTATCTGGCGACCGGACAATCCTTCTGATGCCTGGCGTGCCTTCTGGTCGTGGATGTGAGCAGTGCAGGAAGCAGAAGAAGAAAGTACTGTGAATTCTCAAGCTTGGTCAACCGTCCCGCTAATCACAGGTTAGTGTGTAGCAGCTTCTGCGCGTTGCCAACGGTGCGCCCGTTTGCAACTTCAGTGTGTCGGTCTTGGACAGCAAAGGTAGGTCGATCATCGCTATCTGTTGCGTCTTCCCGGCTTGGTCGCTTCCACAGGAAATATGTGACGCAGTGGGAGTGTTGTGATGTTGCTTGCAATGGTGTCTCTGCTCTGTGGCATCCTTCAAACCTTGATTCATGAAGCATGAAGTGCACTGTCAAGGCTCCTACGAGGTTCCCCATGCCTGCCAAAGCGCACTGTGTCGACGAGCTTATCAATGCTGACTACACTTTGTCCATTAGATTCAAGTTTGTCGAAGGCAGCCAGACAACTATTGTTCCAAGGGTCGCCCGAGCTACGCCCTCCAGTGCACCTTCAAATGAAAAGTCCCATCTTACGTCCGCGCTCATCAGCCTTCTTGACCCTTCTGTTGGCATCGAAGTGAATTTGCTGTTCAATTTTGGCGGCTTTATCATAGACATTCCCCGCAGACTTGGAAGCAACGCAGCCCTTGATGCAACCTCGGATGCCTTCGTGGCCTCTTTCACTGGCTTCAGAAGTGGCAGGAGAGAACCCGATACGAAGGTTCTTAGATTGCATGGGAAGGCATTGAAAGCTTTGCGGAGCTGTCTAGAAGAGCGGACCACGGCTCAAGCGTCCGAGACTTTGTGTGCTATACAGCTGATCATGATCTATCAGGTCTGTAACTCAATCTAGCTAGAGTGTCAGCCTCAGACTTACGATTTGCACAGTCGTTTCTTGGCACAACGTCGTGCGTGAGCCATTCAACCGGCGTCGCTCAGATTCTGAAGAGCAGAGGCTTTGCTGGCCCACGCAACACTTTCGAAGAGGTCATCCTGCTAGTGCAGCGAGGCTCCGTGGTACGGCTATCTCCCACAATTCGATGAGGAAATTTAATCTTCTGAATAGGTTGTCGAGGCTTTGACGAACGATAAGGTCACACTTACCAAGCGCCAATGGACCGAGCTTGTCACGAATAAACTTGATACTCAAAGCCTTGATGGTCAACTGCTCCGCATCCTGGCACAAGTGCCAGACTTGATGCAGCGTGCCCGAAGTGTCATGAAAAGCAAGACCATTAATTACACAACACTCTCGCAGTTGAGGGAGGAGGCGAAAGGGCTCTGTGATAACGTTCTGCCTTTCCTTGGGAAGACTCGGGCCTACCTAGACGAGAATGATCTCTCTTTACTCTCCATCCATCATGGTCCCCCATACGGGTTGTTAGCGACTCACGCCTTTCGCTTGCGATCCTATGGTTGGGCTCTGACGGTGAGCATCATTGTATATCGCGTTGCTGAGAGTCTCGATCTGGAAAGACAAAAACACAAGGAACAACTGCACTACCTCGCACAAGAAATCATCAAGGTGGCGGAATGCTCGGGACGATACCGTCCCCTGGGATCAATGTACCTTATCCTTTCCTTGTCCGCGGCTCACATGGCGACCGATAACATTACGATTCAAGCTTCATCCGTGAAATGGCTGGAAGATTATCGAACGGACTTCTCTGGACCAAAGACGAAGCCTCTCACAACCGAGATGACGTGGCTTAGAGACCGCTTCCTTCTTAGGGAGAGGCGCGCGTATGATGAAATCTATGATAGTTTTATCTGAAATTTCCCTTGTTTGACGCCAAGACCGCCGCAGCACTAAATTCCCGAATATTGATGGCCAATCCAGAATACTGACCATTGAGATCGAGACTGATCACAACCGAACCTGAATGCAACTTGAAGATCCATGCTCCATGCTCGGCAGTCTTGCATGCCCCGCAAGCCGTGGAGCCGGTTAGAAAAGCATTGGAAGGCTGACCGCCTGCACGCTAACCCAGATGGGCTCAATGCAGCGCTCAGTATGATTAGGTAATCACGCATGCACCTCGACCCGAGCGAATATCAACTCCTCACCGGGCAAGAACGCCAGCACCACAATGCTAAGCATGCTGATCCTGATAAACCAAGCGTCCTCCCACTTCAGCCTCAGCTGAATATTGCGAGTCACCGTACATAAAGGCAAGCACCTTCCTCAGACGAGTGCTCCTTCAAGCTACCCCCATGCTCTTGATTTCTTCCCATTGAACATACAGCTATTGGCGCCCTCTTCATTATGCTTGATATTTTCGTCTGTCTCATTAGTGCCGCCCTCGCAACTTCCTTCACGGATTATCGTCATTTGGACTCGGCAGCCATTAGGTTGACGCATTCTTCTGATTATACGAGATTGATAAAGCGCAATGACTCCAGCCAGATTAGCTCCCTGGCAGGACCATCCTACAATGCCGTCATCCGCCCCACGAACCAGAATGTCCAGTACTGCATTGAAGTTCACTTCAATAGGATTCCTCGCTATCTCCTCGTCGACACTGGTAGCGCCGACACGTGGATGATTGCATCCGACTTCCAATGCCTAGACGCAGCTGGCTCTCCTATTCCGACCTCCGCATGCCTTCTTGGAGATCCTTATACTGGTCCCCAGATCCCACAAATCGGAAACGATACATACTACCAACTCTATGGAACAACCGAGACATTCGACGGTACCTTCGGATACGCGAATGTCACCGTTGCCGGCCGCTCAGTCCAGAACCAGAAGGTCGCGCTCGTAAACCGTGGATACGCGCTTGGCGATCAAGTCCGCAGTGGCGTCTTTGGCCTGGCCCCTGCAGCAGTTGGCGCCCTCTATGGGAACGAGAATGCAAGCACCACTCCCCCGAATGGGACTGCTACACCCTACAAAACTGTATTTGAGAGCATGTATAGCGACCACGCCATTGGGTATCAGCATTCTGTCGCGCCGTTCTTTTCGCTGGCGCTGGAGCGTGGTGTTGAGGGAGGGTATATTGCGTTTGGCGGACTCCCACCCATTGAGATGTCTGCGGAAGACTTCGTCTTCACTCCGTTCCAGGGTCTCAAATACCTCGGCCGCGAAAGACCTGAACGATACTACCCAATCCAGCCACGAGGATTCGAACTCAATGGTGTGAAGCAAGCAACCAGCTACAGGGCTATTGTCGACAGCGGCACATACCCTTTGCGTCTGCCTCAAGACCTTGCCGATCAGATCAATGCAGCTTTGTAAGTATTCCCTGCCCCCAGCCCTTCGAAGCACCACAATACTCAGACCACTCCCTCCGCACAGCAACCCTCCCGCCATCTACAACAAGACGTTTTCGCTGTATGCGGTGCCCTGCAATGCCATGCCACCTACCTTCAGTCTTGACATTGGCGGTAAAAGCTTCACGATGCATCCTAACGACATGTTTCTCCCCGTCTCCCTTGGTGAGACGTGCGCCACGAGCTTCACCAATGGATTCGAAGTTGGATCCGCATACGAGGAGGGGTTCTACGCTATTGGCGCTGCGTTCTTGCATAACGTGGTTGCCGTGTTCGATGTTGAAGGCGGTGGGATGCACTTTGTTGGGCACAAATACTGAGACTACACTTTCAGTGAGCGACCAAGCGAGATATCCAAGCCTGACTGATGGGATGGGCTATCTTAAACTCATTGTCACAGTGACTGTTCGTTCCTCGACGTGATCGTGGGTGTACGAATTATATTCATTTCAATACAAATAGGCAAGCCACATAATATCTCAGCATTTATACCGCTGAAACATAATCCTTTCGAGCGATGCGATTATTTCCACTATACGATTCACCCACCAAAATTCAGAAATCCTACCACTCCCCGCCCCTTCCAGGCTCTGACAGCACGTGAAAATCCACACAACATTGGTCAGGTCGCTCTACCGTCGGCTGAATAATCTGCCGGCTTTTACGTCGAAGCCTCTCATGTGAGTAGTCGAGCGGCGTCCTCGTCTAGAACAGCATGCACCATCTCACGGCGATCAAGTGCCGCACACGCGAATGAGCAACATCCTCAGCTCTCAAAGCGAACGCAGTCTTCACAACGCCTGAAAAGCTTGCGTGTCTCAACCAGGAAATCACATCGCCCTGATTCCAATTAGATCACTGATCCTCGACCGCCTGGCCTTTGACATTGCTCTGCGTACTGCAACATCACTCGCAAACACGCAGACTGAGCTTCATAGCCTTGGTGTCACTAGAAGGGAGCAGTGCGAAATAAAGAAGGGCTGGGGGTTTTGGTTTGTAATGCAAATGCGAGTGCATGCCGTTAGGGTTCCGACGGTGGAATGTAAACGTGCACGTCCTTCTGAGAAGACATACAAGCATGAATATCTCTGAAATGTACTGATTCAATTCAACACTTCTCTACTCGTTTCAAGCATCACGAGGGTCTTTCATTCACAATCATTTGTGCTTCAATTGAATCATGACGACAGCATCAGTCTGCCTCTGTAGCCTCAACCACATCTCCTTCTCTAGTCGCCCAACCGAAGTTCACGTCGATATTTAGCGCTCTATATATCCACAGCCTATTCCGGAGGCGACGGTGGGAACTCGAGCAGAGACAGAACACTGCCATGAGGGGGAGCTCGAGATATTGACTTCGGAGCGTTCCAAGCCGTAATGGACAAGCTGGGAAGCCGTATAGATGAGGGTAAGAAGGCAGTGCTTGACGCCAACAACGCTTTCGCTTCTTCTTCTTCTTCTTCTTCTCCTTCTTGCTCATGATACCGCTCCACTGACATCACTGCCGCAACCCAGAAGATTGCGGACAAGCTGCCACATCCCTGCGCATCCGGCCTTCTTAGTCCATCTATTACGTTCGTGGAATTTGCCGTGATTGCGTGCGTTGTACGCCCTTAATTGCGCCTGTCGTTGCTGCTCGGGCGATTGGTTGAGATGAGGGCGAGGATACGAGGCCGATGGGTCGAGGCGAGGTTGGGGGCGGCTTTGATGTTGAGGGAGGGTGTGACCGCGAGGTTTCGCTCACGCAACGTTCATCCGGTCTGGCAATTGCATGATCTAGGTGAGCATCCCAGACCTCTCAGTTGCCGAAAGTGTTTGACTTTGGTAGGTGATGAGCACCCCGCTGGGGAGAACGCGTCTCCATAGAACTAAACGAAATCCTTCCCCTCGGCGTTTAAAATGCTACTACTCTGTACGTACATTGCTTTGTATTACACTGACGTAGATAAAACATAGCTTGGACTCGTTCATCGATCTATTTACTTTGGAATATTAGAGACTCAAGTTTGCTTAAAAGTTAGCACTGCGTCTACCATTGTTTCCTCATTTTCTGAGTAAGACCAATATATAATGTTCACACACTGTCTCCATCTAGCATCTCCGCGAGAGTCACCGCACCATTTATTCTCTCTCATTTCCCATTGCCTTTTTGCCCTTGCTCCCTAATATAAGGCGTAAGATCCTCTAACATATACATCTGCCCATACAGATCCGTCACGTCGCAAAAGACTTTCACCGCCCTCCACAGCTTTTCCTCACAAATTCCTCTCAGCGCCGCCAACGCACCGTCGAGACACTTCCTTTCATACTCCGCTACACGCAACAAGTCTGCCTTTATGGAGTCTTCGCTCTCCCCCGGTTTCGATGACACCTGGAACTCGGGGAAGTCAACGCTGTTGAGATTGGCCTCCCTACGATCGCGCAGCACGGAGCCGAGGTCGTTATAGATCCTGCACAGTGTTGCTGAGTGCCGTGACACATCTTCGGCGATAAATTTTGTTTCGCAGATCGGGAAACGTGGTCTTTGATTTGCGTTCTCGACGAGCAACAGGAAGAAATAGAAGGCGAACGGGCCACCGGTGTGATCAGCCGAAGTGCTGCGAACCCATGTAAAGAACGATGTTTCTTGTGTTGAGCTGGTATGTGTCTCAGCTGAATGATCCCGTTGTTTTGATCGGAGCTGATGATTATCTTCTATCTGCGTGAGATGTGCGATAAGGAATGCTTTAATGTTGACACAAAGTTGGCGTCTGTCGTAGGTGGATGCCGTTTTTACTTCTGGATGTTGCAAGACCCAATGGAGGAAGCGAGTCAGTGTCCGAGCAATTTCCGCCGTGCCACCAAACGAGTTGATATCTCCATTCGGCTCTTGCTTCGAACACATCGATTTTAGATCTCCATTAGCATCACGCTTCGAGCCTCTCGGTTTGGCATCTCCGTTCGCCATATGCTCCAGAGCTTGGTGTTTGTCCTCGAGATCGACAACATCAAACATGCTCTTCACGGAGTCTTTGATCTCGCTCAAACTGGCTCGAGGCTGCGATGCGACCACGTCTTCCATGTACTCATCCATGTGATAGATAAGCAGCGAGAGCATCATCATTTTGGACATGACATCTGATGCCAAAGGTCGGGGCTGGACAAGCTCATTACCTGCGATCCATGTGAACGCTATGAATCCGGTGTATTTGTTTTCACGTTGGCCCATGCCAGGAAAAATATCATTCTTGGTGCGTTTGAGCCAAGTTGCAAAATATTGTGCTTCATTTTGCCAAGCTTGAATCCGCCACTCAGGTATGCTAGAAAACATAGGCATCCTCTTATAGATGTTGTTCGCTTTGGACTTACCGGCCGTGCCAACTTCAGAGTTTGAAAGACGGCTGAATGAACTGCATGAAGGTGAGCATCTGAGTGCGGCGAGAGTGTAAGCCGATGACAATGTCCGGGATCCGTACGTAACTTTCTCAATCCACAGGTTCTCAGGGGCCAGACTGTCCTGCACAGTTTGCATCAGAAATGAGCGGCCGCTTTCGAGAGCCTTGTCAACACAATTCCGGATTATGGAAGCCGCGGGTAGAGATGCAAGAGCATTGACAGCTAGAATGGCATATGCAGACCCCTCTCGAGATGGAGGTGCGCCCCAGGAACCGTTGGTGTTTTGGTCTTGTAAAGTCGTGGTCAAGGCTTGCCAGAGAATCACGAGGACTTCTCCGTTCATTAAATCGTCAGGTAAAGATGGTAAGCGGCCCTTGTCCCAAATAGTGACGACCTCCATCAGGGATTGAGACATGAGCATGACCGGGTAATAAGGAGAGAGGTTCTGCAAAACGTCAGCGCGTGCACCAATGACATTGATCATTATCTTACCCATTTGTCTAAGATGCCTCCATGGGATCGCCTCCAGGTTGCAGAAATATATCGCACAATCTTCTCGATCTGCAGCACGTACTTTGCTGGTTCCGTCGCGTGCAGCAGTGCAGTCAGCACATTGCAATTCGTGCTGAAACTAGGATGTCTCTCAGAGCTGTAGGTTTTGAAGCAATCAGGCTGCTCGTATTTCTGAACGAGCCTGTCCGCTGAAATGGATGCGCCAAGCGCCGCCATGGCAGCAATGCCTTTCGCCGTATCATCTGCGTCAGTGCCAACGGCGGGAGCTGCATATGGTCATGTTAGGATGTTCTTTGCTTTTCGGTCATGACCACACACTTACCGAAGCCTATCAGTCCATCTCCGGAATCGAATCCTTTCTGGAGCAATTCTCTGGATTTATGTACGTGTTCACCGCCGACCTTTTTTATATCAAAACCCGCTTTCGCAAGTATTTCCACAATCTAAGATAATCGCATTAAATTTACGCTACGTTAAAGGGGAGATGATCGTACCCAGGAGATCTCAAAGAAAGTGGAAGGGAAAGCACTCGGTACACTGCCATCCCCTTTACCTGGACCCGAGGCAATTACGTGACGGATGTAAGCCTCGGACTCGTGGTCCCAAGAGGAAGAATGCATCAGATATGCCGCAGTTGAAGACGGAGACGCCATCATACTTCCATGGATTTTGTGATGAGCGACACGATCGAAATCGATCTGGTTGATGAAAGCCTCCGACGAATGAATCGCCGTCACACTGGTGTTCACGTACAGCATCTCTGGTCGAATCTTGGTCATTTTCAAGTCTCTGATCTTCATAAGTAAGTCGCGCCCTGGAAAGTCGAAGACAAAGCCCTGTTTTTCATGAAGATCCAGAAGGTTGGGAACCAAGATCTCAAAACCAACGTGTATCGTAGACGCGACGTCCCAAGTTTGCAATTTCTCTTGAAGAAAAGTAGCAGCTTTGTAGATTTTGGCCACCAAGCCCTTTGGTCGAGTGTCCCTATCTGAGACACAAGCTGTCATTGCGTGTTTCCGCAGGGCCAAGAGCCCGGCCAGGGTGTTGAGAATACTGTCTATCTCGGATGCGTCCGAACTCCAGCCTCCGGAAGCGTCCTGAGAGTCGAGTACATACTGGAAGCTTTCGGGAGACAGCCATTGAAGATGGGCCCCAACGGGTTTGGTGATCATCGACACCCATGCCGTGTCATAGACAGCACAGGTCATATTTCCAAACCCATAACACGGGTCATGGCTCTCGATCATCGACAAGAGAAGCTCAACTGCCCGCGCATCAAGCATATCGTAATTCTTCGAGGCCATGTTTGAAAATCGGACTTTTATCACATCGGACGAATCAATGTCACAATGTGCAAGCACTCGAAGGGTTCCGTTTTGTGGAAATGCGACAGCTACTCTCAGGTGGAGCTAATGAAATAGAATTAAGGAACCCATGGCGTTGCAAATTGGCCACCTCCAAAAAAAAACTCCCTAGTGGAGCGCAAGAAAAGTGGCAGCTTGTGGGGGCTGAAGTTGGGACCGGTAGAGTACATTGTACAGCACATACCGTACATAGTAACACTCCCGTCGCCTCGACAGAGATAAGCCGATGCATGCACGATGCTACGCTAGAACTAGTCGAGGATTGGATTTCCCAAGTTGCGCCTTTCGTAATCCGTGCTTACCGTAGAATACCCTAGCCATCAGGCTATGCAGATGCACGTACGCTTACTACCGTGGAAGATCATAACTTGCGGATAAAACATCACTTTCTTCGAGCGCATGGGTCCTAGTCTTACCAATTTTCCATGAGCGGTGTCTAAGCTGTCTGCCTTGTACGTAATCGTGCACTTCTAGGGGAGTGATTCGGTACCATAGAGCTATTATAAATCCATCCAAATGCGATATTTTCATGAAGCACGCCGAGGTCCATTTCCCTTCTGGCCATGTCCAACAGTTGGAAGGCTGAGCGCAGGCCGATCAATCGGAAATATGTCTACTGCGTACTTGTACATATCTAGTGTCTGGGCGTAAGTCCAAACATCTGGTCTGAACTGGGGATGGGATGGCTACCCAGAGCGCTGCTTGAACATGATACGCCCCGCCGGGTCTTGAAAGCTGAGCTCGAGGACAGCCATGTTCTTTGGCCGCCCTTGACCCTTGGGGAATTTCATGTCGTAGTGGAGGAGTATTCGCGCGAGGATTATTTTGATCTCCACAGACGCAGCGAATCGTCCGGGACAGGCATATCTGCCATGGCCAAAGTGTATGTGGTCGCCGTCGGTGCAGGAGTACTGGTACCGGCCGAATCCGGCCTCCATAGCCTTCTTGTGGTAGCGGAAGCCGTCAAAGTTGTTGGGACCGGGCGGTGCGATGTCATCTTGCAGATGTGAGGTGGTCACGACACATATATAGGTACCTTTGGGGAGCTGGAGACCGTCGGAGAGAGTGATGGGCTCTTTGACAACTCTCTTGAAACCGACTGAAGGGATAACGAAGTTAGCTTCATGGTGTACTGATACATCATGAATGGTATATTGCTTACGAGCGCTTGGAGGGTTGAGTCGCTGGACTTCCTTCATGAAACTGTCGGTCTTCTGCATTTTCGCCGCTGTGCTTTTCTTCCAGCCATGATCCTCCTTCAGTACCTGTTCCAATTCTTCTCGCAAGGGTTTCACGTATTCTGGTCTTGCGCAGATGTCATAGAGGGTGTCCTTGATGGCACTTGTGACCGTATGCATCGAACCAATAATCGTATAGACATATCTCGTCGCAAGATTGTCGAGCTCTGCCTCTTTTTCGTCGGCTAGATCCATCATCCACTGGATAACATCGTCGGGCCGTTCATAGGAGTCTCCTTGCTCCGCTTCCAATCGTTTCCGCTCAAGGAGGACTGGTATGAGAAGGGCGTGAATTCGGCGCATGCACCTTCGTAGTCTCCGTAGCGATGGAAGGCACTTGCTGACGAGTGGGTGTAGGATCGGTGGGAAAAGCCTCATGATGACGACGGTGCGGAAAATGTCCTCCACGATCAATGTGTTGATGGATAACCATTCGTCGTTGCGACATAGGGGAAAGCCAACGAAAAGTCGCGCCGTTAAGCGGGACACGATTTTCAATATGACATCGTTAAGATCCACCTTCACCCAAGTATCTGCTTGTGGGTAAGTGATATGCATAACATCACGAGGATTGTGCGTAAGATCGGCTTGCCTCCAACATGTGGAAAGTCTTTCTTCATGCCAATTTCGAGCTCCTCTTCAAAGGTACCCAGAAATGACCCCAGTCTTGGAGTCAACTTTGTCTGAACGGCATGGGGGCTCAGATGACTCCCTATCAGAATGTCGATGCCGGTGTAAGTACTCATAAGATCCTGGATGGATTTAGGATTCAGTTATGGACGTTCTTCATGCAAGCTCAAGAGGCACACACGTCAACTATAGCGGCGATCGGATTGAGCTTTGTATCTGGAATGTTGGAGAGCTCATTCACATATCTCTTTGGCAGAACAGTGATGATGGATTCCGGCCGAACGATGGTAAAGACATTGTTCTTGAACTGCTGATAGTCAGCAAAGTTCTACTTCGCAACTTGTCTATAAGTCCTGCTGGCCCACGCACCTTCTTGTGCCCCTCGTAGACAATGGGCCATCCACCCGCGGGAAAGCGATATTTAGTGAACAGCAGTGGTTCCCACGGATACTGGGCACCCACCACTGGAGCTCCAGGCAGTTTGGTGCCCCTGGTGCGGGTGAGAAGCCTGGCGAGAGTGATGGCGACTATTGTGAAGGCTGCCCAAGCGTAGGCATGGTACGAAGAAAGCGACTGCATCATGATCTGGTCACGGTCTTGCGTATCGTCAATGACTGTTCTGCTTGTCGGGTCCAAACGCAGTCAACACGGTAAAGGAAAGGCACAGGATCGCAGAGGTGAAGTCAAATGTTGTCTGATGGCAATCCTTTGTTCGCACTGGACCGTATGCTCGACCAGTGGCTCCGAGACACCCGGGTCACAATCACCGCGAAATCATTACATGTACTATGGACCACCACTGATCTCATAATGCAGTAGGTCCTCCACCAACGAATGAACTTAGTGGTGCAAGAGTACGGCGTAGAAACCAACTTCCTTCTATCAGGTCTTTACGCTACTACTTACTAGTCATGGCACTGACAGCGCTAGCGAGCGTCGCGCCGTTCCGACGATCTAGCCACCCGGAGTACGACCAAACGACTCAGCTTGCTGACTATGTCTATCCTATGGACGAGGCGCAAGCTGACAGTCTACACTTGGAAGCCTGGTGCGATATGTGCAAGCACCACTTAGCTATCCGATCACCTCCACAAGGTCCGATCGCTTACGCAAGACCAACGATAAGACGCAATGATTGGCAATTGATGAAGCTCCTCAATCTCATCCTTTAGCGTTGGTGATTGCGCCGCAGCTAGAACATCCTCGACGGCAGTGCCTTACTTTTAGCTCCAGAAGAGCTCCAGAAATAGAGTCCAGGAAATTTGCGATGCTATATGACTCCCTCTAGACCCATTCTCGAGTCGCCAAACAATGTCTGAAAAAGAGAGACCTATCACTCAGCTTTGCGACTTTTCGCCGACCGTTGCAACAGAGAGCGGAGGGCGGCGAGGTCCAGGCTAGCCGGATGCGGCTCGCTTTACCGGACGAAGTAATTCACCTGCACACAGACTACGCGGATAGTTCATGTACAGGTGAGAACGCGCCCAATTCGCGATGATTCCGTCGCCATTTTACGAGGTCTTCTCACTGATTATTGTTAGTGCCCGAAATGCGAAATGAATCTAACAGTATTATTTAGTAATTTTCAGAACGATTTGGTGGCTGCCTACTCAGGGCGGTTTTTAAAACCGGCCCGGGATTCGCGCCCGCGGGGCGGTGCGGGACGCAGCTATCTTCAGCCCGGCTGTAATTCTATGGCGGCCCAAGTGAGGCACATGGACGGTCTCGGTATTTGCCATACTTGAGGGAAGACGTTGAACTCCGTCACCAAAGTTGGAGGATTTGTGAAGAGTAATTGCCGTACCAGCTAAGTTTTCCATCAGCAAAGGCACCCAGCAAGTGTATATCCAAGATTCCCGGTACCCAATGACATAGCCTGCCTGAATTCTTCCTTGGAGCTAAGCTTCTTGCTCCTCCCTTCTGACATCATCTTCGCAGTGTCATGATGCTAAGTCGGAAGGGACTAAACCTTATCAGGAGTAGAGCGTCTCGTGGATTACAAATTCAGATAACCCCGCCAAGAGGTAAATGGCACATTCGGATTCTCCAAGAAACTTCCGTTTCTTTCTGATTACAAACAGGAACTCGTCCATACAAAGTCGCCTTTGTGACAGCACCATCTATCTTTCGAGGGTTACTCCTAGACCGCAGCCCAAGCACACAGAATTGCTATGGAGCATTTTACATCTCTCACGATCATACGGTCCCCGTACCACACCGGCTTACGAGATCATCGCGTCGGCGATGGCCCTAACAGGATCACATCTCGTGGCATAGCGGACCGCCTGGGAAAGCTCGGCATCAAGATTTTCACGAGAGAGATCGAGCGTGTGGACACTTTCGAGGGCGAGATTGGCCGCAGCTTTGAAATCCTTGCTCGAACGTCCCTAGCAGTCAGCGAAGCTATCGCTACTTCCTCCTTCCCGCTAGTTTTGTCGGGCAATTGCATGGCTAGCGTAGGTGTTGCATGTGGGCTCGGGCCGAAAGATCTCGGGTATATATACTTCGATGCACACGACGACCTTCACACTCCAAGCACGCTCGACTACGGCTATTTCGACGCCATGGGTCTCCCCATTCTAGCCGGGAAAAGCTTCCATGCTGTTGCGGCGACTATCCCTGGGTTCCAGACAATAAATTACGACAAGCATTTCCTTTTCTGTGGTCTAAGGGAAAGCACCGGCGGGGAGCGTGAGCGCGTGCAAGAGTATGGAATGGATGCTATTTGGGGCTCGCCGAGCGAGAAAACCGACTATGTCAGAGAATTGTCCGGTCGGCTGAGCAAGACATCTATCTCATCCGCACTAGTACATCTCGACCTTGACGTTTTGGACGAATCTGTGGGTAAGGTGAACGGGTTTGAGACCCCCGGAGGAATGAGCGTCGAGGACCTTGTGGGATGCATGACGGTCGTTCCGCAGAAAACAAATGCGCGCTCTCTTGTCGTTTGCTCGTTCGACCCGAATTTGGGCGACGGAGACAAGATCGCTGACATAGCCATAGGGGCTGTCGTAGCCTTCATGGAATCTATGCTCAGGACAGGTCAGATACGTAGCGCTTGAAATGCCTTGAAAGAAAATATGTCTGAGCTTGAGAACGTTTCGGAAGCTTGGAATATGCCTATGCAAAGGCGCAGCGAGTTTTTATATATCCAATACCGCTGTTCTTCACGTGTCACAAGGCACGAATAATGCGTCATAGTAGTGCAGACACTTACACGTACTGAGTCTTCGGGATTTCAGTTCACATCCCAGAGCATGAATGAGCGAATATCAGTGAGCTTCAGGTCTGTGTCAGACGTGTTCCGTCACTGTAGTGTTTCAACTTTAAGGTAGCACTTCGCCTTTCTTGATGGTGTGCGGAGGCATTCGTCTCAATGACGCTCCAGATTGCAGCTCCGGTAGCAGACCCTAGGTACCAGAGTTCACATCGGGTCATCCTTACAGAGTAGCAACTTGCAAGTACTATCGGTCTTATCGAACCAAAGTGTGCTATATCTATAGCACGCGATAACGCAGGTCCTGCCAGGATGTCAGCAGTGATCAATAAAGTCGAGCTGTAAACTCACAACCCGCCTGTCAAGAAGAGGGCAGATAGGCCAATCTTATCACTGCGACGCATCTGCAATTTTCTGATCACTGATAAAGGTGAGATTAGGATAGCGAAGTCTGTCAACATCCAAGGAGCAGGAGCGAAAATGTTGACAACGCTTCTGTTCCCACAATGATGCCGAATGGACGGTTCCCAATTAGCCCGAATTGGAGAGCATATGAAGGCATATGTAAACATGAAAGCTATCCACCATCCGATGACTATAACGCCTAAGATCATCGTTACGAGTCGAAACGTGCCACCAATGAAAATGCGGTGGAGTAGGACAAGGATGGAGAGCTTTGCCATTGCGATCGCGGTGGAATGTAGAAACCCTACGACATAGAACATCTGAGTACTTCCTGATTAGCTTCGTCCTTATTACTTCGACGCCTATGCATCGCATGTCTTCAAATAAGATGTGACTTCTGCCTTGGAAAGTGACGAGATGTGCCGGCCTAGACCGCCAATTCGAGTTTCTCCAATTCCAAAAGTTAGTGAAACCTGTCAAGATAGCCAGATGTTCGATATACCTACCAGTCGGAATCATGATGCTTTCCCCGAGTGTCAATACCTATGCGCGCCTTACCAAGTCCCTAATTAACGTAGCATCGCATAGAGATACCCATGATATCATGGCTAGATAGTCTTCCAAACAAAGTTGAGAACGTTTGAGTCTCTTCGACATTAGACGAAGGCCAAGTGCAGTAGTAGAAAGAGCCGCAAACGAAGCCGAGATGGCAATGACTTGACGATCATGATTAGGTTGCTTAGAGCGATCTATCGTAGACGAAGACATGCTCTCATACAAGTCGAAGATAAACTCACGATCAAATTGCGATGATGAAAATTGTGGCCTTGGTCTCTGACCGAAGACGATGGTGAGGGACTAGGAGTTGGAAGATTTGGACCTGTGGGACTCAAATAGCAGTCATCTCGGGCTTGTGACAGTAGCCTTGAGCTTCCTGGACGATGGTCAGGTCTGAGAGAAGGCTGGCCAATGGGCAACGTAGTTACCGTGAAAAGCCCGGAGCTGATACTAGTGGTGCGCTTCGTACATGGAAAGTGAGGTTCGTAGAGCGCGATACCTTAGCATTCGACTCCTGTGCGTGCCGCGTTGCAATGCTAACCTGGAAGGATCGAGATCCCAGAAGTTATGTAGCGCCTTTGCCGTACAAGAGCGTTGGTTACCATGCAGGGCTCTCGTCCAGGATTCTCTATGTTGATCGTAATCTACTGCAAGTGCCGACAAAAAGGGCGGAGACTCCATTACGCCTTGTGGATGAAATTGGGTCTTTGTCAACGGGTGTAGTCGACCTGCATGTCTCGAAGCGAAGTCATGCATGTCCAGATCTCCTGAAAAACATTGGATTGTGTCTCTATAGCGCTAGGTACCTCACCCTCCATACCGCTTGTTTACTTGCGCAACGATTTTGAGAAGATCACGACAGAATGTTCCCCAACTTGGGCTTCAAATAATGGCTCGGTAGATCGACGATGCTTCCATACGGGAAAAAATCCGACCTTTGCTTATCGCACCCAGATTGAAAGACCACCAAGTCATACATGAGCTAGCTCGTTCATATTGATGCTCAATTGGTAGCCTGCACAGTTGCCTTTATTCGATGAACTCTGCATTTGATATGCGATGATCCCACCTTGTGTACCAAAATATTTCTGTCATGGTATCTGGTAAAATTGAGTTGCAGATTTTAAATACCAATTCTGCTCTGGCTGGTAAGATTTGAGTGGTCGGGCAGAACGAAGCGCAGAGCGCTGGAAACCACTTTTTACTTCCCGCGAAGCAAATCGATCAGCAATCCAGTCCATCCATAACCTCTGAGAAGCCGGTAATGCTGGATCATGCGTGACATTAGGAATAGAAACGTATTCGAGTTGAGCTGATGGAAAGGACTCGGCGGTCTTTTTGACTGCAGTCGTTGTCACTGAATAATGGATCTGAGGGTCGGCTTCCCCTTGGATGACCAAGAGAGGACCACCGATGGCTTTCCCTCCATTTGAGATCAACTGCTGATATCTCTCGAGTTGTGTAACCTGTCTCCAACCAGGTCTTAGGAGATCGTGATTCATGAGAAGAGCAATTGTGCTAGATACGCCTGCTTCCGTCTGATCCATTGTGTTCAGGAGATTGATGCATTCTGGCGTGAGAACTTCTCCAATCTTGAAATCAGGAAATGCAGAAGCCAACCCTGGGCAGATGCCCGCTATTAAGATAGATAAAAACTCGCCAGTCTCATCAGTGACTCTGGTCGGCGGCGATATAGCCACGGCACCTAAGTATCCAGAGATTGGAGTCACAGCTTGTCTTTGAGCGACAGCCCATGCAGCCCCGCCGCCCTGAGAGTGCCCCAAGACAACGAACTTTTCTGACAGTACAGGAAAGGCTTGGCGTGCAGCAAGGACAGAGTAGAGAACATCATTAGCATGGGCAGGGCAGGCAAGATATTCATGAACAATGGGCCTTCCCGATGCAGTTTTCCCCACACCCAGTCCAGCGTAATCAGTCCCAACTACGACATAGCCTTGGAGTAGTAGTTGATATGGGGCTAGAAAATGCTGCTGAATTCTCTTGTGGCTAGAGGGAGCACTGTCAGTGGTAAGTCCACTGGTTCCATGGGCCCATGCTGCAATCAAGTATTGACCTTCGTGTGTTCGAGGCGAGTAAGGCCAAAGGATGTATGCGGATACAGGTACCGCAGAACCATTAACCGTTTCGGATTGATACACGATGCGTGATATAGCAGTGGACGAGGGCAGCAGGTATCTGCTTGTATTGACATCCGCCTCGACCTTGAGTAGTTTTCCTGGGGGTGCGTCTGCTGTTTCAGCTGAAACGGTGTAGAAAGGGTCTCCTGTTGCTGGGCCATCGGCCCAGTTGTCCTTCTCGAATTGAAGAGCATCGACGACTGGCTGGGGAAGTGTGCCCATGATCTCCGAGGTCTGAGCTGATGCGGCTGCGGAGAAGAGAAGTCAGGAAATCTCCAGGCATAGGGACCTCAATATGATAGCTGCTTGTGAATAAATTATAGCTCTATGCAGGCGCGCAATATGAAGCAAAGCTGACAGCTGTCAAAAGGATTGGGAACATAATGGGCGGCAGCTGAAGGATTGTGGCTTAATTCCATATCGGATGAAACCTCATCAGACGCTACGGGAGGCACGGTGCCATCCTTCCTACCCTGACAAGACGTACCTTGTTTCATGTGTGCGCAAGGGATAGCCACTTACCCCCAAAGCTGCGCCTTGCAGAGGACTGATAACCGGACCAGACACACCGCAGTATCATGAATCCAAAAGAGGGAATCTGGGGCCAATGTCTCGACGTAGAGCCGCATCCAAGTTCAGGCAAGTTCTGGCACTTTCAGGCAACTCTCAGTATCCACTCGATTAGGCTTTGCTGCGCCATGTTGCAACGCAAAGAGGAGATCGCATATGTCGTTTCGAGCTCCCCGGAGCATGGCTCGAAACCATATGATACGTCAAAAAGTCCGACTTGAATACCACAACCAAGAACCACATCTTAGGTGCCTTGAATACACCGACACAACCAAATTCTTAGAAACGTCTATAACCCACTTGGTAAAGATAAAGGACGCAACGGCAGAGTCATCATATGGGTATCACAGATTGCGTAAGTCTCCCACCAAGCACACCAACCTCGTATACGAGTGTAGTGACTACATGGCATTTTCCCCCACTCTTGCTGCGCGTCTAATGGAAGTTGACGTCTGAGTGCCCAGGCTCCGTTGATTGTGTGGGATTCACCACTCCTGAACTACTTCAAACCTTATCATAGGTTTCTTTTGGGTGCTGTTCAATTCTGGGTGAATAATGACTACTTCAATGACGGAAAAGCAAGGTACATCTTTCGTAAAGTCAGGTCAAAGAGAACTAAACCTCGCTCAGAGCCGTCGACAACCCTGGCGGATCGCCAACATGAGCGTCGTTGCGGGGACGAGAAGACAGTCCTTGCGACCGGCGAAGGACATGAATACATCACCGGCATCAAGCTCGCTGTGGTCATAATATCGGTGACAATGGCTGCAATTCTGTACATGCTGGACATTTCCATCATTGCGACCGTCAGTCTACCGAGGGCGCACTGGCGGATCCGACATAATGCAAATTCGATTGGCTGTCTTTTCTGGGCCATTCCCTATATTACCAGTGATTTCCATTCTCTACCTGATGTGGGATGGTATGGGAGTGCTTACTTTCTCGGCAAGTACGTAGGATCAATTCCTTCGAACTTCTTGAGAAATGCGTTAGATCGACATGTGCGTTTAGCTGCTCGCTGCAGCCGCTGACAGGCAAGCTGTACACTTACTACAACAACAAAGTGAGTAATCCCTGAGTACCGGTCGTGGGAAGCATGACTGACAGCTTCAGTATACCTACATGACTTTCCTAGCAATCATTGAGTTGGGCTCCTTGCTATGCGGCGTCGCCACCTCTTCGAATATGTTGATCGTAGGGCGAGCCATCGCTGGCATTGGTGCCGCAGGACTGATGAACGGCGCCCTTACGATTGTAGCAGCTTGTGTTCCGATGGCCAAAAGGCTAACCTACCTTGGGATCATGATCTCAACCTTGCAGACCGGTATTGTGCTAGGTCCCCTGATTGGAGGGGCACTTACGCAATACACTACCTGGCGTTGGTGCTTTTATATAAATCTTCCCATCGGTGGAGTAGTTGCCTTCCTCCTCTTCCTCATCCAGATTCCCAACCGAACGGTTGAAGATGCAGATAAATGGAAAATTCGCAGTGCAGTAGACAAGCTCGATTTCCTTGGCTTCGTGCTCTTTGCCCCGGCTGCTATTCAAGTACTTTTAGCTCTTCAGTGGGGCGGTATTCGGTATCAGTGGTCTTCTTCCACTGTAATAGGACTCTTTTGTGGTTCTTTCGGCACCTTTTTGTTTTTTTCTCGTGTGGGAGTATAAGTAAGGGGATCAGGCGATGATGCCATGGCCAATGATACGCCAACGCGTTGTATGGACTGGAAACCTAGTGAATTTGTTTGCATTTGGGTCGCAGTGGATAGTATCGTACTACTTGCCGATTTACTTTTAAGCTATCAAGGGTGCGCCGCCGACTTTGAGTGGAGTCTATCTCCTGCCAACTATTGTCAGTCAAATAACCCTCACAACTATTGGTGGGATCCTTGGTAAGTCATGATACATGCAGATGTCTCGCAAGCATCGCCAATGACCTGTGACAATTGGCAGATTAGGATACTACTTACCGTGGATGATCGCCAGCGGTGTCCTTACGGCAGTAGGTATCGGCCTGCTATCAACCCTGACAACGACAATCTCGACAGGCAAATGGACGGGGTATCAAATCATGTACGGTGCAGGCCGTGGGATGGGAATCCAAATAGTGAGCGCTTGTCCCTAGAAGATCTTAATGTTTGATAACTCCCTCCTATGCTAATCATGGTCTCTCGTAGCCGATCGTAGCAGTTCAGAACGCACTTCCATCGTCACTGGTACCTGTGGTCATGGGGCTTGTCATCTTTTCTCAAAACTTTGGCGGAGCACTTTCCCTTGCCTTTGCACAGACTGCCTTCAATAGTGGGCTTCGCCAGTCCGTACCCGAGTTCGCCCCCAGTATCGGCGCGCAAACAGTCATCGAAGCAGGCGCTGGCCATGTACGAGAGGCTGTACCTAAAGCCGCCGTGGGAGGGGGTGCTGAAAGCATACAATCAGAGTGTGAACCACATTTTCTACTTGGCAGCTGCATTTGCGGCGACAACGTTTGTTTTTAGCTGGGGTATGGGGTGGAAAGACATCAGGAAACAGAAGTTCCAGTCACATAATGAGGACACTGAAGATACGAAGTAAGGAGGTAGGAAATAATTTGCGGAGGAGATCAATCCGTAGCGACACCGCTAAATGGAAGTCCAAGGACTGCCCTCTGCTCTTTATCAGAGGGTCTGTCTCCATATCTCGGGATAATGTTGCCTCATGGGTTTGGGGAACTACGTAAGACGACATAGCCCTTCCCAAGGCGATCTTCTGATTCCTTTCAATGGTATGCATATAGAGGTAGAGATGACCTCGCATGCTTTGGATGCATATTAGTAATGTTCGAAATGCCCCAGACTCACCTCGGGAAAGCTCTAGCAGTGCGGTCTCTGAAGCTCATTAGTGATCAGACACAGGACGACCTACTTCAAAAGACGTTTCTCCAAGCGTCATCGGACACCGGCGAAAGTTCCTCTATTAATAGGTACCTTGGTTCTACTTCTTATAGTCTTATCTTATAGTAAGACTAACAGTATACCTCTTAAATAACTGGATATTTTACTTAGGGTCTATTATAGGATATACCTATTTAGGATTATATAATAATAAATTAGATTTATTAATGAATAATAAGCTCTCGATAGTAAGAAGTAAAATTCCGCTTCTAAGGGGGAGGCGTCTAATAATTCTAGTTTAAGAGTAAAGAATTCGGTGTCGAACTTCCGATGGTAGTAAAGAGCGTCATGAAGGCCGTTGTGACCGACAACATGTTTGTGCTCATGCCCTTGATTAGGCCACGTTCGCCGCAGAATTGCCCGTGCAGATACTGTATACAGTCAGCCAAGCCTGCCTGATGGGAAATCCCCCCCAAAAAAGGACGGACGTTGGTGATCTCTTTGCTAACACCATCGGCCACTGCTTTATGGTATATATCTTAATACAGCTGGCGTAAGTTCTTCTATACGCTTTCGTATATATTTAAGCTCTGGGTACGAGGGTGCGCCTTGTAAGACCAGATGAGGTAGCCTCTGAAGGACAGGACCTGAGTAATCTCAAGTGGACCTTGCGTATAATGTCATAGTACCTGGATAACAAGCAAATGAAGTCAGCCTCAGCGGTTAATAAAACGAGTTGCAGCCGGGATAGTATAGAAGTTGAGGTATACCTTTTCCATCTTCGTAGCGTTATTTCTTGAGCCGCAACAGTGGCATCTGCTAGGTCTCAATATGCCTCTTCTGGGCCTAATTTATTCAGCTCTTGCTTCAACTCTAGTAGATCTGCATTAGAAGCGTGCAACTCGATATTAGAGTTTACCTGTTCGCTGTCGCTCTCGTCCATTAAGATGTCACCTGTCTCAGGATATGCGTCATGGAATGCAAAGGCGCCCATTGTAGTGATGGAAAATCGAGGTTACGAACGGGATAAAGGTGAAAGGGAAGTAACAGCGAGGTAATAGAGGAAGCGCACAGCTGGAGAGAAGGCCAGAAAGAGAGAGAGGAAGGAGAGGGAGTAGAAAGGACCAGGAGGCCTTCAACGGGCCCGGTGCCATCGTGGACTATAGCACCACCTCGTTCTGTGGGAGCCGGGTAGAAGTCCGGTAAGGATGGAAACATTGCAAAGATTACAGGAAGAGCACGATACGGAGGTGTATTCACACTGATGGGGAGAGAGCATCCATGTATTGTGACAGCAGTCAAATGCTGAGGGGAGGGCAGCACGGCAGCCAGAAGTGAAGGGTGGTGAGCGGCAGGCTAGCCAGATACGGCGCGTTTCGCCTTGCGCTATTCTACGGAGTAGACTATTCCATATACCGCTTAGCTTATAATTTTTCTACCTCGAAATCTGACAGATTATCCGTATTGCGGCCTCGCACAGGTCCAGACTGAAGCTCATTGGCTCAATCTGTCAACAGGAATATCATCCGCCTCACGGCCAGAAGAAGTACTCTACCGAGCATTGTGACTTCAACATCTCTGCACAACAATTGACGAAGCCACACATCAGGAGGCATGGCATCAACAAACGCCCTACCCAGAATTCGCAAGCACGAGCCTGATTCGGGGAATCCAGTGGGTGTAGATTCTTCAAGATATGGCTCTTCGAGAGATCACTATGTAAGGCTTCAAAGTAATGATTTGACATACTCTCAGACATTGATGGATTGTATTATGGCACAGTCTTCCAGGGACGATCGAAGAGACAGAGACCGAGACCATCACCGAGGAAGTGACAGACGGCGATCAAGGTCGCCCAGGCATCGAGACCGTGACTCAAGGCGGCGCGAACCAGATGTAGACTCTTATTCCTCAAGCCGTGATTACCGTGCACGCGAACGGGAAGACCGCTATGGTCGAGAAGCTGGTCGCGATGATAGAGCTTGGGATCGTGACAGGGGTGATCGAGGAGGTAGGGGTGACAGAGGTGACAGAGATGATCGCGGAACAACACGACGCGATTCGAGGCGTGATGATTTCGACCGACCACCACGAAGGGACAGGGATCTTTTCGAGGGTCGCATGGACCGAGATCGTGGTGGGGGTGGTCGCGGACCCCCAAGAAACGACCGAGACGAATTTGCAATGCAGATGGGAGGCAGAAAGAAGAGTGCCAGTCCTCCACCAAAAAAGAAGGAGCCTACGCCTGATTTGACTGATACCGTTCCTGTCACCGAAAGGAAGAGAAGGTTGACACAGTGGGATATCAAACCCCCAGGTTACGAGAATGTAACCGCAGAGCAGGCGAAACTTTCGGGTGAGAGATAGAAGTCCCACTGTGATCGATGATCTCCTCACTAACGTCTATCCAGGTATGTTCCCACTGCCAGGTGCACCCCGGCAGCAGCCGATGGACCCAAGCAGGTTGCAAGCGTTCATGAACCAACCAAGCGGCTCCGCTGGCAATGCAGCTTTGAAGCCATCGAATGCCCGCCAATCGAAACGACTTTTCGTCCATAATATTCCTCCGTCTGCTACTGATGAAAGCATTATCAACTTCTTCAATTTACAACTCAATGGTCTCAACGTGGTATCATCCCCGGATCCTTGTATCTCAGCGCAAATATCTAAAGACCGCTCCTTCGCACTGTTAGAGTTTAAGAATCCCTTAGAGGTTACTGTAGCTCTTGCTTACGATGGTATGATGATGGAGGACAATGACAACATGGAGACTTCTAATGGTACGATAAACGGTGGATCCCAGGGCTTGTCGATACGTAGACCAAAAGACTACATTGTGCCCTCAGTCGATCTTGACGAGGAGTACCAAGAAGGAGTGATCTCGTCTATTGTACCGGATACACCCAACAAAATCAGCATTGCAAATCTATTGGTGAGCCTGACAGATGAACAAGTCACCGAGCTGCTTGTTGCCTTTGGACAGCTCAAGGCCTTTGTCCTAGTTAAAGACAATAGTACCGAGGAGTCTAGGGTTTGTCGCTCGAGTTTTGCAAAGGAATAGTGCTAAAATTGATTCAGGGCATCGCATTTTGTGAATACGTTGATCCAGCATCGACAGATATCGCTGTCGAAGGGCTCAATGGCATGGAGCTAGGTGATAAGCATCTCAAGGTACAACGAGCTAGTATCGGTGTTACGCAGGCTGCCGGCCTCGAAATGGGTGTCAATGCTATGTCCATGCTTGCAGGTACTACGTCAAACGATATGGAAGAGGGTAGAGTGTTACAGCTGCTCAACATGGTCACACCGGAGGAGCTCATTGATAATGAGGACTATGAAGGTTTGTGAGATCCCACTGACCCGTAACATTGACGTTGACCTGGTCTAGAAATCTGCATAGACGTAAAGGAAGAATGCGACAAGTATGGCGAGGTGCTCGAGATGAAGGTTCCCCGCCCAAGTGGTGGAAGTAGACAATCAAATGGTGTCGGCAAAATTTATGTCAAGTACGACACTCCGGAGTCAGCGCGAAAGGCTTTGCAAGCTCTTGCAGGGAGGAAATTTGCAGACAGGACTGTGGTAACAACATATTTCTCAGAGGTGAGCATCCTGGACCGTTTCATTTGGGACTAACACTAACATACGAGAAGGAGAATTTTGAGGTTGGTGCGTGGTGAGGGATAGTGGAAGGCTTTGACCACGATCCGGATATGATTTTATCAGCTCTCTTGCACGCGGGAGTCGTTGTACAATCATTAAGGTAGACCGAAGAGCTTGCCATGATACGACGCAATGTGCTCACCAGAGAGGGATCTCAAAAGCCTGGAATGCACTAGGAGAAGAGCCTTCCTCGACGTAAATTAGAAGGACGAAGCTCGTCTTATGCTTGAGATCAGCTAGTACTTTATCTCTTTGCGTTTCGATCACGACAACCGCATCCCGCATCTTGCAAAATACAACGGGATTCGTTGCAAGGATTTGCTTGAGATCAAGCTTCAAGCCGTGTTGAAGCGAAAGCGAGTCTGCCAAGCAGTATCAGAGCCAATGTGCAATGTAACCTTATCCTCTCATCATTGTATCACACATCTTGATCACTTCCCATAGTTCGGGTCCGACTGTGATATTCAGGACAACTTGCTATCATATCTACAAGCGGTTCTTGCCGATGATAGATGAACCAGTTGCTTCGCAGGTCCAATGAATGTAGAAGCCAACCTCGAAATTGTATGTTTTTAAAATCGACAAGGAATCGCTCGGTTACACTTGCCAAGTACTCATCTCAACATCACCTACACGTGATCGCGGCCCGAATGTGCCGTTGCCCTCTTCACGATACTACTTGACATCTTCCTGGGCTTTCTTACATCCTTAATCAGTCGACCTCGCCACCACCTTCTCTAGCCTGTCATCGGAGACTCCCCGAGGACTTTGCGTCTGCACACTATGTCCGACGCAGCTTTTGAAGAGGTTCGGAGGCTGCAGCAAGAGCGCAACGCTGCGGCTGCCGGAAAGAAAGGTTCAAAGACTTTCGACCCTTCCAACCAGCGAACTGACTCATCGACGAAGGCTTCCCTTACGGAGAGCTTCGATACCGAGCTCTACGATCGAAATGGAGGTGACAAGTTTTCTGGCTATGATACGTCAATAGCAGCCAATGGAGATGACGATAATGAAATGCAAGACGCAGATACTAGCAGGCGGCTGGTCGGCCAATACACGGCTACAAAGGCTCAGATGAATGAGTTCGCTTCGGGGGCTGGGGTTGAGGAAGAGGATATCCTGCTTGGACGAGAGAAACAGGCCAGCGTAGCAAGCCGGGAGACTGATTATCAGAAGCGGCGGTTCAACCGTGGTCCACTCACTCCGAAACGAGCGGATGCATTTGCAGCAAATTCCGCAGCAGGCGTCGAGGATGAAGGGCAGACCTATCGTGAGCTGATGGCGGCCAGAGATATCGAAAGAGAAGAAGAACGGGTGCAGAAGCTCATAGCAGAGAAACACGAAAAGGGAGAGGTTGGGATAGTGGAACACCAAGCTACGTTGAAGCACGAAGACAGCAGTGATAAGGAGAACAAGGAGGCAGGCTCAACAGTTGCTGTGGCTACAGGGAGGAAGCGTAAGCAGAGATGGGATGTCACAGATGAGAGCACTCCTGCTCCAGAGTCAGCAGACGGAAAAGGGAAGAGATCTCGATGGGATCAAACACCAGTGCCTGGGGAAGCCGCAGTTGATGCGACTCCGCGACGATCCCGCTGGGATCAAGCACCGTCACTAAATGATGCCACCCCAGTTGGCCAACAGGGACTGGCCACTCCAATGCATCCATCTCAGTCAGGGACGATTATGATGCCGACCACCTTTGGGACCGATATATCTACACGAAATGCCCCGTTGTCAGACGAGGAGTTGGACATGATGTTGCCTAGCGAGGGCTATAAAGTCTTGGATCCGCCTCCTGGGTACGCTCCAATAAGAACACCTGCCCGAAAGCTCATGAGCACACCAGCGCCTGTAGCCAGTTCTAGTGGGATTGGAGGATTCATGATGCAAGAACCAGAGAGTGCACGAGCGATGGGCAAGCAATTACCCACGGAGATCCCTGGGGTTGGAGATCTACAGTTTTTTAAAGCTGAAGATATGGCATATTTTGGGAAGTTGGTTGACGGTGGAGACGAAAATGCCATGTCAGTAGAAGAATTGAAGGAGAGGAAGATTATGCGGCTGCTACTAAAAGTCAAGAATGGAACGCCACCAATGCGAAAGACCGCACTACGTCAACTAACAGATAACGCTCGCCAGTTCGGCGCTGGTCCTCTTTTCAACCAGATCCTTCCTCTCTTGATGGAGAAGACCCTCGAGGACCAGGAACGACATCTGCTGGTCAAGGTCATTGACCGTGTTTTGTACAAACTCGACGAATTAGTCCGCCCATATGTACACAAGATTCTTGTGGTGATCGAACCGTTACTTATAGATCAGGATTACTACGCTCGCGTGGAAGGGCGTGAAATCATCTCCAATCTTAGCAAGGCTGCTGGGCTGGCACACATGGTACGCCGTCACCTAAATCTGTTTACCTGAATGGTAATACTAATGTCGAACCTCGCAGATCTCGGTCATGCGTCCGGATATTGACCATGTTGATGAGTATGGTGAGTAGAGTCACGATACCACTACTGAAAGGCGAAAGCTGACATTGGTAGTGAGGAATACCACCGCCCGTGCGTTCGCTGTGGTCGCCTCAGCTCTCGGCATTCCAGCCCTTCTACCATTTTTACGTGCTGTATGCCGAAGCAAAAAGTCTTGGCAAGCTAGACATACAGGAGTTAAGATCGTCCAACAGATACCAATTCTTATGGGTTGTGCTGTGTTACCTCACCTAGCAGGTCTTGTGGAATGTATTAGCGGAAATCTCAGCGACGAACAAGCCAAAGTGCGTACTGTCACAAGTTTAGCAATAGCTGCTCTGGCAGAAGCAGCCAATCCTTATGGTATTGAGAGCTTCGACGAGATACTCAACCCTTTATGGCAGGGAGCAAGGTGCGTCGCTCTTTCCTTCTTTTCGCAACTTCTCTTTTCCTATATTTACTTTGACTGCAAGCGCCTTCTAACCATGGGGCGCCCTACTTACTTCCTGGATCTCGACGCTGTTGCCTTTGCTTCATGTTGAAATGCGTCCCTTGCAACATGAGCTTCGCTAACACGGGCCACCTCTACCGGCACAATAAGACGATGAAGCACAAGGCGACAGTGTCGAAAACCCTTCGGAGACGCTCTCACGCGGGTCGCAAAATAATTCGGACACTTCTGGCTGAGATCCCTACCAAAGTGTCCGAATTGTTTTGCTACCCGCGTGGCTCTTAAGGACCTTCTTTTAGACTGGACTTTTCTTGTTTTCTGCATTGTGCTTTTATTTTGTCATCAGATATATATCTGTTCACTGCTAACACACATCTTAGAAAGCAAAGAGGAAAAGGGCTCGCAGGCTTCCTTAAGGCCGTCGGCTACATCATTCCCCTGATGGACGAAGAATACGCCAATTACTACACAAGCCAAATTATGGAAATCTTGCTTCGGGAGTTCTCATCACCAGATGAGGAAATGAAGAAGGTTGTTCTCAAAGTTGTTTCCCAGTGTTCAGGTACAGATGGTGTCACTGCTGGCTATCTCAAGGAACACGTCCTCAGCGAATTTTTCAAATCTTTTTGGGTTCGCCGCATGGCACTCGATAAAAGGAACTATCGCCAGGTTGTGGAGACCACTGTTGACCTGGGACAGAAGGTCGGCGTTAGTGAGATAGTCGAAAGGATAGTGGGGAACCTGAAGGATGAGAGCGAAGCATACCGCAAAATGACACTGGAGACTATTGAAAAAGTGATAGCATCCCTTGGCGCAGCGGACATTGGCGAGAGACTTGAAGAACGCTTGATTGACGGCGTCCTTCACTCATTCCAAGAGCAGAGCGTTGAGGACATCGTTATGCTCAACGGTTTTGGAACCGTTGTAAATGCACTCGGCACACGATGCAAACCATACTTGCCCCAGATTGTTAGTACTATCTTATGGAGGCTGAACAACAAGTCCGCCACCGTCCGCCAGCAGGCTGCTGACTTGATCTCGCGTATTGCAATGGTAATGAAGCAATGTGGCGAGGACCAACTGATGTCAAAACTGGGCACGGTGCTCTACGAATATCTTGGTGAAGAATATCCTGAGGTGTTAGGTTCCATCCTAGGTGCCCTACGTTCCATCGTCACCGTTGTCGGCATCAACTCTATGCAGCCTTCAATCAAGGATCTCCTGCCGCGCCTAACGCCCATCCTACGTAATCGTCATGAGAAGGTCCAGGAGAATACCATTGACCTTGTTGGTCGTATTGCCGATAGAGGGCCTGAAAGTGTCAATGCTCGGGAATGGATGAGAATCTGCTTTGAACTTCTCGACATGCTGAAAGCTCACAAGAAAGGCATTCGTCGTGCGGCCAACAATACCTTCGGTTTCATTGCGAAGGCAATTGGCCCCCAAGATGTGCTTGCAACTCTGCTTAACAACCTCCGAGTCCAAGAACGTCAGTCACGTGTCTGTACCGCTGTTGCCATTGGTATTGTTGCAGAGACCTGTGCCCCCTTCACCGTACTCCCAGCGCTCATGAACGAGTACAGAGTTCCTGAATTGAACGTGTACGTCAGATCCTCTACTGATTTGTGGCTCCAACAAGAATGCTGACTGCAAATCTATGTAGGCAAAATGGTGTCTTGAAGAGCCTGTCATTCCTCATGGAATACATAGGTGAAATGGCCAAGGACTACGTCTACGCAATCACTCCCCTCCTTGAAGACGCTCTCATCGACCGGGACCAAGTTCACCGACAGACGGCGGCGTCTGTCGTCAAGCACATGGCATTGGGAGTTGTCGGACTTGGTTGCGAGGATGCCTGCATCCACCTGATGAACTTGCTGTGGCCGAACTTGTTCGAGACCTCGCCTCACGTCATTGTAAGTATCTTTGCCCCATCCGGTCTCTGCACCATCGCTGACCAAAAGCAGGACCGCATTGTGGAAGCTATTGACGGATGTCGGAATGCTGTCGGTACCGGTATCACGATGAATTATGTCATGGCCGGACTCTTCCACCCTGCCAGGAGAGTACGTCAGCCATTCTGGCGTGTGATGAACGACATGTACGTTCAAAGCGCCGATGCCATGGTCCCTTATTTCCCGAAGCTGGACGAAGAGAAGTTGAACCGGCACGAGCTCTCGATTGTGTTGTAATACCATGGAGAGAGCAGTTCAATCATGGTCTAGGCACCAGGATAATCTGGTGGCCATGCAAGCATTCGCACAACGGTGCAGGTATCAATTCAGCAAGCAGCGTCGCGCTCGACAAGGCTGAAAGTCTCACGCACAATTTCGCACTATAGGGAAGGAAAGTTCTTCTACTCATCGAGCCTTTATCTAGCTCCTAGAATAATTCGTTGCAGGCTAGGATGAGCGAATGAAGTTTAGGGGCTGGGGACTTTCATTGGCAGCTGGACTGGGCATTCTCCAATTTCGTCTTACTTGGTATGTCTTCTATAGATGTCCAAAATTACTTTCATACAGATCGAAGGTTCTTGGAAATATCAATCATCTCGCAATGATGGCTCCCTTGAACGGTCCAATGCGAAGATGATTGCTGCGCTTAAGACCTGGCGGGACATAAACGGCGACGGGTCGGCTGAAGCGGGGTTTTCACTTTTTCACTTTTTCCATCCCCTCGTCCCTCCATTCAACGCCTCGCCCGCACCATACTTACTCTATCATTGTTTGATCAATAACGGTGCGTCAGCGGCTCATGGCACCAAGGCTATAAAAGCTTACCGTCGAGGCCATGCTTGCTCCCGTACCTTGGGCCCACGCGGCCAAGCCACCGCGGAATTGCCTTAAGAAGTATGCGGAGACGATGCGGGGAAGTAGCTCTAAGGGGAAGCTATAATTCAGGACAATGTCAATTCATGAGATGACCAGATGCTGCACGGCGTTGCCTTGTTCTGCTCAAATAAAGCTGCCCTCGGCTGCTCTTCCTGTTCAAATCCCTGACCTTGAACAACGTTTTCCTAAGCAAGATGTTTGTGTCCTCTCTTTGCTCAGTCATTGCTCTGGTATGCACAGTGTGTGCCCAGTCCTCCGCTTCCTCTTATGTCAAACCCACCGTCCCAACAGGCAAACCAATCAGTGGTGATTACACAGGTGCTCTGCGGCCGCAGGTTCACTACAGCCCGCCCATTGATTTCATGGTAAGCTGCATTGGACATGAGTTGCATAAGTCGCACATTACCCATCTCCTAGAAGAGCTGTCCAGAGTGTCGAGGCTCGACTTATCCTGGTCCACATCCGAATGACGAGGATTCAGGGTGATAATTTGGCTAATATATTGACAGAATGATCCCAATGGCATGTTCTTAGACGCACAAGGCACATATCATCTATACTATCAGTGTGAGTAAGCCTGTCTTCCCCAAACTTCCAAGCTGATGTTTCTATTCCAGACAATCCAACAGATGTGGTCGCAGGGAATCAGCATTGGGGGCACGCCACTTCAAAAGACTTGTACCATTGGGAGAACCAGCAAATTGCGATATATCCGGGCGCAGAAGGGGAAGGCATCTTCTCAGGCTCCGCCGTGATCGATATCAACAATACCAGTGGCTTCTTCCCCAACCAGACCAATGGCGTTGTGGCGATGTATACGTTGAATACTGCAAAGGAGGAGACCCAGCAGATCGCCTATTCCAGAGATGGTGGTTATACCTTTACGAAATATCCTGGCAATCCCGTAATCTCAATCAACAGCACCCAATTCCGCGATCCCAAAGTTTTATTCTACGCTCCGACACAATCATGGGTGGCCGTCATCGCGTACGCACGAGAATTCGTGATTGGCATTTTCACATCTCCTGATCTCAAAAACTGGACTCACGCATCCAATTTCTCACATGCCGGGCTGTTAGGTCTCCAATACGAGTGTCCGAATCTAGTCTCCATACCTATGCTCGCCAACGCCTCCATCGAAAATCCCCTGGATCCGTCCAACTTCGCTTCGACAGACCAGATGTACATTCTGCAAATCAGCATCAATCCTGGGGCTCCGTTGGGCGGCAGCATCAGCCAGTACTTCCCCGGCACCTTCAATGGCACCCATTTCACCGTAGCCGACGCGGCCACCCGTCTGACCGACTTTGCAAAAGATAACTATGCCGGCCAATTCTTTTACAACGTGCCTTCCAACTCGCCACAAATCAGCATGGCCTGGGCTAGCAATTGGGAATATGCTCAAGTCGTACCAACCGGCAATCTCGAGAACTTCCGCTCTTTCATGACAGTGCCACGCCAAAACGTGCTGGCCAACACGACTCGCTCACCATACACACTTCTCTCCTACCCATACGACTACAGCCCTCTCTACACCACCCCCACGTCCCTAGCCAACTCCACCTCCCTACTCAATTCCTCCCTGCTATACGACTACGGCAGCACCGTCCCCTCAGGCGCCCTCGCCTTCTCCATCAACATAACCTCGATCCCCACCGCCAACACGACCGGCACCGCAAACTTCACCTTCCTCAGCAGCGTCACCGGCGAATCCATCCGCGGCGGCATCTTCCTCGGCGGCGGCAACGGCGACACCCCGCTCTGGCTGGACCGCGGCTACGCGCGCGGTTTCGACAATGTGTTCTTCGCCGACAGGTTCAGCACGGATGTGTGGTTGAATGAGGATACGCGGACGGTGCGGTTGCTCGGCGTGCTGGATCGGAGTATTCTGGAGGTGTTTTTGAATAATGGCGAGAAAGCGGGGACGATGATTTTTTTCACCGAGGGCGTGTTGGATACGGTTGTGATTGGGACGAAGGGGTTGAATCCGGGGGTTGGGGTTGCGGCGGAGGTGTATGGGTTGCAGAGTGGGTGGACGAGTCAGGAGGATGGGAATGGGACGGTGGGTGGGAATGTTACTATGAGGTCGGTGGCTGGGCAGAGGGTTCGGAGGGATAATTTGGGGCATTTGGGGTAAGTATCGTTCGTTCAATTGTAACATGAGAGCGTGGGATGGGGATACTGTAAGAAACGTCGTGGTAATTCTGCATTGGAAAGAAGTACTTGAGTACATATTGGATATCTGTAAATCTAAATACATGCAACAAGCAGACCGACATCACCGGGTATGCATTTTCTTGATCCTCGACGCCCCCTCGTACACTCCTCGGTCTATCGCTGCAGCTACAGTCAACGTACCCCCAATAACTGCGCAAACGCCTGTCAAGAAGCCTGCGAACGACTTCGTCCTTTCCTCGCGATTGATGACTTTCATCGGCGAGATATCCTACACAGATAATCTCACATCAGTCCCCAGCTTTTACGAATCCGATCTCACAGATTTTTTCTTGCAGGATTGAATAAGAGCGAACTCACATAGCTAAAGAACACCCCCGGTATCCCCCCCCTGGCATGCAACCGCTCCTTATGCCCCTCCGCCGAATCACTGCCGCCGCCCAAACTCCGCTTATGACTCGTAACGCTATACTGATGCGTCTCCAGACTGCCGTCCTCGCCTCGGCCATGGCTGCCCACCGGCAACAGATCGTTGACCAGATCGTCCTGACTCTGCATCAACCCAGCCTTCGCCCGCCATCCGAGCGGAAGGTAGCTCGTGCTGACCACTTTGACGAAATACATGTAGTTGTAGGCCGGATCGTCCGTTTGTTGCATCGTCGCGTCTAAAGGGTTGAGATGATGGTTCGTCCACGGCATCTGTTTGGCGCCGAGGCTCTTGGTGACGCTGTCGGGGATCTGGGGGCCGAAGCGCAGATGATGGATTTCGTGCGTGAAGGTGTGCGCCTGTCCGTCAGGCGTGTCGAGGTAGTTGTCCAGATCATGCACATGCATCGCTCCATTGCTGAAACTGCGTCCGGGCGCGATATGGAAGTTCCCCACGACTTTGTTGACGCGAAAGCCACCTTCGATGCGGCAGCCCTGCCCCCTCTGCGCGTCCAATTTCTCGCTGTAGTGCTCGCGCTCGCACTGCTCGACGTTTTCGCCCCGGCCAAAGGCCCAGCTGACGCTGGCGTAGGCTTCGCGCACTTCCTCGCAGGTGGTGCAGCAGCCGGTTTTCTGCGCTGTGGGCGGGGCGGGGGCGCCGTAGCAGTTCCCGCAGTAGTCGGGGCCGAGGTGGGAGGCTTCCTCGGCGCCGTGGAGGTTTAGGGCTGTGATGGAGATGGGGAGACCGCCGTCGGCTAGGGAGGCTAGTTGGACTTTCGACAGGCCGTCTTTCACGCCTGTTTGTTGCTCGCCGGATACGTCCATTACGTCGAGGGTTAGGAGTTCGCAGGGTATGCGCGGGAAGGAGACGTTGAGGTGGATTTCCATCCGTTCGCCTGGGAATTGCTATGTCAGTTTTTGCTTCGGGTTCAGTCAGATGATGGGGAAAGTCACCTCGTCCTTTGTCGACTATGATTTCAGGGTGGACGGTGACCCGTCTGTAATCTGACCATTCTCCCCAGACAAGATAAAATACAATAAGCAATGAAGCGATTGTCACTATTCCTCCTGACGTTGTTCGTATTCGTGCATCTTCTACCGTCTTCGTGAAGGCATCAAGCCGTGTGAACCGTGATTTTGCAGGCATTGTAGTAGGGGAATGTGCGACTGAGTGAGGTGGCAGTAAAGTTGCTGTCCTTGGGAGCCCCGTCAGAGGCAACGCCCCTGGGCTTCCGTGGGGAACAGTCTCTCAGAGCGGAACCTTAGGTTATGAGTAACACGAGTCAATGGAGCCAGAGGGACAATATCGCCATCTTTCATAAGAAGTTTCGAAATCAATTGCACATTGCCGTCAACCTCTACATTGAGGCCACTTTTCTCAAATCCACTGTCTCGATTGGCGCGTGGCACGGCAGGTTGACGCGGGGCGCCGCGCTTCAAGACCCTTCCCCACAATATCATTCTCTCCTGCAGCGACATCGAGCAGCGCGATGCCATGGTGGCCTTGGTCATCTGATGATGCAAAAGACAGGAAGAGGCCTGTCAAATGGACGGACGTCCTCAACGCCACAGACTGGAGCCACTACACCGACCCGCGCAACGTGATTCCCGTTGTCCTCCTTACAGCGACTGTCCTCGGTAGCTACAGCTTCTACCGCAGCTACCTACGCCGATTGCCTCAGATCTCCTTCATCGAGCCCACCTTCTGGAGGAAAAGAAGCTTGTTTGGGCGTGTGACAAGTGTTGGCGATGGGGACAACTTTAGGTTCTTCCATACACCTGGGGGTAGATTAGGGGGATGGGGTTGGATGCCTGGGCGGATGGTGCCACAGGGCTCGAAAAAGCTGAAGGATCAGACCGTGTGTATTCTGCTATGGGGCTTTGAGCAGAAGTGGAACGCTAATTAGGGTCGAAGGTAGATTGGCATAAGAATTGCTGGTGTTGATGCGCCTGAATGCGCACACTTCGGACGACCAAGCCAGCCTTACTCACAAGAAGCGCTCGATTGGCTGTCAAAATACATCCTGCATCGGCGCGTGCGAGCATACATCTACAGGCGAGATCAATACGACAGAGCGGTTGCGACTGTGTATGTGAGGAGGTGGTTGCTGAGACGTGATGTCGGTCTGCAGATGCTAAGGATGGGGTTGGCGACCGTATATGAAGCAAAGACTGGATCTGAATTTGGGGGTCTGGAAGGGCGGTATAAGAGAGCGGAGCAATGGGCGAAGCTGAAGAGGAAGGGAATGTGGGGTGGAAGTCAAAAGGACTTTGAAAGTCCACGAGCATACAAAATTAGGGAGAACCAGAAAGCCTGATGATATTCGGTTCGTGGCAATCATGAATGCTGTATTGTCTCTTGGATGCCGAGTCATTGCTTCAGCAACAGGTTGAGCAATTTCTATCACCCTTGAACTCTGAATGTACGTCCACTCGCCGTCTTTCTCTCTTTCTCTTCGTTCTCTGGTCTCGCTCGGTTCAGCACTGAGGACAGTCAGCATTTACATTTCTCTTAAGACCAAACAGCTGAATTTACCCTGCAAAAAGTCGGCCGTCCGTCGTCGCATCCTCGAGTGAATGTAGGCCTGCATGGTGTCAGATTCGCTCCAGCTTCATGATAGCCAGGGTTGGGATTAATATCGTACTTTCGACGCTTTTATGTGGTAATGGAAGTAGTCTCGGAAAGTTTGGATGTGAGAGATGGTTTCTTGTCGCCGTTGCGGTGTGAGGTGTCTAGGAAAAAGGACTAATCGCCGTTCAGTTTCCGAGATGACTATGATTGAGTCGATTGGCATACCAAACGTTACATATCCCACTTCACCATTACTCCCATCAGCGAGTCCACGCACACCCTGCAGCTCCAGTGGTGGCTCATTGTGGAACAGCACCTGGGGAGCATTCTGTATGGCTCTCCTCCTTGCATCGACGAACTCCTGTAAGAAAATCTTGCCATAAATTCGGTCCGTCTCCTCCCTGAAAATCGTACTGAATATAACCGTGACCCTATCATGACTCGCTTTGATGTAAATAGCCTCTTCATCTCTATAATGAATAGCCATCACCTCACCGCCCTCTCTTAGACCTTCAGGAGCCGACTCCCTCGTAAATTTCGAAGCTTCCTCTTGCCGGTTTGCAAAGTCGTCGAACGCTCGTTCGAAGGGCGCGGCCATGGCATTACGTTTCAACAGGGATACTCGACGTACAAGTTCTTCTCGTGCTTCGGACTCCGAAGGCAGGTTATCCAGATCTATAAGGACCGAGAAATCGTAGCCAGCCTCTGGCGGGACTATATAGGACCCGTACTCTCGTTCCAGCACTTCTTGAGCCCCATACTGTAGGAGCTCCTTGTAGCACTTCACGGCTATGGATATGAGGATCTTGGATTTTGTTTCGGGAGTTGATACATGGAAGGCGACGTTATCGAAATCTGAGACTACTTGATCAATTGAGACTGGCGGTGCTCTAAAGCCATGATTCAGTGCCTGCTGGTTGCGTAGCCATGACGACAGTTGTGTGGGACTTACCCAGAGAAGCGCTCTATGAGTAGCGACTGGATTAGAACATTCTGGTAATCTAGGAGAAGCATGGTATCATTATGGAGTCGTCGTATTGAGCGCACGGTGGCTTCGAATCTATTCCTCGTTGTCGCAACGGCTGGCGAGATAGAGAGTACTCGGCCCTAACCCTAGAACTACAATACTAGGCTGCCAAGCCAGTACAACAAGCTCTCCAACTCTCCAACTGAGGATAAGATATATTATGTACTCAATTGCACATCGCCTTAGCTATTATTGACTTCGGTTCTATGTTGACTGCTTAATCTGGAGTTCTATAAGCATTCGTTCAAGCCTTTCAGACCTACTCCAGGGAAGAAGCCTTAGAGGAGGGTACGACCGTGATAGTGGGTGGATCAAATGTTCACTATATTGCTGACCGTGTACTCAAGATACTAAGTTTACTGAATGATCGTTAAAAGCTAGTGTATCTTGACCGTTACTTATACACTTCGTAGAAGTCGTCAAAAATAAAGTCGAAAATAGAATAGTGTCGTTCCCCAAAAGAAGTCGATTCACGAATACTTATCACCATGTTACAGGTAACGTCAACGTTATATACGAAGCAAGAGAGTTCGATAATTTCGAAATTACAAATCGAGTTGCCTTGTATGAGAAGCCGGTTAAGAACAATCGCACCGTCTAGCTTTATAACCATCCACGATGGGTCTCGATCCTTTCTCAGACTCGCATTATGCATGGCGAGATCGAAAGGGAGGTCCCTCATGTACCATTTAAGGCCTTTCTTATCAAATTAAAGTTCGTCTGTAAATAATCGTGATGTCGATAAACAGTTGACGAATAGTGGTTTCAGGAGCTGTATCACCATTGATATAAAGAGATCTGGTCCAAGAGTGTTCTTTCCATCAGATCTTGCGTTTAGATCATACCATCAGTGATAGTAGCCACAAGTGCTAGTATTCCACGCACCCTGCCAAAGATGATGAGTTAGACGAGCTGCTTCCATTCGCATTATATTCCTTGTCTGTCCTCATGTTGATGGCTTTGGAGTATCCAGCATCGAGTATTTTCCGAATGTTACCTCATCGTCTTCAAGCATCTCCATTATCTGTTTTCAGATCTCCGTGATCCCATGTTCAATGCCGCATGAAAACCTTTGGATACGTAGCAGAAGAGTGAATTGTGCAACGATGAGGGCCATTCCATTTACTGAAATTCTTAGTGACGTGACGTCAAATAAGTCTTTCGATCGTAGTCAGCGTATCGAAGACACTGTTGGATATCAAATAACCTCATCACGCACAAGTCATGTCTCCTCTTTCCATGGTCTTAATGGCCCAGAGGATGGATTGAGGAGGCAAAGGGGACTGAGAGTTTGAGTATGATAGTATTTCGATGAGAAACAGCTGTGGTTGAATGGAAGGCGTTGAGGAGATGTGGTACGATATGAAACTGGAAGATGAACGTGTCAGGGACTGATAGATTATGTAATTTCACTCACGCATAACGTCCTGATAATCAATCGGTCTTTAGGTATCTGACCGACCACGAAGAGATTGGATATTAGGATGGTTCTTGGAGCCTTCTTAGCTTTATCCAACAAGACCACCTGCGGTTGCTTCTCACATCGTGCCTACTTCGATTCACATGAGTGGGTCTATTTTGCAGTACATCATTCCATCGATGTCAATCTATTCCGTCTCGCGAGTCGATTGCCGTTAGTTGTTTGCTTCACTTCGTGCCACAACATGCGAGCTTAGACCAATGCCTATGTGAGTACGATATGTATAATTGGATCCCAATTCCTAGGGTCCTAGCAGGACTTCCACGGTACTGCTCTTCAAAGACATTAATCACCTTTACAGGAGCTTCTTCCGACTGCTTGATAGGACTCATCCTGATGTCCTAATTGAATCATGAAGATAGGTAGCAGGAAGCTGTCGGATTAGAAAGACTGTTCCGCTGAGCGGAGTATCATAATAAGGAGCAGTAGGAACGAAGCCCGATTTTGTGTAAAGGCTAATGGCGTTACCCATTGTTGGCAAAGTGTCCAATTTGATCTCACTGTAGCCCAAGGAGCCTGCTATCTCAATGACCGCATCGACAAGCTTCTTGCCCATGCCCATACCTCTCCCTGTGGGCAAGATATAGAGTCTCTTCATCTCACAGCAGACCGGGGGAGTAAGGGGGCGTACAGCGACACATCCCATTGCATTGCCATTGGCGTCTCGGGCAAGCAGGATGTCTCCCCATGGAGGTGCATATTTTCCTGGGAGAGTATTTACTTCGGTCTCAAAGTCTTGGAATGCCAAATCTAAGCCTAGGGACTTCCCATACTCGGCGAAGAGAACGGTTGCAACTTCGATGTCTTCAACAGATCTTGCGCGTATGATGTTTACGGATCTTTGATCAGTCATATTGGTGACGATATCCACATAGAGAAATGGTCCGATTTCGCGTATTGAAGAGAAGAAATGCTTGGTGTATCGGGGTCGGTATTCCGGTGTCACATAGAATAGCCTATGCCTAATTCGGAATAGAGTGCTGATGCTTCCTTCTCTTCCAGCACCATATATCATATATGTTGATGAGGAACATACCTTCGCCTAAGAAAACGTAGAAGAGCTCTAGTCCTACCAGCTCTCCGGTAGTGCTAATTGCTAGGGTCCTCTTTGCGCTGTCATGATAGGAGATTGCAGGTGACTTTATTCCGATAGAATATAGACGCTTCAACGTTGAAGACCTCCGTGATGCCGATATGAACTTCTGTCATCCTCGGTGTCTCAGTTATTTCAGAAATGGACGGCGGACACAGTCCCAAGCGGCGCAGAATTGATACCGATCGCTTCGTCAAACCCACCGGACCGTTGACCGCAAAGTCATTCCGTTCGGCCCAAACACCCCTACACAGCAAAAGCAATGGCACTTCTCAGTCGCCATACATACATAGGAATGGGGTTGGCCAGGTACCTACAACATCAACGCCAAGGACGTCAAGATACCCTTCTACCCCGCGACAGAAAGAATTCGACGGCCCCGAACCCTTCGTAAGTGAAGAAGACTCAAATGCTCTGGACCGTGATTGGTATGCTGGCGACGAGTTCGGTCACACCTTGGGGGATGAGGCGCATAACCCATTCGGCTCCGACGCATCATGGGCAGCCCAGCAGAGAGAAGCAGCTCTGCTAGAGAAAAAGACTGGGAAACGAGTCAGCGCAAAAGCGGTGCAGAAACAAAGGGACGTAGATGCATGGGAGGAAAATCGGATGTTAACCTCAGGCGTTGCCCAACGTCGAGATCATGACAACGATTTTGATGATGATGAGGAGGCTACGAGGGTGCATCTCCTAGTGCACGACATCAAACCACCCTTTCTGGACGGCAGAAAGATCTTCACCAAGCAGTTGGATCCCGTACCAGCAGTGCGTGATCCCCAGAGCGATATGGCCATCTTTAGTCGGAAAGGCAGCAAGGTGGTAAAAGAGAAGAGACAGCAGAAAGAGAGGCAAAAGCAAGCTCAGGAGGCCACAAAGATGGCCGGCACTACCTTGGGAAACCTTATGGGCGTTAAAGAAGACGAAGGAGATAGTGCAGCTGCTGCTCCTGGCGAAGAAGGCATCAAAAGCAGTAATAAGTTTGCCGAACATATGAAAAAGAGCGAAGGACAAAGTATCTTCAGCAAGAGTAAGACACTTCGTGAACAGAGAGAGTACCTTCCTGCATTTGCAGTGCGGGAGGAGCTGCTTAGGGTAATAAGAGATAACCAAGTGGTGATTGTGGTAGGACAGACTGGTTCAGGGAAGACCACTCAACTCACCCAATTTCTCTACGAGGATGGATACGCAAAGTCAGGGCTCATAGGATGTACACAGCCTCGGAGAGTGGCGGCCATGAGCGTTGCGAAACGAGTCAGCGAGGAAATGGAAGTCAAGCTTGGAGCACTGGTTGGCTACGCTATTCGTTTCGAAGATTGTACCAGCAAGGAAACTTCAATAAAGTACATGACAGACGGTGTACTGCTCCGAGAGTCGCTTAATGAACCTGATCTAGACAGATACTCATGCATTATCATGGACGAAGCTCATGAACGTGCGCTGAACACGGACGTGCTGATGGGACTCATCAAGAAAGTGCTGGCTCGTCGGAGAGATCTAAAGCTCATAGTGACCTCTGCCACAATGAACTCCGATCGATTCTCGCGTTTTTATGGTGGAGCTCCAGAGTTTTTCATCCCTGGTCGCACGTTCCCTGTTGATATACAATACTCCAGAACCCCTTGCGAGGATTATGTGGATAGTACCGTCAAGCAGGTCCTTGCGATTCATGTGTCACAGTCTGCCGGAGACATTCTGGTCTTCATGACTGGTCAAGAAGACATTGAGGTTACTTGCGAATTAATAGAGGAGAGGCTCAGACTGCTCAACGATCCGCCAAAGCTGAGCATCCTCCCTATCTACAGTCAGATGCCTGCAGACCTACAAGCCAAGATCTTCGAAAAGGCTGCACCGGGCGTACGAAAAGTTATTGTGGCTACGAACATTGCTGAGACTAGCTTGACTGTCGACGGTATCATGTATGTTGTTGATGCCGGGTATTCGAAACTCAAAGTCTATAATTCCAGGATGGGCATGGATGCTCTGCAAATTACTCCCATCTCTCAAGCCAATGCTTCTCAGCGAGCTGGGCGTGCCGGAAGAACGGGCCCTGGTAAGGCCTACCACCTATACACCGAGGCGGCGTTCAAGGATGAATTCTATATCCAAACCATACCCGAGATCCAGCGCACTAATCTCGCGAACACCGTACTACTTCTGAAATCTTTAGGTGTAAGAGATCTCCTAGACTTTGACTTCATGGATCCGCCACCTCAAGATACGATCACCACTTCACTCTTCGACCTTTGGGCGCTTGGGGCGCTCGATAATATTGGCAATCTGACCCCGATGGGCAAGATGATGACCGCGTTCCCAATGGACCCATCGCTCGCCAAGCTAATAATCACCTCCGAGGACTATGGATGCAGTGAGGAAATGCTTACGATTGTCTCTATGCTTTCGGTCCCTAGTGTATTCTATCGGCCTAAGGAGCGCCAAGAAGAATCAGATGCTGCTCGAGAAAAGTTCTTCGTTCCAGAGTCGGATCATCTCACGCTTCTACATATATACTCACAGTGGAAATCCAACGGCTACTCAGACGGCTGGTGTATTCGGCACTTCTTGCATCCCAAAGCCCTCCGCAGGGCAAAAGAGATTAGGGAACAACTACACGACATTATGAAGATGCAGAAGATGGAGCTGACAAGTTGTGGAAGCGACTGGGATATCATTTGCAAATGCATCTGCTCAGGCTACTACCACCAGGCGGCCAAACAGAAAGGCATCGGCGAGTATATCAATCTGCGGACCAGCGTCACTGTGCAATTACATCCAACAAGCGCTCTTTACGGTCTGGGATTTTTGCCAGATTATGTGGTTTATCATGAGCTCATACTCACTTCGAAAGAGTACATGTCTACTGTCACTAAAGTAGATCCACATGTAAGTACAATCCATCGTTTCGATCTTCCGTTTGCCGACTAACACTTGGCAGTGGCTTGCCGACCTCGGCGGCGTTTTCTATTCCGTCAAGGAGAAGGGCTACTCGGTCCGCGATAAAAGGGTAACGGAGCAAGAATTCAACCGTAAGATGGAGATAGAAGCCAAGATGGCCGATGATAAGGAGCGAGAAGCTCAGAGACTTGCGAAAGCTGCTGAGCTTGGCATAGCAATAAAGAGGCCTGTCACGTCAGCTGTCAAGCGTGTTGCCACACAGGGTGCTGTGAAACGACCGCTGACGCCTAGGGTGGGCCGAGGTTTCTAGATGACAACGTCTCCAACATCAGGAAATCCTCAATCACGTTTTACTTCGCGAATAAGAATTCAAGTATGGACAAACTGATGAGCTGCCTTCAATATCTGCTGCACAGGGCGGCTCACATACGACCTTTTCAGATCTGGAGCGCTCGGTCAATCATTGACCCAATCCCCACAGGGAAATTGCGACGTACTTTAGTTGAGCAAGTTCCAGGTTCACAACCCTGTCGACTATCGCCACAGGCAGCAAGAGAAAACCCCAGGCAATGGGCCCGATCACACCCAAGCAGGACAGGGTGTGCTCCCTTACCAGCTTTCCTAGATGGCGCGCTCTCCGAATGTCACCCTGCTCGCAACACGAATATCAATACCGCCTTGCGATCTGTGCTGCATCCCCACCCTTCTCCCTCCCTCTTCCACAGATCTATGATTAGGTTTCAGTTCCCTTCAACAATGTCTGATCTCGCAAAAAGCGTGCCTGAATGTCTGAATCCCAGGTGAATACTTTGCTATGGCAGTGGCAATGTCCGAGGCCTGCTGCACATTTTTCTGCAGGATGGGATATCTGTAGGGCTGATCTTCACGTTGTGCCATTCAGCTCATTCAGCTTGGCTATCCAAGACTCGTAACGCGTGGTTATGCGGAAGATGTTGCAGATGATGGTTCTCAAGACCACGGCGCAGGATTGGCAGCATGATCTTGTCTTGCCACTCTCGCTATCAAATGCAATCCGCAGACGTTCTTATAATATGCTAGAGATTCGGGGATACAGCCAACAGGGTGACACACTCACAGATTCAAAAAGCCGAATCGGATTGGAGAATTCAATGCATAGACCATCTAAGATACTCCCAATTGCGAAAGGCTTGTCCGCTAGGTGTTGTAAGTCCAGGTCTGCAGAAAGGATATACTCGGTAAGCACATCAAACCCCTTTCGAGATGTCCAGTACTCTGTACACGCGAATCGAATCCACAATCAAATCCGAACCGCCCCAAGGCTGTCACTATTGTGAACGCAGTCCAGTCCGTCTCTACAACTCACCCAATCACCTTGGTGACATCAACAGCGGGTGAAATTTGACTACATCATCGAAAAAAGCAGGTTGTTGAGATTTAGCATTAGAGTGTCCGCAACGTGATGAGCGAATCCCTCTTCTCGTCCACATCGACGGCGATTACGTTGACAGAATCTCGAAATTTTATCGTCTAGCATCTGCCATTGCGCACCGCACCACACCCACACCATCACACCACCCAAATCCTCGAAAACCCTCAGCAGCAAACCCCCCCATCCTCCTATCCTCCTATCCTCCTATCCTCCCATCCTCCCATCCTCCCATCCTCCCATCCTCCTATCCTCCTATCCTCCTATCCATAACCACCCCACACCTCCACCCCAAACCCCCCAAACCCATCCCCCAACAACACTTCCATCCCTACCCAGCCCAAAAAACCCCTTTCATCTAGCCCCACTATAGCAGGTAGTCAATAACAGTTCCATGTCCCACGCCTGTTGCTTTCATTAAAACGTGATAACCTTTCTCTCCTCTCTGGATGAAAACACGTGGAAACGGACTTGAGAGTATTTGAATATGATGGCATATGGTGCGGGTAGAGGTCTGACACGGGCTACATCTACCATGACGAGAGCTGACAGCGTTGACACGACTTGGAGACGGCGCTCTAATGGTTTGATACTAGTCGGGGTGCTGTAGGTGAATGGGAATGAGGACTAAGATTTTTCTCTTGAGAGGTGTTGAGAGTTAATGCTGTGGGTGGATGAGGAGAGTTGAGCTGTGTGCTGAAATGAGGCTTCACTGTGTGGGCTTGGTTTCTGCGGTAACGTTGACTATGAGATCATGTTCAGTATACCTACTAGGAGAATGGAGATTCAAGTTGTGTAAGCATCTTGTCGATCCGAATATATTTGACAACTAAATCCTCATATCTCCTCACATCACTCACGTCAATGACCTTGCACTTCACCACTAGAATATCAGACGTTGAACATGTCAACCTCTCGAAACCGATCGCTAGTTATAGCATGAGCACGCGGACCTTCCTGATAAATAATGAGGGGGCATTGCACATCAAATCAGCAAATATCCCGTACCCTGGTGGCATAACTAGATGTCCAAACGAAGTTCCCACTTGATCTGAGGCAGGTCCTTCGATCGAAGAAAAAGCGGGCACCAGTCGTCGTTGCATTGGTCTTTGGATTGTCATGTGCTGGCATTCGACCGTACCGTGATCCTGGTGATTTGACTTCAGGACGTCCGTGAACTTGTAGCTATGTGCTCATTGTTGGTGCCCAGAGCACACTGCAGTCCCCGCATGATCTAGTTATATGGCTTCATTGGAGTACGATTCCCCTCCCCTCATTTCTTTCTTCGACATGATCTGTGCAGGGGCGTTGGTGTCGAGATAAAAGCGGGGGGGGAGGGGGCCTCTGCGTGAGTTAGTATATATTGAAGGTAATTCCCATGGAAATTCTTCAATCGCTCAAGATCTCGACAACCGATAGCTTGCACTCTGCGCCTTCCTACTTTCTTTAAGGCTATTCCTCCACACTCCCAATCGGCCTTGGACTTTGGCAAACCCTGGCAGATATCTGGTATCGACGAAGTAAGCCACCGCTCCTTCCCTGGTCTTCCGATCTGTGCACCCCGGATTTCCTGTTGGGAGCTATCCAGGATCTCCACTGTCCCGTCTTCCTCGAAAGCTCAACCTTGCTAACGCATCTAGTCAGAACAACACATTCACTATGCTTGTCGCCAATATCCTGCTCGCATTACCTCTAGGTGCTCTTGCTTCTCCACTCGCAGAGCACAACGGTACGTGATGATCCATCGTTATAGGTTCATCCTTGCAAGACTTTTACTAGACCATGCACTTCGGCCAGGTGTTCTGGTGCATTTGCCGGGCTCCATTGGAATTTCGAAGTGTGATGATGTTTTGGCAAGCAATTGCGTCCGATCACAATATGCATATCCCTGGCAATTTTGACAAGTAGCTGCATTAGGATACTCTTACCCCTCGTCGCAAAAACCCCCACCACAATTTCCTTCATTATGAGAAAACCTGTTTTCTAACATGGAAGAATGGTAGTGTATTGCTGACTTGTTTCGAATAGGTGGCATTGCGGATGTGGCTGGGCACAAAGATCTCGCGAAGCGTGCTGGTACGTACCATTTGCGAGCTCCAAGATTAATCAATATCAAACAGGAGATGTCAACACCGCCTCCACATTCCCCAACCCTGTCACGGACCTGGTGAACAAGCGCGCCGACCCCGCCTCTGACACCTTCACCCCTGCCGCAGGCCTTGGGAAGCGCTCCGATGAATCTCGTGAAATCGTGAGGCCGCGCTCGGATAGTGCTGCCGAATCCCTTCAATTGTCTGCTAGTCTTGGGAAGCGTAAGGATAGGCAATTTGAGGGTCGTCCAATGTTGGCTCTCTGATTGACCGACATCGCAGGGCATGCCGATCTCCAGACCGACCTACAGAAGCGAATGGAAAATCATCCTGGGCTTTGGAAGCGGACCAGTATCTTCTCAAAGCTCGTCACAGGTCTCCGAAAGCGTAATAGTACCGCCAGCCATTTCGAGCAACCCAATCTCCCCGAATTCATCGATACTGGCGCTTGCATATGTGGTCTCCTCCTCGACCAATCCACTGTCGACAATAGCAACGGCGAAGTGATTGAGATGTGGCGCTGCACCGCTTTCGTCGACTACGATGTCTCCAAGGGCGGCAACGGGAAATGGTACAATACCACACTGCCTTCACAGGAAGTGTCAGGTATCAACAAGGGCCGTCAATGGGCCGATAACCAGCCCTACGTTGGTCAAATCTATGTGCTCACGTTCCAAAATGGAGGAGCTTCTTACCAGCTTCTAGATGCTGCGAATTCGGGTGCGCTCTTCGGCGCTGATGTCAATTGCACAGGCGTCAAGGACGCTGCTGCGTCGACTGCTTGGTATGCCACTCAGTAAGGCATTGAAGCGACCCTGGTCTGCGCATGCCTTCGAAAACTGAGGAATGTATATAGGAAGATGTGAAGGGCGTGGATTGTTTATAATGAGATAAGTTGTTTTGCGCGCTGTAATAGTTTTGGCCTGCGCCCATTCACTTCCTCCCTTTCGAGGTTAAACGCACAGGATGGTAGATAACTATTCAACATACAATCGATAGACAAAGTAGATTTCTCGGAGACTTTTCTTCTTACTTTGCAAGACAGTGATCCTCGTTGGCATGGTGTCTTAATACTGGCCGTCAATCTATCGAGAAGTTGCTAGTCTGGAAGCCTCAGCAGTTGTCCGTCGTCTGCGTGATTACTACAGCTGTACGAGGTTGTCCATCAGCACCAATGTGTGCATTCTGATGCCGCATTAGGCTTCGGCAAAACTGCCTTTGCCGCTTTAGGGAGTAATGGTCTTGGAGGAGTCGTCTCCACCAAAGTATTGCCCTTGGAGATCGTCCATCGTTGTGTGAAAGCGTAGAGCGAGTGGTAGCTCCTGTGTCGGTGCTCTCTGTCGCTGAGTGTCGTTCACCACCCAGTCGTTGGTTTTTCGTATGGGCTTCGAGCTTAGTGTCAGCGATGTACATGATCGAATGATGGGGGTATTCGATGCACAGTGTGTGCCACAATGAAAGAGGAAAATACTGCTGAGACGTGGCGAGGGTAGCGTGAAACTGTATTGAAAGAGGTCTCGAAGTCTGGGTACCGGAGGAAGCCTCGCTCCACTGAGCAAGTGTGAGCGATCAATACGAAAGGACGGGCAGTATCGAACTTTACGCCACGCCTGTCCTAGGACCGTGCGCAATTTCCTCAGCACTGATGAAGCTCGTGGTGTGGGCATAAGTGATGTTATTGTGATTCGGCGAGAGATTCATGCTCGATCAGACCAGCCACTTTGGGGTCAGGTATCTAGCACACAAGAAAGTATGCATTGAGTCAAGAATATCTTGAAAATATAGAATGAAGATTAGAGACGATATGAGGTGACAGACCGCTTACACAGGGGGTGGAAACGTGTAGCTATCATGCTGTCTCAGCACAAACAGCGGTTATTCTTGTTGTTGACCAGGAGGGATATGCCATGGCTTCCGACTTAGTACAGCCCTTCAATTACTGTCAATTTCGATCGGATCGGCCAAGCTACCTTTACTGGCGGTGGTTTCTTCAATTGGCTTTTCTGTGACTGTAAAGCTTTTCAATACTGTGGGTGCTGCAACTTTTTCTCGATCTGCAGAGGAAGGTGTCTCAATTGAGCTTTGCTTAGTCTGCGACTCTACCAACTCAGCATATCTAGTTGAGAAGGCAGCCCACAAAACCTGTTTTTCCCGCTCATCCTCAGAGTCCTCAACGACTCCACCTCCATCGGACATATCCGAGATAGACGAGGTAGAGAAGGTATGCCAAGAGGGATCCCTTTCAATGTCGTCTTTGCCATTGCCTGGAATGATTGGGGTTGCCAAAATCGCTCGTTTACGCTTCTTGCTGGTAGACTTGGGTACTGGTTGGGGGGATGAGGAGAACGTAGCGTCACCACCTTGCAGTAATGGTTCCTTCATTACAGGTACGAGTGGTGATGGAGCCTGAACAACCGTCGTGAAATGTACGCTATCCGCGGGGTGAGGAGAAATCGAGTTGAGTGACGATACCGCAGGGCTAGCAGGGCGTGCACTCTGACGAGAGGCATGTTCCTCGCGGTGAATTCGGAGAACTTCTCTTATCTTGGCCTCTTTTCTCATTGTGGATACCGAATGCCGACCTTAGTACGGGAGAAGGTGAGTGGTCACTGCCACACAGATTAATTTTTGGAATCCAGAACGTAAAAATGAGTTGTACGCAATGCATGATTGTTCAGATGCACAAACGTTGATCGATAGCTGAGTATGATTTATAATGGATGGCTGGAAACAAAAGGGAGCTGAATCGCTCAGGAGTTTGCGTACTGTGGTCGTTCTACATAACAGTCGTCCGTACTTCTCCTATCAATGGGCTCCAAGCCTCAACCTCGTTCGCGACTCAATCGATAAATTACAGATATATTTGGGAGAGTATATCATGTACTTCGAATGCCGGTGAGGGTGTAGGCTTTTTCAATTGAAAAAATTCACGGCAACAGTGATCGCAACTGCTGGCTAGTCTGATCAACTTCTGAGCGGTTTCTGGCCTTTCTCACCATGAATTTTACTTCATAATTCCCCCACTCGGACTTGCCTCTGTACTCTTTGGCGACACCGGCGTAGTAGATGCCATCCAAATCGAGCACCTGGCTGTAGACTTCCTCGAACCCAGCTTTTCTGAACAGTCCATACGCACATGGTGAGACCTGCGCCCGGATAGCGATTTCCTTAGTATCTGCATATTTCGTAGCCCAGGTCAAGAGCTCAAATCCTACACCGCGGGCTTCAAAGGCAAAATCAGTCACCAGAGTGTTGACAACGATGTAGCTCATCTGGGTCACGGTATCTGGATACGTCGAGAAAGCTGCACTAGAGGCATCCGAAATAATCTTCCATATGCTCCGCCGGCGCTCGCACTCAGCCACATCGGTCGGCCTCCCTGAGGTGTCTGTCAAGCGCTTTTCGGCGTCCTCTACCGCACAGATTGCGGCAGTAGTCCACTCTCGAGACGCCAGATCGTCCTGAGCGGGCATTATTGGGTCCACAAGGCTCCAGCATAGCCATCCGACGATTCGGTCCCCAGTTTTCGTGGTAGCAATCCTGATTGCGCCGTTGTCATGACTCATTCGCTTTTCTATCATGGCTTCCACAGCTTTCCAGTGATTGGCCTCACTATACATCAGTCGAACGAGACGATCGTTTCTGAATGCAGCAAGATGTATGCGGGCGAGAGCTCCTACGTCACGGATGAAGGGCGTTCGAATGAGCAAGTGAAGGTTTTGATTCATTTCTGTAGCCATTGTCTTCGCCACTTTGCTGGTTACTAACGGAATGTCGAGCCGTTAAGACTCCATTATAGCGCGAAAATCGGGATCTTGAATTTGATCTGTTTCGTGTACCCAACGGGCCGACAGGTTGCTTATGGTTAACAGACTCAAACAGCAAACAACAGGAAGGAGCTGAGGTATCTTTCATCGGCAGATCGCCACGTGCGCGTGTTGGCCCCTTTTCGGCCGAGATCGTGTGTTGATCGATGGTTTCTAGCTCTGGATAAGGCGATCAAGAGTCTTTTCTTACACGGTCGGAATCCCAATGTTGGCCAATTTGGAGCCCAGATTGCCTATTCCTTACGAATTTCGTCCCCAACTTCCCATCTGGTTGTGCTACAGATGGTTTTCGTATGCTTATTGTCGTGGACAAAATATCAGCTACAATCAGTAGCCCCTGATAATCCATTAGCTCAAAGAGCTCATCCTTTTCGCCCTCTACACAACGCAGCGACAACGCTGATATCATCTAGCTTGCCTAAAACGCAATGAGCACAAGTCGCCTCCAATTTGCTGTCGAAGGTACTAACCTCCTTCCATAGCCAGACCCTCCTCGACGGCCCTCTCCATGAACGGGCTCTCCGCATAGGGATCCTCTGCAATGATCCGTGCAGCTTTCACAAGCTCTTCTGCAACGAAGAGCATGCCGCCACCAGCCCCGCCAGCTCGGTCTTCTACAGCGTCGCCACCTTCTCGAGCCTCCCACTTATGGATACTGTCAAGAACATTCTGCACTACCTCATGCTCCCAAAGATTGTCCACGACGCCATCTGACATGGCAAGTACAACATCGTTTTCCTCAATATCCACCTTGTCCATCACAGCATTTGCATTAGGCGTATCTGGACTATTGGTGCCTAATTGACGTGGGCAGTCGAACCAATGCCACTGTTCAGTGGTTTTGTACACTATCGTCTCGTCTCTTGGGCGCACGACCAAACATTGAGAATCTCCAAGGTTCGTCACATAGAGTGTTGGGCGGTCTGACGCTTCGATGGTTCTGTAATGGAGAAGAGCAGCGCAAGCGGTGGTGGTACCATTCCATTTATTCGGCGAAGAGGTCGCTGTTATAGTTTGCTCATAAGCCTTCTGCAGATACTCGACTGGGTTTGGTTCCGAAGACGACGAAGCTGCCAAGGAAACAGAAGAGTCTCTCTCAGCCTCCAGGGCCCAAAAGTGCAAAATCAGCCTGGACCAAAGCGCGGCATGGCCTCTTTCCCGGGTCGCCCAAGCCCCCACTCCATCATTTGCTCCAATGAAGTTCTCCTGGGCAAGTACAGCATCGTCCCCGTTAGTGATCCCCCTTATCATCTCCCCGTTCACGTAAGATCGCCGGTCCCTGGATTGGTTGTGGGTGCTCAATCGGTCGGAGAATGAGCCAGAGGGCGGGGAAACGAAGGGTGGTGGGAATGCACGAGAGGGTCGTTTAGCATACAGAGCATAGCCTGTGTCAAAGTAGAAAGGGGATTTGGGTGTTTGATGATGTGCTTCTTCAGGCAAAGGCGTCTTGGTGCCTTTGGACAGTATGGCAGACGAGGCCCATCGTCGCCCTGGATGGACAAGAGCGGTATTCCTTAAGACTGCTCTCATATTACCTTAGGATCGGCCGCTTCTCGTACAAGGGCCCGACTCCTAGGATCCATTGCCTTATCTGACATGACACACGGGCGCGATGCTGTTTTGCTGCAATTTGGCCTTCTCCTCTAATGAATACTTAGATTAGATGTTGGTTCCGCACTAGACACCTGCGGCCGCCAAATTTAGGACTCTCCGCCGGATGTGAACTATCAATCCGAGCTTTTCTCCACATTGCCGACTCAATCTCATCATGCCCACCGAGCACGAGCTCGCTATTTCACCTATAGTCCAAGAGTCCGTCCAGCACAATACACAGGTGGGTCACCGTTATGTCTACCCTACACGCCCCACCCCGAACACGAACGCCTACCAAGTAAAATCTACCTCCTAGAAACCAGCTGACAGATCCGTAGGTGGTATCAAACATCCGCTCCCTAACCGCCTCCCTCTTTGGCGTGGCCTCCGGCATCCTCGGCCTCGAATCCTACGCCGGCTTCGCTTTCTATCTACTCGGCACCTTCTTCGTAAGCTGTTTGATCTGGGGACTACTGGCGAAGCGGAAACAAGGCGATTACTTCGAGGCGGCTTGGAGTGAATTGTGGGCTGGGAATGTACTCGATGGGGGCATGAGCTTCGTCTTGACCTGGACGTTGTTTTATGGGCTTGTGAGGGCGTGAGGGGGTACACAGCTTATTGGCAGAAGCAGAGCGTGGTGGAGGAAGCACGCGAGCACTACTGTATGCCGCAAACATTGCATGCAAGACACGGGAGGCTATCTGACGGGTTAGAGCCGAATGGGTTATCAGTAATCGGATTGGCTCCATTGAGTTGGTGCGAAGAATTGGTGGGAAGATACCAGAAGAGCCACCTCGACGAAATGCGCACTTATCGACCGTAAGGAGCGTCAAAGTACGAGGCTGGCTCCACTAGCAGCCTGAATGTATGCACTCGCTTCAAATCCCATGCAAATTCTGGGCACTGGAAGGTGTTGGATATAGTTGGTTCCAAGGTCACCGTGCACACGAACATAATTCACGAAGTGATTATTACTAGTATATGCAGATTTGCCAGTGTCATGCTACATTCATGAAGCCTCTCTTCTTCCTTCCTTTGGCAACTTCTTCTTCATCGTCCCAGACTTCTTCATCCACGTAAGTCGTTCTCCCCATGTCTCCTATTCTTCTTCCTACAAACCTCAGCGCAGCTAGGTTGAAACCCATCTCGTTCTTCTGTGCCTGCAATGCCGCTCTCAACTGCTCTCTAATCTCGTCTAGTGTCGTTCTTATAGCTTTGCTTGCCACTATCTGCTTGTGATGTGTCTTCAGCATGAAGAAGAGGATACGGCACGTAAGAGCCATATTCCACCGTCGCTCTGCCCACATCCGCAGGAAGACAAAGAGAGCAGTGACTTTATCGAATGGAATGACAAGGAGTGCATCTTGAAGGGCGGCAGCTTTGATCTTTTGGATGACATTGAGTAGGTGTGCCTCGGCGGAGATGTTGTTAAAGGCAAGGAATATAGGGTCACGGGATGGTGGTGCAAAATTCGGTTGACTTGCTTTGGCTTGGTGATATTCTTCCATGATCTTCAGATCTAGGATTCCAATCTCTAATGCCTCAGCAATCTTCTCTCCGGCCATGAGGGTATCAATTGTCTGTTTCCCAGCTGCCACGGCTTCGCTTTTCAGCTCTCCGTCCTCCTCATCGTGCTCTAGGGTTGTGGTCAGTGTATTTTCGTAGATTTCCTCAAGCTCTTTCTCGCGCTCTTCTTCCAAAAAGATTTGCTCGTCAGTCTGTTTCCAAACTCGAATGCTCTTGTCGTGACTTGCGCTGACCAAAAAGTCTCCTGTCCGGCTGACAGCCAAAGCCCAAATCTCACCATGATGACCCTCTAGCTTCTGGATCTGCTCGAATTTGTCGCCATCCCAGTACTTGATAATGCGGTCCTTACTCGCACTGAAAAAGTGATGTCCATTGCCATCTTGGCCATGAGGTACAAAGGTTACCTGCATGATGCTATCTTGGTGTGCAAAGAAAGCTTTGTGACAATCACCAAAATCTAGACCCCAGAGTCTTACATTTTTATCGGCAGAGCATGTTACGATAAGCTTGCTATCGTAGGAGATGTCCATGTCCAGCACGGGAAGCTTATGCCCATACAAATTTAGGAACAGCTTCAGCGAGTCGACAAAGAAAACCTTCACGGTGTTGTCAAGCAGGGAAAGGGCAATGAGGCGAGAGTCAGGGGAGAAACGTAAGCTGAGGATGTCATCGGAGACTTTGAGAGTCCGAATGTGGACGAGCTTGAAGCGTGGCGCTGTGCGTTTGGTGCCTGGTATTTCCTCCTGGACGACTTCAAAATTGAAGAATTTGGCAGATTTATCTGCACTGCCTGTTGCGATCGATTTGCCATCAGGGTGTACGTGTAACGTCCAAATTGGTCGCTCATGCGCTTTTACAGTGTCTATCAGCGTAGACGATGCAATGTCTAAGATCTCGAGCTCTCCATTTTGGTTCCCAACTATCACGATCTTGTCTCCCGGCAGGAATGTGGTACATAGTGCGTACCCACAGTCCAGAGTCCGGATACAACTTTGGGTTCTGACATTCCATATCTTGAGAGCGCCATTGCTGGCAGAAGCGAGCATCCTATCATCCGAGCTCAAGGCTAGACATCGAACATCTGTTCTGTGACCCGGCATATCCACGGAGAATGGCCGAGTGTACTCTGGTGGCTCATCGAATATGGTGATCTTGTCTTTCCGCTTTGCTGTCACCCTATAAAGCTCAAGCTGATTATGCGTGGTTGCTGCTAGCAGCTCAAATGTACTACCTGCCTTTCTGCTAGCCCAGTGTAGTGATCGGACCTTTCCAAGAGTCCGAATTATGACATACGGAACAATGACATCTGAGATATGCGCTGAGGCTATATCGTCGGCGTCCTTATCGCCATCTACGGGTTCGAGATTCTCTTTGCTTTCTGGCTCGGATCCCACCAGCGATTTCTCCCTTCGTCTCTTTCGTTTCCTGGCAAGTGTCTTCTGGACCTCGCTCTCCGTTCTGATCCTCCAAAGCTCTACGGCTTTGTCAGAGCCATGTGCAGCAATGTAAGTACCCATGGGATGGAAACTGACGCCTACAGTCCGATCCTTGCCCTGTCGGTACAATGTGCCTCGCTCCCTCAGGAAATTCCTCTGATTTGCATCAGAAACGTCTCTTGCGGCTTTGGTGAGACCGGACAGATCAATGGACCAGACCTTCAATTCCCCGTCATTGCCTGCAGTGATGACTCCAGACTGGTCGGCAGATACGCCCATTGACCAGCATTCGCCACTTGTTTGTGCAACATGGGTCTCAATACAATGCTGTGATTGTATGTCCCAAACTTTGATCAGGGCGTCCTTACTCGTTGAAAGTAGGTATCCAGGGTGTTGCTGGTCACTGTTGGCCACCTCTTTGGGCTGGTGTCCATTTGCCTCAGCATTGGTGTCAACGTCTCGATCGTTGGGGTGTAGATATTGTAAGCCTGTGATCTGGTCCTTGTGTCCCCGTAGCTTAAAGAGTCCTACTTCTGCGACAAGATCCCATATTGTTATACACGTATCTTTCGCTCCGCTAGCGAGTCGGACCCCATCCATATCGAAGGCCAAGGTTGTGATCCCAGATTTGTGACCATTGAAGCTAATGATGACCGTTGCTATCCTCGAATCCCAAATCCTTATGCTACCGTCACCGTATCTGCGGACTCGTGTAAGTATGGACTGCTCAATTGTATTGCTCGCATCCTTCTCACCCTACCGCATATATATCCGGGTCTGCAACGCTACGCGCAATGACGGTGACCGCAGCATTACAGTTGGTGTCTTTCCATCGGCTCAATAGCTCTCCTTTCTTTATGTCCCAACATAAAATCTCCTCATCGGCGCCAACAATGCCTCGCCCTGCGCCAGGCGTGCGCAGCACGGCACTCGGAGCCTTTTCATCCTGGCACCATATTGTGTTGGAAGAAGCAGAGGTTATGAGCCCAAAGGTCTTCGCATGCTCATATTTCCTGTACTGGTTAACGTTTCGCTCTATTGGGCGGGTCAGAGATAGACGCACTTACAAGTACGATTTCACCATACTTGGATGATGTCGCGGAAATGTCGGGTCATCATTAAATCCCCAATGTGAGGTCTGTGGGTTGGTAGGGAAAAGTCGCTGCTGAGTGCCGAAGTTTGCCGTAGGGCTTGCAAGCACGCAAGTTACAATAAAGAGAATGGCTTGGCAAAAAGGTATAGGTAGGCACGTAGATTACATATGAGATGCTGGACCAACACTACGCATACGATACGTCTATGTATTTCTTCAGCTAGCTCGACTAGGTGAACATGATCTCCTATCAGTATTTCCGATATTCGATTAGTACTAAGTAATGTGTGTGTGTGGAAAAGCTAGTGTGATCTAGGGATGGTGTCTCCAAGTGGCGATCACCCGAGCTCGCTAATCTTTCCCAGTCACCCAGTCTATATCAAACATTTCGCGGAACCCTATAGCTACAACACAAATCTATGGTATCGCCTGCGATTCACCATGTCTATGATCACAGCCTCCCTATGGGTCCCGCGTGGAGCTGCAGCTAGTTTTCCTGAAAAGTACGACGTTGACGAGGATGAGCTTGCAAGGATCTCGGAGCTCGCTAAATTGCAACTTGAGGATGCAAATGAAGATCTTGGAAACGCGAGAAGGGGCCGTCAAGACGGTCCTGAAACCGAAGACTCCGACGCTGAAGAAAACGGCGTAAGATTGCCACAATTGCAAGCGTAAATACCATTTACTTCATTATTGGATGAACTGCCCTAACTCACCATAGTGATGTAGATGATGACTTAAAGGAGTATGACCTCGCGCATTACGATAGTGATTCGAATACGCGAGATGGAGAGAACCTGGCTATGTTTGGTAATGTTAGGTCCTTGGCTTATCATGATTCAAACGCCGACGACCCGTATATTACGATGCAAGAGAACGAGGATGAGGACGAGGAGAGGGAGGATCTACAGGTGTTGGCTACAGACAATATGATAGTCGCTGCAAAGGTGGAGGATGAAGTCGCACATTTGGAAATATATGTGTATGAGGACGAGGCAGATAATCTCTATGTCCATCACGATGTTATGCTCCCAGCAATACCACTCTGTGTAGAGTGGCTTGACCTGCCCGTCGGAAAGGACATCAATGTGATCGATATTGAATCAAAGGGCAATTACGTGGCCGTGGGTACTTTCGATCCGGACATTGAAATCTGGAACCTGGATGTTATCGATTCCATGTATCCAAATGCTATTTTAGGTCAAGGCGGAGAAGATAGCAAACTTGATCCTGCCCAAAAGTTGAAGAAAACAAAACGAAAGAAGTCCAAGAAGGCTAACGATGATTACCACGTTGATGCGGTCCTCTCATTGGCCGCCAATCGCCAACATCGAAACCTTCTGGCTTCGTCGTCCGCAGACAAGACCGTCAAATTGTGGGACTTGAACACTCAAAAATGTGCAAAGTCGTATGCGCTTCATAAAGACAAAGTATGCTCGATAGCTTGGAATCCTCGAGAGAGCACTGTCCTCTTGAGCGGAAGCTACGACCGGACAGTTGCGGCAGCAGATATGAGAGCCCCCGAGGCAGAAGCTCTGCGATGGGAAGTTGAGAGCGATGTCGAAACGGTCATGTGGGATCCCCACAACCCAAATCATTTCTACATCACAACAGAGAATGGCATAATTCATTTCAACGATTTCCGAAATGCGCCCAAGACGCCCGAAGCGTCGAAAGCTATATGGACTTTACAAGCCCACGATGAATCCATTTCTGCCTTCGACGCTAACCCGATTGTTCCTGGCTTTTTAGTCACTGGGTCAGCGGACAGAATAGTCAAGTTGTGGAACGTACAGTCAGATGGTCCCAGCATGGTAGTCTCACGCAATGTCGATGTAGGAAAGGTATTTTCAACCAAATTCGCGCCTGACCCGGAGGTGGCTTTTCGATTGGCCGTAGCAGGTAGTAAGGGTGCGATGCAAATCTGGGACACCTCTACCAATGCTGCCGTCCGTCGAGCCTTTGCAAGCCGGATGGCTCCTAGCAAGACCGAGCCGAAAGAAGAGAGAATCGTTGGCGTCGATGAAGACAGCAGCGATTCGGAAGTAGAGGGAGGCGTTGAGCCTGGTGGCGAAGATGCAACAGCAGGGAACGAATTTGAGTCAATGGACGATGTTTCATCATGAAAAAGGCATCGCACAATGATAACATAACCAAGGAGATCTTTCGCTTACGGCTTAGATGAAGTTGTTGGCTATGTGAGCCAAGTGTACTTCGAAGAGGAGCTTGCCTCTCCAACAGTCTGCCAACATTCGCTCCACCCACAACGAATCTGTATCAAGCATAATTGAGGCAATCTTCGGCACGCAATCTGCAGCAATACCTCCAGATGGCATCAAACATTCGTCACTGTGGCGGGATCTGATCTCGACGCTCTATTGGGTCACGTTCTGATGGTATCAAGGGATTCCCGGGTTTCACTCATCGTCAATGACGCAGGGATGAAACCTGACAACCTTTATGTGCCCCTACCGTTCTCACTGACAGCAGAAAAGAGCCGTGGGCTAACCTCGTACGGGGGAAAGGCACAAATGGATGAACAGCTATGAGCAAGGTTCGAGTGATATGAAGAGGAGCTCTGGGAAATTGCATAAACCAAAGGGACGCGCTCATCGGTGCGCGTAGCAGAGTCGGAGAGTGTGGACGTCAGAGAGAAGCGGTTGGATTTTAGACGTTGAAATCCTTCGATCCCTCGTCACCCCAACCTTGCTGCACCAACACATGGACCAATGCTTTGTGAAACGATCCCGTCCTAGGTAATTCTATGTGTGATTGGCCCAATATGCAGCCAGCCACCAGGCACATTCGGGGAAAATTACGGCTAAGTGGGCGCAATCACGCTACGCTACCAAGCTAATGGCTTCAGCCAATGATATGAGGTCTGTCATGGTCTACTGATGTGCTACTAGTAAACGTACTATGTAATAGAATACACATTAGAGTTCAATATTCGTCTCATCGTGCCGCTTTAGGATCGATAGTGCGTGGCTTCGTGCTCCTAGCTTGGCCTAGAAGTGTTCCCCCTGAACTCCTCCGTCAGTATTTGGGAATCCCTCCCTTGCTCTCCTTCACCACACTCTTTTTTCCTAAATCCATCTGTTCATTTGAGATTTTGTACGCTCCTTCACATCATCACAGTCATTTTCACGTAACTTCATCATATCAGACATCATCCGGACTGTGTCCGTAGATTCAAATCTGATCACATTCATTCGCTGCTAGGCACCGCAAGATACCTTCATTTAGACGCCAGACAATCACCAGATCAAGACACGTCCAATCAAACTTACCATCAATCTTCACTGTTACACAGCTGTTACACGGGGTCATTGTCGAAATTCATACGACTACCGCATCCTTGGAATAGCAATCATCACTTCGCACCTATCACTTATATCAAACACCACCCTTCGACTTGTCCTCCATAACATCACCGCGCGTTACGATGGAGCTTGCACGAGCACTTACCGGTCGTAAGAGACAGGGAGCGGCGGACATGGCCCACTTTCAAACCCACCGAACGATGAGCATGAGGAAGGCCGGCTCTATCAAACGTAGCGCCATCTCTTCACCCCTCGAGCTCTTGTCTACAACGAACGTCCTAGCCTACGACGCCCCAAATATATACGGCTCTTCAGATGAATCGGACAGCTCCCTCACTTTCTCGGGATCCTCACGTGCTACCACTCCGGAAACCTCATTCAGCGAATCTCCTAGCCCAGTAGAGCCGAATCACTTGTCCTCATACTTTACTTCTACTTCGACATCCCGCGGCTTCCAGGGCTCATCTGTCTCTGACAGCCCGATGATCCCACAGCGAGCACTCTCACACACCAAGCAATCCCACCAGGCTTCCGCTATCCGGCGATCTGCTTCTAAGACGACCATGCCACCTACTGCCATCCACAACATCCCTACCACACGCAGTAGCGTCGACATGTTCTCCAATAAGCCAGAGCCTGATCACCCTTTTGGCGCTGAGCTGACCAAAGTCAACGAGCTAGCCGAGGAGATTGGCGCGAGGAATGTCCTCATACTTGATGATGAGGAACATTTCCTGATGCAACATGGACTTTGCAAGTTTGGTGCTGAAGACTATATGGACGAGATCCAGGGCCTTTTTGGAGGAACCTACAATAATCCGTTCAGCTCTTTCAATGCCGTTTGGATCTAGGCAATGATCGTGATGCGGGAGGAGATGCTTGTGAGCGAAGGATAACATATGGACCGGCTATTCAATCTTGTTGATACCTTCTCACCTACGAACCACCTTGCCGTTGCTCTGCTGGACACAAGATGCGATGGCTATGAAAGGGCGTTATGACTGGTTTGGTATGAATTTACTGTTGTGGCGGCGCGCTGTTTGAGGCTTGATCCGACTGGTGTAGCTCTTGCAGTATCCTACAACCCAAATATACAATCTTTATCAGCAACTCATTTCTTTAGTTCGCGATCATGAAAAGGAAGGAGTGTCCAGTCGCATCAGGTCACCATTACATTATGAAAATTATGATATCAATTTTCCCGCATCCCTTTGCTGATATCTATGGATGCCGGTTCCTTGATTCGACTTGTAGCTTCGCTCCCACCCTCATCCAATAGTTTAGCCTGACCGCATCGTCACTTAGCCCATGCCATCAATACATGTATACACCATTATTGACTAGCGAAAATCTTACATGGGATGGATATATACTTCATGCTGCAGAGGATGTTCAAAAGGGCCTAGCTCCCTTTACCCATAAGCAGCCTTGACAGCTACCATAACTTACAGAATGCAATTTCTTTGAAGTATCTTATGTTGAAATTGTTTCGAATACACCAATCGAAGAGATAGCTCAATCCTTCAAGTCGCCCAAGCTGCATAGCCGACCAAATGATTTGCGCCTACCCGTGCAATGGCCGGTAGCGAGCCTCCGCTGGCTTCGAGAACAACAAGCAATGGCGCAGAGGCTGGGCGTCTAGAGGCCAACGGTGGATTAACAAATTACTTGATAGACCAAACGGTAAATTTAGGTGTGGTCGGTCTCCCAGTAAAGAGGTCACAACGGCCTCCATTGGCTCCATCCCAGGATGGCAGGATGCCAGAGGACCCTAAGCATCCTGAACTTGCTCTAAGAAGCTGCTCTCAGTCTTCCGAAAAAGAACATGCAATTCGATGCTCAGAAGTTGCAGCCTCCCAGGGAGAAGAGCGAGATACCGTCGACCAACCCGTATTCCATGATCATTCAGCCCAAGCTCGTTTCGCAGATCACGGAGAAAATATCCAAGAGTACACACCAAAGCCTCCACCAAAAGCCGACAAGGACGACGGGAGTGAAGCAGAGCAACACGAGAGATCAACCCAAATACCATTCCTCAAGCTACCCAACCATACCCAACCTACCGCCAACGAAACCCCACGGCAAAACGGTAAGTCTCACGCAGGAGACCCACCAGTCGTAGACGGCTTTTTTCATGGAGGAAATACCGGCGGAGTATCAGGTTGGTCGCATCAAGCCCTTGCCTCGCATAAACCCCAGGAGGACTATGGTCAGGAGGAGAAGTGGCAGGAAATGCCTGCCTTTGCCCCGTTTGACATGTATGATGACAATAACAAGCTCATCGCTCGAGAAACCCAAGATTCTGAGGAGGAAGCGGATGCATACACTGGGCTTGGAGGCGCAGGGAAGGGATATACAAAGGTTCAGCTCGATGAGGATGCAAAGTCAGCTACGAGCATGGACGAGAATACGGACTATCTGTTCAAAGCAAAAGGAACGGATCTCTTAGATGAAGACGAAGATCAAAGGGACCCTTTGGCTCAACTGCAGGCTACGAAGACGCTGCTGACCGAGGGCCAAAGAATAGCATATGTGGGTCTTACAAGGTTGGCGATGGGTAACATGGTCAAAGAATTGAGCGATATCGAGGGCACAAGGAGTACCAAGAAGGGGTTGGCTGTCGCAGTCGAATCTATGAAAATGTGGAGTCAACAGATGATGGTCAGGCTCTATATGCACATGGAGATCAACACCTCGGAACAGGTCATGATCGAGCAGCTGCCTGAACATGGCGTCGAACCCGGAGACTTGACCCCAGTCTTGATGCAGAATGCACGCGTCAAGAATCCTATGGCTGATCAATCCAAGGCGGACTCGGAAGCGAAAGCAGCCGCAGAAGCATTGTCAGATAAGGATTCGCTGGCTTCGCCGAAGCTCAACGGCGAGAAGGAAGGCTTGACGGTGTCCAAAAGCCCCTCTTATTCACAAACAGCCGAAGAGACAGAACCACTACCCGCCTATCAGGAACGCGCAGAAGAGGAGATGCCAGATGTGCGCAGCCCATCTCAATTAGGGACTTCGAAGGACATCGATCTCGATATTCGGTGGACTGTTCTATGCGATCTTTTCTTAGTTCTGATCGCCGACTCAATCTACGATTCACGCTCGAGAAGGCTCCTTGAACGCGTAGGGGAGTCCATGGAAGTCTCATGGTTAGACATTTGCCGCTTTGAGAAGCGTGTCACGGACTCCCTAGAAATGCAAGAGGCAGCTAACAAAGAGACGTGGGATGAGGCAGAACATATGGAGGATCGGAGGAAGCGGACGTTGAAGCGAAGGTATATGATGATGGGTCTTGCTACAGTCGGTGGTAGTTTGGTCATCGGACTTTCGGCAGGTCTGCTCGCACCTGTAATCGGCGCCGGTCTAGCTGCGGGCTTCACGACGATTGGTGTAGCTGGCACGAGTGGTTTTCTTGCTGGAGCAGGGGGCACTGCTTTGATCACTTCTGGAGCTGTGCTCACCGGCGGTACGATAGCTGTGAGAGCGTCCAATCGAAGAACTGGTGCTGTACGCACATTCGAATATCGACCTCTTCATAATAACAAGCGTCTGAACCTCATAGTCACTATTTCCGGCTGGATGAACGGGAAGGTTGACGATGTCCGATTACCTTTTAGCACCACTGATCCAGTCATGGGAGATATGTACTCTGTACTCTGGGAGCCAGAGATGTTACAGAGCATGGGAGACACTATTAACATTCTAGCTACCGAGGCTCTCACACAGGGATTGCAGCAAGTACTGGGCAGCACCATCTTGGTTGCACTGATGGCCTCCCTTCAACTGCCCATCGTTTTGACAAAGCTATCATATCTAATAGATAATCCTTGGACAGTCTCGATGGGCCGAGCGAACGCTGCTGGTTTGATCTTGGCCGACTCCTTGATCGACCGAAATTTAGGTGTCAGACCAATAACACTGGTTGGCTTCTCTTTGGGCGCTCGAGTTATCTTTTCGTGTCTGCGTGAATTGGCAAACAAGGGTGCCTTTGGCGTAGTCCAAAACGTCTATCTCTTTGGGTCGCCGATTGTGGCTAACAAAGATGAGTATATGCGCGTGCGAACGGTTATATCTGGAAGATTTGTCAGCGGTTATGCGTCGAATGATTGGATCCTAGGTACAGCTACTATGCTAGCTAGTGTTGTGTGGTGCTAATCTGTCTAGGCTATCTATTTCGTGCTACGAGCGGAGGCATCATGCGTGTATCTGGTCTTGCTCCGGTTGAAGGCATTCCCGGTCTTGAAAACATCGACGTCACTAAGCTTGTTAACGGCCATATGGCCTACCGTGCTGCAATGCCAAGGTTACTTCGAGAAGTAGGCTGGGAGGTTGAGAGCGATGAGTTCACGGAAATAGAGGATCCAGACCCGGAGAATCACGATAAACGCCAACGTGAGCTCATCCGGGAGCTTGACGAAGCACGCAAAGAGGCCGAGGTCAAGCCTGGAAAGCGAAGATTTGGATTTTTCAAGAAAGGTAAACTCGCGGAAAAGAAAGGCTGGGAAACGTACGATGACAGCATGAGGAAAGGAGACGAATGGGGCACTGGCAATGCTGAAGGTGGTGGAAATGTTCTTTTCGACATCGAGGCTATCAAAGCCGAGCTCCATAGCGAACAGATCGAAGTGAAGCAGCTTGAGTCCACTTTACCGCCCTTGAAATTGAACCAAGAAGAGGTATGTGTATCTCGGCTTTACCAATTTCATATACCGGAAAAGTTCACGGCTTCTTACTCCCAATCACATATCCAATCTTTACCAATCTGGATGATGAGATGCTGAGTATGAGATTTCTTTGTAGATCGATATGGCTAGGCAGAGTCCTCAACGTGAAACAAAAAGCTATGGTGTCGTCCAAGCCCGAGTACAGGAGCGCAGGGCTCGGGGCCCGCACCTCAATGAATCAGATGAACAGTCGTCGCAATTGTCTTCACCGAATGGCTACAGAGAAAGTCCCGAAGCGGCCAACTTTCCAGGAAGTGCCGCACATAGCAAAGTGTCTTTTGAATCATCTCTGGCTTCACCATCGCCGCTACGTGCCCAGTTCTCGGTGGATTCTTCCCAATTATCGTCTCCGTTAAGGGAAACAGCAGCAAGCACGCCACCGTCCCAATGGCCTTCGGTGCGGTCATCTCTGACTGTGCCGCCAAGCAGCAGCGATATTGGTCTTGATCATAATGCATGGTAGGTTTCCTCAAGCCAAATTATCCCTGATCCTACACGTTTACGTGGCATGTCTCTTGACTCTACATGAGATTTCAATAAGCAAGTACTGACGTGGGGAACATTACTAGGGCGGACGAAGACGATCCAGAATTCGGAAAGGAGCAAGAGGTCAGGATGACGTTCTGATAGATCCGTTTGGTTGTTCAAGCTTTAGCGTGGCGTCATGGATACTTGTTCAGCATATGTGGTTGTTGGTGATCGGTGATCCGACCTTGCTAGGAGAAGTGTTCGATAGGCCTTTGGGCATCTTACTTGTGCAACAGACGGTATTTTTTTGCTGCCGCATGGATTTCCACCATTTATGTGCCTTTACCGGACTTGTGACTGCTTGTTGTTTGTACCTACTTTTTGTACGATAATCCATTCAAGAAATGGCTCAATCTTCTATCTCTCAAAGGTCATTATCTAGGTAAGGAGTTCAATAACGTGTTGAAGCGAATATAGAGTGATAGACTACGCTTTTTCGCGCGTAATCTTGACGCGTCTAAAGGGTAGCTTCGACCAATTGTAAGAAAGCGAGATTACAGCATGTTTTATGAGCATAGGTGATGGCCGCCATTCTCGATCTTAGTCGCAAACCTCATCGAAATCTCGGCTTGAGATGGGAAAATCTTTCGACAAGCTTGCATGGAGATAGCCTCAGAGCGAAAGAAGACCCCACGTCCGACGACGTGAACGCACCTCCGAAAAGCTCGAGTGATGAAGAATCAGAGGCGGGAGTTGCAGGAGGGGCCATTGTTGTGTCAGACAGTACTCCGCCGAGATCACGCAATTGTAAGACTAGAAGTCCCAGGACTCGAAATTTGAGGGAAAGAGCGGGAGTCAGCCCTTGCGGAGAGGAATCTGCTACGCGTAATCCTGCGTGCATACGAAAAACTGTCTTTGGCTTGAGCAACAAATCAGAGAAATGTGATGGCTCGCAGGAAAGCGAGAATAGGCGGAAAGAGGTGGCCGACGAGCAGGACGATCAAATGGAAATGTGGAGCTCTAATAAAAGAGCCAAACCCAACCGTCCATCATATGGGAAGTCTTCGCAGCAGACCGCTTTGCAAAACGTTCACCTCAGCTCAACTAAGAGTTCCACGAGTCATGTTAAACCGGCCGCTGCTTCCATGACAGTCTCTGGTGATGGATTCAAAACCCCTCTTTTTCCTGAGGAATCGCCTCGATCACGAAGAGCTTCTCAACGATCTACCGAGAGCATTCAGGATCAACATCAGACTGCGTCCAAGAAACTCTTCAAAAGACCTCCAAGGGTTTCCTCTCAGAAAACCCTGCACCATTTTAAAGTTGTGGGGCGCCAAAATAAAGATAAAGACGTTGGAATAAAAAGATCCTCAGCATCTTCGAACGAGCGGTGCGTTCCTACTAATTCTATACAATTAGATACAGCAGCACTCTCGGGTGCCATGCACATTTCGGCGGAGAAGCTTGGCATACCTGACATCCAATTTAGAGCTCCACCGTCGTCAAAGACTACATCCTCTTTGCCATCGACTTCCTTTGACGATTCTAGGAGTTCCTCAACCTTGAGCTCACCGCCTCCTGAGATAGAAATTATCGACGTCAGTCCCACCCAGAAAAACGTCGAGTATGTCACAAATGCGGCTCTTGTCTTCGCAAAGGAGGATTCGGCGCCCAAATGTCCTTGTTGTAACGAAAGGGTTGAAAGTCTCTTCTTTAAGGAGTGGACCGGCGGAAGGCGCCTCACAATTCGCCAGCAAGCCGATTTTTGCAAAGCATACAAAAAGCACAAGGCAGAAAATGAATGGAGAGAACAAGGCTTTCCGCACATCGACTGGCATGGTCTTAACGAGCGACTCAACAAATTCCATCATGCCATTGATGAAATCCTGCAAGGGAGAAAATCATCATTCTATAGGAATGTTTTCGAGGATTTGGTTAAAAGCGGGAAGGATAGAACGTTACGGAAGACTTTGATGAACGGAGATGAACTGGAAGAACCAACTCCTGGATACTATGGAAGTAGGGGTGCCAGGATCATGTATGGCTCTCTCGGGCTTTCAAGATTCTCGCATTCTGGCTAATCATCAACAGGGCGGAAAATATCATGACCCGCTTCGCTTCCAAACTGCGTCGACTAGCTACCACAGACAAGCTTATCTCCCTGGGGGGCGTTTCTGGGTATGTGCATGCTGTACTGGTTCCTGAGCTTGGCGTATTGCTTATCAAGGACGACATGAACATTGACGAAGATGCGGCGAGAGAAGTGCTGAGGAACAGCATCGAGATTGGCAATCTACTCAACGAGGAAGAGGACGAAATCATCGTTGATCCTGTAAAGACGATTTTGGATTTGACGTAAGGGTAGCCGATTATTGTATGATTGCTCTTTGTTTGGCACATGTTGCACTCGAAATATCATTCGATCGTAAAAACCCATAATGAAATAAATGCCTTTCAAACCCCCTTCATTCCTTCTCACAACCGCTCAAGTATCAACGAGCCTGCGCGCTCCACACCGTCCCAAACCGATACAGCCCAAACGCCGCAACCAACGACAGCCCGATCGGCAACGGCTTCTGCGACCTGATCGCCCTCGGTATCGAACTCCCCGCCAGCACCAGACTAGCCAACAGCGCCATCTCCACCCCATACGTCTGTCGGTTCTGCATCCTGTAGCCGCCGAGACCGTACTATTTCATTCGTAAAAAGAATCTGAGTCAGTTTTGGAATCTTTTCTCGTGATATGATTGAGAGGAGGAGGGGAGGGAGAGGGTAGTTGGTATTGGGGAACGCGTACCAGAGCGCCTACGGTTACGCCCGCGGCGATTGAAGGCACGGAGCCGGTGCGTATGTAGCCTGTTATTCCGCCGCCGGCGGTGAGGAGGGCGAGGAGGAAGGCTTGGGTTGAGGGGGCGTCCTGGGTTTTGGTGGGATAGGTTAGTGTTTTGAATGTTTTCTTGGATGGGGAGATGGGGCTGGATGTGGATATGGAGTAGGAGGGGGCTTACCATGTTGTAGGTTGTGGGGTGGATGGTTTAGTTGGGTTTTCGAAGGTGATAGAATGGGAGTTTGTGACGGTGACGGTGATGGTGGATGGATAGCGGAGGAGGAGGAAGCTCAGCAAGCTGTTCGGGACGTGCCGCCCGCAAAATTCCTTGGCGTGGAATGTCCGTAACGTTTCCAATTCCGAATTACACCTTGTCTACATCTACATCTACGTTTCCCAAACCCTCCCTCACCTCACCAACCCCCCTCTCCATCCTACCCCAAATCCCTCCCCTCAACCCCCACTCCCAAACCCAAACAAACAATGGCACCAAAACCCCGCTCCCAAATCTCACCAACCGCCCAATCCGTCCCCCCCATCCCCAAACTCCCCCCCTCTAAAACCTCGTCCTCGTCCTCGTCCTCCACCTCCTCCTCCCTATCCAAAATCACCAACGCAAACACCACCCTCCACTCCGCACAAGAGATCCTAACGGCACTATGGCGCAA